>Ga0181533_1004682_pt1 | contig 13711 bp, 14 predicted proteins | sample PEATcosm2014_Bin_45_FD_119772 | JGI IMG/M metagenome (GOLD analysis project Ga0181533, IMG submission 119772) | Peatland microbial communities from MTU Mesocosm Facility, Houghton, MI, USA - PEATcosm2014_Bin11_60_metaG | ecosystem: Environmental > Terrestrial > Soil > Wetlands > Peat | place... | reverse complement strand
TCTGGTACACGACCCGCGGCGCCGGCGTGATCAGCCTGGTGCTGCTGAGCGCCGTCGTCTGCCTCGGACTGCTGACCCGGCTTCGGGTGAGGGGCGAGGGGTGGCCCGGCTTCCTCGCGGCGGCGGTCCATCAGGACCTGGCCCTCGTCGCGCTCTTCTTCCTCGGTCTCCACATCGTCACGGCCGTCGTCGACCCCTTCACTAGCCTCGGCATCGTGGCCGCCACCGTGCCCTTCGGTTCGTCCTACCGGACCGTGTGGCTGGGACTGGGCACCCTGAGCTTCGAGCTCGGGCTCGCGGTCGGGCTGACCAGCCTGGCACGACGGGTTATTGGTGTGCGGCTGTGGCGGGCGGTCCACTGGCTTGCTTATGCCTGCTGGCCGCTGGCCGTGGTCCATGCCGTGGGCACCGGGACCGATGGGCACTCCGCCTGGCTGCTGGGGATCACGATCCTCTGCGCTGGCGCGGTGCTGACCTGTCTGGCCTGGCGGCTGGTCGCGGCACCACCCGACCCGCTGGCTCGGGTGAGGCCCGGGCGCCTGATGGCGGGGAGCGGGCGATGAGCATCGCCTCCCTTCTCGATGGTCCCGACCTCCGTGGGGAGGCCGAGCCCGCCACCGGTCACCGCGCGCGACTGGGCCCAAGCCTGCTCTCCGGCGCAGCGCTCATCGACGCGCTGGACCAGGGTGACCTGCGTGGGAGGGGCGGGGCCGGCTTCCCGGTGGGGAAGAAGTGGCGATCGGTGGCCGGACGCCCGGGCCCTCGCGTGGTCATCGCCAACGGGGCCGAGGGCGAGCCGCTCAGTTTCAAGGACCGCCTGCTCATGCAGGCGCGACCGCACCTCGTGCTCGACGGGGCAACCCTCGCCGCCGGCGCTGTGGATGCCGACCAGATCGTGCTGTACATCGGGCGGGAGCACTCCGCGGCGGCCGATGCGATGCTCCGCGCCCTGGCGGAGCGCCCCCCGCGGGAGCGCCGCCGCTTCCAGGTCTCTCGCGCCCCGGTCGCCTATGTCTCCGGGGAGGAGACCGCGGCAGTTCAGTTCGTCAACCGGGGTGTCGCGCTCCCCATGAGCGTCCCGCCGCGCCCCTTCGAAGCTGGGGTCCGGGGGCGCCCGACGTTGGTCCAGAACGTGGAGAGCCTGGCCACTGCGGCGCTGATCGCCCGCCGCGGCGGCGCCTGGTACCGCTCCTCGGGCACCCTGCTGGTGACCGTGACCGGAGCCGTCGCCCGTCCCGGCGTGATCGAGACCCGCCTGGGGACCCCCGTGGCCGAGGTGGTCGAGAGGGCCGGCGGCCCTCCCGGGCCCATCCAGGCGCTCCTGCTCGGAGGGTATTTCGGCGGCTGGATCGCCGCCAGCGACGCTTGGGATCTTCCCCTCGACCCGATGCGGTTACGGGCGGCCCGCCACTCGCTGGGCTGCGGGGTGGTGGCACCTCTCGCGGCTGACCGCTGCGGTGTGACCGAGACCGCCCGAATCGTGACCTACCTCGGCGGTCAGAGCGCGAGGCAATGCGGACCCTGCGTCTTCGGCCTCGGCGCGATCGCCGCCACCCTGCGGCGGATCGCCATGGGGCTGTCCCACCCGGACGACCTGGCCCGCCTTGATCGCTGGAGCGCGGAGCTCCCGGGGCGGGGGGCCTGTCGTCACCCCGACGGCGCCGCGGGCCTGGTCCGCTCGGCTCTGAGGGTCTTCGCCGATGATTTCGCCCATCACCACGACCATCGCGGCTGCACGGCTGCCACTCCTCTCACCGCCGGGGTGGCCTGATGTCCGAGCTGTCCGCGCGCCGCTGGGAGGGGTCTCCGGGGGTGGCCCGCCTCGGGACCTCCTCCCGGCTGTCGCTGGGTGTCGATCGGATCAGATGCGACGGTCGCGGCTACTGCGCCGAGCTGCTCCCGGAGATGATCCGGCTGGACGACTGGGGCTACCCGATCGTGAGCTCGGAGCGGGTGCCCGATCACCTTCTCGATCATGCGCGGCGAGCCGTCGCCACCTGTCCGCTGCTGGCGGTCCGGCTTGCGGAGGATGGAAGGTCGAGATGATCGAGATGGCTATCGCTCGCGATACGGTCATGGGCACCTCGATGGAGGTGGTGGCGGCGGAGCGGGATCGTCTGGGCGCAGCCAAGGCTGCCGCCGACGGCGTCGTCGCCGCGATCGACCAGAGCTGCAGCCGGTTCCGCGGGGACAGCGAGCTGAGCATGGTGCACCGGCAGCGCGGCCATGAGGTGTACGTCTCCGCGCTCCTTTGCCGGGCCCTCCGGACTGCGCTGCGCGCCGCCCGGCTCACCGACGGCCTGGTGGATCCCACCGTGGGAGCCGCGCTCAGGGGAGCCGGGTACGACACCGACTTCGAGGCCGTCCCACGCTGCGCCGGTCCGGTCACGCTGACCCCGGGGCCGGTGCCCGGATGGGAGCGAATTCATCTTGACCAGCGGCGGAGCAGGGTCTTTGTACCGGGGGACGTCGAGATCGACCTCGGCTCCACGGCCAAGGCCCTGGCCGCCGACCTGGCGGCGGAGGCCGCCGCGCGCGAGGCGGGATGCGGTGTCCTGGTCAGCCTCGGCGGGGACATCGGCACCGCGGGCGCGCCGCCCTTGGACGGGTGGCACGTCCAGATCGCCGAGGACAGTGCGGCGGCCGTCGATCCCGATGCCGAGACCATCCTGATTCAATCGGGGGGGGTCGCCACCTCGAGCACCACGGTGAGGCGCTGGACCCGGGGCACGCTGTCTCTCCACCACATCATCGACCCGCGCACCGGGGTGCCTTCCGATGGCCCCTGGCGCACCGTGACCGCGGTCGCGGCCTCATGCGTCGATGCCAACACCGCCTCCACGGCTGCGATCGTCCGCGGAGCGGACGCGCCCGGCTGGCTCAGCGCCCTCGGGTTGCCGAGCCGGCTGGTCGACAGGAGCGGCGCCGTCACCCGCTCCGCTGGCTGGCCGACACCGCGGTGAACGGGCAGCCGCCCCGGCATGTTCATTGAACCGGATGAAACGCCTCGGGTTCGCTGTTCACCGAGCTCGCCCCCCTCCCCACCGGCCAGACCACGGCGAAGCGGGCCCCTCCGCCGGTCAGGTTGGTGACGCGCCAGCGCCCCTGGGTGGCCCGCACCACCGAGTCGGCGATGGCGAGACCCAGGCCGGCCCCCTCCCCGACGGAGGTGCCCCGATGGAACCGGTGGAAGAGCTGCGGGAGCTCGGCCTCCGGGATCCCCTCGCCGTCGTCACTCACCGATAGCTCCGCCCGCCCCCCCTCGACGCCGCGCGCCTCGACACGCACCGCGGTGCGAGCGTGGCGGCAGGCGTTGTCCACCAGAACCCCGACCAGGTGGTCCAGCCAGTCGGCCGGCATGGAGACGAGCAGGACGCTCTCCGGAGCGACGGCGGAGACGGAGAGGGACCGCGCCGCCGCCACCGTGCCGAATCGCTCTCCCGCCAATCGGGCGGCGGTGCCCAGATCGATCAGCTCGGCGCGGGGCGGCCGCGGCTCGGAGTCGAAGCGGGCGAGCCAGAGCAGGTCGTCAACGATGCGGCGCATCCGGCCGATCTCGCCGCTGACCCGCCCGAGAGCGGGGCGGAGATCGCGGTCGCTACCGGATAGGGCCAGGCTCGCCTCCGCCTGCATGACCGTGAGCGGGGTGCGCAGCTCGTGAGAGGCATCGGCGGTGAAGGCGAGCTGTCGCTGGCGCATCCGCTCCACGGGGCCACCGACGCGGCTGCCAACCGCGAAGGCGCCGGCGAAGACGAGGACCAGGAGGAGCGGGCCCACCAGCAGCTCGGCGAGCACCAGGTCCCCCATCTGCTGCCCAGCCGGGGTGAGGCTCGCTCCGACCACCAAGCCGCCCCCCGCGATCCGCTTCCCGAAGAGCCGGAACGGGTGGCCCGCGACGTCGGCGGTGATCGGCGTCGTCGCCGCACAGAGGCCTGAGGGCAGGACGGGAGCCGAGCCCACGGGTCGGCACTGGCCGTCTGATTGGATCACCCAGGCCAGGAGGGGTTCATCGAAGTCGTGGTCGGGGTCGATCCCGGTCAGCGAGGCGGTGGGCTGGGCGGCGGCTTGAGTCATCCACTGGCTCAGGCGCCCGTCGATCGCCGCGGTGAGGTTGTGAGAGACCAGGACGTCGGTCGCGGTGAGCACGCAGGAGAGTCCGAGCGCCACCAGGGCGGTGGCGAGGGCGGCGGTCCGCAGGGCCCGCCGGCGCAGGCGGCTGCGGGCCGGAGCGCTCATCCCGCGACCAGCCGGTACCCGGTGCCGCGGACCGCCATGATGACGACACCCGCATCACCGCCGAGCTTGGCGCGGAGCCGGGCCACGTGCGCCTCCATGGCATTCCAGCTCGCCTCGGCCTCCGGCCAGACCTGTTCGGCGATGCTCTGCCGCGTCACCACCGCCCCGGCCCGGCGCAGCAGCAGCTCCAGGATGGCGTACTCGCGCGGGGTCAGGGCGACCAGCCGCCCCCCGCTGTGGACCTCGTGCGTCGCCGGGTCCAAGTCCAGACCGGCCATCCGGAGGGTGGGACCGGCGGGGGCACCTCCGCGCCGGAGCAGAGCCCGGAGCCGGGCCAGCAGCTCCTCGAAGTCGAAGGGCTTCACCAGATAGTCGTCGGCGCCCGCATCCAACCCGCGGACCCGATCCCTGGAGGTGTCCCTGGCGGTGAGCATCAGGATCGGGAGGCGAAGCCCCCGGCGCCGCGCCTCGGTGATGACCTCGGCTCCGTCCAGGCCTGGCATCCGCCAGTCCAGCACCGCGGCGGCGAATTCGCCAACCCTCAGCATGTGCAGGGCGTCGTCTCCCCGTTCTACGGTGTCGACCAGGTAACCGTTCTGCCGAAGGCCGCGGGCGAGCACCGAGAGCAGCGCTCCGTCGTCCTCGGCCAACAGGAGTCGCATCTCCCTTACGGTACCTCCCGGCAGGGCGCCCCGGGGCTGGCTGCGGTCGGTGTGCGATCCACCACGATCGGGATCCTGGCACCCGATGCTTGCGGAATCCTGATGGCGTCGGCGATGAGTTGGCACACCGCCCTCGCCCAGTCCGTCACCGCCGTCAGCTTCCCGTCAGCTGACGGGCTCACGATCGCCGCCATGCCTCACCCCACCTCGCCGGCGGCCTTGTCGCGCCCCGCCGCCAGGCCCGCTTCTGCTGCCACCCGGCGCTCGCTGCGGGTCCCTCGCACCTGGGGACTGCGCCCGGGTGACGTGGTCCTGGCCGTTCTGGGCAATGCCGTGCTGATCCTCATCCTCTGGGCCCGGCACGGGCAGTTCCCCCGTCTGACCGATCCGGCCGCGGTGCTGATCGCACTGGGCCAGCTCGGGGCTCTGTTGGGGACCTACTCCGCGCTCGTCCAGGTGGTGCTGATGTCCCGAAGCCCCTGGCTCGACAGCCTCTTCGGGATCGACCGGATCGCCGGCTGGCACCGCTGGTTGGGCTTCGCCACCGTCGACCTCATCATGGCTCACGTCGCCTTCACGACGGCGGGCTACGCGCTCGCCGACGGCCGCTCCTTCACCGCTCAGACCTGGACGTTCCTGACCACCTATCCCTACATGCTGATGGCCTACATCGGGACGGCCCTCTTCGTGGCTATCGCGGCGCTCTCGATCCGGGAGGCGCGCCGGCGGCTCTCCCACGAGAGCTGGCATCTCGTGCATCTCCTCGTCTACCTGGCGATCGCGCTCAGCTTTGCCCACCAGCTGGCGGTGGGCACCGACTTCGTCCACGATCCGGTGGCGGTCGCCTACTGGGTGTCTTTGTACGCGATCGCGAGCGTCCTAGTGGTCGCCTTCCGCATCGTCGCCCCGGCGAGGATGTCCCTGCGCCACCAGGTTCGCGTGCAGAGCGTCGTCGAGGAGGCGCACGACGTGATCTCGATCTACCTCCGCGGCCGCGAGCTTGGCGAGCTCCCGGTGCGCGCCGGCCAGTTCTTCAAGTTTCGGTTCCTGGCCCGAGGTCTGTGGTGGCAGGCCCACCCCTTCTCCCTCTCAACGGCCCCGAACGGCGAGTATCTGCGCATCACCGTCAAGGAGGTGGGTGATTTCACTCGTTCACTGCACCGCCTCTCGCCCGGGACAAGGGTCGCCCTGAATGGTCCGTACGGTGTATTCACCGCCGTGCGGCGGCGCCGTCCCCGGTCGTTGCTCATCGCCGGCGGCATCGGCGTCACGCCGCTGCGGGCGCTGATCGAGGAGATGCCGCAGCGCAAGAACTCGATCACCCTGCTGTACCGCGCCCGCTCCTGGGAGGAAGTGGTCTTCAAGACCGAGCTCGACCAGCTGGTCGCCGCGCGTGGCGGCGTCGTCCACTACATCGTCGGGCGTCGAGGGCAGGACGTCAGTGCTCACCCACTCGCGCCCCGGTTCCTGCTCGCCGCCGCTCCCGATCTGCGCGACCGCGATGTCTTCATCTGCGGTCCGCGCGAGATGGTCGACGCCGTCATCGGCAGCCTGCGCGCGCTCAGGGTCCCCTCCGGCCAGGTCCACGTCGAGCGCTTCGCGTTTCTCAGTTGAGGATCCGGATATGCCCGTTCGTGCCGTCGTCACGCTGTTCGCCGTGGTGACCGGCGTGTGCCTCGCCCTCAGTTTCCGCACTCCGCCACCCGGCGCGCTGGGCACCGCGGTCGCCCCACCTCCGCTCAGCTCCTCCTCAGTGTCGGGCTCGACGCCGGCGCCCACGCCATCCGGCGCCCCTCCCTCGGGCGGAAGCTCTCCGGCTCCGACGTCCAAGCCCGCGGCAACCGCGCTGAAGGATGGGACCTTCACCGGCCAGAACGCTGCCAACTTCTTCGGCCCGGTGCAGGTGCAGGTGGTGATCACCGGAGGCCGGATCACCGACGTCAAGGTGGTCCAGTCTCCGAATGACAATCCGCAATCGGCGTACATAGCCTCGGTGGCCATGCCCCTGCTCCGGCAGGAGGTACTGCAGGCACAGAGCGCCCAGATCAACGTCCTCAGTGGGGCGACCTACGACAGCCAGAGCTACGCGCAGTCGGTGCAGTCGGCGCTGGACATGGCTCATGCGTGAGCAGCCCGCGGCTTCGGTTCCTGCCATCTCCCGAACCGTGCGCGTCGAACCGATGATGGGAACGGTGATCACCGTGGACGTCCGCGACCCCGACATCGGCGCAGCCGTGCTCGACTCGGCGTTCACCTGGTTCCGCGAGGTCGACCACACCTTCAGCGCGTTCCGGCTCGACAGCGAGATCAACCGGCTCGACCGCGGCGAGATCGCCGAGCGCGAGTGCCGGTCGGAGGTGCGGGAGGTCCTGGGTCTCTGCGCTGAAGTCGAGCGCCGCAGCGGTGGGTGCTTCGACATTCAAGCAGCCGGCCGGGTTGACCCGTCCGGCCTCGTCAAGGGATGGTCGGTGGAGCGGGCGGCGGCCCTGCTCCAGGCCGCCGGAGCCCGCAACTTCTTCATCGCGGCGGGCGGCGACCTGGTGGCACGGGGGGAGCCGGCCCCCGGCCGCCACTGGCGGGTCGGGATTCGCCACCCGGAGCTCGCCGATCGCGTGGCCGCGGTGCTGGCGGTCCGTGATATCGCGGTGGCCACGAGCGGCTGCTACGAGCGCGGTGAGCACATAGTGGATCCGCGCACCCGCCGGGCCCCGGCGGGCCTTCTCAGCATGACCGTCATCGGGCCGAGTCTCACCTATGCTGACGCGTTCGCCACCGCCGCCTTCGTAATGGGGGAAGCCGGGGCGGCGTGGGTGTCCGGGATCGATGGCTACGACGCCCTGGCCATCACGGAAGATCGCCGCACGATGTGGACGGCCGGCCTGGACCGTCTACTGGTGCGCACCACGCCTCCCACGGCCTGAGGGCTACCCGGCTGCGCTGATCCGGCCAGAAGCAGCAAGCCACACGGCTCACCCTCCCCGGTCATGAACCGGCGCGATGAGCTATCGGGACCAACTCGACGGCGCCGGCGACGGCGCTCTCGATCCAGTCCTCGGCGACGCCCCCTACGACGCGTCGGGGCCGCCCCGCGCCTGTTTCGCTTGCCGCTGGGCTCGAGCTCGCCGTCAGGGCGGCGTCAGCGGCCGCGGTTACCGTGTGAGCAACGGGCCGCCATCGCCGGCGGCCTCCGCCGACACCTGGAGGACACTCTGATGTGGCCACGTTGGAATGTTCGCCCAACCCTTCTCCCGAGCCTGGCTACGCCGTCAGGCCCGCGCGTCACCGGATCCCTCATCGTCGGCGAGGCGCCCCCTGCCCCGCACGCCGCCTCGGCGTCGTCCCGCCAATCCTCGGCCCGGTCGTTCCCGGCCGGCGCCAGGGCGATGTCAGTCCCTCAGCGCTCGGTCACCGCCAGCGTCGCTCGTCCACGTGGGCGACCCCCGCCCACCTGTCAGGCCCCCGCCGAGGCCGTCCCTCGGTCGGGCCTGCCCGTGGACCGGAGACACTGCTGTCACTTGGGCCCAGGCCTGACGAGAGGAGCTCGAAGTCGGCGACGTCCTCCCGATGTCTGACATTCGCCAACACGCTCCTGAGGCGGTGGTCAACCAATTGCCCCCTGGGCGGGGTGACGCCGTAGGTTGCCGACCTCCCTGCCCTGATCGCGAACGTTGAGAGGGGCCGTGGCGGGCCGCTTGCACCGGCTGCCCATGAGTGCTCGCTCCGGCGGAGATGAGCCCAAGACATAGGGTCTTTCGACCCATCATCTGATGGAAACCGTACTCACTGCAGACTGCATCTAATTCTGGCCCGTGGCCCGGTCAGCGCGAGTGCATAACCGTTGATCGCAAAGCGGCGTTGCATTGATGAGCGGGTCGCGGGCGAGGCGATCCGCGGGACTTCGAGGCATTGGCCATGCGCTTTCCTCACTGGGTCATCGTCACGGTGACACCTCCTCATCACGCCGCGGTGCGCTTTTGGCTTCCGGCCCTTGCGGCCGCGGCCGCCGCCGGCTGCGCAGGGGGGAGCGGCGGCCCCACCTCGACGCCCAGCGCGACGTCCAGCCCTACAACCGAGGTATCCGGCACGACGAGTCCACTGCCGACCACCCCGTCCACAACGCCGTCCGCCACCCTCGCGCCGATCGTCGTCGCCACCCCGGTGGCCGGAGACACCGTGCGGGTCCCGTTCACCGTCAGCGGCACGGCGGATGTGTTCGAAGCTCAGTTCGTGCTCGACGTCCTCGATGAGTCCGGAAGCGTGGTGGTGCATCAGCTGGTGACCGCCACATCGGGCAGTGGCACCCGGGGCGCGTACACCACCACCGTCGCCACCGGCTATCGCGGCCCAGCCACCCTGGACGTCTACGACATATCCGGCAGGGGCGACAAGATCGACGACATCCAGATCCCGATCGTCATCGGGGCCTGAGCCCGCGCCTCCTAGCGGTGCCGGAGGGTGCTTCGCCCGGTCCGGGTTTTCGCCCAGAATCGCGCCTACAGGCATCGCTTGGTGTGAAGCGGGGACTCACCGACCGTTCCCTCCACCTCAGCACCTGCGCTCGGCCGGGTGCGGGGGGGGGGGGCGCGTCCGCCGACATCCCAAACGCGCCAGTCTCTGTGGCTGAGGGCAGTGAGGAGAGGTCTGCCGGTCCGGAGCGTGATTAGCGCGTTTGCAGCTCCGGGCGGCCGCAGGCGCGTCCAAACCTGGCCTGGCATCAGAACCCGAAGTAACGCGCTCTCAGGCTGGCACGGGTCGAATCCGAACTCGGATTCGTGAACATGCCTTCCAAGCTGGATGTCGCGGGTTCGAGTCCCGCCTCCCGCTCCAGTCCGACCCCACCCGTCTACGACGTCCGAGCCTGCGCTCAACGGCACGGGAGCAATGCGACCCCCAGGATCTCCTCCGGCCGCATCCGAGCGAGCTTCGGGGATCAGGGATCGGATGGCGTGCGGCGCCCCTGGCTCGACGCCGCTCGGACGGGTAGCGCCAGCAATGCGAGGAGTCCCGCGGCGACCGCCACCATCGCGCCGGTGAACAGCGACAGGTCCATGCCGCTCATGAAGGCGGAGCGGGCGATCCCAGCGAGCACCTGCCCGACGAAAGGCGTCGCCCTGGCGGCAACCCCGAGGGCACCGCCCACCGATCCTATGATCTGGCTCGAGATCTCCGGGGTGAGGAGATGGTGGCCGGATAGGTACGGCTGGTATGGCAGCACCGACGCGGTCATCTGGCTCTGGTAGCGCGTCGAGAGCAGGCTCCCGATGACCGCGACGCCCAGCGCGCCACCGACATTGAAGAAGGTGCTGCTGGTCGCCGAACCGATTCCCCTGTGCTCCGGGGGTATCGATCCCATCACCGAGGATACGAGCGAGGGGTTGACCAGAGCGAATCCCAGGCCGAAGAGGATGATCCCGGGTAGGCTGCCACCGTATGTCGTGGCTACCGTCGCTGCGGAGAGTTGAAGCATCCCTCCCGCGATCGAGCCCAGGCCCAGTGCCACGGTGAGCTTAGTCCCGATGGCGTGATCGAGGAGGTTGGTGAGCGGGGCGACAACGATGATGGTCCCCGCCGCGGGCAGAAGGCGGATCCCTGTCGCCAGCGCGCTGAAGCCCAGGTCGAATTGGAGGAACTGGGTGAGGATGAAGAGCGCCCCGTAGACCGCGAGCATGGACATGCTGACGCACACCACTGACACCGAGAAGGCGCGGCTGCGGAAGAAGCTCAGCCGGAGCATCGGGTTGGGCGAGCGCTGCTCCCAGAGGACGAAGCCGGCGAGCACCAGGATCGCAGCCGTCCCCGCGCCGATCACCATGAGCGATGACCAACCCTTGCTCGGCGCCTCGATGATCGCCCAGATCAGGAGAGCCAGCCCGGCCGTCGAGAGCAGGCCCCCGATCAGGTCGGGGGCGCCGGCGTCGGGGTTCCTCGAGTTGGGGACGAAGGGCATGGAAAGGGACAGTGCGACGGCCGCGATCGGCACGTTGATGAGGAAGATGGACCCCCAGCTGAAGTGGGCGAGGAGCACCCCGCCGACGAGCGGGCCGATGGCGACCCCAGCACCGGTGGTGGCGGCCCAGAAGCCGAAGGCCCGCTGACGCTCGCGGGGATCCGGGTACATCCCGCTGATCAGCGCAAGTGTGGAGGGCATGATCATCGCCCCGCCCATGCCCATGCTCGCTCGCGCCGCGATCAGGAGTCCCACCGACCCGGAGAGGGCCGCCCAGGCTGAGCAGGCAGCGAAGGCGACCAGCCCCGCCACGAAGGTCCACTTGCGCCCGACCCGGTCGGCGACGCTGCCGGAAACGAGGACCAGCCCGGCGAACACCACGACATAGGCGTCGACGATCCACTGGAGGTCGGTGGAGCTGGCGTTGAGGTCCCGCACCAGGGTGGGCAGAGCCACGTTGAGGACGGTGGTGTCGAGGACCACGATCAGCAGCGCGAGACAGAGGATCCCGAGGGCCAACCCCCGTCGCGCCGGTCTCGACGGCGTGTCGGCGACCTCCCGAGGCTCGATCCTGCCGCCGATTCCCGCGGAGACGGACCGGGCTTCCGGGCTCTGACCCGCGGGACCGGTCATGGCTCGGGGCCGGCCGGCGATGACGCCGGTCGAGCGCGCCCTTGCGGGGGAGGGGGGAGGAGGCTCTCGGGAGTGTGCATGGCGAAATTCGACCACTTGAAGTAGGCTTCAAGTCAATGCCCGAGCTGCTGGACATCGGAGAGGTCGCCGCCCGCACCGGGATGCCCGCCTCGACGCTTCGCTACTACGAGCGAGGAGGACTCGTCGCGAGCGCCGGGCGCAGGGGGCTGCGCCGTCAGTATCGGCCCGAGGTCATCCAGACCCTGGCGGTCGTGGCGCTGTGCCGACAAGCCGGGTTCAACCTAGGCGAGATCCAGGAGCTGCTGGCAACTGGCGGTCAGCCGCCGGTCAGGGCGCTTGCCGCCCAGAAGCGCGACCAGCTGCGGGACCACGCTCGTCAACTGACTTTGCTCGCTGACCTGATCGACCACTTCGTGGGCTGCCCGAACGCGAACGCGTTCGAGTGCGAGTATTTCCAGGATGCTCTTCGCCGAGCCCTCCCCGTCGAAATGGGCCCTCGTGGGCGCAGCGCACGGCAACAAACGCCAGCGCTTGCCGCACGAGTGCAGGGATTGCGCTCATCGTCACCTCCCAGGCGCTCCTGAATACGCGCACTGCCCGCGCGGTGGCGTCTTTCCTTCCAATCTGGATGTCGCGGGTTCGAGCCCCGTCTCCGGCTCCTCCACTCCTCGATTTCGAGTTGAGTTGGAGCGCTTGCTAGCAGATTGAGGTGCTCAGGCGATGAGTGCTATTCGGCTCTTCCTGCGCTCACTCATGAAAACGGCTTCAGAACGCCCTGCCCTCTTAACTACTGGTGTTGATTCCTCCCTCAGCACCAACATGTCGGCCGATGGCCGCTGCGCCTGTGGCCCAGGTCAGCGGGACGGGCGGGGCGCCGCACGGACCCCGTCAAGCACCGGTATCCTGTGCGGCGTCTAGCTGCGCAGAAGGAGGGTTGAGAGAGCGGAGTAAAGGCTACGGAAAGTGCGTCATGCTGGCGTCGAGGGCCCTTCTGAATAGACGCACCGCCCGCGCGGTGGCGTCTTTCCTCCCAAGCTAGATGTCGGGCGACACCCTGGCGTGGGCCGGCGCTAGCTCACCTGTACCCCCTGGCGTACCCCTACAGGAGTGGCACCGCCCGTCACCGGGCGGCATGAACGCCGCACCCGTGAATACGCGGGCGCACCGGATCGCACCACAAATGACGTGTTCGGTGGATTTGTAAACCGAAGGATGGGAGTTCGAATCTCCCCGTCGGCTCCGGTTTTGAATGCAGAGAGCGCCTCTGTCCACCAGGCCCGGGCCGCTTGTACCCCTGATGTTCAACGTGACCGCGATTGTTCTCCCACCACTGAGGGCGCTGGTGCGCGCTCGGAGGTAGACGGCCCCCGGTGATCCCCTCAATCGCCGCGAAGTGCACGGGTATGGAGTTGCCCGGCTGCTGTGTCAGCCAACTTGCGAGCGGCGCGTACTTCGGCATCAGCGCCGTCAGTGTGAGGAGCTGGTTGGAGGCCGGCGTCCACCGGCTCACAGGGAGACCAACCCCACCTCCGACTGATCGCGGCGAGGCTCACTACGCTCCTTCGCCCTACCTCGGCGAGATGAGCACGGTGCAGACAAGCTCACGCTCCTCCAATCCGCTGCCCCCGGGCGCATCCTTAGAGGCAGCCGGTCGGCGACGCAGACATTCGGCGCCTTCTGCGGGACAAGCCAGGACAGCAGTCGCCGAGCCGAGCTATGGTGATCGGGTAGCCAGTGCATCTTGTACTCGCCTCGCAGCACGATTGGTGATTCCCGACCCGCACGGTCCCCTCCTGCCGCCTCTCTCGAGGCCACTTCCAGGTCGCTCAGGACCCGGTCGAGGCTGCTCACCGCCGGGGTGCCCCCTCGCCAATCGCGAATGGGCGGCGGCCGGGCGATGGGGAGCGCCCCGGCGGCTACCTTGGCCATTGGCCCGGACCCCCTGGGGACTGTCTGACCTTAGGGCGTCTCGGTGCGAGCGATCTGATTCCTCGCCTCGCGCTGGCCGGTGAAGGCAGCGACCAGCGCCCGCACCAGCCGCGTCACCGGCCGGCTGCCGCGTCGGTCGCTCTTTGCCTCAGCCAGCGCTCTGCTGACCTCCTGGTGACGAAGACCTCTGCTGACGCGCTCTTGGTGCTCCATGCGGCACAGCATGTACTGGATGTCTGGGTGGATCACGGCTTGCTCCTTGGGAGGCCCCGCCACTGGCTTG
>Ga0181533_1004678_pt1 | contig 13728 bp, 13 predicted proteins | sample PEATcosm2014_Bin_45_FD_119772 | JGI IMG/M metagenome (GOLD analysis project Ga0181533, IMG submission 119772) | Peatland microbial communities from MTU Mesocosm Facility, Houghton, MI, USA - PEATcosm2014_Bin11_60_metaG | ecosystem: Environmental > Terrestrial > Soil > Wetlands > Peat | place... | reverse complement strand
CCTTCCCCACCGCCTCGATGATCCCCTCCTGGGGCTTCTCCTTGGCGGTGTCGGGGAGGACGATGCCGCTCTTGGTCACCTCCTCACGCTCGACGGGCTTGATAACGACGCGATCGGCCAGGGGACGAAGCTTCAAGGCCACGGTGCGACCTCCAACTCTTTAGCACTCGGGACGGGTGACTGCTAACACTCTACCGAATCGACTGCCAGGACCGCAACTGGCGGGCCGTCCCTGATGCCGGCGGGCGGCCGCGGCCAGCAGTGGACGGGCCCGTCGACCGTGAGCGTGACCGGGGTCCCGGGGGTCAGGCTCACCTCCCCGGCGACTCGGGCGATCAGCGGGGAGGCCGCCCCGGCCTCCGCGACCACCCGGACGACGGCGTCGTGGCCGTGGAAGTCGAGTTCGACCACCCGGGCGGCGACCCCCCTCCTCTCCCCGGCCTCCGCCGGCCCCGAGCCGGCGCGAGCGGCGACCCGCAGCTGCTCGGGGCGGACCAGCACGGTGAGCGCCTGCCCGGCCGGCGGCCGGCCGTCGCGGAGGGGGAGAGGTCCGAAGCGGGTCTCGACCGTCGATCCGTGAGAGATGCCCTCGATCAGGTTGGCCTCGCCCACGAACTGGGCCAGGTCGGGATCGACCGGGGTCTCGTAGAGGTCGCGGGGAGGGGCGACCTGGGCCATCCTGCCCTCCCGGATCACCGCCACCATGTCGGCGAAGGTGAGGGCCTCGTCCTGGTCGTGGGTGACCAGCACGGCGGTGGCCCCCGAGCGCCGCAGCAGGGCATGGATGTCGGCACGGACCGCGGCTCGCAGCCCGGCGTCCAGCGAGGCGAACGGCTCGTCGAGGAGCACGATCCGGGGTTGCACGGCCAGCACCCGGGCCAGAGCCACCCGCTGCTGCTGGCCGCCGGAGAGCTGGTGGGGGTAGCGGCGGCTGAGGGCCGAGAGGCCGACCAGGTCGAGCAGATGCCCGACCACCCGCTCCCGGCTCCGGCCCCGGCGCAGGCCGAAACCCACATTGCCCGCCACCGTGAGATGGGGGAAGAGGCTTCCCTCCTGGGAGACGTAGCCGATGCGGCGACGCTCGGCGGGGAGATGGCGGTCGGCGTCGTCGAGGATGGCGCCCCCGACCGTGACCGCCCCTCGATCGGGTCGCTCGAAGCCGGCCAGGACGCGCAACAGCGTGGTCTTGCCGCTGCCAGACGCGCCGAGCACGGCCGCGAAGGCCCCCTCGGGCACGCTGAGGTCCACGCCGCGCAGCACCGGGTGGGCCCCGAAGGCCTTGTGGAGGTCGGTGACCGTGAGGCCGTCGGAGCCACCGCTCACCGCGGGTCACCGGTGCGGCCGGGAAGCCGGTCGAAGTAACGGGCGAGGATGTAGCTCGGCACCGCCGCGATGGCGATGATCACCAGCGCGAAGGGCGCGGCCTGGCCGTAGGCGAGGTTCTGCTGGTAGGCCCAGAACTGGGTGGCCAGGGTCTGGACGCCGGTGGGCACCAGGACCAGCGTCGCGGTCAGCTCGGTGGCGCAGGCAAGGAAGACGAGGCAGAAGGCCGCGGAGAGCCCAGGGGCGATGAGGGGGAGCGTCACCCGCACGAACACGGCCCGCGGAGTGCGTCCGAGGGATCGCGCCGCCTCCTCCATGGCCACCGGGGCGTGGGCGACCGAGGCTCTCACCCCGACCAGGGCCAGGGGGAAGAAGAGGATGGCGTAGGCGGCGATCATCAGGACGGAGGTCTGGTAGCCGAGCCCGCCCGCGTAGCGCTCGGAGAAGTAGCTGATCGCCAGCGCGATCACCAGCCCGGGCATGGCCAGCACGGTGTAGGTGCTCCGCTCCAGCAGCTGGCCGGCACGACCGGCGTGGCGGACCGCCAGCAGGGCCACCGGGAGCGCCGCGACGGTGGCCAGGGCCGCGGCGCACCCGCTGTACAGCGCGGTGTGCCAGCCGGCGTCCAGGATCGAGACGCCGGTCAGGCTGGGGGCGCCGCCCGCGACCATCCAGTAGACGGCGGCGCCGACCGGCACCCCGAGGGCGAGGCCGACCAGCATGAGCATCGCGGCCTCGACGGGAAGGGTCGCCCGGCCAAGGCGGCGGCGCCGCCTGGCGCGCTGCGCCAGCGGGCCGGTGCGCTGGGCGCGGCCCGCGCCGCGCGCGCCGACCTCCCCGCCCAGGATCACGCAGCTCAGCAGGACCAGCACGAGGGAGAGGGCGCAGGCGGTGGGCACGTTGAACGAGACCTGGAACTCGGTGAAGATCTCGGTGGTGAAGGTCTGATAGCCGAGGATCTCGAAGGCCCCGTACTCGGCGAGGATCACCAGCGCGACCAGGACGCAGCCGCCCAGGATCGCCCCCCGGGCCTGCCCCACGGTGACCCGCAGGAAGACACGGACCCGACCGATGCCGAGGCTCCGGGCGGCATCCTCGAGACCGGGGTCGGCGCTGCGCAGGCTGGCGGCCACCGGCAGGTGGACGAGCGGGTAGACGGCCAGGGTCATGACCAGCACCGCCCCCTGGAATCCCTGCACCAACGGCGAGATCGACGCCCAGCCGAAGCTGACCACGAAGTCGGGGATGGCGAAGGGCACCACCACCAGCACCGCCCAGATCCGGCGCCCGGGAAGGTCGGTGCACTCGACACACCAAGCCGTGAGCGTGCCGATCACCGCGCAGAGTGCGGTGACCACCACGGTCAGCCGGACCGTGTTCCAGAGCAGGGTGGCGGTCAGGGGGCGCCAGATGAGATGGGCGATGGTGCCGGCCCCGGTTCCGCCGGCCTCGATGAGCAGGAAGGCGAGCGGGGCGAGCAGCACAGCGGCCACGGCAGCGCTGGTCCCCAGCAGGGGCCAGGGGAGAGGACGGCGGCGCGCGGGCACGGCGGGGATGCGCCGCTCCGCGGCGATCCCGGTCGTGGTCACCTCATCCGCCCTCCGGGGTCGGACCCGGCACGCGCCAGCGGGGAGCGCGGGTCACAGCAGGCCCGCCTGCTGCAGCAGGGAGATCGCCTGCGAACCGTCCCCCAGCTCCGGGATGGTGATCGAGTTCGGCTGGAGCTGGTCGAAGGGGGTCTCGGGCTGAGCGGTGGTCACCCCCGACGCGATCGGGTACTCGTAGCTGATCGAGTGGGCGATGATCTCCTGGCCCGGGCGGGAGACGAGGAAGGCGAGGAAGCGCTGGGCGGCCGCCTGATGGGTGCTCGCCCGGAGCACGGCCGCACCGGAGACGTCGAGGACGTAGCCGGGGTCGCCCGGGGCGAAGTAGGCGATCGCTGAGTGCACGTGGTCAGCGCCGATCTCAGCGGCCAGCCGGTACCAGTAGTACTGGTTGACCACCCCGAAGCCGACCTCGCCGCGGTTCACCTCGTCGGCGATGGTCTCGTTGTCGGGATAGACGTGACTGCCGGCGTTGGTCTTCAATCCCTCCAGCCAGGTGAGCGCGGCGGCGGTGCCGTACGTGCGCGCCACCGAGGTCACGATCGGCTGGAAGTCGGTCTCGCCCGGTGCGATCGCCAGCTCGCCCTGGTAGCGCGAGTCGGCGAGCTGGAGGACCGAGGTGGGCAGCTGGCTCGCCGCGATGAGCGACGGGTTATAGATCAGCACACTGACGCGCGCGGAGACGCCCACCCAGTCTCCCTGGGGCGAGTTGAAACCGCTCGGGGTGTCGGTGAGGATCGACGCGTCGACGGCGGCCAGCAGGCCCCTGGACTGGAGGTACTCGAGGGCCGGCGAGTTCTCGGTGTAGATGACGTCCGCCGGCGAGCGGGACCCCTCGGCGACGACCTGATCGGCCAGGGTGTCCTCGTCGTCGCTGCGGACATTGACGGTGATCCCGGTCGCCTTCTCGAAGGCGCTGACCAGAGCGTCCGTCGTCTGCACGTGCTGACCGTTGTAGAGGGTGATCTCCTGCCCCGAACCGGAGGGATCGTCGCAGGCCGTGAGCAGCCATCCCGCCACCAGCGCGACCGCCCCCAGCGCGCATGACCGCCGCCCGGTCATCGGCACCCGCCGCCGCCCCGCCGGCTCATGATGCGACGCCCGGGCAGATGGCGTCGAGCGCCGCCGCTGCCCGGCTGACCGCCTGAGCCGCCGCACCGCCACCACCGGTGTTGAAGAACTGCTGGTAGGCGGAGGCCAGGGCCCGGAGGGCCTGGCGCAGGCCGGCATCCGAGGTGGTGATCTGACCCAGCGGGAGCACCTGGGCCTCGGCGTATCCCACCGGGTCGGCGCTCGGGTCGGGACCGTCGCCGAGCACCGCGCCGATCTGCCGGCAGGTGGCCGCCACGGCCCCCGTCGGCGCCGGGGTGGCTCCGCACCCGCCCACCGCGGCGGCCAGCGCGGCCGCGCAGAGCACGCCGCACCCCCGCCGGAGCGCTCGAATCCGGGCTGCTGGCATACGGAGGTCTCGTCTCCCACGGGGCCTGCGTCGGGCTCCGCCGCCGGCCGGGCCCGTCCTCCCTGACCGGGGCGCGAATTAGCTTAGTCTAACCTAATCGCCCAGGCCCCTTGGGCCTCATCGCCCAGGTCCCCCGGGGCGGTGCTGGCGGGGGCGACCCAGACCGCCCGGGTGGCCCCGCGGTCGAGGGCCACCACCTCTCCCTCGACGTCCAGATCGAGCGACGGTCCGAGGGCGCGCACCGTCACGGTGCGACCCGGGGTGATCCCCAGCTGGTGGAGCAGGAGGAGCAGCTGGGGAGCCTCGTGCTCGGCGACCTCGGAGATCCGCACCACCACGGCCTGCTCTCCTGGAGGCATCCGGTCGAGGCGCACCAGGTCGGGCGGGATGACCCCGCGCCCGGGGATGGGGTTGCCGTGGGGGCATGCGCGGGGGAGCCCGAGATGCTGGTCGAGGCGGTCGACCACCTCCTGGGAGACGCCGTGGACGAGCAGCGACGCCTCGCGGTCCCCGGCGGCCCAATCCAGCCCCAGCACGTCGACCAGCCAGCGCTCCAGGATCCGGTGGCGGCGGACCAGATCGGACGCCGCGGACTCCCCGCCGGAGGTGAGGGTGATGCTGCGATCCTCGGCGACCTCCACCCAGCCGTCGCGGGCCAGGCGCTGCAGGGTGACGGTCACGGTCGGCCTGCTCACCCCCAGCCATTCGGCGAGCCCGCCGGGGCGCGCCACCTCGCCCTCGTGGGCGATGTAGTAGATCGCCTCCAGGTAGCGCCCGGCGGTCTCGCTGAGACGGCCGGCCTCGTGAGCAGGGCTGAGCGCCATCGCGGCAAGCATCGTGACACCGTTCGCGTGCATGCCGCAGGAGTGGGTCTCGCTGGATGCAGGCGAATACCGGCCATGCCAGGGGGCAATCGGCCGGCCGGCATCACCGGCGTCCCCGTACCAAGAGCCGTCGAAGAGCCGCGCCGCGGCAACCGAGACGGTCAGGCGAACTCGGCCAGCGACGGGTCGACGTCGAAGCCGTCGAGGTCCGGACCCCGGAGGGTCAGGCGGTGCCAGCCGGCGGCGCCGATCATGGCCGCGTTGTCGGTGCAGAGCCGGATCGGCGGCACCGACACCCGCAGGCCGGCGAAGCGGTGCGCCACCCGGTCGGCCAGAGCCCGGTTGGCGGCAACCCCTCCCACCACGGCGACGGAGGTCGCCCCGGTCTCCTCCACCGCCGCCTCGAGGCCGTCGACGAGCTGGGTGACCGCGGCCTCCTGGAAGGCGGCGGCCAGCGAGTCGCGCAGCTCGGCCCGGCGCGGGACGCCGGCCTCGTCGAGCTCCGCCGCGGGCAGGTCGCGGATGGCGTAGCGCACCGCCGTCTTCAGCCCGCTGAAGGAGAAGGCGCCCTCCAGACGGGTGCGCGGCAGGGGGAAGCGGCGCGGGTCCCCGCTCCTGGCCGCGCGCTCCACCACCGGGCCGCCCGGGTAGGGCAGCCCGAGCATCCGCGCCACCTTGTCGAACGCCTCGCCCACCGCGTCGTCGCGGGTGCTGGCCAGGCGCCGCGCCTCCCCGTGCCGGGAGAGCTCGATGGTGTCGGTGTGCCCCCCGCTCACCACCAGCGCGACGAAGGGCGGTTCCAGCTCCGCATCCGCCAGCCAGGCCGAATACACGTGCCCGGCGAGGTGGGAGACCCCGGTGATGGGCAGGCCCCGGCCCCGGGCGGCGGCCTGCGCGTAGGCGGCGCCGACCACCAGGCAGCCGGCCAGGCCCGGGCCGCGGGTCACGGCCACCGCATCGATCGCGTCCCAGCCGCCCTCGACCTCGGCCAGCGCGGCGTCGACGACCGGGGCGAGCATCTCCAGGTGGGCGCGCGCGGCCAGCTCGGGGACCACCCCCCCGTGGGGCGCGTGCAGAGCGATCTGGGAGGAGACCTGACTCGAGAGGACCTCGCGGCCGTCGCGCACCACCGCCGCCGCGGTCTCGTCGCAGGAGGTCTCGATGGCGAGGATGTTCACCTCCGGGCGAGCCCGCTCACCGCCGCACCGGCCCCGTCACGGACGCGGGTAGTCGGAGGAGGGCGGCGGCCCCATGCCCACGATGTCGATGCCCCGGAGGATGCCGGCGAACCGGCGCTTGAAGGAGGGCGCGTGCAGCGAGTCGCTCCACATCACAACCGCGTCCTCCCCGTTGTCGGTGTAGTAGCCGCGCCGGCGGCCGATCGCCTTGAAGCCGAACCGCTCGTAGAGCCGGATGGCGTGGGCGTTGCTGGCCCTCACCTCCAGGGTGATCCAGCGCGCCCCCAGCTCGTAGCTGCGCTGAACCAGGGCCGCGAACATCCCGGTGCCGAAGCCCAGATGCTGACTCTGGGCGCGGACCCCGATGGTGGTGACGTGGGCCTCGTCGGCGACCTTCCAGAGTCCGCCGTAGCCGACGATCGCAGCCCCGTCGCGAAGCACGTAGTAATGGGCCTGGCGGTTCTGGGAGAGCTCGGACGCGTAGGCGTTGCGGGGCCAGGGCGAGAGGAAGATCTCGCGCTCGATCGCCTGGACCGCGGGGATGTCGGAATGGCGCATCCGCTCGATGAGGAGGCGCGGCGCGACCTTCATCGGCGTCGATCATACGCGAGGCCGCCACGGCCGCCGGTGAGCGTGTGAGCGAGCGCGCGGGTCGCCGACCGTCCAGGCCGGATCGGGCTCAGTCCAGGTAGGTCGCCGCCAGGCCGGCGAGCTGGAGGGGGGGCCGCCCCAGCGCGCTGGGGACGGAGGCGGCGAGCGCGGTCACCGGGTCACCCAGGCGGATGCCGGGGAGCTCGAGGCGGTCGAGGCTGATCGGCGGCGGGTCCCCGACGGCCACCGCCGCGAGGCTGACGCGGCCGGCCTCTCCGACCATCACCAGGGCTCCCTCACGGCGGGTGAATCGGCCGGCATAGGCGCCGCCCCGGCCGGCCTCCACCAGGGCGACGGTCTCGCTCTCGCCGTCAGGGGCCGCTCGCGCGGTCACCTCCAGGCTGCTGACCCCGTGGAGCGGGATCCCGAGCGCGTGGGCCAGTCCCAGCCCCGCGGCCATGCCGGCGCGCAGGCCGGTGTACGAGCCCGGGCCGGTGACCACCACCACGGCCGCAAGGCCGGAGACGCCCAGTTCCGCCAGGGCCCGGTCCAACCAGGGCAGGGCGGCGCTGTCGCCGGTCCGGGCGGCCAGCAGCTCGCCCCGGCGGCCGGCGCGGACCACGACCAGGCGCCGCCGGGTGGCGGTGTCGATGGCGAGGACGCTCACCGGCCGGCCACCGCCGCGCGCCAGGCGTCGATCAGCCGGGCCGGGGCCCGCTCCGGCTCGCGGGCCTCGATGCTGCGAACCTGGTCACCGGCGATCTCGATGACCAGCCCGAGCGGGTGCCACGGCTCGAGGTCGGCGCAGCCCGCCCACTCCACCGCCGCCGGCGCGCTCTCGAGCAGGCCGTCCAGGTCGAGCATCTGGATCCGGGCGCCGGGGCCGAGCCGGTAGAGGTCGAGGTGGTGGAGTCGGGGCGGCGACCCGTACACGTGGTGAAGGACGAAGGTCGGGCTCTTGACCACCGCGGCGTCGACCCCCAGCCCGGTGGCGAGCCCCCGCACGAAGACGGTCTTGCCGGCTCCGAGCGGCCCGTCGAGGGCGATCAGGTCGCCCGGTCGCAGCCGGGCCGAGAGCCGGGCCGCCACCGCCTCGGTGGCGTCGACCGAGCAGGTGGTGAGCCGGAGGTCGTCGCCGTTCACGGCTGGCCGAAGTGCCGTGAGCCGACCGCCGGCAGGGGGATCGGCTCGCCGCCCTGCCGGTCGAGGAGGGTCAGGCCCGAACCGGTGGTCAGCCGGCCCACCACGCGGAGCGGCTGGAGCCCCGGGGGCCAGGCCGCCAGCAGCCCCTCCAGCCGATCGGCCGCCACCGCGGCGACCAGCTCGAAGTCCTCTCCCCCACCCAGGGCCGCACCGGGCCACGCCGCACCCATCAGGGCGCGGACGTCGGGGCTGGTGGGCAGGCTCTCCAGCCATATCTCGGCGGCGCACCCCGAGGCCTCGGTGATCCGGCCCAGGTCGACGATCAGACCGTCGCTCAGGTCGCCCGCGCAGTCGACGCCGAGCTCGAGCAGGGCCCGGCCCTCCGCGAGCCGGGCCCGGGGCGCGAGTTGACGCTCCAGGCAGCGCTCCCCGACCTCTCCGGCGACCTCCCACCCCTCGAGCAGGAGGCGAAGCCCGGCCGCCGCCTCGCCGAGGCTCCCGGTGACCAGCAGGGCGTCCCCGGGTCGGCCCCGATCGCGGCGCAGCGCGCGGCCGGGATCGACCGTCCCGACCACCGCGACATCGATCACCAGCGGACCGCGGATGGCGCTCACGTCGCCGCCCGCGACCTGGCAGCCGGCATCCGCCGCGGCGGCGCAGAGGCCCCGCTGGATGGCCAGGAGGTCATCGATCGGAGCGTCGCCGGGTGCGCAGTAGGTGACCATGCAGAGGTGGGGGACGGCCCCCGTGGCGGCGAGATCGGAGAGGGCGACGGCGAGAGCGCGGCGTCCCACCGCTTCGGGGTCGGTCCAGGACTTCAGGAAGTCCTCGCCCTCCACGATCGCATCCTGGCTGAGCACGATCCCACCGCCCGCCGGTGGAAGCCAGACCGCGGCATCGTCCCCGCTCGCCACCACCAGCCGCGGATCGGCCGCTCCGGCCAGGGCCAGGGCGGTCAGCCGGCGCAGCAGCTCGGCCTCGCCGACCTCGTCCAGGGTGGGGCCTCCGGCACCGAAGGGTTGCCGCGAGGGCGGGGGTGGGCTGCTCACGGCCCCGACTCTAATGGGGGCGGGTCGGCGGTCACGCCGGGTAGGCTGTCTTCCGAGCCGCCACCGGGTCGTGCGACTTCCACGCCACCTGTCCCGTCCGGTGGTGGATCGCCTCTCCAGATCGAGATATCGCTTTTTATGATAGCCAGGCTATCACGTCAGCTTGACCAACTGCGTCTCCGCCGGATAACCTCCCGCAAGTTTGGTCGTGCGACCTGGCTCCGGGAGGGGGTCGCCGACCGGGGAGACCATAGGGGAGATTGGATTGCGGGCTACCCGGAGGGTGATCCCTGCCTTCCTGGCCGTCGCGGTCGTCGTCCTCGGGCTACCCATCGGCCCGCGCCAGGTCCGGGCTGACACCCCCTCCCAGCTGGAGGCGGAGCGGGCCGCACTGCTGCAGCAGCTCGCGGCCATCAGCAGCCAGCAGAGCTCCGCCACGAACGCCCTCACCGCCGCCGAGGCCAGCTTCGACCAGGCCACGACGGCGCTCAACGCGGTGCGCGATCAGCTCGCCGCGCTGAACACCGAGCTCTCCACGCTGAACGGGGACATCAGCACCGACAAGGCTCAGGAGAGCGCCGCGCGCAGCGCGCTCTCCACGCTGGCGCGCGCCACCTACGAGAGCGTCTCGGGCAACACGGTCATGACCGCCGTGCTCAGCGCCAAGGACTTCAGCGCGGCGATGGACAGCATCTCGGGGGCGTCGAGCGTCACCACCCAGATCCGCGGCCTGCAGGACACGCTCACCCGCGACCAGGCCGACCTCCTCTCCAAGCAGAGCACGGCCCAGTCCGACTTCGCCCAGGCCTCCAGCCTCGAGTCCGACCTCTCGGCCCAGTCCAACCAGCTGCTGGCCATCGTCTACCAGCGCAACCAGATCGTCGCCCAGCTCAGCGGGCCGGCGCGGACTCTCGCGGCCGAGATCGACGAGATCGACATGCAGCTCGGCGGCTCCACCATCCCCGGCGGCTCGTGCTCCGACGAGTTCGCCTACGGAGACTGCACCTGGTACGTGGCGACCCGGCGCTGCATCCCCTGGGGGGGCAATGCCAACGCGTGGTACTACAACGCCTCCCGTCTCGGCTACGAGGAGGGTTCGGTGCCCGAGGTGGGAGCCGTCGCGGTCTGGAACCAGGGACAGGGCGGCGCCAACGCCTACTACGGGCACGTCGCCTACGTCGAGGCGGTGGGTCCCAACGTGGGGGTGGGTTCGGTGGCGGTCGTGCCGGCCGGCGACTTCGAGATCTCCGAGATGAACTGGGACGCGTGGGACACCGTCGACTATCGAGTCCTCCCCGACGACGCCAGCTACTTCCAGGGCTTCATCTACGGTTCGGGCTGAGCCTCGCCGGCGGGCGGCGGCACCGTCCGGTTCGCGCGGAGCCCGCTCCGCCACCGCCCGCAGTGCTCCCCCGCCTCCTCGACGCGCAGGCGCGGCACCCGGGATGACACCGCGCACAGCACCTCGTAGGTGATGGTGCCGCCCGCGGCGGCGACCTCGTCGGCACCGAGCCAGGCGTCCCCCTGGCGACCGAAGAGGACGGCCTCGTCCCCCGGCCTCACCTCATGGACGAGCGAGACGTCGGCGGTGAGCTGATCCATGCTGACCCTGCCGATGATGGGGCAGCGGCGCCCGCCCACCAGCACCAACCCTCGGTTGGACTGCACCCGCTGCACCCCGTCGGCGTAGCCGGCCGCGATGGCGGCGACCCGGGTGTCCCGCTCGGCGACCCAGGTGCGACCGTAGCCGACGCTCTGGCCGGGGCGCACGGTCTTGACCTGGGTGACCCGGGCGCGAAAGCTCATCGCCGGCCGGAACTCGGCGGCCGCCGGGAACCCCACGGGCGCGTAGCCGTAGATGGCGATGCCGCAGCGGACCAGGTCGTGGCGGGTCTCGGGGAGACCGAGCGCCGCCGCGCTGTTGGCCGCGTGGAGGAGCAGTCCCGGCCAGCGCCGCCGCAGCCCGTCGACGGCGCCGACGAAGACGTGATCCTGTCTCAGGGTGAAGTCGGGATCGTCCTCGGCGTCGGCGAAATGGGTGAAGGCGGCCACCGCCTCGACCCTCGCACCGGCGCGCTCGACCGCGCGGGCCAGCGCCGGCACCGCCTCCGGTGGGGCTCCGAGCCGGCCCATGCCACTGTCGATCTTGAGATGGATCCGCGCCGGCAGGCCATGACCGGCGGCGCCCGCGACGGCGGCCACCTGCTCGGGATCCCAGACGGTCATCTGGACCCCGGCTGCGACCAGGGCGTCGAGGTGAGCCGGGTGCGCTCCCCCGACCACCAGGAGGGGGGCGGAGAAGCCCTCAGCGCGGAGCTGGAGCGCCTCCTCGGCCGACGAGACCCCTAGCCAGGTGGCGCCACCGTCCAGGGCCGCGGCAGCGGTGAGCGCAGCTCCGTGACCGTAGCCGGCCGCCTTGACCATGGCCATCACCGCGACCCCCTCCCCGACGGCGCGCCGGATCAGCCCCAGGTTGTGGCGGATGGCCGCGGCATCGACGTCCGCCCACCTGCTGAGCTCCCGGCGCCGGCCGGCCACCGGGAGGGCGACGCCGGTCATGCGCGCCCGCGCTCCTCCCCGCGCCGCTCCAGGGCGCGCCGGAGCCGCTCCTGGGCGATGGGGAGCATCTCGACCACGTCGCCGGCGAGGCCGCCCGCCCTGCCCCGCTCCGCCTCGACCAGGCACCCGGCCTCGGCGTGCACGGTGACCGCCGCCATCGCGGCGTCGAAGGGGTCCAGCCCAGCCGCCAGCATGGCGCCGCAGACGCCGCTCAGCACGTCGCCGGTGCCACCGGTGGCCAGGGCCACGGTCCGGTGCCGGTCGACGTGGAGGCGGCCGTCGGGGGCCGCGACGACCGTCTCCGCCCCCTTGAGGACCAGGGTGACCCCGCGCTCCGCGGCGAACCGGGCGGCCAGGGCGGCGCGGTCGGCCTGCACCTCCGCGGTGGTGACCCCGGCCAGCCGCGCCATCTCCGCCGGGTGCGGGGTGAGCACCAGCGGCGCGGGGCAGGAACGCCAGTCGAAGCCGGCGGCCGCGGCGATGTTGAGCCCGTCGGCGTCCACCACGGCGGGGACGGAGAGACCTCGCAACAGCTCCGGCAATGCTGCCTCGGTCGTCCGGGCGCGCCCGAGCCCGGGACCGATGACCGCGGCGGCGGCGACCGGGAGGTGGTCCCGGCGGAGGGTCTCGACCGCGGTGGCGTCGAGCCCAGCCGCCCCCGCCTCCCCGACCGGATGGGCCATCACCTCCAGGCAGCGGCCGGCGACCACGGGGTAGACGCCGGCGGGGACGCAGACCCGGACCAGCCCCGCCCCGGCGCGGGCGGCGCCCATCGCGGAGAGGAGGGCGGCGCCCGCAGTGCCCACCGCGCCGGCGACGACCACCACGGTGCCGAAGGTCCCCTTGTGACCGTCGGCGGGCCGGTCGGGCAGGCGGAGGCCGTCGGGGGGGGCGAGCGCCGGCGAGCCGCCCGGACCCTCGAGGGAGGCGGCCACCACCGCGATCGCCAGCCCGGCATCGTGGGTCATGCTGACCGCGATCTCGGTGGGGGCACCGTCGACCCGGATGGTCGGGGCACCCCCGGGCCGGTTGACCACCTCGATGGCCCGGTAATGGGGGATGCGCAGACCGGCCTCGCCGTACAGCTTCATGACCGCCTCCTTGGCGGCCCAGCGGGTGGCGAAGCGCTCCGGCCTGGACCGGGCGCGGCGCCGCTCGGTCTCGGTGAAGATCTTCTCGGCGAACCTCGGATGACGGCCCATGGCTGCGGCGATGCGCTCGACCGGGGTGACGTCCACGCCGACGACGAGCCGTCTCACCACGGTGCCCTCGTCACCGCGCAGCTCACTCCACGGTCACCGACTTGGCCAGGTTGCGCGGCTGGTCGACGTCGCAGCCCCGCTCGACGGCCACGTGATACGCGAAGAGCTGGAGCGGCACCACGTTGACGAGCGGCGAGACCAGCTCACTGCAGGCGGGGACCCGGACCAGGTCGCGGGCCAGGTCGGGGTCCACGTCGTCGTCGCCCTCGGTGACCAGGGCGATCACCGGCGCGTCCCGCGAGCGGACCTCGGCGATGCTGCTCAGCGTCTTGGCCAGCGTGGCGGCGCGGGTGGCCACCGCCACCACCGGGACATCGGCGTCGAGGAGCGCAATCGGACCGTGCTTGAGCTCCCCGGCCGCGTAGCCCTCGGCATGGATGTACGAGACCTCCTTGAGCTTGAGGGCCCCCTCGTACGCGGTGGCGACGTTGATCCCGCGCGCGATGTAGATCGCGTTGCGCACGTGGGCGTACCGCTGGGCCATCTCGGCGAGCTGCGGCTCGAGCTCCAGGCAGCGGCGGACCCGGCCCGGGAGCTCCCTGAGCTCGGCGACCACGGCGCGGTGGCGTTCGACCGGAAGCGCGCCCCGGGCGGCCCCCAGCGCCAGCGCGACGAGCAGGCCGCAGACCATCTGGGCCACCAGGGTCTTGGTGGCGAGGACGCAGATCTCCGGCCCCGACTGCATGAAGAGGACGGCGTCGGCCTCCAGCGAGAGAGCGCTGCCCACCACGTTGGT
>Ga0181533_1004677_pt1 | contig 13730 bp, 11 predicted proteins | sample PEATcosm2014_Bin_45_FD_119772 | JGI IMG/M metagenome (GOLD analysis project Ga0181533, IMG submission 119772) | Peatland microbial communities from MTU Mesocosm Facility, Houghton, MI, USA - PEATcosm2014_Bin11_60_metaG | ecosystem: Environmental > Terrestrial > Soil > Wetlands > Peat | place... | reverse complement strand
TGCGCCGGCTGCGCCGGCCGCCGGTCTTTCCCAGGGGGACCTTGATTCCCTCCTGGCCGGCCTTGCGGATTTTACCCCGGCAGCCGGGCCAAAGGGCCCGGCCCCTGCGCAGCAGGACTGCGCTGCGCCTTCCGGCGAGACACTCAGCCAGGAAGAGATAGACCAGCTTTTCGCGGACTTCGGAAGATAAGAGGAGAGCCGGCCTCCTCCATGGGGGTTCTTTCTTTTAAGCTCGGCATGGGCTCCGCAACCAATTTGACACCATGACGCCATAATATTATAATATTGCTACCGGCTGGAGATATCCGGCTGAGACGTTTTTTACCACCGGGAGGTGAGACTATAATGGCATCAGGTAAAACAGCGACCACGTTAAGGCTGCCTGAAGAGAAACTGCGTTTGGTGAGGGCAATTGCCGGATATGAAAACAGGACGCTGGCCGACATATTTGAGGAATTAGCGCTTCAGTATATCGAGCGTCACAAGGAGACCATGGAACTTCTCAACATACCCGGCTTTGTTGATGAATGCAAGGAAGGAATCGAGGAGATAAAAGCAGGTGGAGGAAAAGACCTCTCGGAGCTGGACTGTGAGGGTATCGTCAAAGGCAGAAAAATATTTCCATAAGCTCGGTAAACCCGCAAGAGAACGATTCAACAAAGAACTGATATCGCTATGCACGCACGAGGACCCTTTGCAGCATCCCAATGTGGAACCTTTACTTGGTCCGCTGCGAGGCTTCCACCGGCTCCGGGTTGGCGAATATCGCATCATTCTTGAAGTTATCAGGGAAGAAAGGATTATCGCGATCGTCAATACAGCGCCACGTGGAGATGTGTACAAATAGCTTTCTCAGGATTCTCTCGCAAGGATGTGGTCCGCGAGATCGACGAGGGCCTTCTTGTATTGCGAGGCGGGGAACACATTAAGCAGGGTTTTTGCGGCATCGATGTGTCCTTTCGAGATGCGGGCGGTGTAGTCAAGTCCGCCGTACTTTTCGATGATGTTTTTCACCTTCCGGAAGTCCTCGTTCGTGGTGTGTAATTTTGTGAGGTTCTCTTCTATCGACTCCCTTTCCGTTTGAGTGGCGGTCTTGAGCGCGTGTATCAGGGGAAGGGTGACCTTGCCCTCTTTCAGGTCTCTGCCGGTGTCCTTTCCGAGGGTCCTGTCGGTCGACGTATAATCGAGCAGGTCGTCGGTGAGCTGGAAGGCCATGCCCATATGGAAGCCGAAATCGCGGAGGGCGATGCGCTTTTCATGCTCCACGCCGCCGAGGAGGGCGCCTATCTCACAGGCAGCGGAGAGCAGCACCGCCGTCTTACTGGCAATCACCTCGTAATACTCCTCCTCCAGGGTCTGCGCGTCGGATGTCTTGAGCAGCTCCATGATCTCGCCTTCGGCAAGGTCGGTGGTCGCCTTCGACATGACCTTCAGGATCTCTTCGTTGTGATGGGCTACCATCAGGTCAAAGGACTTGGTGAAGAGGAAGTCGCCTACGAGCACGCTGGGCTCGTTTCCCCACAGGATATTGGCCGTGGCGGCGCCCCTCCTTGTCTCGGCGTTGTCGACCACGTCGTCGTGGAGGAGGGTGGCGGTATGGATAAACTCCACGATCGCGGCATAGGGAAGGTGCTCGTCCGACCGGCAGCCGCAGAGCCGCGAGCAGAGGATCACCAGAATGGGCCTTATCCTCTTTCCTCCCGACCTCGTCAGGTGGTGGACGACATCCCTTATGAACGGAATCCGGGTAGTGAGGAGCTTTTCGATAGAAATCTCAAGCTTCTCAAGGTCTTCCCTGATGAGCTGCACCACCTCTTCCATGTATGCCCTTTCACGCATAGTATGTTTTCACTTCTTGCGTGTAATCATTCTCCGCGAATATGTAAAGCGCGGGCTCTACCAACAGGTTCGCCCCGCCGTTCTTTATGCACTCGACAAGAGAAAGCACGGCCGGCTCGCCCTGCCTTGAATAGACCGGCCGGAGTCTCTTCGGCTCCAGGCCCAGGGACTTCGCCGTGTACAACAGCTCGGCCAGCCTGCCGGCCGGATAGACGACGCAGAGCCTGCCGCGGGTCGCAAGCAGCGAAGAAGCGACAGCAAGCAGCGAGGGAAGGTCGAGGGCCGACTCGTGGCGAGCGAGAAGGCGGGACTGCCCCGGACTTTTCCTCCCGGTCCGTTCTTTTACGTAGGGCGGGTTCGACACGATCGCGTGAAACGTGCCGAGGTCTTTTCCCGCCGTTCTTACGTCGCCCTTCACGAACGTCACATTCGCGCATCCATTCAATTCCTTGTTCCTCAGGGAAAGGCCGTACAATTCTTCCTGGATCTCTATTCCGACAATCCTGTTTTCAATGCCTTTTCTCGACAGATATACAGGTATGATACCACAACCCGTGCCTATATCCAAAAGGGTCTCGTGACGCTTCAGGGTGACGAAGTTCGCGAGCAGAAGGGGGTCCATGGAAAGGCGATACCCCTTTTTCTTCTGAATAAGCCGTACCTTCTCGTCGCACAACACGTCCAGGGTTTCGTCAGGACCTATGAACTCAGGCATATTTATGGAACACGAGCCCGGTGAGTGCCTTCCGATGGAAGTAGGTCGACTTTGGGGGCATACAAAGCCCGTTTTCGGCGATATCCTTCACCTCTTCCACAGACGTCGCCGGGACGAAAACAGCGAAGTCGTACCGATTGCAATTCACGAGCCTGACTGCTTCATCCGCACTGCTGTAGGGAGGACCCTTGAAAGGTTTGATAAGAGCACCGAGCATGGACCCTTTGTTTACCACGGGACGGCATCATTGTCAATCGGAGCGTTTCCTGTCTTTCTTACTATAAGTCTTATAGGACCTATACGACCTATATCGTGCGCGCACAGCACTATGCACTCGTGGGTGAGTGACGAGTGAAGAGGAACGGCCGCCGGCACTGCGGTTGGCGGCCGCGGGAAGAGGGAAAGAGAAAAGACGCGAGTCTTACTTGAGGCGCGCTTCTACTGCTTGCCAGTTCACGTTCTTGAAGAAGGCATCGATGTATCCCGGCTTCTTCGTGCCGTAGTCGACCATGTAAGCATGCTCGAAAACGTCCATGATGAGGATGAGCGCGCAGCCGGCCGGATGTCCCTGGTCGTGCTCGTTGATCCAGAAGTTGATCAGCTTGCCGCCGGCCGTATCCTGGTAGAGGGCGGCCCAGCCGATGCCCCTCATAGCGCCGATTGCCCTGAAGTCCTTTTCCCAGGTCTCGTAGCTCCCGAAGTCCTGGGCCAGTTTTTTTGCAAAGGCCCCGTCTTTGTTGATCTGCCCTTTGCCGCCGAGGTTCTCGAAGTAGTATTCGTGCAGGCGCATGCCGTTAAACTCCCATCCCAATCTCCGGTGAAGCTCCGCGAACTCCGGGGTCGCCGTTTTCTCGTCCTTGAGCTGGGCGAATGTGTCGAGGAGCTTGTTGGTGTTCGTCACGTACCCCTGATACAGGGTAAAATGGTTGTTGAGGAGCGTGTCGCTGAAGCCTTCCATCCCTATCAACTTCGTGTAATCTTTCGCAGTGTACATACCTTCCTCCTTGCGTGAAATGTGATCAGTCCCTAAGAATTTCTCTCCGGCGGCCTTCGGGGAGTCGAGAAGCGCGCGCCGCAAACCCGTCCGTGCCTGCCCCCGAACTCATCCGGGTTATAGGTTAATATAATCTCGGAGAAGGCCCACCGCCAGAAAGGGAAGAGACTTTTTTCACGGCTTGGGCGCTATAATCCCCGCGCCCCAGGCGTCCTTAGCGGTTGTCGTATGCACAAAATCGCCCCGCTCGATGGGGATGGCGACCTTCATGAAGAGGGTGAACATAAGGATTCCCACGGCCCACACGCCGAAGGAGACGAAGAGCTCGAGCTGGTTGGGCACGTAATCGTAAATCTCCCCAAGGGGAGAGGGTACAAAGCCGGGCAGGACAAAACCGGGCCCTTTCTCGATCCAGACGCCCACTATGATGAGCAGACAGCCCAGATTGAGGGTGGGGAGCCATTTCCTCGTCCGCCTCATGAGGAAAAGAAAAAAGGCTGTCACGTTGAAGCCGAGGGCCGTCCACATCCAGGGCACGAGCACCCGGTGGCCATCCAACCCCTGATACATGTACCGGAGGGAGGAAAGATCAATGGTATCCGAGTAATATTCCTTGAAGACTTCGGCAGAGAGGAGGAACAGGTTGAGAAACATGGCATAGGCGATGAGCTCGGCAATCTTGAAAAGGGCTGAGTCCTCGATCTTGATGTAGGAGATCCGCCTGACTACCTGGAACATGACGATCACCATGGCCGGGCCCGAGCAGAAAGCGGATGCCAGGAACCGGGGCGCGAGGATCGACGCGTTCCAGAAAGGTCGTGCTTCCAGTCCGTTGTAGAGGAAGGCCGTCACCGTATGGATGCCCACGGCCCAGGGTATGGAGACCAGGATCAGGGGGATCACGAATTTTTTGTTCGGTTCTTTTCCATAGTAGAGCTTCACGAGCATGTACACGGGAATGAATGTGTTGAGGAGCAGGTACCCGTTGAGGACGAGCACGTCCCAGGCGAGGAGGGACCGGGGGAAACTGAGCCATCCGATATAGGGGATGAGATGCCAGAACCTGTCCGGCCGGCCCAGGTCGACGAAGACGAACAGGAGGGCCATGACGATGGATGATGCCGCCCACAGCTCTCCGAGGACCACGATCTCCTTGATCGGCTTGAAGTCGTACACGTAGGCGGGTATGACGAGGAGGACAGCCGCTGCCGCCACCCCGACGAGGTACGTGAAATTGGCGATATACATGCCCCACGACACCTCGTCGCGCATGTGTGTCACGATCAGCCCCTGATCCATCTGACGCAGATAGTAGGTGAGACCCAAAAGGATGACGCCGATCAGAAAAAGGCACCAGGTATAGTAGAGAGGTCCACCTGACACGACAAGTCTCAGCGTCTTCTTATAAAATCTCCAGGCTTCCATGTTCTCACCCTATTCCGCAATTACTGGGGCTCAGCGCCCTCTCCATGAGCAAAGCTCATGGAGCCTTCCCCCTCAGCTCGCTTCGCTCGGTTAAATGCCTCGCCTTCATAACCCCCTTACCCTATTCCGCAAAGAAGTAATAAAATTTCGGCTCCGTATTCAGATCCTCTTTGAGGCGAAATACCCTCTTATGGTCGATCAGGTAACGTATCTCACTGTCGGGATCGAGGAGATTCCCGAACTTTCTCGTCCCCGTGGGACATGCTTCCACGCACGCGGGGTATCTGCCGTTTCTCACGCGCTGGATGCAGAAGGTGCACTTGTCGACGACATTTCTTATCCGGGGCCGGTTGCCCAGGTAGTGGACCTGCGTGTTCCATTCATCTTTTCGCAGCTTCGGCTCGGACCAGTTGAACGTCCTGCCTCGGTAAGGGCAGGCGGCCATACAGTACCTGCAGCCGATGCACCAGTTATAATCGACGACGACCAAGCCGTCCGGCTCCTTCCAGGTGGCATGGACCGGGCACACCTTGACGCAGGGCGGATTCTCGCAATGCTGGCATTGAACCGGCATGTAAAAATAGCCTTCCTCGGGTACTTCAGGCGGGTTGTAGTAATCCTCGGCCTGCTCCAGATTGGTGAGGTTCCCCTTTTTCAACCGGAGTACCCTGATCCACTGGACCTGGGGATTGTGCCGCGACAGGTTGTTCTCCCTCACACAGCCATAGACGCATCGCCTGCACCCGATGCAGCGCGAAAGGTCGAGGCCGTACCCCCATAGGGTGTGGGGCGTCGCCCCCTGAGCGCTCACGCTGAATGTCAGTCCATACTGCTCCAGGTACCGCTCCTCCAGCCTCTTGACCGTCTGCTTCTTTTCCGACTCCGTCATCTCGAGGAAATGCTTCTGGAAGAATTGTTCCCTCTCCGCTTTGGTGCACGAGGCCAGGGAGAAGGCGGCGCCGGAGGCCCCGGCAACGGCGAGGGTGCGAAGGAATTCTCTGCGGGTAAAACGTTTATGGGCCATTTTGTTTATCCAAAGGTCTGAACGGCGGGGGCTCCGGCTTCAAGGGCTTGAATTTGGGGTCGTGCGGGTTGTGGCAGTTGACGCACAGGAAATAGGTCCTCCTGCCGCCCGCGAAATAGCCGATCCTCTTGCCGTGGATGCCCGCTTTCCAGTCCCGGTAATTGGTCCCATGACACTGCCCGCACAGGCGGTATGACCCGGTAAAATCGATCAGGTCTCCGTTGACCAGATGGAGCTTGTCCCTGTTCTTTGCGTCGTGGCAGATGAAGCACCAGGTCAGGACTTCAGGCGCGTGACGAAGCGTGATATGCGTGTGCTCGCCCAACTCCCTTTTCTGCGTGTTCACCTCCATGCCTTCGTGACAGGAGCTGCAAGGGAAGATGCCCGGGGTAAACGGCGGCGGCGGCACAGGAAATTCCTCGCCGCCCTTTTTGTCCGAGGCCGCCGCGGCCATGCCTGCCAGCAGCACGGCCACTAACGGGATAACGGCCGGCAGCATCAGCCGGCGGAGGATGATGCGGAAAAACGGCAGGGAAGAAGCAGGGCTTTCAGCCATATGAGCGTGCAGGAGTCCGGGTCGTCATAATTTCCCTTTATATTGAATATAAGCGTGATAAGCGGCGTGTGCCATGTGTTCGTGAGCTACCCCCATCGGTAATTGAAGTTTTCCCCTCTCTATGGTAGGTATTTAAAGGTATTTTCTTTATGGCCCTCACACGCTCGGAACAGGTTCTCGTCGAGGCCCTGGCGGCGCTCCCTCCTCACAACGTTTACGCAGACGCGGAGAAAAGGGAGATCTTCACGGGTTTCAGGCTCTTTATGGACCGCCGGATCACCCGTATCGGCTGGGAGGCGGATGCAGTGCTCATTCTCGACCTGGCCGGAGCTCCCGATTCAGCCATGTCCCGTCCTGCAACCGTGCGCGTCTCGCAAGAAGGGGATCGTCTAAGGTTCCGGTGCTCCCACCCCGACCATAACGGCAGCGAGCGATGCAGCCACGTCGTGGCCGCCCTTATGACGCTTGTCCATTTTTTTAGGCCGAACGTCTTCAAGATGACAAGAGAAGACCCGCCCCATCGGGACCGGCTCGCGGCAGGCCTCTTCAAACGATCCGGCCGGCCGGAAGGCGGCGCGGTTGTGTCGCGGCCGACCTTCAGGGCCGCCGGGGTCAACCCGCCCGGAGTCGTTAAGAAGGGGGAGGGCCGGTTTGAGATCATTGTCGAAGAGACGGAGGAGGGCCTGAGGGCCTTCCCCGAGAGAGACGGCAGGAGGATCGGGGACCTGCCATCCGACCGAACGCTGCCGGTGGAGATCGCGTATCTTGTGAGGTCCGGCTACAGACAGGAGATGTCCCTGTCGCTCTTCGCATTCCTGAACCGCGCGGAAAACCGTTATCCGGTCTACTATCGTGACGGATCGCGGAAGTCTCGCATCGAATGGCTGGGTGAGGTTCGGGCCGCCACCTGGACGGAGCTCGATGTGCGGGGAGATGAGATCGTCGCGCGAAAAGCGTGCTCGCTGGAGAATAACAAGAGAGTGCGGGGCACGCTCATTGGTGATTTCGTTTTTAACGACGAGCGCACGCAGATGGGCCGGGTGAGCGGGACCGAGGGGTGGCATTGCTTTGACCTTGTGGGGGCTGCCTGTCGAAGGAACCGGGTGATGGCGGCCCGTCTGCGGGAGACGGACGGGCGCCAATTCTGCATCCCTGTGGAGGTCTTCAGGACGCTGCCGTTCTTTATCAAGAAGTCCGGCGCCGCGCGTGTGCTCCGGTCGCTTGCGTGCATGGTCGAGGGAAAGGAGATGAGAGTCCGCGCCACCCGCGCCAGCGGGTACAGGCTCGTTATCAGCGCCGACAAGAGGGGCAGGTTCCTCATCACGCCCCAATGCCGGTCTGGCCCGTATTCCTTTTCGCCCTCGCAGGCCATCATCTCTCTGGTCAGGTCGGTAGAGATGGGTCGTGTTCCCCTGACGATCAGGACCAAGAAGCGAAAACCGGTCCTTTACGACGCCCTCTTTCACGCCCTTGCCCTGGATAAGCGGGAGGCGGTCGACGAGCAACTGAGGCGGGCCATCGACGAGGAGGTCTTCGGCCGGCGCCAGTCTGCCTCCGAGGCCCGCAGCCTGATCAAGCGGTCGCTTTCCACCTTTATGGGTGAGGAGACGCAGCTCCATTTTACGGGTCTGGAATGGCAGATGATCTCAGTGGACAAGGAAAAGGAAAAGCATCTCTTCTCCACCCCCTTTGATGTGTTCGGGCCTTCCCTTTACGACCGGATGGCCCACCACGGCATTGCCATGTCGGTAAGCGAGGACGATCTTTTCGGGCGTCTCCACCACCTCCACGCGCTCGCCGTAAAGACGGGCATCGAGCTCTCCTTTGACGACCGTCCCGTTGAGCAAGTCTCCTGGGAATTCGCGGTCGATGCAACAGGGGGCGCCATAGACTGGTTCGAGATCCGTCCCGAAATAAGGTGCAAGGGGGAGGTTTTGCCGAAGGAGTTGTGGGAACAGGCCCTGTCCGGGAAGGGCATTGTCAGCCACGGTGGTTCGATCCAGATCCTCGATGAGGCAAGCCTCCGCCGCCTTGCGCTCGTTGCCGGTCTCTGGGGCGGGACGAAAAAGGCGGCGGGACGGAGGCAGGTCACCTCCGTCCCCAGGCTCCGCATCATCGAACTCTTCGCCCTCAGGAAGAAAGGTATCTCCGTGCGCCTCAACGCAGAGGATGAGGCGATGATGGCGCGCCTCATCCGGTTCGCAGGGTTAGAGGAGCGGCCGGTGCCTGCCTTGCGGGCAGACCTGAGGCAGTACCAGAGGGAGGGATACTATTGGCTCGCCTTTCTCTATGAACACGGGTTCGGCGCCTGTCTCGCCGACGATATGGGGTTGGGCAAGACCGTGCAGGCAATCTGCCTCCTCGCTGCCATGAAGGAGGGGAAGGTTACGCCTCCCGGTTCTGCGCCCACCGGGCTCAAATCCCTGGTTGTCGTGCCGCCGAGCCTCATATTCAACTGGGAACGGGAGATCGAGCGGTTCTATCCGAACTTGGGCATCCGTGTTTACAGGGGCAGGGGGCGGTCGGCCGGGACAGGGGATTATGACGTGCTTATCGCCAGCTACGGCCTCGTCCGGAGAGATATTGCAAGGCTGAAGCAGCTTCGGTTTAACGTGATCATATTCGACGAGGCCCAGATGATCAAGAATATTTTTGCCGATACGACGCACGCGGTCCGGCAGTTGAAGGCGCTCTTCAAGATCGCCCTCACGGGGACGCCCGTAGAGAATCACGTGGGCGAATACTTCTCCATCATGGACACCGTCCTGCCCGGCCTTCTCGGCGACTACCGGGAGTTCCAGGGCCGTGTAAGGGCCGATGCGGCAAGCGTTCTCCCCGTGCTGAAAGAGCGGACGAGACCGTTCGTGCTGCGCCGCACGAAGGAGCGCATACTCAAGGAGCTCCCGCCGAAGATCGAGCGGGACGTCTTTCTGGAGCTGACGGAAGAGCAGAAGAGGTTCTATAACAGGACGGTGCTAGAGGTGCGCTCGACGGTAGATGCAGCCTACCGTATGAAGGCGGCAGAGCAGGCGAGGATCATCGCGCTGACGGCGATAATGAAATTAAGGCAGATATGTCTCACGCCCAGGCTGCTCGTGGAGGAACTGAAGGAGCCGTCGCCGAAGATAGAGTTCCTGAAGGAGAAATTGGGCGAGCTGTGCGACGCATCCCACAGCTCCCTCGTCTTTTCCCAGTTTACCTCCTTCCTCGACCTTGTGGAGGAGGAACTCCGGACGAAAGGCCTGCCCCTTTTTCGCCTGGACGGATCAACGCCGGTGAGCAAGAGGAAGGGGATTGTCGATGGGTTCCAGGAGAGCCGGGCGCCCGCTGTCTTCCTCCTGAGCCTGAAGGCGGGCGGCCGGGGGCTCAACCTCACGCGGGGGGCCTATGTGTTTCACCTCGACCCCTGGTGGAACCCGGCGGTCGAGAACCAGGCGTCCGACCGGTCCCACAGGATAGGCCAGGAGAACAAGGTAATCGTGACCCGGCTCCTCATGCGCCACACGATAGAGGAGAAGATGACCGCCCTGAAAAACCGAAAAGCGTGCCTCTACCGCGCCCTTATGGACGGGCCCGGAGGATGCGAGGACAGGGCGATTACAAAGGACGATTTTGAGTTTTTGCTGGAGTAGCCACACGCTCATCATGGGTGTTTCCTTTTTTGCGGGACAGGGTTGGGGTGATACCCGTAAGGGAAACAGCCTCGACCGGCTTACTTGACCGTCAGCGAATGAGGCTGCATGCCGGTGGCCGACGTATCGATATTATACTTCTTGATGCGGCTGTAAAGGCTTGGCCTGCTGACCTTTAAGAGCTTCGCTGCCTTCGAGATATTGTTGCTGCAGAGTTCAAGGATCTCTTTCACCTTCTGCGCCTCGACGTGGTTTACCTCTTCCTTCAGGGGGATGACCCCCGATGATTTGATGGTTTTTGAACCGTCGATGCCGAGGTCCGCGACGCTGATGGTCGTGCCGTCAGACATTACTATGGCTCGGCGTATCTTGTTGATCAGTTCCCTCACGTTACCCGGCCAGTTATAGACCTCTATCGCGTCGAGGGCTTTCTTGGTGAAAACTTTTGTCAACCCCATCTCGGCCGAAAACCTGTTGAGGAAGAATTTGGCGAGGAGCACGACATCCTCCCCCCGGTCCCGCAAGGGGGGTAATTGAATCGCGAATTCGTCCAGCCGGTAGTACAGATCACTCCTGAATCTGCCCCCCTGTATTGCGAGGTCGAGGTCACAGTTGGTGGCTGCAATGACGCGGACGTTCACCTTCTTCCCGCTCGTCGAGCCCACGCGCTCCACAATCCTGTCCTGAAGGAATCGCAACAGCTTGGCCTGAAGGCTCATAGGCATCTCGCCTATCTCGTCGAGAAAGACGGTCCCTCCGTCGGCCGATTCCATCTTTCCCTTTTTGGTTGCATACGCCCCGGTAAAGGAGCCTTTCTCATGACCGAAAAGCTCCGCTTCGAGGAGGTTTTCCGGTATGGCGGCGCAGTTGATCGTGACAAAAGGCCTATTTTTCCTTGCGCTCCTCTCGTGGATGGCGAGGGCCGTCAGCTCCTTGCCCGTGCCGCTTTCGCCGAGGATCAATACGGACAACTCGGTTTTTGCCACCTTCCGTATTTTGGAAAATATCTGAAGTATGTGAGGGCTGGTACCTACAAAATCCTGCATCTCTTCACTGGCCCCGACCTTCAGCAGATCGACATCCACGAAATTGACGAGCTTTTGCAGTTGTTCCAATTTTAGCTCCTTCACTTTGTTTTCCAGCCTTTTGACCACCACCATTTTTTCATGGTATTCAAAGTAACCCTGCTTGTCGATCGCCAGATCCCAGCCGCAGTTTTTACAGACTTCCGGCATGACCGTATACCGCTGCCCGCAGAAAAAGCACACGCCATCGGGAACCATATTGTCGACAATATATTGCCAGAGCTTAAGTTTTGTGGCGTGGGCAACATCATGAAAGGATAGGGCATAACCGTCCGCGTCCTTTCGCACGATGTTCACGGTATGCTCAAGGACGCCCTGCTGGGGAAGCTCATAGCGCATAATCAATCCGTTGGGGGGGGGTTTTCCGTCTAAAGCAGAGATGGAATTCTTGATGAAAGCGCCGTCGAGACCAAGGGCTATTATGAGGACGTCCCTTTTCTCAGCGCCTCTTTCTATTTCAGCCGGGATTTTCATCTCAACTCGCGGACTGAAACGCACGGTAAGACTCCTTTTTGCAATGTATCTGAGACAAGGATAAGGGGTCCACGGAAGCCTGTCAACGATTCATAGGTCGCACAAACGAAGGCCCGGTCGTATAACCATAGGTGGATAAACCTTCATCGACAGAAGTTTTAACACGTGCGTAAATCGGGCAAGGTTCGAGGTCTTTTCGGGCACGGGTAGTGCCGGCCCTTTACACCTGTACGCCTTATTTTACACCCGTCGATTTTTCCTCGAACATATCACTAATAATATCAATTTGTTGGCATTGGCACGTCCCTTGCTAGTCAGCGTGGTACGTCGTTGAGGTGAGGATGAGAGTCCTTGGCGCAGGAAGGAGGAGTGCGAAGACATGGGAATGAGAGCCGGCAATGTTACCCGTTTCCTTCCCCGGCTGCTTATTTTCCTTCTTTTCTGCCTTACCCGGGCGGTTCTTATGGCGGAAGGGTTTTTTCTGTCTGACGGGAAGGATATGCCGCCGCGCTCGCGTGTCCCCTCCGAAATCCTTACCCCCCAGGCAATGGAGGCGATTTTCGCCGATGGATGCGGGCATCAACGCTTCAACCTGGTGGCGCACAGGCAACCGGGGAAGATTATTCTGTGGGACGAAGGCCCCGCGAGCGTGGCAAAATCTGTTTCGGTTGGAGTGAACATTAAAAACTGGAGATTTACCTGCCCACCTTCCCCGGTTTCGTCTTACGGTGCAAGACCATTGACTCACATAACAAGACGTTTTTCTCGTTTCACAAGACATCACACAGGTCAGACCGTGTCCGTCAATTATCGGTATACCCCGGATAGACTGAAGAAACGGGAAAGGAGAGCATGAGGGACATACCGGTCATCATGTGGCATGATTATTGTAAGCCTTCGTGACAGATATTCATCATCATTTACACATCGAGTACGGTTTTTCTCTTAAACAGAAGACTACGACAACGAAGATTTTTCAAAAAGAGGGGGCGGATGATGACAATCAAGCTTGCCATCGTGTCGAGCAATCGTCTTTTTTGCGAAGGGGTGCGGAAACTGGTCGAGGGAGATCCTGAAATAGTGATTGTCGGCGAGCTGGAGCCTCTCGCCGACTTTCAGGACCTGGTCGACCGGAGTGACGTCGTTCTCATCGACCAGCCGGCGCTCTTCGCTATCCCCCGCCACGTTTTGACAGAGAGCGGCCTCCGCGCCAAGTTTATCATGGTGGAGAGCAGGAACGAACCGTCTTCGATCGACGGCGAACTCATAGGGCTGATTTCAAAAGGCGTGATGGCAGGGATTCTTTCTGCCGAAGCGAACGGAGAACTGTTGAAAAAGGCCGTAAGGGTGGTTGCCTCCGGGGACCTTTGGCTGGACCACCTGACAATCAAAAATATCCTTACCCAGGCTATGTCAGTGAAAAAGGGCGTGACAAGACAGGAATCGGAGATAGCGGAGCTTATCACGAGAGGATACTGCAACAAGGAGATCGCCCGGGAGCTTAAGATTGCGGAAGCCACGGTAAAGTCGCACTGTAACAGACTTTTCAGAAAATATAACGTGTCGGGAAGGCTGCAACTCGGGCTCAAGTTGAAGGGGTTCCATCCCGGGAACCTGCCACGCATGTCGCACGATACGAACTGATCGCCGCGACGCGCGGAAAGCGGCATCCCTCGAAGCGGCCGCATCTGCTATCCCACCCGACCGGCAGAGAGGGAAGGGTGCACAAAGAAGCGCAAAAACGTACCTTTTTGCCATTTTTTGCTGCGTTTACCCCCTTTTTACCCTCCCTTGCACGCATTTCTCACCAACCGTCTCACCACCCCTTTCCTGATTCCCTTCTCTCACAGGCCTTTCAGAAGGGGGGTGCACGAAAGTGCACGATAGTACACGGCTTTAGGGGGGGGGGGGGGGAAAAAAAAATTTTCAAATAAAAATTTTCACTGGTGTCGCAAGGTTGTTTTGGGGAGATAACAAAAAAAAAAC
>Ga0181533_1004659_pt1 | contig 13781 bp, 9 predicted proteins | sample PEATcosm2014_Bin_45_FD_119772 | JGI IMG/M metagenome (GOLD analysis project Ga0181533, IMG submission 119772) | Peatland microbial communities from MTU Mesocosm Facility, Houghton, MI, USA - PEATcosm2014_Bin11_60_metaG | ecosystem: Environmental > Terrestrial > Soil > Wetlands > Peat | place... | reverse complement strand
TCCAAGGAAGCGGCTGGTTCAACTCAGGCACTTCAACGGTAATCTCGATTCCATCTCAGGTGGTTCCGGGGAATAGTGGCAGTCAACTTGCCTTCAGCGGGTGGACCGTAGACGGAGGCATGAGTCAAACTGGCTCTTCGCTGACCGTTCAGATGAATGCTCCTCACACAGTTATCGCTCAGTACAACCAGCAATACTACTTGACTGTGTCAAGTAATCAAGGGAGTGTTTCAGGTCAAGGCTGGTACGATGCCGGAAGCACTGCTCAAATTTCCGCTTCAACTCCGCCGAGTCCGAGTTATGGAATCAACATGGTCTTCAATGGTTGGCAGGGAGGCATACAGTCGTCCAGTCAGTCAACGACCATCTTAATGGATGGCCCGAAATCGGTAACGGCCACATGGAACACTGACCCGACGGTCCTATACGTGACCGTAGCCTTGGTGATTGCGGCAATCGCAGTAGTCGTAGTAGTAGGTGCTCTTGTCTGGGGCAGACGTAGAGAGACAGAATGGCGGCCTACCCAGACTCAGTATGTGCAGCCTACCCAGACTCGAAACGTTGAGCCGATCGCATCCACACCAAGCGTGAATTCGAATCCTTCAAACGCGAATCTGAACCAGACTTCAAATGTCCAGCCAGCCGCTCATTCAAACGTACATGGACACAGAAGAACTCATACAACGGTTCCAAGCTCACAGCCCCCCAGTCCTGAAGGATCAAACTCCTCAAAGACCGAAGGTCAGACCTAGTCCATATTGAAGCATGTGTCGTGCGACACATCCTTCATGAACTCCCGATATCTAGATAGTTCGCTGATGGCAGGTGGTATATTGTCAGAGAAGAGATGCGTAATCTGTGGCTGTAAAGACCATCGGTTGATTGGGTGTTCAAATCATAGGGCTAGACGATGCAGCTGCTATACGAAGGCTCAGACACGCATCTAGCCAACTGCTGTCTTGTAATCGAATTCTTCTTCAGGTTTATCGCCGTCGGAGATTTTGTATGTTATGTTTAGTTTCACCGAATCTTTGACCATTGCTATCACTGAGCAATATTTCTCTTGCGAGAGTCGGATGGCTCTTTCGACAGCATCTTTTCTGACGTTTGCCCCTTTAACTACATACTCAAGATCAATGGATTCGTACGATCGAGGATCTTCATCTCGCCGCTTGCCATTTGCGGTAATCTTAAAGTACTCAATCTTCTGACGCTGCCTCTCCAGAATCCACTGCACGTCCATTGCGGTGCATCCAGTCAGTGAGACTAGGAAGAGCTCCATGGGGGTAAACGCGGAATCCATCTGGTCGGCTGAATTCAGCTGGATCCTTCTATCGTTGAGTTGAACTTCGAATTTCAGCCCTGAATCCCACGTCAAGTTTACTGAGACTGACATTATGGGTCAACCGTAAAGACGGTACCAGGGTTTCATAAAATTCTACTGCACTAAACGATCCATTGGTGACATGCTTCTGATCCAGGCACGCACTCTGACCATGCTGCATCAACGTGAACTAAATAAGCAACTTCCCATACACAGTTGTAGTGGGCCCAGAACTTTCACGTATCTCGCAGCTTTCGGGCGCTGGATATGATTAGCGTAGCGTCTAGATGATCAAACTTTATTAGCGTCCGTCAGGGTGGTTCACAGGAAAGTTTCGGTAAGGCTCACCACTTGGGGCCCCTTGAATCTTTTCTACGTGAAGAGTATGCCTAGATTGAAAGATGCCGAAAAAGTAAGGTCTTATGACCTATTCGAACATCAACTTGTTCCTATGCATGAACTCCTTTCAAAAAAGGAGGCTTCAGAACTAATGGAAGGGCTGCATATTCAGCCTCACCAGCTGCCTTACATTAAGGCTAGCGATCCCACGTCTCAAGCTCTAAAAGCAGAGCCTGGTGACATTTTGAGGATCACTCGGAAGAGCGCTACCGCCGGCGAAGTTGTCGTTTATCGTTATGTTGTTGAAGGTTAGTGAAATAATATGTCTGTTTCAAGTACGATGGTTAGTCCGCAAATCTGGGAATTGATTAAGCGATTCCTGGAGGAGAAGGGTCTCGTCAGGCAGCATGTGGATTCCTACAACGAGTTTATCGAGACGGGTCTACAAGCCATAGTTGACGAGACTGGTGAAATTCCTATTGAGATTGAAGACTATCCGCTTAAGATTAAGCTGGGAAAGATCGAGATTGGAACTCCACGGGTGACGGAAGTCGACGGATCCGAACGACAGATCTTTCCAACTGAAGCGCGGATCCGTAATCTTACCTACGCTGCTCCGCTTCATCTTGAAATGACTCCAGTCATTGGGGAGCGTGAAGGACAAACTGAGATAGTGTACATTGGCGACTTTCCAGTAATGTTACGATCAAAGATCTGTCCTCTCGCTCGCATGACGTCAGAGGAGCTGATCAGTATTGGTGAAGATCCTTTAGACCCGGGGGGATATTTCATCGTTAACGGCGCCGAGAGGGTTGTAGTTGCCCTAGAGGACTTGGCGGCAAATCGAATTCTCGTTGATAAAGAGCAGACGGGAGTTCACCCTACGTACAAGGCGAAGGTCTTCTCGACTACAGTCGGATTCAGAGCCCGCACCGAGGTTACGTTGAAGACTGACGGTGCGATTTACATTACGATGCCGGGGGTTCCTTCCGACATACCCATAGTTGTTATGATGAAGACTCTCGGCTACGAAGAAGACGCCAAAATTGCTGGGATGATCTCCACTAACGAGACCGTCCAGAATCAGCTCGCCCCGACATTCGAGAAGTCTATTGGAGTCGTGACGCACAGAGACGCCTTACTGTATATTGGTAACAGGCTGGCTCCCGGTCAAGTTGAAGATTATCGATTGAAGAAGGCGGAGGCCGCCGTTGACCGAAACTTCCTTCCTCATATAGGAAGAAGTCCAGAAGATCGTAAGGAAAAGGCTGCAGAGCTAGCTGAAGTCGTCTGTCGAGTAATCGAACTCAAACTAGGAATGCGACAACCAGACGACAAGGACCATTACGCTAACAAGCGTCTGAAGCTTGCTGGTTCACTGCTTGCCGAACTCTTCCGAATATCGTTCCGAAACTTAATTCGCGATTTGAAGTATCAACTGGAACGAATAACTATACGGAGACATGCTGAACTATCAATCGGCAACGCAATCCGCCCCGGTATAATTACTGAGAGAATTCAACATGCGATTGCAACAGGAAACTGGGTGAGAGGCCGCGTCGGAGTAACCCAGCTACTTGACCGAACCAATTACTCCTCAACGCTCAGCCATCTTAGACGATTGCAATCACCACTGAGCAGGAGTCAACCCAACCTTGAAGCAAGAGATCTCCACCCAACCCACTGGGGAAGGCTCTGCCCAAGTGAAACACCCGAAGGATCAAACTGCGGACTTGTAAAGAATCTAGCGCTCAGCGCGGTGATTTCAATTGGAGTGGATTCTAGAGATTTCGTTTCAAAGGTTAGACGACTTGGCGCTGTCCCAGTGGAAGAAGCCGACGCGAAACTGCGGGAGACAGGAGCGAAAGTCTTCGTTGACGGCCTGATTGCAGGATACGTCCGAGATGCTGAGAAGATGGCCCAAGAACTCATACGAATGCGGCGAGCCGCCGAAATAAGTTCAGAAGTAAACATCGCCTACTCACCTCCTCAAGTAGAACAAGGACGCCCGGAACTCTACGTGAACTGTGATGCGGGAAGAGTTAGACGACCACTCGTCATCGTTGACAATACTAAACCCAGACTCACACGAGAACACGTGGAGGGCGTACAGCGTAGCGAACTCCGATTCGAAGACCTCGTAGATCGAGGTGTTATCGAATACTTGGATGCTGATGAGGAAGAGAATGCCCTAATTGCAGATACCCCGAGTAGGATAAGCGAGAGAACAACACATCTTGAAATCGCTCCGTACACGATTCTAGGAATATGCGCATCTCTAATTCCCTACCCTGAGCATAATCAATCGCCGCGAAACGCGTATGAATCGGCGATGGCAAAGCAAGCCTTAGGCGTTTTTGCAGTCAATTACGCGAACCGGGTTGACTCTCGTGCACACATTCTGCATTACCCACAAGTACCGGTGATTAAAACGAAGCCGATGGAGATAATCAAGTATGATAGCAGACCAGCCGGGCAGAATTGCGTCGTCGCTCTACTCTGCTACCAAGGTTACAACATGGAAGACGCAATCATCATCAACAAGTCATCAGTTGATCGAGGCCTATTCCGTTCATCGTTCTACCGAGTGTACGAAGGAGAATGTAGGCAATACCTCGGCGGTTTGCGAGATAAGTTCGAAGTTCCAGAAGCTGGAATCAGAGGTTACCGAGGCGACCGATATTATCGCTTGCTTGAGGAAGATGGTGTAATCGCCGTCGAGTCTGAAGTCACAGGAAACACCGTATTGATAGGCAGAACGAGCCCCCCAAGATTTCTTGAAGAATATAGAGAATTCGAGGTGAAAGGACCAACAAAACGAGATTCCTCGGTAGGCATGCGTCCTTCAGAGGAAGGAATCGTGGACTCCGTATTCCTCAGTGAATCCATTGAGGGAAATCGCCTTGTCAAAGTACGTGTTCGCGATACGCGTATTCCCGAACTCGGAGACAAGTTCGCTTCCAGACACGGCCAGAAGGGAGTCATTGGAACACTCATTCCACACGAAAATATGCCGTTCACTGAACAGGGAATCGTCCCAGACGTAATAATCAACCCACATGCTATCCCATCCCGTATGACTATTGGACAATTCGTTGAAGCTGTTGCCGGGAAAGTAGCAAGTCTACGCGGTGAACCCGTCGACGGCACTGCCTTCAGCAACGAAGGACCGGAGGCCCTACGAAACGCCCTACTCGAGCTAGGATTCGAACACGGCGGACGAGAAGTACTCTACAACGGAGTCGACGGAAGAAAACTTGTTGCAGACGTCTTCGTTGGAGTAGTTTACTATCAGAAACTTCACCACATGGTTGCAGACAAAATGCATGCACGTGCCCGTGGCCAAGTCCAAATGCTCACAAGACAGCCAACAGAAGGCCGAGCAAGAGGCGGAGGCCTAAGATTCGGGGAAATGGAACGCGACTGCTTAATCGGACACGGCGCTTCAGCATTACTACGAGATCGACTTCTTGAAGAGTCCGACAAGTATACTGTTATGATCTGTGAAACATGCGGGTTGATTGCATATCATGATGTCAAACAGAACAAGTACATCTGCCGAATAGATGGAGACAAAGCCGTAGTCTCGCCAGTGCAACTCTCATACGCCTTCAAGCTCCTACTGCAAGAACTAATGGCGCTTGGAGTAGCGCCCCGTCTAGAAGTATCGGAGCGTGCATGAAATGTCAATAGCAAATGAAGCAACAAAAGTAATCGGCAGTATCCATTTCACACTCATAGCGCCGAGCGATATTCGACGACTCTCAGCCGTAGAAGTCCAAACGGCTGATACTTACGATGAAGATGGCGTTCCAATCGTTTCAGGTCTCATGGATGGAAGGCTTGGAACCTTAGAACCCAGACAGAAGTGCAAAACTTGCGGAAACACAGCCTCAGCTTGCCCAGGACACTTCGGCCACATAGAATTGGCTGAACCAGTCGTTCATGTCGCGTTCGCAAAGCTCCTTCACAAACTACTTCAGGCGACCTGCAGGAACTGCGGTCGCATACTACTCTCCGCCGACAAGATCAAATCGTATAATGAGTTAATGCAGAAGGAACAGAAGCAGCTCAACGAGATACCCTCCACGTTCTATGAGACTGTAATGAAAGATGCAAAGAAGAGTCAAGAATGTCCACATTGCGGAGCTAGACAGTATCCAATCGAACACGGTAAGCCTACAACGTTTCACGAGATGATAGACGGAGGAGCTTCACGTCTGAACCCAAGCCAGATTCGGGAGAGGCTTGAACGGATTACTGACGACGACCTTCGACTACTAGGAATGGAGCCAACCGCTGCACGCCCGGAATGGATGATCTTGCAAGTACTCCCAGTCCCAGCTGTCACCGTCAGACCATCAATCACATTGGAGTCCGGCATCCGTTCTGAAGACGACCTGACCCACAAGCTAGTCGACATAATACGAATTAACCAGAAACTCGGAGAAGCGCTTGAATCGGGCGTTCCAGTAAACATCATTCAGGAACTACACGAGCTACTTCAATATCACGTAACAACATACTTCGACAATGAAGTATCTGGGTTGCCACCTGCCCGCCATAGATCTGGAAGAGCCCTAAAGACTCTAACTCAACGACTCAAAGGTAAGGAAGGCCGGTTCAGAGGGAACCTCTCAGGAAAACGTGTCGACTTCTCAGCTAGAACCGTAATCTCCCCCGATCCCAACATTGACATCAACGAGGTTGGTGTTCCGATTGACGTAGCCCAGAGACTCACGATTCCAGAACGAGTAACCCCTTGGAATATTGATGAGCTTAAGAACCTCATTCGAAATGGACCCGACCAGTATCCTGGCGCGCTGTATATCGTTCGACCAGACGGACGGCGAGTTCGACTTGAATTTGTAACAGAACGCGAGAGCCTAGCAGAAGCAATTCAACCGGGTTTCGTGGTCGAGAGGCACATAAGAGATAATGATATCGTTCTTTTCAATAGGCAACCATCACTTCACCGAATGTCAATAATGGCTCACAGAGTCAAAGTCTTGCCCTACAAGACTTTCCGACTCAACCCTTGCGTCTGCCCACCTTACAACGCGGATTTCGACGGAGACGAGATGAACCTTCACGTGCCTCAAGGAGAAGAGGCGCGGACTGAGGCGAAACTGCTAATGCAAGTGCAGGACCAGATCTTATCCCCTAGGTACGGTGGCCCAATAATCGGGGCAAAGACTGACCTCCTGAGCGCGGCCTACCTTCTAACAAGAAAGTCAACATACCTTACCAAAGAGGAAGTCGGAAAAATCCTGACCGCAGCCCGATATTCCGGGGAACTTCCAGTCCCCGATGTTAAACGCCCCGTAGAGTTATGGAGCGGAAAGCAAATCTTAAGTCTTTTCCTGCCCAAGGAATTCAGTTTCGTTGGTAGGTCAAGCATGGTAACCAAGGAAGACGGTGAGACTGTAATCGTCAAAGATGGTTCTCTGATTCAAGGCGTAATTGACAAGAACACTATCGGTGCAGAACGCTCTGAGACTCTATTTCATAGAATCGTCAAGGATAACGGTCCCGAGAAAGGCAGAGAGTTCCTCAACAGCCTGATGAAGGTACTCGACCGATTCATCACCCTTCGCGGCTTCTCTTATGGAATTAATGAGCTTGATCTTTCGAGTGCTGTGAGAGATAAAATATCAAAATCCATAAAGAAAGCAGAAGAGCGCGTCGACGACTTAATTGAACAATATAACAGAGAAACACTTGAACGGTTGCCTGGAAGATCCATCGAAGAATCATTAGAGCTGCGAATAATGGATGAGCTCTCCAAGGCGCGCGACCAGGCTGGAGAGCTAGCTGAACAATACTTGATGACTCAAACTGACAACTCCGGAGTTATCATGACGAAAACTGGAGCGCGCGGGTCCATGCTCAATATAGCGCAAATGGTTGCCAGCGTTGGTCAACAATCAATCCGCGGACAGAGAATCACAAGAGGCTACCGGGATCGGGCTCTCTCCTTCTTTGAAAGGGGCGATAAACGCGCCGAAGCTCGAGGCTTTGTGTACTCTTCATATCAGGATGGGCTTTCACCGATCGAATTCTTCTTCCATTCAATGGGAGGAAGAGAGGGTCTGGTGGACACTGCCGTCAGGACACAGCAAAGCGGTTACATGCAAAGACGTTTGATAAACGCTCTCGAACACATCAGAGTCGAGTATGACCAAACCGTCCGAGACTCAAGAGGAGACATAATCCAATTCAGGTATGGGGAAGACGGAGTTGACACCGCAAAGAGCGATCACGGCAAGGCAGTAAACACCGAACGTCTCGTAGAACGCGTCGAACTGACCATGGAGAAAGGCGAGAAGGCAAGCAAACAGTACGTAGAGAAGAAGATTGCTGAAGTTCGAGCCGACTTGACCCCTAGCTTGGCTGATCAATTGCAGAATAGTCTACTCAAGGCAAAGCTAACCCGAAAAGGCGTGGACCAAGCCGTCAAGCAAGCTGCCAAGAATTATCGCAGAGCTATGATTGAACCAGGCGAAGCCGCCGGCATTGTATCCGCACAGTCCATCGGTGAACCAGGGACCCAAATGACTCTCAGAACATTCCACTTCGCAGGAGTAAGAGAACAAAACGTTACGTTAGGTCTACCTAGACTCATCGAGATTGTGGATGCGAGAAAGATCCCATCCACCCCCATGATGGTCGTATACCTGAATAAGAAATACCGTACGAGCCGCGAAAAAGCCCAGGAAGTAGCGACGAGAATCACCCACACAACACTTGGAGACATCGCATCCAGCATCGAATCCGACATCACAAAGATGCGGATTATCGTCACGCTACATAACGATGGAATGAAGGAGAGGGACGTCACCCTCAAGGATATCAAAGCGGCCGTAACGCCAGGCGGATGCGAAGTTGAAGTGGAGAAGAATACTGTCCACATAATGCCCAAGGAGATGGATATTGCACAATTCAACAGGCTGGTGTTACGCCTACCCCTCATGCACGTGAAAGGGATTCCTCAAGTCAAACGTGCACTCGTCATGGAGGAGAAAACAGGCGACAAGAGTGAATGGGTGATTAGAACTGAAGGATCAAACCTCGAACAAACTCTCGATACGGAAGGTGTTGACCCCATGCGAACGACATCAAACAACATGCATGAAGCAGCTGAAGTCTTGGGAATTGAAGCTGCTAGAAATGTAATCATCAAGGAGGCCTCGGCCGTGCTCGAAGAACAGGGTTTAGACGTCGACGTGCGACACGTAATGCTGGTTGCAGACGCGATGACTGCCTCGGGTGAGGTGTTACAGGTCGGAAGGCACGGTGTGAGCGGTGAAAAGGCAAGCACCTTAGCGAAGGCAGCTTTCGAAATCACTATCCCAACGATCGTCGATGCTGCAGTTAAAGGGACGAGGGACATGCTGCGTGGAGTAGCTGAAAACGTTATAGTTGGACAGCAAGTACCCATGGGCACAGGGCTTATAGAAGTCTACATGTCGATGCCAGAGAGGGCAGGGAAATAGATGCAGTCTGCAAAAATCGATGTGAACAAGCAGATACAGATTGTATTAAGAACGGGTAAGGTCGCACTCGGAGCAAAGGAAGCGTTAGACTCCGCCAAATTCGCCAGGGCCAAATTGCTGATCTTAGCCGCCAATTGCCCTGAAAGCGAACGGAATGACATAATGTACTACGCAAAGCAATCATCAGTCCCAGTTCATATCTACGCTGGAACGAGCATCGATCTTGGTTCAGCTTGCGGCAAGAATTTTGTTGTATCAGCACTCATAATCAGGGAGCCCGGTGACTCGGAAATAATGAAGCTGGCTGTGCAATAGCCTATGGCCACTTCAAGAATCAAACTCAGCATGGAAGAAATGCGACTCATAGCCCTATTTGAGAATATTACAGGAGCAACCGCAAACGACTGCATAATTGATAGCGACAGAGTAATCTTCATCGCGAAAGCGGGAGAGATGGGTCTAGCTATTGGCAAAGGTGGAAAGAATATCAACGCACTTCGGAAAATGACTGGCAAGCCAATAGAAGTGGTAGAATTCGCGGATACTATTGAAGGGTTAGTGAAAAGTTGCTTAGCCCCAGCGAAAGTTAAGGAAGTCAGAATAACTGAACGGCCAGATCGTAAGATCGTGGTTGTTGAAGTAGAACCAAAGGATAAGGCGTTAGCAATAGGAAAGAACGGTAGAACAATCGACAAGACTCGGATGCTTACTAAACGCTATTATCAGGTCGATCACGTTCAAATCGCCTGACACGCCTAGTCTGTTACTCTCTGACAGGTGCAGCGGATTAGAGGAATCTATTGACCGTCGTATTATCCGCCAAACTTGATTCCTTGGGCTAGAGGGAGTTCGTTACCCCAGTTGATTGTTGTTGTCTGACGGCGCATGTATTGCTTCCATGCATCCGACCCGGATTCTCTACCTCCACCCGTCTCTTTCTCTCCTCCGAATGCTCCCCCTATCTCGGCTCCAGAAGTACCGATGTTCACATTTGCTATTCCACAATCGCTTCCTGATGCAGATAGGAACTTTTCAGCAGTCTTCAACGATTCTGTGAATATTGCGGATGAAAGACCTTGGGGTACCTGATTGTGCAGTTCGATTGCTTCTTCCAGGTTTTTGTAAGGCATGATGTACAATATGGGCGCGAAAGTCTCCTCGCAAACTAATTGCGTGTTGCCTGGCACACGTACTATTGCAGGTGTGACATAGAACCCGGGTTTGTCTATCCTCTTTCCGCCTGCTACAATTCGTCCGCGCTCTTGTGGGATGAGTTGGAGCGCTTTCATCATCGTTTCAACAGCGTCTTGGTCGACTAATGGGCCCATTAGGGTCTCAGACTCTAGAGGGTCACCGATGCGCAATTGGTTGTATGCATTCACGAGTTTCGAAGTTAATTCTTCGATGATGTTCTCATGTACTATTAGCCGTCTAGTAGTTGTGCAGCGTTGGCCGGCTGTCCCAACGGCGCCGAAGAGAATTGCCCTGATTGCCAAGTCGAGATTTGCGTCCTCAGCAACTATGATCGCGTTGTTTCCTCCCAGTTCTAGGATGCTCCGCGCCAGTCTCTTCGAGGTTGCTTCAGCAATTCTCTTGCCCATCTGTGTTGACCCAGTTGCTGAGATGAGTGAGATTCGCTTGTCGTTGATCAGCTTCTCTCCGACGATCGATCCTTTTCCAATGATCGTGGTGAAAATCCCCGCAAATCCGCGCCTCTCCATTACCCTATTCGCAACGTGCTGTATGGCAATCGCACAGAGTGGTGTCTTGGATGATGGTTTCCAAAGCATCGTGTCCCCGCACACGGCTGCTATCATCGAATTCCATGACCATACTGCTATCGGGAAATTGAACGCGGTGATTATTCCAATTACGCCCAGTGGGTGCCAATGTTCGTACATTCTGTGTGATGGTCGCTCTGATTGCATGGTCAACCCGTAGAGTTGACGTGATAATCCTACTGCGAAATCGGCAATATCGATCGCCTCCTGAACTTCACCCATTCCCTCCGCAAGGATTTTCCCCATTTCAAGCGTTATGAGCTTTCCAAGAGGTTCTTTCAGCCGTCGAAGTTCATCCCCGATCTCTCTAACCACTTGTCCCCGTTGTGGAGCGGGGATTAAGCTCCACTTTAGGAATCCTTCGTGGGCAACCTCGATGACGTGTTGGTAATCCTCCTCTGATGCTAACGCAACTCTTGCGATCGTAGATCCATCTATCGGTGTGATGACGTCAAGAACTTCTCTTCCTTTGCTTGAACTCCAGCTGTTAGGTCCGCCACAAGCACCTGGGTTGACTTCTTGGATTCCAAGCTCTTTCAGGAAAGAGTAACGCCCTTGGGTCAGTAATAGTTGGGTCACTATTATTCCGCCTACATCGAGTGATTATGTTTGTCTTATTTCTGTCTACCCGATTGTAGCGGATATTTGGGTAAAAAGTTGGGAAGGACCTGATTTGACTCAGATCCAGGGAACTTTTGATTTCCGTGTTTATGGCTTGGCTTTCTCGAATCGCTTCTCGACATCTGACCAGTTAACGACGTCCCACCATTTGTCGACGTAGGTGCCGCGGTCGTTCTTGTACTGCAGATAGTAGGCATGTTCCCATACGTCCAACACTAGGAGGGGGACAGTACCCTGCGCGGTGAGATTCTGGTGTTTCTCCGCCTGCAATGTCAAGAGTTGGTCTGAGAGTGGGTCATAGGCCAGTATTCCCCATCCAGATCCCTCCACTGTCTTAGCTGCGTTACTGAATTGTAGTTTAAACGAGTCGAAGGTACCGAAGTCTTCGGTGAGTTGATCTGCAAGTTTTCCACCAGGCTTTCCGCCTCCTCCTTGTTTCATGTTTGGCCAGAAAATCGCGTGCATAGCATGGCCCGAGGCGTTGAACGCAAGGTCGCGTAAAGTCGCCTTCACGTCCACTCCTTGAAGCGCAGCAGCTCTACCTTTTTCGAGTTTCTCTAAGGCGGCGTTGGCACCGTTCACGTATGCGGCGTGATGCTTGTCGTGATGCAGTCTCATAATCTCCTCGGAGATCACAGGTTCTAGGGCATTGTATTTGTATGGCAATTCCGGAAGTACGTATCTGTTTGACATGACTTCGGCTGAATCGCGGCATGTAACATAAACATTTACTCTATGTAGTCAAGATGTTTGGGCTTCTTTCCGTTTGTAGTTTCTTCGTAATTTTGAATTCAGTCGATTCAGACTATTCTAGCTCTACGATGCTCTCGATAATCACCCGGGCGCGAGGTAACGTCAGCTGGATAACTGCTGTTCTCACAGCGTTCCAGCTCACCCGTCAGGTTATGTCCTAGAGCCTCGAAATGTATTCTCCAAAAATCACCAAACAAATACCATAAAACTGGGGCTGCAGTGACGGCTCACGAGCCCACATACTGCACAACGTGAGGTTGACTATACGAGCTGCTTTACTTCGTCTGTGACTGCTTGGCCAAGGTAACCGTACACTCCTAACTTGATGACCTTCAAGCCGAGCAGAGCGCATTTTATGCGTGTTGGTCCAGGGTCGATCCCCAGCATGCTCAAGACGTCTTCTTTGCCTAGCGCTTTGATCTCATCTAGCGTCTTTCCTTTGGCGAGCTCGGTCAGCATGGAGGCTGATGCTTGACTTATTGCGCAGCCTCTTCCTTTGAAGCGCAAGTCGTCTATCTTTCCGTCTCTTACCCTAATCTGCATCTCGATGACGTCGCCACATAGCGGGTTGGAGTCTTTCGATCGGACGTCGGGATCTGGCAGGTCACCGAAGTTTCTCGGATGGCGGTAATAGTCTAGGATTATGTCCTTGTAAATGTCTGAGCTCATAGCTTGAAAAGCTTCCCCGCTTTTTCGAGAGCGCTGATGAATATGTCAACTTCTTCTTTTGTGTTGTAGATGTAGAAGCTTGCGCGTGATGTGGCAGGCACGTCCAAGTATTCCATCAATGGTTGCGCGCAGTGGTGTCCTGATCTTATTGCTATTCCCTCTTCGTCCAGAATTGACGCGAGGTCATGGGCATGTATGTCTCCAAGATTGAATGCGATGACGCCAACTCTACGGGTAGGATCCTTCGGTCCATAGGTGGTGATTCCTCTCACTTTGCTGATTTTCTCGAGGGCGTATGCAGTGAGTTCTCTCTCGTAATCATGAACTTGTTTCATGCCTATCTTCTTGAGGTACTCTATGGCTGCGCTGAGGCCGATGGCTCCTGCAGCATTTGGGGTACCTGCTTCAAACTTGTACGGGATGTCTTTCCAAGTTGCCTCATGAGTGTGGACTTCCCTAATCATTTCACCGCCACTCAGAAATGGCGGCGTATCTTCAAGGACCTGCTTCTTACCGTAGAGTACGCCGATGCCGGTTGGACCGAGCATCTTATGCCCTGAAAAAACAAGAAAATCGCAGTCTATTTCTCTAACATTGACCGGCATGTGAGGCACCGATTGTGCTGCGTCTACAACGTATATTGCTCCAACTCGATGGGCTTCTCTTCCAATCTGGTCAACTGCGTTTATTGTGCCCAACACATTGGAGGCATGCGTGACGGAGACAAGTTTAGTAGTAGTGTCTATTTTTTCTTTCACTTCATCTTCTCGCAGTCCTCCATCGGCGTCTATTTCGATG
>Ga0181533_1004645_pt1 | contig 13829 bp, 7 predicted proteins | sample PEATcosm2014_Bin_45_FD_119772 | JGI IMG/M metagenome (GOLD analysis project Ga0181533, IMG submission 119772) | Peatland microbial communities from MTU Mesocosm Facility, Houghton, MI, USA - PEATcosm2014_Bin11_60_metaG | ecosystem: Environmental > Terrestrial > Soil > Wetlands > Peat | place... | reverse complement strand
CCGACCCAGCATGGCCAAAAAGGCATCCGAAATTCAAATCGAAAACGGCTCGTTTCAACAGCAAACCCATGAATGAAAATAGCTTAGCCCAAAATCAAAATTCAATGACCGGACAGTTCTGACGAGTGACGAGCAATAAATCGTCGCAAGCTGCGAAGAATCTCGGGGGTAGTAATACAGAGAACACGGAGAAGGATGGACAAGGGGGGCTGCAACGGGGGGATGGTGGAGCCCGGTGCTGCGTTCGCGGAGCCGAGGAAATGGGGTGCCTCACGGGCGTGCGAAAAGGATTCTTGGCAAAGCCCACGAGGCGGAGATGTTCGCAAGCTCCTCGATAGGCCAGAATGTTTATGAAAACACAGTGGTTAGCGGAAGATGCGATAGCTTCAACAAAAACTCAAGTCATTGAAAATATGGAAGTTAAGAGAAGTAACATAAACTTGGCCAAGAAAAAAGCTCGATAGGCCAGAATGTTTATGAAAACACAGTGGGTTAGCGGAAGATGCGATGGCCTCAACAAAAATTTAAGTCATTGAAAATATGGAAGTTACAAGAACTATCACAAACTCGGCCAAGAAAAAAGGGGGGATTTTTAGATTCAGACTTTATTCAGTATCATGATGAAAACAAATGAGATAAAAAATTGACCTAGGTCAAATTCGCCGGCAGGCCAGAATGTTTATGATAAATAAGCCACTTATCGGTACTAGGCCAGAATGTTATTGAAATGAAAGGGGAAAGAGGAATTCTGAATTCTGAATTATGAAGAAGGATGAAGGCGGAAGTATAAAGCCCAGAGGTTTGGCCTGCTCACACTCATCCCGTATGCCGTGTCCCGTGCCCCAAAGTTACGGTTGGGGTTCAGCGGGGGTCAGGGAGCAGTTGGGATTGATGACCAGCCACAGAGCGGCGCCGAGCACACAGAGGGCGGCAGCGGTCAGAAAGGAAGCAGGCCAGCCATAATGGGCGGCGATGAGGGGTGTGGTTATGGCGGTGAGGGCGATGCCCAATTGGCAGGCCATATTCATGAAGCCGGAAAGCGAGCCGGCGGAGCCCTTTCCAAAGTCCGCGGAGAGCGCCCAGTAGGCGCTTTGCGCAAGGTAGAGCGAGCCCGCGCCCGCTGCCAGGATCACGCTGGCTGCGCTGGCCGTCGAGACTTGAAAAGCGGCGGCCAAGAAGATGCCGGCGCCCACCAGGCCGAAGGCCGCCACGCCACAGCGTCCCCACCAGCGGCCGAATCGTCTGCACACGACATCGGCAAGCCAGCCGCCCAGTACCGAACCCAGAGACATGGCCATGAAAGGCAGCATGGTGTAATAGCTGGCGGTTTGAAGGTTCAGGCCGCGCACCCGGGTGAGGTATATGAAAAACCAAGTAAAGTAAATCCCGGGTGAATACCCGAAGCAAAAATAGCTGACGGTGAGGGCCCAAACGTCCTTGCTCCCCAGCATGGTGCCCCAGGAGATTTTGGGCGCATCGAGTGAGTCACGTTGCGGGAGGCCCTGGTGAATCCATTTCCTTTCCGCCTCATTCAACCAGGAGTGCTGGTCAGGATAGTCGCGCGCCATCCAGTACCATCCCGCGGCTGCCGCGAGTCCCAGTACGCCGCAGCCCCAGAAGGCCGCGCGCCAACCCAGGTGGACCATGGTGTAGCGGACAATGGGAGGCGCGAGTGCCGACCCCCCACCGACGCCGGCGAATATCAGGCCGTTGGCCAGGCCGCGCTCGGCGGTGGGTATCCAGTTGGCCACCCAGCGGTTCGAGCTGGGGAATATAACCGATTCACCCATGCCCAGGAGGAATCGCACGGACCAGATGATCAAGAACGCCTGCGCAAGGCCGACGGGAAGGCTGGCCGTGAGAACGGTGAAAACCGCCCACCACATGGCGCCCAAGGCCAGCACGCGGTGCGGTCCCAGCCGGTCAACCACCCAGCCCGCCGGGATCTGAAAAAGTGCATAGCCGAGAAAAAACGCGCTGAAGATCTTGCCGAGCTGCACGTCGGTGAGGTGATAATCCTGCGCGATGGAATGCCCGGCAATGGAGATGTTGACGCGGTCAACAAAAAAGATCGCCACCAGCAAAGTGATACAGGCAACCAGTATCCAACGAATGCGAGTTGGCGCCAGGGAATTCATGAAAAGATTTGTGTCGCCTCCGGGCGGCCGAGCCCCAAGAGAAAACCAAAGGGCAAATGGTAAAGGGTAAATGGTAAAGGGTAAAGGGCAAAAGTGAAGAGCCGTACCTGTAAATATCCTTGGCAAGAAAACAAGAAATTATGGGGTGGCATTGGAGCGCTCGGCAGGCAAGCACGGGTTAGCGCTTGGGGCGCAGGATTCTTTGGATTCTTTGGACCGTGACCAGCAAGTAGAAGAAAAATAGCGCCGTAGAGGAGACCAGAATGAGGAAGGCCTCGACCAGGGTCGCTAAGAAGATGATTGCCGCTATAGCTTTCAAATCGATTGATGCGACGGCGACCCATTCAAACCGTGCCATCTGCCCCTCCCTTTGCCGAGATGGGCAATGACCGTGCGAGCCACCACTGCGGCTGGGCTTCTGGACCGGGTGCTGCGAACCGGGGTCCGAGCAGGTCTTCCTCGGCGCTGGATGAATTGGGAGATAAACCGCACCGATTTGCTCTGCCGACGGTTTGGCACGCCACGTGGAAAACTCCGCCGTGTTGCTTGGTGAAGTGAAGAGAGTAACTATATTCTTGTTTGATTCAAAAGAAATAGTACTTAAGTAAGAGCGCTGTTTTCATCACGGTCCATGGGTTTCATCCGGCGTGGCCGGACCAAGCGAGGCCCACGGCTGACAATGACCCACTACCCTCGGCCGGCAAGCGTGGGAAGAAAACAGGGTGCACGACCTGGAAATATAATCCAACGGCCCAGATTAATTTGGCGTATAATTATCCCATCTCCAGGCAGGAGGCCAATTATGAGATGTAAGGCCTTACGTCATGGGTTCCCCTTAATCGTCGTCGGGATTCTCATGCTCCCCACAATCCTGTTCGCGCAAAAGGGTCTTTCGCACGTGCGAGTGGTGCGGCTGAGCTATGTGAGCGGCACCGTGGGCCTGAAGCGGCCTGCCTCCACGGAATGGGCGAAGGCGCTGGTGAACACGCCCATCCAGGAAGGCTTTGAGATTTCAACTTCCGCCAATAGTTATGCCGAGGTGGAATTCGAAAACGGCTCCACGGCGCGGCTGGGGGAATTTTCCCAAGTGAACTTTGACCAACTGGCGATGGATGAGAATGGCAACAAGCTCAATCGCCTCACGTTTGAACAAGGGTACGGGACCTTTCATCTTCTGCCTGAACACCACGATGTTTACAGCGTAAAGATTGCGGAAACGACCCTGGCTCCGGCCGGTAAAAGCGAATTCCGCACGGACCTTGAGCGCGGCAAGGTGCGGGTGGAAGTATTCTCAGGCTCCGTGGAGCTGGCGACGTCTTCCCAGACGGTGAAACTGGGCAAAGACAAAGTGATGGAATTCGACCCAGAGGCTACGGAAGTGGCTTTGAACGCAAAGCAGGGAATCGTCAAGGATTCCTGGGACAAGTGGACGTCCGAGCGCGACACGCAAACGCAACTTTCGCTCACCGACCAGGCAGTCCCGGCGCGCGGCCCGCTTTATGGCTGGGGCGATCTCAATGCTTACGGCGAATGGGGATTTTTTCCCGGTTTCGGCTATGGCTGGTCGCCTTTTGCGTCGGCGGGTTGGTCGCCTTACAGCATGGGGATGTGGAGCTGGTACCCGGGTATGGGTTACACGTGGATTTCCGGCGAGCCCTGGGGCTGGATGCCTTATCACTACGGCAATTGGAATTTCTCCCCCGGCTTCGGCTGGTTTTGGATGATGGGCGACTATGATGCCTCTTGGTCCCCGGCATTGGTCAGTTGGTATTCGGGGCCGGGATGGATAGGCTGGGCGCCCCTGGGCGCGTTTGGCGCGCTGGGACGACGTATTGTGACCACCGTCCCGGGCGGGGTGGTTCAGAATGGGCTGATGGTTAGTCCCCAGAGTGTGAACCGTGTGCCGGTGGCGGCGGGAAACAGGATCAGGACCATGCCCTTTCAACCGGGCGCCGGAGCGATGCTCTCCGGGGCGCCGCTGTCCGGGAATACGGAAGCGCTGTTCACCCCACATGCCGAGGCCGCGCACACGTCGGCGCCGGCTTCGATACTGATGGGGGGGGACGCGGAGAAAGAGCTTGCGCTGCAAGGACGCCACTCAGCCCACCGGCCGCTGCGCGCGCGCTTGGGAACAACCTTGGGTGGGCATTATGCGGTGGGTGGCGCTGTCGGTGAATTTCGCGGCGATGCCTTTAGCGGTACTGGCGGAGCGCGAGGGCCAAAGGGAATGAATGGGTCCCAAGGCCCCCAATTTTCGCGCGGCGCCGGCACGGGTGGGCCAACCCTGTTGCCCCACGGACAACACGCCTCAGTCTCCCCCCAGGGTGGCGGGGGCGCAATGATGCCGAGTGGGAGCAGTGGAAGTGGCAATGCAGGCAGCGCAGTTCCCACCGTGGGCGCTACGGGTGGCGGGCATAGTGCCAGCACGGGAGGTGGGCATCACTAACGGCTCCTTAAGACAAAATGTCAGAAATTTCTACCTCACACGTTGTGTGTGGGTTCCAATCCCGGGTTCCCAGACGCTTCCACGCACGCCTCATTATGATCCCAGGTAGCGTTTTGCCCGATCACCATATCTTCCTAAAAAAGAGCTTAAAGCGGCAACTATTTCATGACATGGTTCGTCAATAGATATGTAAAGAGGATGTAAAATGCCCGCAGGAGGCCGACCGTGAGATACGATCTTAAACGACGTGTACTCGTGGTTGTGGTCGCGGGGCTGCTCCTCCCAGCAGCAGCTCTCTTTTCCCAACAGAGTCCTTACCAAGTCCGCAAGCCGCGGCTGAGTTTCGTCAGCGGCGATGTGACGTTGCAGCGTCCAGGTGCACCCGAAGAGATTCCCGCCCGGGTGAACATGCCCATCGAGGAAGGCCTTGAGGTGTCGACATCGGGTGACAGTTCTGCGAGCGTGGAGCTCGAGAACGGCTCCATGATTCGACTGAGCGAACTCACCAAAGCTAACTTCACGCAATTAAACAAGGATGCGGACGGAAACAATCAGCTCGTCCTCACGTTGGAACAGGGATATGCCAGTTTTCAAATCATCCCTGAGCATGAGGATATCTACAAGGTGAAGATTGCTGACGCCACCTTGACCCCTTACGGCAAAACCGAATTCCAGACGGGTTTCAAATCGGGAATGGTGGCGGTGCATGTGTTGACGGGCGCCATTTCGGTTTCGGCGCACTCCAAATCCCTGACTCTGGGAAAAGGAAAGTCGATGGCGTACCAACCCTCGGCTGATGCGGAGGCGGCGAAATCGCATGCGCGGGTGGTGCGGCTGAGTTACGTGAGTGGCACGGTGATGGTCAAACGGCCGGGTTCGGCGGAAGAGGAAAAGGCGATGGTGAACACGCCTATCCAGGAGGGTTTCGAGGTCTCCACCTCCAGCGGCAGTTATGCCGAAGTGGAATTTGAAAACGGTTCCACCGCACGCATCGGCGAGCTCTCCAGATTGCTTTTCCATCAACTGGCGTTGGACGCCAACGGCAACAAGCTGAATGGCATGACGTTCGAGCAGGGATATGCCACCTTCCACTTTGTGCCCGAGCGCAACTCTCCGTCCTCGACAAAGAAACAAGGAGATGATGGCGTTGTTTACTTCCTGCCCGCGTCCAGCGACGTTTATCACGTCAAGATCGCCGACGCGACGGTGACGGCAGATGGCAAGTGCGAATTCCGCACAGACCTGGACCAGGACCGCTTTCGCGTAGAAGTTTTCAATGGCTCGGTAGATGTCGCCACGCCCACCCTGTCTTCCAAACTCAGCGAAGGCAAGATCCTGGAACGTAAATCCGGCGGCACGGAGTTGGCTTTCAACACCCAGAAAGGAATTGTCAAGGACGCCTGGGATCAGTGGACAGAGGCGCGGGATAAGCAAGCGCTGCTTACGGCAAAAGACGAGCCCGTCCATCCGGTTGGACCGAGCTACGGCTGGAGCGACCTTAACACCTTTGGCGAATGGATTGAGCTTCCCGGTCGCAGATTCGGCTGGTCGCCCTACGCGCGGGCGGGCTGGTCACCCTACACCAATGGCCAGTGGGAATGGTACTCGGGATACGGCTGGACGTGGATTTCCGGCGAACCCTGGGGCTGGGTGACTGACCACTGCGGCGCGTGGGACTTTGACGATGGCTTTGGCTGGTATTGGATGAGGCCGATGTTCGGCTGCGGATTCTGGCAGCCTTCCCTGGTCACTTGGCACAGGGGACACGGATGGATCGGCTGGGCGCCGCGCGGCAAGCCTGGAACCGGGGTGCCGGGTCATCCGCTGCCCATTCCACCAGGGGGTGTTCATCCCGGCCCGCCTCCTCACCCAGGCTACCTCGCAAGGGGACTTGTGGCGGTTCCGACCACGGTGGTTCAGAATCGGCAGATGATTACGCCCCAGATCGTGAACCAAGTTCAGCCCACGGGGGGAAGCATGATAGACCGCCCGCCCTTCGGACCGAACCCGCGACCCGCGAGCGCAGCAACCTCACCGGTGCTGAGCGCGGCAACCACATCCAAAAGCAATGCTACGACCGCAACGGCGCCGCCCGCATCCGCCCCGATCGGTGGGTGGGGAGCAGGCTCGCACCACGGTTCCGCGCCTTCGACCATCCTGATGGGTGGCAATGCGGCCAAGGAGAGCGCCCTGCTTGCGGAGCATCATCCTCATTCCGGCCATGCACCCTTGCGCGCCTTTCAAGGCACAACCCTGGGCGGACGTTATGCGGTGCACGGCTCGCCGGGTGAGTTCCGCGGCAATGCTCTCAGTGGGGGAGGAAAGAATGGTGGCGCCAGTGGCAAGAACGGCTCCTCGGGCGGCCCCATCATGTCACACTCGTCCGGCGGGTCAGGCGCCATTATCGCTTCCCACGGCTCAGGGGGCGGCGGTGGCGGTGGCGGGGGGCACTCCAGTGGGGGAGGTGGAGGCTACTCCGGTGGCGGAGGGCACTCCGGTGGAAGTGGCGGCGGCTCTTCCGGTGGCGGCGGTGGCGGGCACTCCGGCGGTGGAGGTGGCGGTGGTGGTGGCGCCAGCTCCGGTGGTGGTGGGGGAGGTGGTGGCGGTGGAGGTGGTGGCGGGCACCACTAATCCCCAGGCGCACTGCATTGCTTGAATGCTCATCACGCCTCCGGGCCGTCAGGTCTTGCGAGCCACGGTTGATTCCGCAATCGGATCAACCGTGGCTCTTTGTTTACGCGGGACAGGGCAGGGCCCGAAAATCGGCAATCGCCCGATCACTCCTACCAATTGGTAATCGACCCGTCAGGCCGATGCAACATGGGGATGGGCCGCTTGGGCTCGGTGATCTCCGCCACCAGTTGCAGCGGCTTGGTGTCGAGCGTGACGCCCAGGCCGGGGCGGCGGTTCGGCCACAGCTTGCCGTTGCGGAAGTCGTAGCATTCCGGCAAGTGCCCATAGGTGTGGTGGCCATCGAGGGTCATTTCCATCAGCACCGGCCCGGAAAAAACCGAGCACGCGTGCACCAGGGCGGCCTCTGAAACCGGACCGGTGAAATGCGGGATGAGTCCCACATAGTGGGTTTCACAGAGCGCCTGGATTTTCATGTACTCGGTGATGCCGCCCACGTTGGGAATCGTCACGCGCGCGTAGTCGATGAGCTGCTGTTCGATGAGCTCGTTCACGTCCCACTTGCTGCCGAACTGCTCGCCCACGGCGATCGGAACCTTCACGTGCTGGCGCAGTTCGCGATAGACTCCGACGTTTTCGGAACGCACCAAGTCTTCCGCGAAATAGGGCTCGAGCGGCTCGATCAGCGAACTCAGCCGCACCGCGTCGGGGAAATCCAGTCGAGTGTGGTAATCGAGCGCCCAATCCCCGTCTTTGCCCACGCCCTCGCGAATCTCCACGCAGTCCTGGTAGGTCTTTTCCACCCTCTGACGAGAACTGAACGGCTGCCCCGGCGGCGGGTCAGACGTGGCGTGGCGATAGGCTCGGAAACCTGCTTCGATGCAGGCGCGCGCCGTTTCCTGCAAGCTCCCGCGGGAAGGAAAACCGGTGGAATAGCACTCGATGTGGTCCCGCGAAACGCCTCCGAGCAAGTCGCACACGGGAACACCCAGCGCCTTCCCTTTGATGTCCCAAAGCGCCAAGTCGAGAGCGCCCAGGGCATCAAGCTTCTCGCGCCCGGCGGGGTAGAAGTAGCCGCGGAACATCATCTGCCAAAGGTGATCGATGCGGGATGGATCCTCACCAATGAGCATGGAGGCGCATTGTTCCACCGTGTCCTTGCTGCCCCCTTCGCCCACACCCGTAATCCCCTGGTCGGTTTCAATCGTGACAATGTGGAAACTCTGGTTGAACGTGGGGCCGGAAGTCGGATTCAGGTAGAAACGCACGCGGGTGATCTTCAGGGGTGGCGGACTCGCGGCCTTCGCCACCGAGGGGAGAGCCGCCAACCCTGCAGCTCCTCCCAGGCTTGCCAATTGTAGAAAAGAACGACGCCTCATAAGCCCTCCTGTAGTTCAACGACCCAGACCCAGATTGCGACCCGGATTGCGCAGAGCGAAGCTCTGCGGCGGTAAGCCAGTGGATTGCGGTAAGCAGTGGATTACAAAACGCAGAGCTTTGCTCTGCGCAATCCAAATATCACTTTGACAGAATATCGAGAGAGCGTAGTGCGAGGCTGCCCGTATTCGCCGGTCCGTTGGCGAGCACGATCACTCCAACACCTGCCTGGCGATTGATCTGGAGCATGGCCGTATAACCGGCAACGCCGCCGCTGTGTCCGAAGGCAATATAGTTATCGCGCCGGATCACCCCAAATCCGAGGCCGTAGCCGCTGGATAGATTGAAGTCGGCCTGTACCGCCGATTGCGTCAAAAAACGCTCGAGACTGGCGGCTTTCAACACGCTCTCGGGCCCTTCGCCCATCAGGAAGGAGGCGAATCGGGCAAGGTCCCCCACGGTTGTGTAGATGGCGCCATTCGGCACTTTATAGCCCCGCCCCGCGTGTTCGCGCTGCGGAGTTTTGGCGTCAACTCCGCTGGGCCCCACTTCGTAACCCTTGGACAAGTGGGGCAGCATCTCAGGATTTGGTTCCAAAGCCGAATGCGTCATTCCGAGAGGTTCGAAAATGTGTTGGGGAACGTACTCGACATAGGGTTCGCCGGCCGCACGAGCAAGCGCCGCGCCCAGAATAGCGAATCCGATATTGGAGTATGAAAAACGCGTTCCCGGCTCGAATTTGTAGTGGGTATGGGGGAGCGCGGCGATGAGCGTCTTCTCCCAAGTCGAGACCGGGCCTTTAAGATAGGTGTCCAGGTCGTCCGGCTCCATTCCTAGACCTGCGGTATGCGTGGCGAGTTGGACCAGGGTAACCGGGGGTGCGCCGGGAAAACGGTCCTGGACTGTCTTGATCTCCGGAAAGTATTTTTCCGCCGGATCGGAGAGATGCACTTTCCCCGCCTCCACCAACTGTTCCAGCATCAACGCGGTAAACATCTTGGTAATGGAGCCGATGCGGTACACCGTATCCTGATCCGCCGGCGTCCGGTTCTCCATATCGGCGTCGCCGTAACTCTTCGTCCAGATGAGTTGTTTCCCGGAGACCACACCGACCGTCACGCTGCCCACCGGGCGTTTGGCAAAATCGGCCGCAACCATGGAATCGATTTCCGCAAAGTGCGGACTCAAGCTCGCCGCGGTCTTCGGCTCGAGGCGCTTGCACGTGATGTCCTGGCCACCCTGGTGCAGAACGAATTCCGTCGCCTTGCCGTGATCGTCGGTCTTGAAACTGACCTGAATCAGAGCGACCTTCGCGAAGTATTCTTTTGCGCTTTCGGCGAAGAGCTCAAACCTTTCTTGCCCCGTCGCCTGCGCGTAAAGGTGATCGCCCTCGCGCGTGATGCTCACGAGGAAGTTCGGAGCTATTTGATACCGACCCACGTACCCGTCAAAAATCTTCGCATCGACTTTGACTGCCACATGTTCGGTGGCCGACTTCGGAGTAGACTGCGCCGAAGCGGTGGGAATGAGCACCATCGATAGCGCGCATCCAACGACGAGTAGCAACCTCTTAATCATGATTGTTTCATCCTTTCCTACCTCACCGGCGCGGGCAGCGTGTCGTGATAGTTCGGGTAGGGCGCCTTCGGGTAAGAGGGAAGGGGATGCTGCTTCAGCAGATCGAGAACCACTTCCACTGCCCGCTCGAGTTGTGGGTCATGTCCTTCCCGCACGAGTTTGGGGTCAAGCTCCACTTCGACGTCGGGTGAGATGCCGTGGTTTTCCACCTCCCACTCTCCTTTCAACCCATAAATGGCCCAACGTGGCGCGGTGATCGAACCGCCGTCCATAAGTTCCGGATAGCCGCCGATTCCCACCAAGCCTCCCCACGTGCGCGTTCCCACCAGGGGACCGACGCCGGCTTTGCGGAAGTACCAGGGCATAGCGTCACCGCCGGAACCCGCGAATTCATTGATGATCATCGCCTTCGGGCCGAAGATGGCTTCCTGGGGTTCGTTATAGGATTCACCCTCCCGGGTCATCACCTGGCACATCACCGGGCGGTGCAGGTAATCGATGATGTAGTCCGCCAAATCGCCGCCGCCATTGAAGCGTTCATCCAGCACCGCGCCCTGTTTCCCCACCTGGGCGAAGTAGTAGCGATTGAAGTTGGTGTAACCCCCGCCGGCAGTGTCGGGCAGATACACGTAAGCCAGCTTCCCGCCGCTGAGTTCGTCCACCTTGCGCCGATTCCCTTCGATCCAAGCCAGTCCGCGCAGCCCGATTTCGTTTTCCACCGGAACCACGGTCACGTCGCGTGAGCCCGAGCCATCGGGATGGGGGCCTACTTTGAGCACGGTCTGCTTTCCCGCCGTCTCCTGGAAGTAGCTGTAAATCTCGTCGTTCGCGGTGAGGTCTCGTCCATTCACTGCCAGCAGGTATTCACCCTCTTTCACATTCACGCCGGGTTGGGTAAGCGGCGCGTGGAGTTGCGGGTTCCAATTCTCGCCGTTGAGAATTCGCGCAAAGCGGTAGCGGCCGCTATCGATCGTGTAGTCGGCGCCGAGCAGGCCCACGTTCACCATCGGAATGTCAGGATGCTTGCCGCCGGCGACGTACATGTGGAGGACATTGATGTTACCGAGCATGTCGGCCAGGAGGTAGTTGAAGTCGGCACGGCTGGCGAGGCCCGCCACGAAGGGCGCGTAGGCCTGCTCGGCCTTCTGGAGGTCGAGCCCGTGGAAGTGGGGGTCGTAGAAGAAGTCACGCTCGAAACGCCACACCTCGTGGAACATCTGTTTCCACTCTTCGCGAGGGACTACATAGACTTCCATCGCTCCGGTGTTCAACATGCCTTTGCCAGACTGGGGCGGTTTTTCCGCCGGGTTGATGAACCAGTGCTCACCCTCGCGGTAGAGGATCTTCTCTCCGTCAAAGGAAAGATCGAACGCTCTTACGTTGTCCACGATCTTTTCCGTCTTGCGAGTCTTCAGCTCGAATCTTTGCACCATGATGTGTGCCGGGCCGGGTTCGATATCAACCGGGGTAGCTTCCAGAAGATAGAGAGCCCCTTCCTTCCCGGCAAACAGGCCGAGGTAATTACGGGCGGGAATGGGCATGGCCAGAATGCGCTGGCCGAGGCCGTCAATATCGATTTGCACCTTGACGGGTTCGGGTTTCTTTTCGCCCTCCTGGGCTTTTTCCTTATCGGTTTCGGCGCCGGGCTTGGGCGTCTTGTCATCCTTCTTCGCTTCCGCTTTTTCCTCGTCGCTTTCGGGAGCAAGGGGCGAAGGCAGATCCTTGCGCAGCACGGCCACGTAAACGCTGCGCGTCACCGGATGCTCTTCGCTGGTCATGTCCAGCCAGCCGGTGCTCAGTCCCATATTGGTGCTGGCCGTGAAGTAGAGATATTTCCCATTTTTGTCGAAGACCGGGTAAAGGGCGTCACTCATGCCATCGGTCACCTGCGTGGCCTTTTGGGTTTCGAGCGAATATACGTAAACGCCGCGCATGTGATTCGCGAGTTGCAGGGTATAGGTCAGCCACTTGCTGTCGGGTGACCATCGCACGTCGAATTCCTGAAGGGGCGAATCATAGCGGTCCGTGCTCACCTTGACCGGAGAGGGGTGATCGAGATCCACGTACCAGAGATTCAGCCGCTTGTCATGGTAAGCAATCTTCTTGCTGTCCGGCGACCAGGTGGGCGCATAGAAGAAGGACGGCGGCTTGCCCAAGTCGATTTTCTTTAGGGTCCCCAGGCCGCTCTGGTCGCGGATGTGGAGCGCGTATTCCCCGGACTCATCCGAAAAGTAGGCAATGGACTTGCCATCCGGCGACCAGGAGGGGTCACGTTCCGCCACCCCGGGCGTGTTGGTGAGATTCCGCACATCACCTTTTTCCGCGGGCACGGTGAGGACTTCGCCATGCGCTTCAAAGACCGCGCGGGCGCCCGTGGGAGAAATGCGCGCGCTCATAATCTGGGGGTTCGTGATCTTCTCGAATCGCGGGCGGACCTGCGGCATGTCACCCGCCACGCTAATGGGCACATCGTGCGACTTGCCGGAATGCAGATCGTAGAGGTGAATCGAACCAAACTGCTCGTAGACAATTCCGCCCGGGCCAGCCGAGGCGGACTTGAGATCGAAGCCGTCATTCTTGACGAGGGCTTTTACTTGCTGGGTTTTGGTATCGAAGGAAAACAGTGTGACCGGCCCCTCGCGATCGGAGAGGAAATAAATGCGCTCGCCGATCCACATGGGGTCAAAATCGTTGGAGCCGTCGCGCGGAAGGCGCGTGACGCTGGAATCGGCGAGATCGGCGATCCAGATGAGCGCGGCCTTCCCACCACGATAGTGCTTGATGGCGACGTAGGCATCGACTGCGCCGAGACGCCGGTTCCAGTGCGGCACGTAAGCAAGGTGCGTTCCGTCCGGAGAGTACGAACCCTCCACCCCCATGGGCAAGGGGAGGGGGGTGGGGAACCCTCCGGTGGCAGGGACGGTGTAGAGTCTCTCAAAACGCGAAGCATAGCTGCAGCGCGTGGTGCGGAACAGGATGCTCTGGCCGTCGTTCGTCCAACCTACGGCCACGTCGGAGCCGGGATGGTAGGTGAGGCGGCGCGGTTCACCGCCCGTGGCGGCGACCACGAAGACGTCATCGTTCCCCTCGTAATTGCCCGTATAGGCGACCATGGTTCCATCCGGCGAAAATATCGGATGGCTGAGGATTCCGGTGCCGGTCACCAGGCGCCGGGCGTCGCCGCCGGCGCGATTGACAATCCAGATGTCTCCGCCGAAGGCGAAAGCTATGTGGGTCTTGCTGAGGGTGGGGCTTTGCAGGAGCAACGGCACGGAATCCGCCGAGAACGTCAGGACAGACGCGAGAACCATGAAGAGACTTGCCAGCAGCAATCGACGCATAGATTCTCCAAAACTGAGAAGTGAGGTTCTTTGAGCCACCGTGGATACCAAGACCCAATCCACTTGAGAAGCGGAGATTATGCCAGATTTCCTTCCCTGACACTACTTACAAACCTCCCGCTGTCACAACACAAGGGGAAGCAAGCGTAGCGCGGACCTGTTTTGTAGGCCCGCGGCTTTTCGTAGTCCATCGGGGAAGAGCCGCGGACCTACAAAACAGTCGCTCATGTCGCTTCGCGACACCCCGAAGCATGAAAATGTACACGACACTGGTTTATGATGGACTCCGCCTGCGCGGGACGAAGGCCGTAGGACCTT
>Ga0181533_1004629_pt1 | contig 13869 bp, 15 predicted proteins | sample PEATcosm2014_Bin_45_FD_119772 | JGI IMG/M metagenome (GOLD analysis project Ga0181533, IMG submission 119772) | Peatland microbial communities from MTU Mesocosm Facility, Houghton, MI, USA - PEATcosm2014_Bin11_60_metaG | ecosystem: Environmental > Terrestrial > Soil > Wetlands > Peat | place... | reverse complement strand
GGCGAGGGCGCTGATGACAATGACGGGCATTTGCGGGAAGCGTTTGCGCACTACCTCAAGAAGCTCAAAACCTGACATGCGGGGCATCTTGAGGTCGGAAATAATCAAGTCCAGAGGTCCCGCACGGAGTTTTCCGAGTGCATCCAGGCCGTCAACCGCCGTCTGAACGACATACCCCGCAGCCACCAAATATCTGGAGATGAGCTTTCGGACAATAGGGTCGTCGTCGACTAACAAGACCCGTTCGCTTATCTGTCCCACCATGGCCGCTCCCTCAGCATCTTGGGAGGGAATTCTGCGTATTGCGCCCTTGAACAGGGACCTTCTGTCCAATATCACTCATATGGCGAAGAGGTGTTTGCGCGGCAAGACGCCAACGCTGGTGCTTTACACTCACGGCACGGACTACAGCAACTCGGTGGCCACCGTGCGCTTGACCATCCCCGAGCCCGAACCGCAGCATGCCTTGCACTTGATCTTGTGTAAAGGTCTTCTGCTGCGCTCTTGCGGGCAGCTTCAGATTCATTATCGTTATGGGAATTAGGCTGATCACGACCGTTCGTTGCGCCATGCGCACCTCGGGACGACGGGAGTTACTCTGGCGAGTTCCGGGCATTGTAACACCTATGGGTACGCGCATGGGGTTTGAGCTGCCCGGACTATCCTCGCTCGCCGCCCCAGGTGAAGTAACGGAACGAGAACGTCCAAGCGAATTATCCATTCGTGTGGAATCCCCTCGATACCTTTCCATGCTCCCCAAAACTGCCCTGCAATCGATGCGAGACACCGGGGGCGCTGAACAAGTCCAGCTTTCGCCGTCCCTTGTATGCGCCGTTGGGATAGAGGGGGGTAGCCAAGCGAGGAGCCCGAGGGACGCCACCCTGGTTTGTTTCCATTCATGGTTCCAATGAACTGTGATAAAACGTTAGGGCGGCCAGCGCCAACGTGCACTGGGTTAGCCAGGTAGCGATCAGTAGCTGGAATCCCGAAGGGCTGTGTTTTGCGGTCGTCCCGCTCATGCGGCCTTTAATGGCAAATAAATCAGTGGTCGTTCAGCAATGAAGTAACCCGCAGCCGTGCGGGTTTGTTCATGACAGCGCACCCGCAAGGGAGTCCTGATTCTGCCGCTCGGGATTCAGCCGCGGTTCTGACTGCCGCTTCTCGCGTGCTACGAAGAACCAAGGGCAAGAGGCAAATTTTGTTTCTGTAGACGGCGAAATCAGCCTTCCACATCACCCAAGCGGGATTGTGCCTGAAAAACGCCCTTCCACACTCAAATCAACTTCGTCACCCGCAGCGATCTTGGCGGCATTCGCCCTATGGTTCGGGAGTATGGGAGTATGTCCGACGTGTCGAAATCGGCACAATCGTCTCAGGCGCGTTTGCTCAGGTGCTGGCTCTCATCGGCTGCTCAGACGGGTCTACTGCTTATGAGCCAACGGCATAGGGCGGCCCGTCTCCGAACAGAGGGGCGTCGGATTAGCGCGGGTGTCCTACGGGAACCAGGTAAAGCGGACGTTGATCCACAGGCAGCGCCAGAGCCTTCTGAAGGGCCTCGTCCTCGAAAGCTCCTATCGGCACCCCACCCAACGCAAGGGCTACGGCTTCCAGAAGCAGGCTCTGCGCGGCGTGTCCCACTTCCATGTGGACATAACGAGGGGTCCGCGCGGCGCCGTACTCGCGGGATATCAGCTCATAAACCGCGGCAATCACGAACACCGCAGGGGCTTGGGTGATAGCCTCCTGGTCCAACGCGGCGCGGCGCATGGCCGCGCGCAGGTCGCGGTCGGAAAGCTGGATAAGTTGATGGGGGCGCGCTTCGTAATGATAGAACCCGCCGGCCGAGGCGACGTAAATCTCAAGGGGATAAAGCGCTCCTGCGGAAGGAGCCGTCCGCAGGCCCTCCGCATGGGTTATGCCCTGGGCGGCCCAAAGCAGTTGTGAGAGTTCTCGTTCGGTCAGGACCTCCCGCGTGAATTCCCGGACCGACCGTCGGCGCGCCAGCGCTTCTTCGAGCGACATCTTCCCCTTTTGCTCCGGTGCCGGAAGTCGCAGGATACTTGCAGAACTGGATTTGGATTGGATCATCACGGCCCCCATGGCTGAGAACGTCGCGAGACCCGCCGAGAAAGCGAAGAGGGAAACGAAAAGGCTCAATTCACAGCTCGAGGGACCTCCTTCTTTATGAGCAGGTTCAGCCCGGCCATAAATGTCCCTCGGGTGGAATCCCTATCCCTCGGAACAATTCGGCACCTTGTCCCATACGCCGGGGATGAGCCGCCCACATTGAGGACACCTCCCGGCGTCCGACCTGTACTCCACGACATCGAAGCCCCATCGGCGAATCAGCAACGTGCCGCACGCCGGGCAGTACGTATTGTTATGCCGATGGCCGGGCTCGTCACCCGTGTAAACGAATTCCAGGCCTGCCTCTTTGCCGATTTGCCAAGCGCGCTCCAGAGTTGGAATCGGTGTCGGCGGGGCAGTGAATTGGTACGCGGGATAGTAGCTGGTAACGTGCCAGGGCACCTCGCGGCTCAAATCTCCTGCGATCCGTTCTGCGATCCCATGGAGGACTGAATCGGAATCGTTCACGGTGGGAATCACCAGCGTGGTGATTTCGATATGCACGCCACGTGAGCGTGCTAGCTTCGCAGCAGCCCACACCTGATCGACGTCGACCATCTTGCAAAACTTCTTCACGGATGCGGCATCGCCTTTGATATCGACGTTCATCGCCTCCAGGCCCGATTCAATCGCCAGGGCGAGCGCCTCGGGCGTCATATAGCCGTTGGTCACATACGTGTTGTAGAAACCGCGCTGCCTGGCCAGTCGAAAAACGTCGATCGACCATTCCAGGGAGAGCGTAGGCTCATTGAACGAAATGGACGTCCCCTGGCAGCCGTTTTTCTGCACCAAGTCAATGAAGTGCTGTGGAGAAACATAATCGCCTTTTGCGGGCGGGGGCGACTTGCTGATGTCCCAATTCTGGCACCACGGGCAACCGAAGTTGCATGACCAACTACCGGCGGTTAGCGCTTTGGTGCCCGGGTGAAAGTGGTAGAAGGGCTTTTTCTCAATCGGGTTCGCCGCGAGCGAGGAAACGGAGCCGTAGATCAGGGTGACTAATCTCCCATCGCGGTTCTGACGCGTTCGACACCAACCAAAGCCGCCCGGAATGAGCGTGCACCGTCGCTCGCACGCATTACAGCGGACTTTGCCGTCTATTGCTTCTTGCAGCAGTGCCTCATGAACGAAGATGCTCTCGACTTCTCCTGACCAGGCACGTGCTGCACGCGGCTTCAACAAGGTTCCAACCTCTTTAGTCCGTCCCCGGGGCTTCTTGCCTGCCCCAGTATATCGCCGAACGAGGCACACGGGGCTTGTGGCAGCCCTTCGAAACAGCAGATCCTGTGTGGTCAGATCAGCGGAGAAAGGGCGAACAGACCTTCCGCCAGGGCACGCCCGATGTTGGCCATGAGATCCAGTTTCCCATTCACGGCGTAGAGATGGGGTGTCAGCGCCCAAAGCTCCCGCTCGATGCGGCGCGGGATGACCTGGGTTCCAGGCCGGCGATGTTCCAGTTCCGTCACGAGCATGGGCAGAACCTTGTCGCTGAGGCGCAGCGCGGTGTCCACCACAAAAAGGGTCACATCAGGCCGGAGCAGGTACACGCGGTCGAAGAAGGCAACCACCTCGTGGATCCCCAGGTTTTTAGGCGGAGACGACTTCAGCTCAAGATAGGTCAGTTTGCCTTCCGCGGCGGCGACTACATCAAGGTCGCCGCCCACACCCCGCGCGTGGAACCTGACACCCGCCGCCACATCGACGCCAAACCTCCGACTGAGCTCACGCGCTACGTACCATTCCAGTGTTCCCCCGAAGCTCTTTGCCGCCCAGAGCAAGCGGTAGCGGCCTCGAGAGATCCGTTCCGCGAGACCAAGCCTGACCAATGACTCCGCACACTCCCGCGACTGAGCCCGCTTCAGGTACTGCGTCGCTTCCTCAGGGGCAAATCCTTGACCTTTCTGGATGGCCCCGCGTAGAAACAGGCGGAAAGCGTAATGGCCCAGCAGTTCCGTGAGCCGAGTGGCTGTCTCCTCATCGAGATCCTCCGGGAACGGCAGATCGGGTCGCGACTTGCTCGGCCGCAAGCCCCGGCGCGCCAGCATGGCCATCGCTTCGGCGCTGGGAAACTGTGGCCCCTTTGACCGCGGCGCTCGCGCCGCTGCTGCCTCAAGCTCCAATTCGCGCGCTGTGCGGGCTTTCTTCATAGGGCGATTCTGCGCGGCCTGCCAACGTGTCCAGCCCCGGCCGCGGCGATTGCCAGTAGCACCGACCTTCAGGCCGGCAAATGCCGGGCTAAAGCCCGGCGCCGCTTTGCTGCCGCGTCCGCGCCGGAGGGATACCAGATGGGACGCACTTCCCGCAGAAAGATCCGCGCCGTGGTTGGACCAACATGCTTGAACTCCTGAAGCTTCTTAGACAGCTCCGCGGGAGTTTTCGACTCGGCAACGAGGTTGGTTAGCGACCCGAAGCGCTCCTTCAACTCGTTCGAGATGTGGAGGAGTTTGGTCGCAGTAGAGAAATCAAAGCGCACGTAGTGGGCTTCATCTAGCAACCGGACCAGTTCGTCCCACCCGGCGCCAAGAATTGCGTCGGGACTTAAAAGTCCAGCCGCCGCGAGTCTCAGAAAAGCCCGCTCCACCACCTGCTGCTGAATGGGCTTCCCGTAAAGCAGGCAGGCCAGGAACCATTTGAATAACTCTTCCTCCTTTTTCGAGGACAGTTGGATACCCAGATCTTTGGTAATGTCTATTCGCTTCATGCTCATCTTTTCGATCGGAAAGGAAAGCCATGATTCGCTGCCTCAGCTTTCATATCCGAGTGCTGCTCCACTGCCGCGCAAGCGTATCGGTCAAGGCCAATCGGGGTTATGCTTGGCTTTATGCGAATTGTCCCGAGGGCCTTGTTGCTGTTGATCCCACCCGGGACTATTCTGCTGCTATCGCCCATGGCCGCGTAATTTACGCCTCCCACTCGCGCGCAGCAGCTTGCTGCCATCGGCCTGACGAAGGGGCTACCGCAGCCACTTCAGCGGGCATTGGAGCCTGGGGATGATTTCCAATCCATCCCTGAGCCCGAACCCAGCGACTGGCTTCGAAGCCACCCGGAGGCCGGACAGACATTTGACCAGTTCACCCACTCTCTGCCGAACCGGCCGGATAACCACCCGAGTAAACTCTACCTCCAGCCGCTGGGCAGTTTCAATGAAAGGGATGGGCCGTCACTCGACCAATTGCGGCGGTTCGCCGCGGCCTTCTTCATGATGGACGTGGTCGTCCTGCCGCCTTTGGACTGGGCCCAGGACCACATCACTAGCCGGCGGAATCCCTGGACCGGCCAGACGCAGTTCCTCACCGGTGACATCCTCAACGCACTCGAGGCTCGGTTACCCCAAGACGCTTTCGCACTATTGGGCATGACCATGACGGATCTCTATCCGGACGCAGGTTGGAACTTCGTATTCGGCCAGGCCTCGACTCGGGACCGCGTGGGCGTTTACAGCTTCGCCCGTTACGACCCGAGGTTCTCTGGCGAGGCTCCTACGGCGGACTCGCGCAAACTGATGCTTCGGCGCAGTTGCAAGGTTCTAACGCACGAGACATCTCACATGTTCGGCATCGAGCACTGCGTCTGGTTTCACTGCCTGATGAACGGATCCAACCACCTCGTCGAATCGGATGCCAGGCCGCTGCACCTCTGCCCGGTAGATCTCCGCAAGCTCCAATGGAGCATCGGGTTTGATGTAGTTGAACGCTACCGGCGCCTTCTGGACTTCGACCGGCAGGCGGGGTTTGAGGACGATGCGCACTGGTTGGACAAGCGGATTCGATTCATCGCGCCAAACACCAAGAGCAGGGATGCGCGTTGAGTCGGCTCAACAGATTACCCGGGGGCTTCGAACGATGTAGTCCATGCCTCCCTCGGGCAGTTTCCCATGTTATAGGCGGTTGGAGGCTCTAGTCGACCTTTTGGGCGCCCCACAGTGCCGGCTCGCATGCCTTAGCCGCGGCCTCGCTGGGTTTCAGAGTGGTATCCCAATGAGAGGCGTCGAGGCGTTGGCCCGTTACCTCGTTGGCCGCATCCGAAACCAGCCACAGCAGCGGCGCCACCATGATCTCTGGAGAGATCAACCTATTCCGCATATCTGGGGGCACTTCCTCCGGAATCATCCCCGTGCGGCTCGCGCCACCCGGCAGCAAGGCATTGACCGTCACCCCGGTTCCGGCAAGATCCTGGGCCCAGATGATGGTTTCGGATTCGAGTGCGGCTTTCGAGGGACCATAGGGAGAGAAGCCGCGCCGCCGCATTGTTGCGCGATTCATCGAAATGTTGATGATCCTGCCCCACCCGCGAGCGATCATGCCGGGGGCGACGGCCCGCGCCATAAAGAAGGGGCCGTTCACGTTCGTGGCAATGATCATCCGCCACGTCTCCGGGTCCGTCTTCCAGAAAGGGTGAGGCTCGCTGAGAAACCGCTCCGAAACAAAACGCATCCCAAGGCCGGCGTTATTGACCAGAACATCGATCGGCCCGAGGCGGGCTTCGACTTCATTGACCAGGGCCGCGCAAGCAGGTTCGCGGCTCACGTCTGCCATCACGCGGTAGATCTGTCCTTCAGGTGCTTCCTTGGCAACGGCTTCAATCTCATCGCGTTTCAGGGCAGCGGTAATGGCCACGCGAAAGCCCGCGCGGCTCAAGCCGAGCGCCATGGCTCGGCCCAGCCCTCGGCCCGCGCCGGTAACAATCGCGATTTTTGCATGGTGTGCCATAGCCATCATCCAGATTCAATTTTATCTCGACATAAAAACCATCAGCATGCCACCTTTGTGCGTCAAGTTCAGATCGGCACTGCCACCCTTGGACCGTATCGCGGGCCGCTAGGCAGTTTCGCCGGTTTGTTGGAACTGTTCTTCAGGGTTGGAACCACTTCCCAGAAGATTCATTTGAAAATCCCCTGAACTGAGATAGCTTGGTAAGCGGGGCCGCCAAGCGGCTGGCCCGTCCCCCGGTGCCTTCCGGGGGGCGAGGCGATTGGCTTTGCACTTGGGGCGCAACGGAGGAGGAGGGAAACGATATGGCGGGAAAAAGGATACTCATGCTGGCGGGCGACTACGTCGAAGACTACGAAGTCATGGTCCCCTTTCAGGCGCTGCAGATGGTGGGCCACCCCGTGCATGCCGTCTGTCCCGGGAAAAAGGCGGGAGAGACGGTCCGCACGGCCATCCATGATTTTGAAGGAGACCAGACGTACAGCGAGAAGCGCGGCCACAATTTCTCCCTCAATGCCACGTTCGAGGAAGTAGAGGCCGAGTCATATGATGCGCTCGTCATTCCTGGCGGCCGGGCGCCCGAGTATCTGAGGATGATCGAACGAGTATTAAAGATGGTCAGACACTTCTTCGACACGGGGAAGCCCGTGGCGTCGTCGTGCCATGGCGCACAGTTGCTGACGGCAGCGGGAGTCGCGAAGGGAAAATCCATGAGCGCTTATCCGGCGGTGGGGCCGGAAGTAGCCGCAGCAGGAGGCAAATATGTGAACCTTCCGATGACGGAAGCCCATGTGGAGGGGAACCTGGTAACGGCTCCGGCTTGGCCCGCGCATCCGGCCTGGCTCGCGAAGTTCCTCGCCGTGCTCGATCATGGCAATTCGGAAAAAGCTGCGGCCCGGTGAGCGCTGCTGCCACGTCGTGCGGATCTTGACGACGATCGCGAACTACCCATCGAGGGGTTGCTGGCCCAACCACCCCATCCCGCGGATGGAGCTTCCCCTCGGACGAAGGCAAGGTTTTCCGTAAATTGCTCGCAATCTCAAAATACCGATGATTCCCCAACCTCAGATTAAGATGAAGGATCTACCCCTGTCGAAAGTCTACCAGTTGCTCGAACCCGGACCTGTGGTCTTGCTTACAACCGCCCGCAGGGGCCGCGCCAATATCATGACCCTGTCATGGCATATGATGGTCGAATTTGAGCCCCCGCTGATTGCCTGCATCGTCAGTAATAGGAACTACAGTTTTGCCGCCTTGCGGGCGACGAAAGAGTGTGTGATCGCCGTTCCGGCGCTCAAACTTGCGCCCCAAGTCGTGAAAGTCGGCAACTGCTCAGGCCGCCACGTGGACAAGTTCGCGAGATTCGGTCTGACGCCGATGCCCGCCGAGTGCGTGGCTGCGCCTCTCGTGGCCGAATGTTTCGCCAATCTCGAATGCAAAGTGGTTGATACGCGCTCCGTCAACAGGTACTGCATGTTTGTTCTGGAAGTGGTCAAGGCCTGGACCGATCCTGCGCAGAAGGACCCGAAGACCATCCACCATCACGGATACGGCAGGTTTGTGGTGGATGGCGAGTTAATCAGGTTGAGGTCAAAAATGCCATAATCGGAACACGACGAGGGCGCTGGGGTTCGCCGCCCCGCAGCCAGGCTGGAACGAGGCCTGCTCGTCAGGATCACGACCCACAAGGAGCACAGCTTATGCCTAACCTGTTCGATCCGCTCTCGATCCGCGACGTGACTCTTCCCAATCGCATTGTCGTTTCGCCGATGTGTGAATACTCCAGCACCGACGGGTTTGCGAATGACTGGCACCTGGTTCACTTGGGGAGCCGGGCAGTGGGCGGGGCGGGCTTGGTGATGACGGAAGCTGCCACCGTAACACCGGAAGGCCGGATCAGTCCGCAAGATCTGGGAATCTGGAGCGATGAACATGTGGACTTTCTCGCCCGCATTACCCGGTTCATCCACTCCCAGGGCAGCACCGCAGGGGTGCAATTGGCGCATGCCGGGCGCAAGGGCAGCACCTATCGTCCTTGGGACGGGGAGGGAACTGTACACGAAGAATCGGGCGGCTGGAAAAACGTGGTGGCTCCTAGCGCGATCCCCTTCGGGGAGAACTATCCGATGCCACAGGCCCTGACCCAGGAAGGAATTCGGGAAACTGTGCGGGCATTTGCCCAAGCAGCCGGCCGCGCCCGCGCCGCGGGATTCCGCGTGATTGAGATTCACGCGGCCCATGGCTATCTGATTTCGGAGTTTCTTTCGCCACTCGCCAATCACCGCGCCGATGAGTACGGCGGCTCGTTCGCGAACCGCATTCGCCTGTTGCTCGAAGTCGTCTCCGCGATTCGCGGATCGTGGCCGGAGCGTTCACCATTATTCGTGCGCATATCGGCGACCGATTGGGCCGAGGGTGGATGGACCCTTGACGATTCAGTCGCGCTGGCCAGGCGCCTGAAGGATTCCGGAGTGGACTTGGTCGATTGTTCCTCGGGAGGAAATGTGCCACCTGCCCAAATACCTGTGGGGGCGGGATATCAAACCCCCTTCGCCGAGAGAATTCGGCACGAAGCAAGAATCCTGACGGGTGCGGTGGGAATGATCACGGGTCCGGCGCAAGCTGACCATATCATCCGCACGGGTCAGGCCGACGTCGCGATCATCGCGCGCGAGTTTCTGCGCGATCCCTACTGGCCTTTGCGCGCGGCCCGTGAACTGGGCTATCCCGTTCCCTGGCCCGTACAGTACCTGAGAGCCGCTCCCCGTGGCAGCAAGGCGCGCGGGCCTGCAAACTCGTGCAACCAGAGCATTCCCTCCCTGCCCCGCACCCTATCCCTGTAATGGTAATGCTCGGCTTGAACATGCCGCCCATCGAGCACCGCCGGAATACCGTTCTCCGCGAGAACCACCCAGCGTGGGTGCCGCACCGAAATAGCCTTGCCTAGGCTGACTGGTGGGCGCTCGGAAGGCTGGTGTGGACGTCATACACTGCTGGGCCTCGCCCCTCCCGGGGGCTAGAACTTGGGGGGCATCAGATCGCATGATTAAGCCGATACCGAAGCCGATCTCGGGTGGTCTGATTTTATCCTACAAGTGTCCCTCCGCCTGCCGTCACTGCATCTATGCCTGTTCGCCGCAATGGAGTGCCGATTGGATGCCGGAGGAGATGCTAGAGAAGATCCTGAGTCAGCTTGCGGGAAAAATCCTCCCGGCGCCTTATGGGCCGGACGCCACCTCGCTCAACCACGGGCTGCACTTTACCGGCGGCGAGCCCTTCGTCAATTTTCCCCTGCTTTGCCGGGCCGTGGAACTGGCCACACAACTCGGGATTCCCTCGACCTTCGTCGAGACCAACGCTTACTGGTGCCTTGACGACCGGTCCACGCGGGAGAAACTCGACACCCTGAAGCGGAAGGGACTGCGGGGAATATTGATCTCGGTGAATCCTTTCTACTTGGAGTACGTACCGTTTGAAAGGACCGTTCGGGCCACACGGCTCAGCCTTGAGGTCTTCGGCCAGAACACGATGGTCTATCAAGTTGGGTACTTCCAGCGCTTCCTGGAGTGGGGCATTCAGGGAAAGGTGGCTTTTGAAGATTATCTGAAATTCGAAAGCCCCAAGGACTTTGTGCGCCACGCCGAGTTCTTCGTGATGGGGAGCGCGCCTTACAAACTCCAGGAGTTTCTCCGGTCCATATATCCGCGGCGCCGCGCCCAGACGTTCTTGCGCGAGCCGTGCCTGATGCCGTTTCTGCGTGCACTGCACAACCACTTTGATAACTACGGAAACTACGTCCCGGGCTTTTGCGCCGGCGTCACCCTGGGCGATTGCCGCAAGCTCGACGAACTGCTGAGGGAGGGTGTGGACACGGCCCGCTTCCCCGTCCTCAGGCTTCTGATGGACGAGGATCTGGAGGGCCTATTCGCGTTGGCCAAGGAGCGCGAATACCAGGAATCCGCCGAAGGCTTCTATTCCAAATGCCACCTCTGCATGGAACTACGCAAGCACCTCGCCTTGACCGGAGATTACCCCGAGTTGAGTCCACGGGAGTTCTATCTCCAGCTCGTGTCCAACAGCTAGCCGCGGGCGCCACTCTCCAGAACAAAGCGCAGCCAAACCTCGTGACTTGCTTCGTATCACGAGATTTTGTGCCGCGTCCAGGATGGCTTGAAGAGGGTTTCGAAGATTTACTTCAGGGCGAACTGTATCTGCCGCTGCGAAGCAAGGCCACCGGCACATACAGGAGCATGGAAGAGGCGGCCTCGGCGGCTCGGGCCCCGAAGCTCTGGGGCGCCATGCCAAGTCTTAACGCGCTCAGGGCCATGAAGCCGATGCCGATGAGGCCGGCGGTCGCCAAACAAAATAAAAGATCGTGCAGATGGGCCCGGCGAAGATTCCGCAGAGCGTAGGCGGCGGCGAAAGCTCCGGCTACGGCGGCGAGATACTATATCGACTCAACTGGGTTTCCTCCTGCTCGCAGGTTTTTGGCCAAGCGGTAGCAGGGGTAGGCGGCCAGAGTTGCGGCCATGGCCCAACCCCCCGCGTCGAACCTGAAAGGTGTAGCCTCGCGCACCCATAAAGCCCGAAGTGGTTGGCGCCGCACGCCCCATTGGAAGGCCGCCGTCAGCGGGACGCCGAGCAGCAGATAGGCGTTCGTACTGAGTCGCAGAACGATCCCAAGGGCGGTCCACAATGCGACCACCGCCGTCACTTTGAGCATACGCTGCGTTTGGGTGGTGGCGACCACGCTTATTGCTCTTGCTTTCACCAATCCTCAACCCGCCATGCTGCTTTGCGCGGCAACTCACTGCCGAATCCGCGAGATGCCCAGCTTAGCCATACAATATTGAAGCGTGGATCGTTTCGTACCGAGCCTGGCGACCGCCCCTTGAGGACCAGCCAGCACCCAATTGCTTTGTTCCAGCACATCGAGAATGTGCTTGCGCTCGGCTTCCTCCAGCGTGTCTTGCTTGTTGGGGCTACCGCCCCGTTCACCGGCGGCTGTTTCAACTCGGAGAGGAGTAGGCGCGCGCACATAATGTGCACACAATCCTGGATGATTCGCGTCGTAACCACGTCAAACGACGGCATCAGCGGCATGTTGACCACTGATCAGCGAATCAGTGGCCCGGGCCTCCGGTTAGTTACACAATCGGTCCGAAGTCAGCCGGATTAGGCTGACTGCGCTCACGTGGTGCTGGGAACGTATGAGAGCATCAATGTCTCTGCGTGCATTTGGCCAAAGGCGGGTACGTTAGCGGTGTTACAGATAGAAATTACTGGTGCCCAGTGCATCACAGACAGGCTCAGGGCCCGAGGCAAGTCCTTGCCCATTTCCTTGCCCAAAATGCTGCCGACTACGCCCAAATGAGGCCGTTTTCCCCTACTGATACCGCCGTAAACCGCTGAAAACACATGAACCCGACACATGACAGAACAATTATGAGTCCGCTGCTCTAACCAACTGAGCTATGGGCCCGCGCAAAGGCCGGGAGTATCCGCCCATTCCGTTTATCTGGACTCGGCAAGCGCCGAGGCACATTGCGGAACAATCCCGCCGAGGATGAATCGGCGCAGCCGACTTCCTGAAGTTACCACCCACAGAGCGAACTGACAAGCGTGAGCTGAAGCCTTCAGTTCTCTCCATCGTGACCGAGCGGCGATATCATCGTGCTGCCGGCCGCCCGCATTCTAACAGGTGAATACACCCTGGGCGACTCCCCGATGGCAAGTTTTCCGGGACTTCGTGGGCAAGTGCGTGCGCGCACTCCGAGAGATTTCCAGTGGTTTTTCGTTGTCAGTTCTTGATTTGGTTGGCGGGTTGCTGTAGCCTTAAGACGCATCGATTTTTCAAGCGACGAATTACACCCCATTCTACCGAGGCGGGATCGCCGTGGATGTTACTGTTCGCAAGATCGGGAACGTCAGCATTATGGACCTGAAGGGCCCTCTCCGCATCGGTGAGGGCGAACTGAAGTTCCGCGAGCAGGTGAAGAACCTGGTCGAGAGCGGAGAAATACACCTCGCAGTGAACCTCGCCGCCGTCCCCATGGTCGACAGCTCGGGCATCGGCGCATTTGTGCGCACGCACAAACTGCTGAAGGAAATCGGGGGAAGATTCATTCTATTTGCGCCCACCAAAATGGTCAGGCAGACACTCAAAATGGTGGGGCTAGATCGATTCTTCGGCCTTTACGAGGATGAAACGAGCGCCCTGGCAGGCTGATTCCCGCTCCCTCCTCTGCCCACGAAACCCTTGCGGGACTAAGCCGCGCTCATAGTCATTTCAAGCCCCCGCCTTTAATAAAACCACATACAGGTATTTCCGGGATGTTTAGGTAAGTTTCTTCCGGAGGGTGATAAGGTTTTTCCCTGCAAGACGTTGGTACTCGACGCGTGTCATGATCTGGCGAACTAAGAAGATACCCAAGCCACCCTCTTTCCGCTTCTCAAGGGGGGCATCCAGATCAGGGGATGGGTGGTCGGTGGGATTGAACTCCACTCCATCGTCTTCGATACAGGCCTTGAATTCCCCAGGAGTCACCGCGATTTGCACGGTGAAATGATGCTCCCCGCCGTCCGGGTAGGCATGTTCGACCACATTGATAATCATTTCATCCAGGGCCAGGTTAAGGTCATATTCTATTTGGGGAGGAATAGAGTTCCGAACACAAAGATCGGAAACAAAACCCATCACTCTTTCCAGTTCCGATACATCGTTCTTCAGAGTCAACGTGGTTTGCTCAGTCATGACCTGCCGTCTTCCGTTATCGTTAACCATTGTAGCGCAGCGCCACAATGGTGACATCCTCAGTCTATTTTGGAAACTGCTGCGATCCCCCGCCCCCACAAACCATAGTACACCCACTTGCTTGCTGACGCAGAGAAGGTGTTGTGCGAACGTGTGCTCTAGTGTCCCGTCCCATTTAATTATTTACAATAGGACGGAATTGTGATGTAATGGGCGCATGTTCACCCGTGCCACGGCTCTTATGATTGATGCAACTCAAAAGCAACAGTTGGAGTTCTG
>Ga0181533_1004625_pt1 | contig 13879 bp, 9 predicted proteins | sample PEATcosm2014_Bin_45_FD_119772 | JGI IMG/M metagenome (GOLD analysis project Ga0181533, IMG submission 119772) | Peatland microbial communities from MTU Mesocosm Facility, Houghton, MI, USA - PEATcosm2014_Bin11_60_metaG | ecosystem: Environmental > Terrestrial > Soil > Wetlands > Peat | place... | reverse complement strand
CACCGACGAGTTCCAGGCGCGCATCCTGACCGCCACGGCTGATTTGGCAGAGGCGCACGCGGATACCACCGGCCTGACGTTCCAGTACCGGGCGCCGGGGCGCGCGGTTTTCGTATTTAATCAGGAACCCAATGAAACCCTTGTGGACGGCAGCGCCGCTACCTTGCCCACCGAGCGCAACGGCACTGACTGGGCTGTGGTTTTCCCCGCCGGCGATCACCATGTTCGGGTGGCCACCAACACCAAGGCCGGGGTGGCGGTTGACGTCGTTGGATGGGCGTCATCGTGGGCGATTTGGGCTTTTGGCGTTCTGGCCACGGTGCTGATGGTCGTTATTTACTTGCAACTTCGGCTGGCGCGGCTTATAAAACGTAACGGATAGAAATGCATGTCTAACCTCCATTGGATTATCGACGGACTCTTTGTTGCCACCGTTGCCCTGATCTGGTTCATGCTGGGTTACCAGTCCCTCCTCTTTTTCCTTGGGCACGTTTATTATCGCCGTACTCGTCATGCGGAGAAAAAACTCCCGGAGGTTCCCGACGCCGAATTGCCTTGCATATCCGTGCTGGTGCCTTGCCATAATGAAGAGCGCGTCATCGCCCACACGATCAACGCCCTTCAGAAGCTCGATTATCCCCCGAACAAAGTCGAGTTCCTCCTGATCAACGATGGCAGCACCGACAACACGGCAGAGGTGATTCGGGGTTTTGCCGCCGATCCACGGATCCGTTTGCTGGAGGTGCCCGTTCTTCTCAGCGCGCGGGGCAAGTCCGGCGCTCTCAACTACGCATTGTCGCAGGCGCGCCATCCCTTGATCGCTATATATGATGCCGATAACCTTCCCGAGCCCGGCGCCCTTCGCCCCCTCGCCGTGCAGCTTGTGCGCTATCCCCAGTTGGCAGCCGCAGTGGGGATGTACCGCGCCTGGAACCGGCGGCGCGCCCTCATCACGCGGTTTGTCAATATTGAAGGCATCGGTTTCCAGTGGATGGTGCAGGCGGGCCGCTGGATGCTGATGCACCTGACCATGTTGCCGGGCACCAATTACGTAATCCGCAAGGCGATCGTGGAAAAACTGGGAGGCTGGGACGAACAGGCTTTGACGGAAGACTCGGAGTTGACGGTGCGCCTTTATCAGGCCGGCTACCGCGTTCAACTGGTGCCCACTTCGGTGAGTTGGGAGCAGGAACCGGAATCGCTGAGGGTATGGTTCAAGCAGCGCCGGCGCTGGGTTCGCGGCTTCAACTATGTGCTGAAAAAGCACGCCGCCGGGCTGTTTCGCGCCAAGCCCCGGCGCATCGCCTTTGATATGCTCTTGTCGGCCTTGTTGTATTACTTCTTCTTCCTGGCGATTGTCATCTCCGACGCCCTGCTCATTCTCTGCCTCGCGCGACTGATCAACATTAATGTGCCCGGCCCGTACAGCCTGGTCTGGATCCTCGCCTACGCGACATTTGTTCTTCAGCTCGTCATTGCCCTGTCTTGTGAGCATGGGGAAGACTCCCTGGGCAACATCCTGCTGATCTTCGTGATGTATTTCACTTACTGCCAGCTCTGGATTCCCGTGGTGGCCGCGGCCTTTTACGACGACTTCATCATCCACCGGGAGATCAAGTGGGCGAAGACGGAGCGCTACCAAGTGGGAACAGCCTGAATGATTTTGGATTTTGGATTTGAATTGTTAAATTGTATCTTGAATTTTGAATCTCGAATTTTGAATTGAAAACGACCCCGCGCTTCTCTTCTTTAGTAATGCGGGAACCCAGAGGGTGGTTGGCCTTTCAATCCAAAATCCAAAATCCAGAATCTAAAATCCAAAATTACCTTCCATGTCTGCTAAACGTCTTCACGTCCTCGTCGTTTTGGGCACGCGCCCCGAAGCCATCAAGCTCGCCCCCGTGATTCGCGAATTGGGGCGATGTCGAGATCAGTTCCAGACGCGAGTCTGCATCAGCGCGCAGCACCGCCACCTGCTCGAGCCAATCCTGCGTTGGTTTCACATCCCCGTTCATGACGATCTCGATGTGATGCGGCCTAATCAGGAATTGTGCGGGTTGTCCGCTCTGATTCTGGAGCGGTTTCATGAAGTGCTCGCATCCCAGCGGCCGGACGTGGTCCTGGTGCAAGGTGACACCACCACCGCCATGGTGGCGAGCCTGGCGGCATTCTATCACCGCGTGCCCGTGGGCCACGTGGAAGCGGGTCTGCGCACCCTGGACCGGTACTCGCCTTTCCCGGAGGAGATTAACCGCCGACTGGTTTCACATCTGGCCAGCCTGCACTTTGCCCCCACAAGCTGGTCGCGCGATAACCTGTTGAAGGAAGGGATTCCCCGCAAGCGCATCGTCGTGACGGGCAACACCGTGATTGATGCCTTCCTCGAAACACGCGACCGGGTGGTGCGCCGCCCTCCGGTTATTCCTCAGCTTCGCCGACTCAAGCTCGGCGCCCGCAAGCTGATTGTGGTGACGGCGCATCGGCGCGAGAATTTCGGGCCGGGGTTGACGAGTATTTGCCAGGGAATACTGCGCCTGGCATCCGAGCGTGAAGACATCGAGATTGTCTATCCCGTTCATCCCAACCCCAACGTGCAGGCGACTGTGCGGCCCCTGCTCGGAGGCATCGAGCGAATCCACTTGATCGATCCCCTGGATTATCCCCAGTTCGTGTGGCTCCTCAACCACGCTTATCTCGCCCTCAGCGATTCCGGAGGCATCCAGGAAGAAATGCCGTCCCTGGGACGCCCCGCGCTGGTGATGCGCGAAAATACCGAACGCCCCGAGGGGTTGAAGGCCGGAGTGTGCAAACTGGTGGGCACCTCCGCCGAGGTGATTTACCGCACCGTAACCCATCTCCTCGACGACAAGAAGGCGTACGCCCGATTCGCCCGTCGCCGCAATCCCTTCGGCGACGGCAAGGCCGCGCAGAGGATTGTGGCCGCACTGAAACCCTTGCTGGGCAGCGTGGCCTGAGGCCTCCGCACGCAACTGTCTGAGCGACCCGGTGGGCCTCCACCACCCCATCCTCGATGCCCCGCTTTTGCCACGTACCTTGTCCTGGGGCGTCATCCGCGACCGAGAGGAAGACTCCTCTGGTTTTTGATGAGAATCTGCGGTAAAAAGGCGGATAGAGTGCAAGCTTGTAAATATCGCGACAGGTGGAATGCGATGAAATTCCCAGGGTGCAAGCTGACGGCAAGCGCATTGGCCGTAGTTGCGCTGGCAGTCCTTGTAGTGCTCGCCAACTCTCTGGACACAAATTCTCAGACCGAAGTAAGATCCGGCCAAACGCCAGATGCCGATCTCGCGGGCTTTTCCGCCCTCGGGCCGATTGATGCGCACGTGCACCTTTACAAGGATGACCCGGCCTTCGGCGCCCTCATGCAGCGCCTGAATCTGCGCGTTTTAGACATTTGCGTGATTGACGATCGCGATCCTTACTCCCTGGGGCTGTTGAAGGGACTGGAGCCGCAGCGCGGCGATGTGCTCAAGGTCGTCCATACCACGGGAGGCCGTGCCGTTCTGTGCACGACTTTCAGCCCTTACGAATTCGAAAAGCCGGGATTCGCCCAGCGCACGATCCGCCAGCTCGATGCTGACTTCGCGGCGGGAGCCATCGCCGTGAAGATTTACAAGGTCATGGGCATGGAAATGAAGTCGAAAGCAGGAAAATATGTGATGCCGGATGACCCTGCCTTCGAGCCCATCTATAAGGACATTGCCGCCCACCATCGGACAGTAGTCGCGCACATCGCGGAGCCTGATTCTTGCTGGCAGCCCCCCAATCCCGCCGGCCCCGACTATGAGTATTACCAGCAGCACCCCGAAGAGTACGCTTACGCCCATCCCGAATGGCCCTCCAAGGCCGCCATTCTCGCGGCCCGGGACCATCTTGTAGCGGAGAACCCCACGCTGCGAGTGGTCGGCGCACACTTGGGCAGCATGGAAGCGGACGTGGATCAGATGGCCCGGCGCTTTGACCGCTATCCCAATTTCGCGGTCGACACTGCCGCCCGCGTCCCTTATTTCATGGTGCAGCCGCGCGGCAAAGTGCGGGCCTTCCTGATCAAGTACCAGGACCGCATCCTCTACGCAACCGATCTGGTGGTCATGCCAAAAGACGACACCGAGAAAGCACTGCAAGCGTGGAAAGACATCTACGAGCGCGACTGGAAATTCTTTTCAACGGACCATACGGTCGAGTACAAAGGTCACGCCTACCAGGGTCTTTCCCTGCCAGGGCCGGTGCTCCGCAAGATTTTTCATGACAACGCCGTCCATTGGCTGCCGGGGATTCAGGGGGAAAAATAGACTCCACCGGCGCGGGCGCCCTGAGTCAGACGCTCGCTGCCTGCCGCTTTCTGCCTTCTGCCTACTGTCTTCCGAAGTGCGCGGCGGGTTCGAAGGCTTTCTCCAGGGCTTTCCCGTAGGCTTCCACGTCGTAGCCTCTCCATCCTTCCCACAACGTCCAGGCGCGCACGCGATCGTCGATGAGCGAGGAGTCGGCGTCGGTGATGATGAACTCGATATTCTCGCCCGGCCGCAATTTCACGCCGGCGCGGTCCAGTTGCCGGGCGGCGATGGCGGTGGAGCTATTTTTCTGATAGTTGCCGGGAGCTTTGGTAAGGCGCTTGCGAATCACCAGTTCTTCCGCCGCCACGCTGCCGTCGCGGAGCCGCTCCTGGTAGCGCTCGTAAACTTCCCGCGCCTCGCGGAGTTTGTTACAGTAGGTGGAGAAATCGCGCGCCTCGGCCAAAATCGCCAGCACCTCGCGCTGCATCCGGGTGACCAAGGGCGGCGTGTCGTGCCGGCGGCATTCGAGGCCCCGCACCTTGAGTTCGCCTTCATCCGACACGCAGAAAAAGCGGTTGGGCACGGGGATCTCCGCCGATTGCCGGGAAGGCAGGAAGACGGCGTAGCGGTAGACGGCTTCCAGCGCCAGCGGCAGGCCGGTGATCTGCTCGATTTCCTGCGCCAGGCGTTCGTAGTCCTCGCGCGGACAATTGCCGATTGTCGATGGCCGATTGTCGATTGAGGGTCGAAACTTGAAACTCGAAACTCGAAATTCGGTAGCGGCCTCGCGAGTTTCGAATTTCGAATTTCGAGTTTCGGCCTCTTCGCCATTGCCGATTTTCGATTGTCGATTTTCGATTGGGTCAATCGGCAATCGACAATCGTCAATCGTCAATGGAAGAGCCGCAGACCTCGAGAACAGGTCGGCGCTACCGCTGGCTCCTGGCTCCTGACTCCTGACTCCTGACTTCTGCACGTAGATTGAATCCACCAGCGCGTGCAGCACGCGGAAGCCTCGCTGCTCCGCTGCCTCTTTCGCCACCAGCAATTTCTCCCGCGCCAAGGCATTGATGGCCTCGTGCGCTTCGATTTTACCGAAGCGGGCGTTCTTGTAACCGGTGTAGCCGAAGCAGCAAACCAGCAGCCACTTCAGCACGTCGCGCCGCTGTTTACAGGCGGAGGGACTCGGGATACGGGACACGGGATACGGGATATGGGCTTCGGGGGTCGGCCTTGGGACTTCGGGACTGGGGCTTTGGGGCTCGGGATACGGGCTTCGGGGTTCGGGGTTCGGGGGTTGGGTTTCGGCACTCGAGGTTTGGGATGCGAGGTGCGGGTTCTGCGGTGAGCCTCCCATTTGCCCTCCCGAGTTCCCAATTCCAGATTCCGGATTCCGTGCCCCGTATCCCGTATCCCGTATCCCGTGTCCCGTGTCCCGAGTCATTTCCTTGTACTGCCGCCGCTTGGCGATGAGGCGCTCCACCACGCGGCTGGTGATGCCGCGATGCCGCTGGCACACGCGGTAGCCGAGTTCGGGCACGCGCGGCGCCTGCGGGCAGCACGAGCAGTTGACGGTTTCCGGCGAAATATTGAACTTCGCCATAATGCTGGGAAACTCGCTCACAAAATCCAGCTCCGCCACGTTTTCAAAGAAGCCGAGGCGCGGGGGAAAAACCAGTCCGCCGCGGTCCGCCCGCAGCAGCTCGTCCGGGTGCTTCAGGCTTTCCGGCTCGGCCTTCTGCGCGGGAATCAGCACGCCGTCCCGCCAGGCCGTTTCCATCTGCATGTAGGAGATTCCCGTGCCGGGCGTCGTGCGGCAGGCGTATTGCACCGGCAGCTTGGTGACCCGCACCAGTTCCCACAGGCCTTCCAGGTCGGGGGCTAGGGGCTGGGGACTGGGGGCTGGGGCGGGAGATCGAAACTCGAAATTCGAAACTCGAAATTCGGTATCTGCCTCACGATTTTCGAGTTTCGATTTTCGAGTTTCGACTTCGCCCGTGCCGGCGGCAAAAGAATTTTGCGTGTCGATGTGCAGCCGCCCGAACAACGTGGTGGTGCTTTCCTTGAACAGGATGCGCCCATAGCTCATGTAACTGCGCGAACGGGTCCTTTCCACTGGCAGGGCATCGCGGTTCAAGGGCAGGTGGATGTGCAAGCGTTGCGCCTGCCGCAGCAAACCCGGCAGGAGGACGTCATCGCCCCATTCGGTGACCAGCACATCGGGGTCGTGCACGCGCAGCAAGCGCTCGAAAACCTGTGCGGTGGGTTCATCGGAGTCATCGAGCCCCTGCCAGTCATTTTCAATGGCCACCTCGATGGCGCCGTGCCGGCCGTGCTTGGGATTGACGTCGGAAATTCCTTCCAGGCGAATCCGCATGGTGCGCACGGGCGGCCGCTCATACTCGGTCAGCCACTCATCGTCGCGGCAGGTGATGGAGTAGATTTCGCCGGGAGGTGTGGTGTAGGGCCGAACAGCGTTCGGCCCAGGGCCAGCGCCGCTGGCCCCTACACGTGCCGGTGTAGCGCCGACCTTGAGGTCGGCATATGCCGGGCTAAAGCCCGGCGCTACGTCCGTGCCGGCGAGACCGGCCTCAATTTCCACGCGCGCCAAAGGGAAGATATTTTTTTCCCAGCAGTACATCGGGGCCAGCATCAGGTCGGAGTCGTACAGAGTCAGGCTGCTGTCAAAGCGGCGGACGAATCGCGCCAGCGGCGCAAACAGCGTGGGATGATGGACGGCGACTTGCAGAACGCGCAGTAGCCGCCGGTCCCAGATGTTCTGCCGCTCCGTGAGCGCGCAACTCACCGCCGCGCGGGCAGGGAGCGCTTCCGCCAGCCGCGCCAGTTGGCCTTCCGGCCCCTGCACGTAAAAGCAGGGCCGAAAAGAGCGGTCAATCAGCCGGCGGCGTTTCTGCTGGCTCGGCTCGATAAGCCACACGATCATCCCCTGCGGGCAAGGGTAGAGGTCGAGAATCCATCCACTGAGTTTCAAGGTTTATTCCTAACGCGGCCTCAATTCGGCGCAGCCGGATTTCATGGTCCAGCTCCACCGCCACGTGAATGCCGTGCATCGCGTCCACGGGAAAGTGATAGGTGCAAGCCTGCACGTACAGGCGCACGCGATTGAACATGGCCTCGAGGTGTACCTGCTCTTCCTGCCGAAGCGCGCGGCCAAAGCGCTGCTTCCAGGATTGCGATTCCTGTTCGATCAAGTCACGAAACGTGGCAACCGTTCGTCCCATGGTTTACCTCTTTTGAGTGCTGGGCGCTGGGGAAAAGCCGAAATTCGAAAATCGAAATTCGAAACTCGTGAGCGCGCAAGTGTAGCGCAGACCTCCGCCTTTGAGGTCTGCGGTTCTTACCGTGCGATCTGAGCGATTCTAGCGTGAAGCAGTCTCCGTGAATCGCTCGCCAAAGCCGCGTGCGGAATCGGCCACAAAATCTGCGGGCAGGCGTTCATCTTGGAGATTCCCTGTTTTTGCAAGAGAAGAGCCGCGGACCCCAAAAACGGGGGTCCGCGCTACACCGGCGTCCTCGGTTTGCTGTGTCAATCCCAGCCGGCCCTGGTCATCCACCTGAAACTTCCAAATTTCAGCCGCGGCCGCGCAGGTCTGGGCGAAAAAGAGCTTGCGGCCCGCAGGCGGCTGGAAACCGGAGGCGGAAGAAAAAAGCGCCACCGTCAACGCCCGGGGACTGGTGACTGGAGGCTGTTGGCGATTGCCGATTTTCGATTGCCGATTTTCGATTGAGGGTCGAAACTCGAAACTCGAAACTGGAAATTCGGCATCGCGGTCACGATTTTCGAATTTCGATTTTCGAGCTTCGGTTTTCCCCCAGTCCCCAGCCCCCAGTCCCCAGCCCCCCGCCCGATGCCCCAGCGCCTGCTGGAAGGCCGCGTAGGCGTCGGCGTAACGAATGTCCTCATCGAAGTAGAGCTCCGGGAAGGCCGTGATCATCAGAACCTGGGCGGGGAACTCCGCCAGGAATTGCGGCACCCGGCTGATCAGTTCGGTAAGCTGAAAACACGTGAACGCCCGCGCCAGCATGATCTGCTGGTTGAATTGCGCAAAGGGCATCCCCCGGCGCTCGGCCAAGCGCGCCATCAAGCGCGGGTCGGCGCAGTTGGCGCCATCGAGAAACAGAATGCGCTTGCCCTCCAGCGCCAGGCTCGGCATAAAGTAGTGGCTCAGCCGCGGCGCCTGGTGCTCCCCGTGAAAGACCGCTAGGCCGCGCGGCGGCAAGCGCCAGGGTTGCGTCAAGGCGGTCGACGAAGTTTGCGCGTGCATGAACATAACGCTGCCCTCAAAAGAGCGTCGAGCAGCGCAGGGCTCGCTCTCCGGCCCTGCGGCTCTTGCGCCCCGCCAAAAAGACAAGTCAAAAGGCAAAACGCAAAAGTCAAAAGGCAAAAGTAAAAGGCCAGTCGGCTTTGCCCTTTGCTTTTGACTTGCGCTTCATGCCTTTCAACCTTGGGAGGGAGAACCGCAGGGCCGGAGAGCGGGCCCTGCGCTACCTTCCCTGGCAACATCATCAGCATAGGCGAATAAAAAGCGAAAATCAAGAAGAAGAAAAAAAGGATCAGGTGCCAGGTGTCGGGTGTCAGGGGGCTCGGTGCGAGGTGTTGAATGTCAGGCCGGGGTCACTGTTAGCTGTCGGCTGTGCGCTGTCAGCCTTCCTGACACCTGATACCCGACACCTACTGTGCGTACTTCACCCAAATCGGGCTGGACCACGCCAGGTTCCGGTCCATCTGGGTGACGCGCACGTAGTACCAGCTTTCACCCTTGGACGGCTCGTTGTCGACGTAAGTGAACTCCGTGCTTTGGGCGTTGGGTGATGTGGTAAAAACAAACTTACCGTCTTTGATGATTTCCACGCGTTGCAGCGTGTCGGTTCCGAACACTTTGACTTTGAGGTGAGGGGCGGTGGGCGCGGCAAAGGCGTCGCCCATCAGGTACGTGTGCCCCCGTGCATCCACGGCCTGGAAATCCACGATGATGTTGTCCGTGGCGCCGTAAGCGTGGCGCTTGCGCATGCTCTCGACGATGTCGGTGCGGTCCATCGAGGGCGTATAAATCATCGTGTAGGAGCTGTGCGTGGAGATGTGGTCGGAGCTCGATTCGACCCCGAGCTTGTAACCTTTGGCCAAGCCCGTCCAGTAAAATCCGGCGGGCTGATATTTTCCATGAGCGCTCACCTGATAATTGTCACTCTCGGCCCGCGGCGCTCCTTCATATTCGTAGTTGGCATGGTAGCCCTGATAGATCTCCACCAGCGGCTCGACCTCGGGGTCGTTATCGCGATAGTCGGAGCCCTGGTCGGTGGCCAGCGAGTGCAACATGCAGATGCCGCGATGCTGTTTCAAATAGGGGTACAGGATGGGGCCGCTATTGATCTTGTTATGGTTTTCCGCCTCACTGATGGGAAGAGTGCGAGTGCCACGCTCCGCGAACACCACGTTGCGATGCCCATTGGGATAGCTGACGCTGCGCTCGTATCCGAACAGGGGTGTGTAAAAGTCCTTGATGTGGAAGAGATCGATGGCTTTCTCGGTTCGCCACCACGTGTATTCGTTATCGCCTCCGGCGTTGTGGTCAGAGATGATCCCGGTATCCATCGCCGCCGCATCCATCATGTAGCGGAAATAGTCCTCCACCGAGCCGTCGCCCGCGCCGTCGGCGGAAATTTCCGTGTGCCGGTGGAAGTCACCGCGCAGAATGCGCAGCGAAGTGTCATTCACCGTGAGGCGATAAGCGCGCACGCGGGCAACATCCTCGCGCTCGTGGGGATGCACGGGTGGAGATCCCTCCTTGGGATCGTTGAATGCCTCCAGTTGCGGTGGCAGCGCCATGGCCCCGCTCGAGAAAGCTGCGGCGTCAATCTCCTGCACACCTGGGCGATGCGGACCCGTGGCGGTGGCGGCGCCGGTCATGGAAGGCTGAAAGCCCGAGGCTGGGCCAAACCGCTTGTTATTGTTGATCCAGGCCATCCAGATTCCTTGCCGACCCGGAGTGATCTGGAAGGTTCCGTCGGGACGTGAACTGGTGTCCGGAATCGGCATGAGGGTTGTCCAGTGGTCGCCTTCATAGCGGGTCAAGAAATTTTCCCATCGTCCGTTGACGGCCCAATGATCGGCGCGAGATTCATCCGTGCTGGTGCGGATTTGCAGGGCGGCCCAGATTCGCCCGCGGGCGTCGCAGGTGAGGCGCGGCGCTTCGATAAAATGGTTATAGCGGATGGGGATGGCAGCCTGCAGGTCCCCCACCGTTTGCTTCCAGACGCCGTTCTCCAGCACGGCCACGCGCGGATGGCGGCTTGCATATAGCGTGGTGCCGCGGGATTGGTCGTCGCGGTTCCAGTCCTTGCCCCAGTTGTCGGCGGACTCGTCCCAGGCCAGCCACACCCGTCCGGCGGGATCAACGGCCAGCGAGGCGTGCGCCTGAAATTTCCCCGACTGAGTGACTTGTTGAATGGGTTCCATCGACCCCTCAGCGTTGACCTTGCGCAGGAAGATGTCATAGTTGCCGGTGCGATAACTGTCCCAGGCGATGTAAAGGTTGCCGGCGGAGTCGCCGGCGGCATCCGGCATCCACGCGCTCGGTCCGCTGATTTCCGCGGGCTTTGACCAAGTATTTCCGCGCAAGGTGCTCAGTAACACATGCGACTGGCCGTTCTGGTAACCGATCCAAACCAGGTGAAGCGCGCCGGTGGGATCGGCGACGAGCCGGTGAAAAATATTCGGGTGATCCGCCGCGGTCAGCTTTTGCCGCGCCGTCCACGTCTGGCCGTTAAACGTTCGGGCATAGAGGTCCCAATCTTCGTCCGTCCTTTCTGACCAGACGACCCAGATTCTTCCTTCGGAATCTTCCGCCACGGCGGTGTGAAAGACGTCTCCCTTTTCTTCCGTCAGGCGCACAGGCTCTGACCAGCCCGCCGGCGTTGAGTAGCGCACGTAAACCTGATCGCCCAGGCTTTGGTGAGCCTGCCAAGCGACCCAGACCACGCCCTGGCGCGTGACGCACACCGAGGGATAGTCGTGCTCCTCGGGATTCGTACCCTGGGGCACGGGGGAAATTTGTTGCGGAGTGGGTGTGCGCTGTGCCACCACATCGCCGTCGCGGAAGGAAAGCGCGCGGCCGTTTTCGAGTTCCTGCAATGCGAATCGGAAGTCACCCTGCACGGTTTGGATGTGGGCGATCGCCGTGGGTGGCGCTTCCACCGTCACCGTCACTCCGGCGGGAACAAAGTTGAGGATGCCCTCCGAGGTGTCCATAGGGCGAGGGTCCTTGGGCTGGTTTTCAAATCGCAGGTGTTTGACGTGCACCTTCCAGGATCCATCGGGGTTCACCGTGTCCTCCTGGAAAAGGCGCCACGGCATCACGTTCACCACCTTCCCCTGACTCAGCGTCAAGGAACCGGAGTAGTCCTCGAGCCGCTCCTGTCTTTCTCCAAAGACGATGCGGAAACTGAGCGTTTTGTCGGGCAGCGGGCCTGGCGCCTGCATGGACGCCGAGCGGTCCCGTGGAATTAATCCGAGAATCGCGATGAGCGCGACAATAGAGAGCAGACCGATTCTTCGCATGGGAAGTCCCTCCTAAAAAGTCCGAGGTCCGGAGTCCGAGGTCCAAAGTCCGGCTTGGGGCACGGAAATGGTACCACCAAGACACGGAATCATATGGACGAACTTCGGCGCGCATGCTTAAAATCAAAAGGCAGGGTTTAGGAGTCCGGAGTCAGGAGGCAGGAACTGGGAAGCTCCATTCTGACTCCTGACTCCTGACTTCTGACTTCTAGCTTCTGACTTCTCTGGGAATTTCGCATGTCTTTGAAACGCATTCTGATCACGAACGACGACGGGATAAACGCTCCGGGCATCAAAGCGCTGGAGCAGAGCCTGGCCGCGGTGGGTGAGGTGACCGTCATCGCTCCGGACCGGGAGATGAGCGCCACCAGCCAAGCGGTCACCCTGCACACGCCCTTGCGCATCCACCGGATTGACGACCGGCATTATGGCGTGGGCGGCACGCCGGCCGATTCGGTGATCCTGGCTTTCTATCACATTCTGCCGCAGCGGCCTGACCTGGTGGTGAGTGGAATCAATCCTGGCGCCAATATGGGTGAAAACGTGGTTTACTCCGGAACCGTGGGCGGGGCGATGGAAGCGGCGGTGCACGGTGTGCCGTCCTTCGCCATATCCCTGGCGTCGCGCAAGGGCCTGGATTTTTCCTCCGCCGCAGCTTTCGCCGCGCAACTTGCCACCAAAATCCTGGAAGAGGGCCTGGAGCCGGGAGTGTGCTTGAACGTGAACGTGCCGCGCGGTGAAGTGCGCGGCGTGCGCATTACCCGCCAGAGCCAGAAGATTTCGCAAAATATCGTTCTGGAACAAAAGGATCCGCGCGGGCGCCCGCATTATTGGCTCGACGAGACGGTTGAACTCGGTGACGTCGAGCCGGATTCTGATTACGGAGCCATTCTCGCGCGCGAGATTTCCGTAACCCCCCTCCAGGTTGACCGCACCCATTACCCCAGCCTCAACCATCTTTCCCGTTGGCTACCGGCGTTGCAAGTGGCGAAGAAGTAGCGGCGGCGGATCTCGGGGCACGGGACTCGGGATTAGGGATTCGGAATCTTCCCTTTCTATGCCGACCTGTACTCTCACCCAGAATCTTTCAAGAACTGTCTACAAACAGGAAAGGCATAAACTCCCAGATTGAACGCACAAACGACCACCGCGCCGGCGATCAACCAGGACACGGGGACATCGGGGTAGACGATTGCTTCCAAGTAATGCACCAGAAATGAGCCTTGATACGGGGTGATGCCCGCGCGCGCTTCCAGCCATGCCTCCAGAAGAGTGAGCGGGCAGGGAGGCCAAGGCAGCGCCTCAATAAGGATGCTATACACCAAGGAGATAATATGCAGCCAGCGCAACACGCGCCGCCGGCGGGTAAGCAGGGCTCCGCCGATGACCCAGAGAATCCAGACGAGATGCAGCGTCAGAATTGCGACTGCCATGGCGTGGTAGGTCTTGGCGCCCATCGTTGGCAAACCTCTGGTGTTCGGGATCTGCCCTCTTCGCGATTAACCCATGTTATCAAAACTGACAGGAAACAGCGCGGGATCGAGGATTTTCGAGGGGGAGTAGGGGCGGTTCGCGAACCGCCCCCAAGAGAAAATGCAGCGCAAGGCCCGCTTTCCAGCCTTGCGGCTTCTCCATCGCGACGCTGTTTTAGCGGCGCGGCCAAGACGTTTGAGGAACGGTGTTTGCGGCGCGGGCAAAAGCGGGTAGATACAAGCGCAGAGTTTCGCTTCTGAGAAACTCTGCGGCTTTTTGCTCTTCGCGGGGCAGGCCCGATCATTATGCGTGACGCTCAGCGAAAACAAGATTCTCAGAACAGCATCGAGTTCACATGTTAACCATCGAGTGGACGTTCATCAAAATAAGGGCACCCCTTGGGGTGCCCTGGGCAGGGCAAGCCCTACGCGTGCCCCACAAAATAGTACTGAACAGGATTCGCATTTTTCGTTATGGAAGGAGGCATGCAAACCACCCAAACGATTCTCCACGTGTTGTCCAGCCCGGTAGT
>Ga0181533_1004624_pt1 | contig 13880 bp, 7 predicted proteins | sample PEATcosm2014_Bin_45_FD_119772 | JGI IMG/M metagenome (GOLD analysis project Ga0181533, IMG submission 119772) | Peatland microbial communities from MTU Mesocosm Facility, Houghton, MI, USA - PEATcosm2014_Bin11_60_metaG | ecosystem: Environmental > Terrestrial > Soil > Wetlands > Peat | place... | reverse complement strand
CGAGGGCGGTGCCTGATTCCAGGCCAATCTCGGTGAATTTCCCGTTGCCGTCGTTGCGATACAAGTAGCCGGCCGTCGAATCGTTGGCCACATAGATATCCGGGCGTCCCGTGTTATTGAAATCGGCCCAGATGGTCGTCAGGCCGTAATAGCCTGCGGGATCATCCACGCCGGCCTTCTTGGAAACGTCCGTGAAAGTGCCGTCTCCGTTGTTGTGGAAGAGCGAATCGCCGGCCCCTTTCAGCCCGCGCGGACCGCACTGCACATCAATGCCCATGTATTTGCAGGTGACACTGCTGCCGAACACCGGCGGGTTATGAATGTCCAGGTCCACATAATTGGCGACCATCAAGTCCACAAAGCCATCGCCGTCGTAATCGCCAAACGCCGCTCCCGTGGACCAGCGGCCATCGGCCACGCCCGCTTTTTTGGTCACATCCGTGAACGTGCCGTCGCCGTTGTTGTGGTAAAGGACGTTGCCCCCATAACAGGTCACATAAATATCCGGCCAGCCATCGTTATCGTAATCGGCGACCGCGCCGCCCATGGCGAAGCACGGTGTGCCGATTCCGGCTTTGTCGGTAACGTCGGTAAAGGTGCCGTCATGATTGTTGTGATAGAGCGCTCCCTTGGCCTTTTCCCCCTTGAGCGCCATCTCCACTGTCGGAGCATTGGTGAAATAAATATCCAGCCAGCCATCGCGGTCGTAATCGAGCAGCAGCACGCCACCGCTCATGGATTCGATGATGTAGCGGCTCTCGGGAGCCGAGGTGTGGAAGAAATGTATGCCGGACTTCTCGGTAACGTCTTCCAGTTGCGGAATCGCGCGATTTTTGCACTTGACCGATTTGGCTGTGGGCGGCGGAGGCGGACCTGAGGCCATCCCCTGCCCCGAGACTTTAGAAGAGATCACCAACAAGAATAAGCTGAGCAAAACTGCTTTGACGTAATTGGCGGCGCCAATAAAAATTTCTCCTTCTCGCATTCGTTTCTCTTGATTTGAAGTGTAGCGTTAGGCTTGAGAACTTGGCAAGTTAGGGAGGTGTAGGGCTGCCTGCTGCGCTTTGCGCGCCCGCGTGTTTCGTTCAGGAAAACAGCGGCTTGTTAGCGTTCGGCGAGGTGTTCATGCCAGCCAGTAAGTCAGCGTAGCGCGCAGCCGGTCCAGCGTCACTGGTTCGGCCTCGTGCCACAGCGCAAACTCCGGCGGAGCCACAACATAGGCTTCGGACAAGCTCTCCGCGATGCACAGGCAGACGGTGTTTCGCCGGTATTCGTCGTAGCGGCTCGCGGCCAGCCACACATACAACGCCAGCACCTGTGCGTCCAACGCGCTCCCCGGCAAGTCGTCCACGGCAGGAAGCGGGTTCACCTCATCCGGGTTGTCAAACACAGCCACGCTGGTGAAGGGCTTCGGCTTGCTCCTCACCCCGAACTGCGCCATCACGAAGGCAGGCCGCGCCCGGCGAAATGCTTCAGAGGCACTCCACTCCACGAAAGAATTGGAGAAGATTAACGCCCCGTTGCCGCTGAGGTACAGCGACCGCAGGAACTCCCGAATTACCGGTACCTGTGCCACCTCTGGAGGACACCACGCCGCGATGTCCGCCTTGCGCAAACGATCGTACACGGCGTCGGCATCCGCCAGGTCCTTTCGTATGGAGTTCACTTCGCGCGAGAAATTCTGGCGCAGGGTAGCGAGCCGTTCATTACTCAGCAGCGTGGCGGATGCCGTGCTCGTGCCGGAGGGTCCCTGCCTCAGCGCGCAGTCCACGAGTTTTGAACCGGCGTCCACGAGCCAGATATCCGCGGGGGAGGCGTTGGGTCGGCGCGACACCACTTCCAACAGTCGTCCACCTTCACCCGCGCCGAGAAGCGCATCCGCGGCACTCTGCGTCTCGCGCGACATCGCCAGATCCAGTCGCACCGGACGCCCGACCCCTTGCCATCTTTCCCAAACCTTCGCGCGCTCCAGCGGCAGCACCTGGGGCATGATCATCAGAATGAGCCGATTGCCCTCGGTGGCACTGCTCTTCTCGCTCTCGGCATGTTGCTCGGCCGCGTCGAAAACCTTCTGCACCGCCCTGCGCCATTCCTGGTAGTAGCGCGAGCGGGCCAGCAGCGATGCATTCAGGATGGTCTGCTCCTCGGTGTAAAACTGCCAGCCGCGCACACCCATCTTCTCCTCGAGTTGCACCACCTCTCGGAAAAGTTCCGCGAACTGCTGTTCGTTCAAACTCGCCAGATAGAGAAGCAACCGCAGAATCGACTGGCGTTCGTAGGGAAACAGGGTGTCCCATTCCCGCAGTTGCTGCCGGGTGACGGGCTGGAAAGTAATCGGCAGACGCTTCAGCAGGCCCTTGTCCAAGGCCTCCTGAAGTTTCTCCGGCAGCTTTTCCTGGACCTGCTTACTCACTCCGCTACCTTTCCCCGCGCACCTGGGATGCGCGATTTAGCCGCGCAATTCCTTCAGCCGTGTGCCCTGTGTATCCATCGGCGGGCACCCCAGCAAGTCTCCGAGCGTGGCGCAGAGATCCACGTGGCGTATGGGCCGTTCAATGATTTGCGGCTTGTCCACCGCCGCACCCAACGCCATCATCCACGTGCCTCGGGTTGACTCGGTGTCGCCGCGATGGTTGAAGAAGCCGTTGGTCGTCGAGCCATCGGGATCGCGCCCGAACTCCGGCATAACTACCATGGTGGTCTTGCCCTTATATTCGGAGTTGGCTTGTATTTCCTGCCACATCTGGTAGCTGAGCCGGTCGCCGGTCCGTATGCCCCCGACGTGCATCGCGTAGGAACCGAAGTGCGCCACTTCCACATCCGAAAAGATCACCACCAGAAGGCGCGGTGAGAATTTCCGCATGACTTCGCGGCTCACCAGGAACGTCAGTTCGTCGCCCGAAGTGGGCCCGCCGCTGCGCACAAAGGACGTAATGGCTTCCTCAATCGTGGCGCGCACGCGCGGATCTAGCCGCTCGGCTGCGTCGAAGACGCTCCATCCCAGGCCTTCGTAGTTGCCCGCCTCCAGCATGCTTTGCAGCTCCGCCTCGATCTTTTCGCGATCCGCCATGTTGCGGCTGCGTCCCGCTCGCAGGGCGTTGGCCACCGCCGCTACCATAAGCTGCTTCGGGAAGACCACGTTGGCGCCGTACATCGGGCCATAATCCGTGGCTGAACTTGCGCCGATCAGGTTCGTGAGCGCTTTGTTGCTGGCCACGACCCAGGTGTCGCTCTGCGCCGCGCCCAGCCCCTTGCGAAACTGCTCGAAGAGCGTCGGCGTGGTGGGCGCGAGCTTGCCCCAATCGTCAACGCGTTGCCAGTTGCCGGTCAGGATGCTGGAGATGGCGTTGAAGTGCGCGGTCACGCCTTCATTGCGGGCGTCGCGATAGAACAACGATTGCGGAAGTAAGTCCCCCGAAAGGTGCGGAATGTTCACCAGTCCCTGCGGTGAAAAGGTTTCGGCGCGCCGGACCCCGCCAAAAACCACCATCACCACCCGCTGCCCGGAGCCGCCGGCGCCGTGTTGGCCTCCGCCAGCCAGAGAGGTTCTGGGCAAATTCAGGCCAGCAAGCAACGCAATGGCGGCGCGCAGAAAATCCCGCTTGGATCTGTCGATGGTGTCTTCCGGATCACCGGAAATGACGCGCGAGATGCTATCCCCTGTTGGTTTCATTGCAGCGTACACCCTGCGCTGCCCGATTATAACGCACCGCCCTTCTCCCAGTCGTCACGATTCTACTCTCTTGTGCCCGCGTCCCCGCGTGCCGCTCTTGCCGTGCGCAGGGTTTTGTAGGTGCATGGCTTCAGTCATGTATCCGTGCGGGGCTAAAGCCCCACGCCTACAATTGCTCGGTCCTGTGCAATTTTGAACAGACAGAGAAAATCGGAGTCGGTATATCTGGGGAAATCTTAGGGACTGTGTTCTTTGTTAAACAGCCAGTGAAACCTAGAGTTTCGCATATTTCGGGGCGGCTGCGAGCAGCACAGAACGTCTTGTAACTGGGTGACGAGGAGAAGCTAATGCGCAAATTAAAGGTTTGCAGAATTTGGATCCCGACTTTCCTATTAACCGTCGTAATGGCCGGGTGTTGTGGCTCGGGCAATAATGCGGGGACGGGGAACCCCGGCGACCCCTTAACCCCGCCCACAGTGACCACCGTAACTCCGCCAAACGGCAGTTCCGTCGTTTGCCCCAACATCGCGATTATCACCGCAACATTCAGCAAGGCGATGAACCCCGCGACGATCAACACCACGACGTTTACTTTGAGCGGGCCCAGCGGAAGCGTGTCTGGGACAGTTGCCCTTGACCCAACGAACCTGATTGCGACCTTTACGCCCCCCGCGGCCAGTCTTACACCGAGCACCACTTTTACCGCCACGATCACGACTGGGGCACACGACCAGTACGGCAATTCGCTGGCGGCCAATTACGTGTGGACGTTCACGACCTCCGTTCAGTGTGTTGCGCTGCCACCGCCCTCAGGGTTGGGAACGGCCTGCAGTTTCGGAATTCTAGGCGCCACCCCCTCCGTTACCAATACCGGCAACAGCAACGTTACGGGAGAAGTGGGGATTTGGCCTGCAGCTTCCATTACTGGATTTCCGCCGGGAACAGCAACGGGTGCGTTTCACGCCGGCGATGCGACTGCCCAGACCGCCCAGGGTGACTTGACCACGGCGTACAATAACGCCGCGGGATTACCAGCCCCGCCCCCCGTCCTTACCGCGGATATAGGAGGGCAAACCCTCCCCCCAGGCGTTTATAGCGCCACGAGCACGTTGGGAATAACAGGAACCCTCACCCTCGACGGTAGCACCAGTCCGAATGGTGTCTGGGTCTTCCAGGTTGGATCCGCACTGACGACGGCAGCCGGTGGCTCGGGCACGCCAGCGAGCGTGGTCAGCCTGATCGGCGGCGCCCAGGCTCATAACGTCTTCTGGCAGATCGGCAGTTCAGCGACCCTTGGAACCTACTCCGTATTTCAAGGAACCATTATGGCTAAGGCATCCATCACCCTTGGCACCGGCGCGACGCTAAATGGCAGAGCGCTGGCGGAGACGGGCGCAGTCACATTGAACGACAATGCGGTGACTGTGCCTTCCTGTCCATGAGGTATTCGGTAGTGAGACAGGCTTAAGGCCGGTCCGCTACCGGTCAGGTTGGAAGAGCGGGATTTCACGTTCTTAAAGTTCGGAGGAATATGCGCATGTCATCTCAATCAAAGAGCCATCCTGGTCGGGTATTAGCACTGCTGCCGGCAATGATTGCTGTCCTGTGTACGATTGCCACCCTCGCTGCAGCTCAGGAGGGGCCTGCTCCCAAGTGGGAGCTTTACGGCGGGTACTCCTACTTTAATCCCTTCGCGGATATACACGGGCAACTTCCAGGAGCCTTGCTCCCGTTGAGCAGCCCCTTGAATGCAGACCCTCGAGGCTTTGGCGGCAGCGTTACCTATGATTTCAACCGTTGGCTGGGAATCACTTTCGATGGCAGCGACCATTGGTGCTGCCAGGGAACCACGGTAGCCAGTAAAATTGACCAAGCCGGTTTCTACAACTTCTCGGTAGGCCCCAAGATTACGTTTCGCAGCCATCGTTTTTCCCCATTTATTGAGGGGTTAGTCGGCGTCCATCGTCTTATGCCTGACGCCTTCCACGATGTCAGCAAACTTGGGTTTATGTTCGGCGGTGGCCTTGATATCAACCTGTCCAGGCACGTGGCTCTGCGCCTGATTCGGGCCGACTATGTAATCTCGGATTACAGATTTGGTGCTCCGTCTGTGACTCCGGACACTGACATCCGAGGCCTGAGACTTCAGGCTGGATTCAATTTTATGTTCGGTGGCGGACCGCCTCCAGTGCCACCCGGCGCGGCTTGCTCGGTACAGCCGACCGAAGTCTTTGCCGGCGAGACTGTGACCGCGACTGCCAGCGGATCTAATTTCAATCCTAAGCGTACGGTCACATACAACTGGAATGGCACCGGGGTGAAAGTTGCTGGGAGTGATGCCTCCACGCAGATAGACACCACAGGCTTGCAGCCAGGCTCATATATAGTCACTGCCAACTTGAGTGATGGTAGAAAAAATGGTACGGCATCCTGCAGTGCCAGGTTCACCGTAAAAGAGCCCCGTCCACCCGTAATTTCATGCTTGGCAGATCCAGCCAGCGTGCAAATGGGTGGGACCTCAACCATCACTTCGAGCGCCAGCAGCCCGGATGGCCGCAGGGTGATTTACAGCTACACCGCGAGCGCCGGTGAGATCTCCGGCAACGGTAACACCGCCGCGTTGAATACACGTGGCGCACAGCCAGGCCGTATCACGGTCACTTGCAACGTAGGCGACGACCGCAATCCGCCGCTCACGGCCTCGTCCACCACCACAGTGAACGTGGAAGCTCCTCCGCCGCCTGCGCCTGCCCCGGCCCCTGAGATCAAGCAGTTGGAAACCAAGCTTGCCCTCCATAGTATTTACTTTCAAACTGCTCGGCCCACATCCGAGCATCCCGAGGGTGGCCTACTCGACAGTCAGGCAGAGATCCTGAACGCCTTGGCCGAGGACTTCAATAATTATCTTAGATACAAGCCTGATGCCCACTTAATCCTTAGTGGCCATGCAGACCCCCGCGGCTCGGTGGAATACAACAAGGGTCTTACGGAGCGACGCGTCGACCGCACCAAGAACTTCCTGGTGGAACACGGCGTCCCTGCGGACCACTTTGAACTAAAGTCGTTTGGCAAAGAGGACGAACTGACCGCCGACCAAATAAAGGAACAGATGGCGCAGAATCCTGACTTGACACCGGACGACAGGCAGCAAATGCTGAAAAACCTGCGCGTGATGGTATTGGCCAACAATCGGCGCGTAGACGTCTCCTTGAGTACCACCGGACAACAGTCCATGCGCCGGTACCCGTTTAACGCGAAAGATTTCCTGGCGCTGATCAACACCAAGGGCGCAGAAAAAAGGCCACCAGTCAAGAAAAAACCCTAAAGGTAGCGTCCGAACGCGGTCTATAATTGATAAGGCACTAGCCTTGGTAGCCAGAATTCGGGGGGCATTGACGTGTCCCCCGAATTCTCCTTTGACTCAGATATCATTCGTCGCAATTCACGCGCGGAATCTGACTTGTCATTTTTCATCTGTATAATCCCAAAACAAGTTTATACCAGCGTAGAATTCGAATTGATTGCACTCGATACTGTGCATGAAAAGGCGGGTTCTATAAAAGGGGATGTCAAGAAAAAACACTTCTTCTCTCTTCTTAGAGGCACAGTTTTTTCTGGCAGCCAGCCTCTGGGTATGACTGTGCATTCTGTTCCGCAGCATTGTTGGCCTACTGGTTCTTGCCATTCCGGATGCATTGGTTCTGCGTTGTTCCTGGCCGTTTCGAAGCGCTTGCAAGCAGCATGTTGGCAATCTGCCAACCATGGTTCTATTTGCGACTCGTGGCCTATGGCTTTGTTGGGTTGTCCGAGGGGGCGGTGGCCCGTGAGACTTAGCGCAAAACGCATAGCCTAACCCGCCTAAGGTTACTCACCCTCGAACCCCGCGGGCGGCACAGCCTTAGCTTCTGAAACGACTTTGGGTGCCGGTGGCCCGGGCGTAGCAGTAGAGACGAATTCGGGTGCTCCGCACGTAGGTTTTAAGCGTGGGGGTTTTGACTTTTTTCTAGTGCCGCTGGTTTCCTCCTCCCAGTTCCGGCGCTAGTACCTCACAATATCTATTGACAGTTGGTAAATAATGTGGTAAGATGCGTTGTGAATACTTGGCACAAGCCCGCCCGCACTGCGCAGATCCCCAGCACACTCACCCGCTGCACCAACAGCGCGCATCCATATCAAAACAAAGGGTTTCTAAGGCGAAACAGTGGGTTTCTAAGTCCCCTGTTTCCACATACTTGCGCACACTTGCGCCTCTATCCCCTTTGTTTTGACATGCTTCACAAAAACTGGCGGGGGGAGGGGGTGCCTCCGGTGACAACACTTCCCTCCCGAATCGGGACGGGAGGCGGGCCAACACCCAAGAGGGCAGAGAGATCCCTCGCGTTGTTCGGGATGACGAGGGGAAGACGGGATGACGGAGGGGAGGAAAGGCAGGAGAAACCTAAGAGCGGCCCGCCTCAGAAGGCGGCCCCTACGCAAGAAAGAGAGAGGCGGGCACGATGTATCGTGCCCCTACGGGCAGGAAGGCGGTCGGGATGACAAGCCAATCCTACTTCGCTTGCGCTTTACGCTTGCGCGGCTTTCTTCGCTTCCGCCGAGTCGTAGCTTTCGCCGTAGATCGCGGGAACCTTGCTGCCCATCGGCCGCAGGTACGTGGAAAGCTGCCCGCGATGGTGCACCGAATGCTTCACCGCGAATTCCAGGTACATCACCGCCGGCAACTGCAACACGCCGCGGAAGTCCAGCACCTTCACAAGATGTTCCCCGGTCAAGCCGCTCAGCCGCTCGAAATTCTTCGCGAACGATTCGCCAAACCACTGCGCCAATTCCGCCGAATTGCGCACCGTCTCCGGCCGGTGAATTGGCGTAAAGTCAAACGCACCTGCCGCTACACCCGCATAGAAGCGGTGCTCTGCCGCGGCAATGTGCCAGGCCAGCTCCAGCGCGGTTTTCGCCAGAGGTTCCGGGCGGTAGTCGCCCTTATCGAGCGGAATCGCTTCGATCACCCGGCGTGTCGTCTTATGTTCGTTCTTCAGCACGGGCAGCGCCAGTTGCAGCAGCAGCGTGCCTTGTTCCGGTTGCAGGTTTTGCATGATGGGTTGACCTCGATTGGTTGCAGTTTAGCGCAGGCGATGATTCGCGCTACCTGAGGATTCGATGCGGGAAAGGATGTGGGGTTAGGAAGAATCAGGAAGGATGAGGGAAAGGAGGGGGGCGTAGAAAAGGCGAAGAAAGTTATTGACTTTCGCTTTTTCTTCGCCTATATTTCTCCCCGGTAGAGGAAACGGGAACGGGTGGCTTCGACTCCATTGCCTCCGGGCTCTCCCGAGCCGGACGCCACCCGTTGAAAATCTCCGAGCCGCAAACGCGTTGAGGGAACGATCGAAGAGAGATCCCTCGACTGCGAGCCGAAACACCATCGGCTCTTCGCTCGGGATGACAGTATCAGTGATGCCTTTCCCTGCCAGTGCCGTTCCAACGCGCTATGTGCTCGGAGTTGCAACCTTATGGCTCGTAGCGCGGTGAAACCAAGGAGACAGCGGTAGATGGTTGGAACGGTACCAGGAGCTGCCATGGACGCTTGTGTCGAAAACGCCGCCCCCGCAATGCCCGGGAGCAGAGATCCTCAAGAGCAAAAGCCGCTTCGCGATGCAAGCACTCATGGCATGGCTGAACAGTTTGCGGGAAAAGGCACCCCTATGTCATTCCGAGGGCGATTTGTGCCCGAGGAATCTGCTTTTTCTTGTGGTTTTGCAGGAAGCAGATCCCTCGCTTCGTTCGGGATGACAGAAAATAATAGTTTTTCCTCAGCGGCTGAAGCCGCGTTGGTGGGCGGTAATTACGGCACGGCTGAAGCCGTGCCCTCCCCGGAAACAAGGGCTGACAGGGAGAGGCGCTCGTGGTTCCCGACTAACTGGCTGGGCCTGGGCAAAACGCGCGCGGCAGAGAAAACGCCGCACATTGTCCACGTGGATGTGGACGCGTTTTTCGCTTCCGTCGAGCAGGTGCTGAACCCGAAGCTGCGCGGCAAGCCCGTGCTGGTGGGCCGCGGCGTGGTGGCCTCCGCCAGCTACGAAGCCAAATTCCGCGGCGTGAAAACCGCCATGAGCTTCCGCGACGCGCTGCGCATTTGCCCCAAAGCGATCGTGGTTCCCGGCCAGTACGAGCACTACGCCGATTTTGCCGAGCGCGTCCGCCGCATCCTGGAAACCTACACGCCCGCCGTGGAAACCGCCGCGCTCGACGATTTCTATCTCGACTTCGCCGGCACCGAGCGCCTCTATCCCGATTACGAAGCCATGCTGAAGCGGCTGCAAGCGGAAATCCTCGGCAAAACCGGCTTGAGCGTTTCCGTCGGCGCCGCGCGCACCAAGGCGGTGGCCTCGATCGCTTCCCGGCTGGAGCGGCCCCGCGGCTTCCGCATCGTGAATCCCGGCGAAGAAGAACTCTTCCTCGCGCCTCTCCCCGTGGAAAAACTCCACGGCATCGGCCATATCCACGCCGCGGCCCTGGCCGAACGCGGCGTTGCCACCATCGGCCAATTGCGCCTGATTCCCAAGCCCGTGCTGATCGCCGCGTTTGGCGAAGCCGTGGGCCAGCAAATCTGGGAGCGCTCCCGCGGCCTCGATGGCCGCGAGGTGTTGCTGCCCTCGACCCCAAAATCCGTTTCCCGCGAAACCACCATCGAAGGCGGCACCATTGACACCGAATTCCTTGGCGGCTTGCTCGAGTATCTCAGCGAGCGCATCGGCGGGACCCTGCGCGAATACGGCAAGCAGGCCTGCACCCTGGGCGTGCGCCTGCGCTATGTGGACCATTTCTCCGCGCACCAGACCATCCGGCTGGAGCGGGCAACGAACGACGAGCGCGAATTGCTCGCCGCCTCCCGGGAACTTTTCACGAAGCTCTTCACGCGGCGCGTGGCGATTCGCCATGTAGGCCTCAGCGTCACGAACCTCGAAGCCGATCGCCGGCAAAATGAACTGTTCGATACCGACGCCAACCGGCGGTGGTATCTCAACCGTGAAGTGGATCGCGTGCGCGGCCGCTACGGCTGGAACGCGGTCTACTACGGCAAAGGCCTGGAACTGCGCGAGCACTACGCCACCAAACCAACCGGCCTCGTGCTCTCCACCCCGTGTTTATCGCGTTGAAGTATTCGGATTCCCCCCGTTCTCTACCAACAAGAAAGTGACTCGTGATTGGTGACTCGTGACTGGTGAAAACCAGATGACGAGTCACCTCCTCTTCCCTGCACTGGTCCCCCGTACTGGTGGTTGATTAAAAATCACACGGAGCGCCTCCGCATCGGCATCCCCGAACAGATCCGGGGTCCTGATCGCTGGTCGCTGATCTCTGATCGCTGGTTTTCCCCATGTTCGTGCATTTGGAGTGTCACAGCCATTATTCGTTCCTGCGGGGCGTGAATCCTCCGGAGGAAATCATTGCGGCCGCGGTGGAGCAGAAGATGCCCGCCGTGGCGCTGACGGATACGAACGGGATGTACGCGGCGATCCCGTTCTATCAGACGGCGCGGAAGGCGGGAGTGAAGCCGATTCTTGGCGTTGTGCTCGATGTGGAAAGGCGAGTGGCGAGTGGCCCTTCGCCGGGAGCGCTTCCCTCGAAGCTCGGGGCAAGCAGGGTAAACGAGTGCCGAGTGGCTAGCGAAGAGTACGGAAACTCGAAAAGCGAAACTCGAAAAACGTGCAGCATGCCGCTGGTGCTGCTGGCTATGGATGCGGATGGCTACAGCAACTTGTGCCAGTTGATGACGCTGCGGCACCTCGGCGCGCTGCACCTCGGACAAGAAACGTTTGCCGAAGACGCCAGCCGGCCCGTCACACTGCAGGAATTGGCAACGCATAGCGCCGGGGTGATGGCGTTGTGGCCGGCGCCAGCATTGTTACAGACGGATCTTGCTCGTAGGGGCGCAGCATGCTGCGCCCCTACAAAAGCGCCCGCTTCGGAAAGCGGCCGCTACAAAAGCAGAGAAAAAGCGCCCACCCCGCAAAACCATCCGGGGCGCGAAGAATGCGCCTCCCCGACCAGGTCGGGGCAGGCGCCAAGCGGCCGCCACACAATCTCAAATGACGGATTGTGGATTGCTGGTTGCGAATCACGAGTCACGAATCACGAGTCACCCGCCACCAATTTTCTGGCACACCTCAAATCCATCTTTGGCGATCGTCTCTATCTCGCCGTGCAGCATCTTTCGCCGGGCGATGGGCGGACATTGCGGGAGGCGGAGCAGTTGGGGCGGGAAATGAACATCCCGCTCGTCGCCACCAACAACGTCCACTTCCTGAAGCCCGAAGAGCATCTCCATCACCGCGCCGTGAACGCCATACGCACGGGCAGCTTGCTGACCACCGTGGCCCCGCCCGAAATCACCACTGGCGAAGCCTGGTTCAAGCCCGCCGCCGAAATGCACCGCCTCTTTCCCGATCATCCGCAACTCCTGCGCGCCACATTGGAGATTGCCGAGCGCTGTAACCTGCAACTCGAACTCGGCAAGCTCATCTTCCCGGAGTTTCCCGTGCCCCCGGGCGAATCGCCCTTCTCCTATTTGTGGAAACTCAGCTTTGAAGGCGCGCGCAAACGCTACCGCCCGTTGCGCCCCGAAATGCTTGCGCGCCTGACGCACGAGCTCGAAGTCATCGACAAACTCAATCTCGCGCCGTATTTCCTGCTCGTCTGGGACATCGTCGAGGAAGCCAATCGCCGCGGCATTCCCGCGGTGGCGCGCGGCTCGGCGGCCAGTTCCATGGTTACTTACTGCCTGGGTATTTCCTGCGTCTGCCCGCTGCGCTGGGGCCTTTATTTCGAGCGCTTCCTGAACGTGCAGCGCGGCGATTGCCCGGACATCGACATTGATATCTGCGGCGCGCGCCGCGATGAACTCCTCGACTACGTCTACGCGCGCTGGGGCGCGGAGCATGTCGCGGAGGGCCGGCAAGGCCCTCATGTCGCCATGATCGGCAGCTTCATCACCATGCACGCGCGCCTAGCCGTGCGCGAGATCGCCAAAGTTTTCGGCGTGCCTCCCAGCGAAGTGAATCACTTCACCAAGCGCCTGCCGCACCGCCCGGTGCGCGAGATTCTCGACGCCATCAAACATTTGCCGGAGTGCCGCAACCTGCCCATCCACGACGAGCCCTGGAAGACGATTCTGCAGGTGGCCCTGCGGCTGGATGATGCCCCGCGCCATCTGGGCATCCATCCGTGCGGCACGGTGATTTCCGCGCGCCCGCTGACGCATCTCGTGCCGCTGGAACGCGCCGCCAAGGGCATCGTCGTCACGCAATACGATATGAACGCGATCGAAGCGCTCGGCCTGATCAAGATGGATTTGCTCGGTCAGCGCGGGCTTACGACGATGTCGCTGGCGCTGGACAACATTGAGAAAGAGGTTGAGGAAATAAAGGACGTAAAGGAAGTAAAGAAGAAGAGTGGCGAGCCGCCGTCGCAGCCACAGCCTCTCTCTGTCATCCCGAGCGGAGAGCCGGCTGCTGTTGCCGGCTCGCAGTCGAGGGATCCCTCTTCGATCTCCAATTCCCTCTCCATCTCCTCTACCTCCTCTACTTCCTCCACTTCCTCTATTTCCTCCATCGCGGCGGATGGCGTCACCCCTTGCCCCAAGGCCCGCACCATCGATTTCGCCGCTATTCCCGAAAACGATCCCGCTACCTGCGCGGTCATCGCCGAAGGCCGCACCATGGGCGTTTTTCAGATTGAATCCCCCGGTATGCGCGGGTTGTTGCGCACGATGAAAGCGCGAACACTGGAGGAAATGGCCGCGGCCCTCGCGCTGATCCGCCCCGGCGCTTCCGAGTACGGATCGAAGGAGCTTTTCCTGAAACGGCTGCGCGGGCACGAGCCGGTGGTCTACGCGCACGAATCGCTGAAGAGCATTCTTGGCGACACGCTGGGCGTGTGCATCTACCAGGAACAAGTCATGCAGATCGCGCAAGCCGTGGGCGGGATGTCCCTGGCGGAAGCGGACCTGGTGCGCCGTTCGGCGGCAAAATTTTCCGGCCAGCGCGAACGCGAGCGCCTCCGCGGCAAATTCCTGAAGGCCGCGGAGCAGATGGGCTTGCAAGGGGCCGAGCGCGAAGAAACCTGGATGATGGTGGAGAAATTCGCGGGCTTCGGCTTCTGCAAAGCCCACGCGGCCACCTATGCGGACATCTCCTACCGCATGACCTACCTG
>Ga0181533_1004621_pt1 | contig 13885 bp, 9 predicted proteins | sample PEATcosm2014_Bin_45_FD_119772 | JGI IMG/M metagenome (GOLD analysis project Ga0181533, IMG submission 119772) | Peatland microbial communities from MTU Mesocosm Facility, Houghton, MI, USA - PEATcosm2014_Bin11_60_metaG | ecosystem: Environmental > Terrestrial > Soil > Wetlands > Peat | place... | reverse complement strand
TATAAAGGCAGGAAGGGAGATACAATAAAAATAGATACCTGGAGTAATTTCAGCGTGGCATCTGTCATCGTAGTGATCATCAATGCCCTTGGATACGAGGTAGAGAGGGGAATGGCCAGCGAGATGCCATTCAGCGCAACCAGCGAATGGATATACAAGTCAAAGGAAGAGAATAAATACTGGCAGGGAGGGCGCATCGAGGTACGCGCTGCAGGTCTGCCAGGCAATGAGGCAAAAGGATTCTGCCAGTTCGGGTATACGTAACGGGGTCAGGTTTCAGGTGTAGGGTGCATGACCTACAGTGCCTGCCTGCCACAAAGTCCAGATTAATTTACTGAATAACTGCTGATAGAAGGCTTGGGAGAAGTATGCCCAAGCCTTAATTTTTTGTGTAAAATCTCATCCTAACCCCCTATTTTCTTCTCTCAAATGGTGCCATAAAGTTGTTTTTAGACCGGATTAATCGTTTCTCAGGTAAAAATCATGATCACGTCCATTTAATGAGAGTAAATGTCGCAGAAAGCTTGCAGACAGGTCTCAGGCAGATAGAGGAGATTGTACAAATCCGGGTAGTAAAATGTATGTCAACTGATGAATTATTATCCGAAAAGTAATCCGCAAATTGGAACTTTATTACCGGATTAAATGCAATCAGAAAATCAAGGGCTCTTTTCTATTAATCCTTATGTCGGACACATGTAAAGATAGACTAAGCAGAAGATGATTCTCGCATCACGCGTCACGATTCTTACATCCGTGACCATCTGTCAAATCCGATTTCTGTGTTCCAACAAAATGGAACACAGATTACACTGATTAAACTGATTTACACAGATTTTTTAGTTGTAATAATCTAAGATTATTCTTTTTCAGAGTCACGAGTCACAATCTTTTTCGTCATTTCGTCATTTCGCTAATTCGTTATTTACCTGCCGTCAGTTAAAATTTCTGAATCCCAAGTATTTTTAATAGGCCACGGCAAAACTAAAATGTTATTCCGACGTCAGCTCCGGGGAGGAATAAACTAGTGTATACAGATTGGGTGTTATAGTAAGAGAACCATTCAAAAGGTTGCCCTTCCATTTGATTTTTTATATCATCAGTATACTTTATACCCCGGTAAGTAAATTTTACGGCTGTATTTAGCTCAATTCTTTTATAAAGATGAAATTTCAGTCCAAACCCCAGATTACCATAGAACGCTCCTGAAAAATTATGAATTGTGGATGAAACATATGGGTCTCCGTAATATCTGGTATCGACAAATACTGTTTTACTGTGATTCAGTGAAATATCATATCCGGCATCGACAAACAAATAAGGAGTGACCGGTGTGTCGGTGAGATTAAGCCGGAAATCAGCAAAAACAGGAATAAACGACATTTCTTCTTTAGTGTAATCTGCATAAGTGCTATATGAACTTTTTGGAGCGATCCAACTTTTTGGAGCGATATAAGCCGGCAGCCAGACGCCGATATAATCAAAACCTAGTCCCAGCCCCAATGAAATATCGCGCGAAAACCTGTATCCATTTATTGTTGAGATGCCTGGCACCGGACTGAAGGAAACCGGTTTTAAATAATTGAAATCAAAATTCAGAACTTCCAGGCTTGTCACATTGTAATAGCCCCTGAACTTATTTTTCTCAGATTTGAGACTGATGGAATCATTCTGACCACTCTTATGATGGCCCTGCCCGTTTATCATCTTGCTCTGGGCTTGTGTTCCGGAGACTCCGACAAAGACGACTATGATGGCTATAATAAAGAGTTTATTCCTGTTGGAAAAACAATAACCATCAACAAACTTATGCCGGGTTTGTCTGATGAAGTTTATAAAGTTTTTCAGGTTCATTTTATTCCCCATCTGACTAAGAGCCAGGTGCCTTTGTCAATTGTAGCACGGACAACCTTTTTTACAACGCCTATTGACTTAGCCGTATAATAATCAGTACTATCGAGGGTAGAAGTTTCTTGTTCAACCTGATAATAGATGTGATTGCCTATTCTTAAGGAATCATAGAATACAATTCCGGAGTTAGGATAAGAAAGATCTAAGCAATAGATTGTCTGCCAGACAGGATAATAAACGTTATTATTGACAGTCCTGCTTTCACAATCAGATTCGATTCTCTCTTTGAAAGATGGAATTCTATTGGTATTGTTATCATTGTAATACCACATCTCATAGTACTCGGTTGACGTATATTGATTCAGTCCCCAATACTGATCTTCAAACCCATGTTGAACGTAATAAATATAGGTGCTGTCGGTTTTCGTGGTTGAGTCATTCTCATAGATCCAATATGAGCCGGTATTAAACTCCTGGGTTTTTATCCCTGAATCTATATATGAATATTCATAGTGATTCTGGTTTTTGTTACATCCGAAAAGTACCAGGACTGACAATAAAAAAAGGAGATCCTTTTTCATGAAAAATATTTTACTTAACTGAGTACAACTATAGTTCCATTGTTTGCTTAATTGTTCTTCATTTTTTCAATCTGTCACCATTTCCCGGGTTACAGGATCATCTTATCAATTCACGTGCAGTTCAACACTAAATACTTTTTCAACCTCCTTTAACCAGGGCCTTTTATAAATAAATTCCAAGACATAAGTGCCTGCTGAAACAACTGTAAATCTCCAAAACTCATAAACATTACCCCCTTCAATATCGTTTCTTCCGCTTGTATTTCTGCTTGATAAGCTTATTAATTTCACATAAGATGAATCTGCCTTTTCTAAAGACCAACTGTAACCACAATCATGACAAGCCAGAAACTTCAAAACAAATGGCTCATTTGCTTTAACTTTTAATATTGGAATATCACCTGTTACAAAAATTGTATCATTCTGGCAATAGCAGATAGAAAAATTTAACAGAATGAACAACACTAAATACAACTTTTTCATTAGTTTCATTTTATTGCTTCACAAACTTCCCCATTTCTACAGACTTTTCATTGGTAAGCCGCACAAAATAAACTCCGCTGGGAAGGCTTGATATGTCTATTTGTGTTTTGGGCTGTGTGATTTGGCGTGTAATAAGCTGCTGACCTCTAAGGTTTAGAATTGATAGATTACTCGGGGGTGATATTTCTGATGCCTCGATTGTAATTTTTTCCGATGATGGGTTCGGGTATATTATTAGATGAGTTGAATTACTTGACAAATTACCCACCCCAAAAGGATAACCTCCCCCATTGGTGGTTTTTAGTATTGTACCATTACCACCAACTGCATACCCTGTATTTGAGTCTGTAAAATATAATGATCCTAACCCATTTGAGGTGGGCGAAATTAGATTTGTCCATAGAGCACCGCCAGTGTATGTTTTTAGTATTGTGTTCTCAGTGCCAAGAAGGTACCCTGTATCAGCACCTGTAAAAAAAACTGAACCTAAAACCTGGTAAGTCCCCGAGGTCTGGCTTGTCCAAAGAATTCCGCCATTTAAAGTCTTTAGTATGATACCACCGCTACCAACCGCATACCCTGTATCAGCATTGATAAAATAAACTGAATATAAATACTGGTCAGTCCCTGAAGTTTGGCTTGTCCAAAGAGTTCCTCCATTTGTTGTCTTTAGTATCATACCACTGCCACCAACTATGTACCCTGTGTTAATATCAGTAAAATAAACCGAATATAATTCATTACGAGTTCCCGAATTTTGATATGTCCATATAGTGCCTCCATTTATTGTTTTTAGTATTGTACCAAAATAACTAACAATGTACCCAGTATTTGCATCTGTAAAAAAAACTGAATTTAAATCCAGGTCAGTTCCTAAACTCTGACTTGTCCAAAGAGCACCACCATTGGTGGTTTTTAGTATTGTACCATTCCAACCAACCGCGTACCCCGTATTCGCATCCGTAAAAAAAACCGAGGATAAATCATTTGAAGTTCCTGAAGTTTGGCTTGTCCAGAGAGCACCGCCATCGTTGGTCCGCAGTATTGTACCAGCCTGACCAACGACATAACCTGTATTTGAACCTATAAAAAAAATTGACGTTAAACTATTGAACGTTCCCGAAGTCTGGCTGGCCCAAAGTTCCCCACTGTTAGTTGTTTTTAGTATGATTCCACTGCTACCAACTGCATACCCGGTATTTACGTCAATAAAATAAACTAAATTAAAATCTTTTTCAGTTCCTGAAGATTGGTTTGTCCAGAGTGCACCGTTATTAGTGGTTTTTAATATAGTACCACTTTCGCCAACTACATATCCAGTATTTATGTCTGTAAAATAGACCGACTTTAATTCATATGAAGTTCCGGAAGCCTGATTTGTCCAAAGAGTTCCTTCATTTGTGGTTTTTAATATAATACCACCTTCACCAACTGCATAGCCAGTATTTGTGTCCGTAAAATATACAGAATATAAGCAATTGTTTGTTCCAGAACTTTGACTTGTCCATGTAGTTCCTCCATTTATTGTTTTTAGTATTGTACCATTGATGCCAACTGCATATCCTGTATTTGAGTCTATAAAATAAACCGACAAGAGATAATTTGATGTTACTGGACTCTGACTTGTCCAAAGAATACCACCATTAGTGGTCTTTAATATTGTACCACCAAGCCCAACGGCATATCCTGTATAAGCATCTGTGAAATAAACTGACATCAAAATAGTATCAGTTCCGGAAGTCTGTCTAGTCCAAACTGTGCCACCATTTGTGGTTTTTAGTATTGTACCACTATCACCAACAGTGTACCCTATATAAGCATTTATAAAATAAACTGAATATAAATTATTACACGTTCCAGAGGTCTGAATTGTCCAGAGATTACCTCCATTTGTAGTTTTTAGTATTGTGCCAAAATCACCAACAGAATATCCTGTATTGGCGTCCGTAAAATGAACTGAATTTAAGTTATTACCTTGTGGCAATGGATTCTGCCATTGCCATTGCGGAAATGCAACAACCGGAAACACGAACATTAAAATGCAAAATAATTTTTTCATGTTCCCTCTTCGTAATTTTTAATTTTTAATTCTCCTTTGTCCCGCTTATTCTTTAACAAACTTCCCCATCTGCATTCCTTTACTACCAATCAGTTTTACGACATACACCCCGCAGGACAACCCACTGATATCAATTATGATATTTTTCTTGGTGAGTTGGCTTGTTAGGACCTCCTGACTATTAAGGTTCATTATTGATAGTTGACTTTGACCCTGAGTTGCGGATGTTTCAACTGTTATTTTATCTGTTGCCGGATTTGGATACAATTTAAACCACGATTCCTGTTGCCCATCTATCCCGACATAAACAGAATCATAATACATTACGGTTGCTTTATAACCATTCCCATAATCCGAATATGCAACATATGGTTCGCCAGATGGACTGAAGGCGAGACTTGTATAACCAGCCCAGCCTGCTGAAAAACCAGCATTCCCGACATTCTCCCAGTCTGTTCCATTAAACATCATAACAGTGGCAGCACCTTGATTATCCCAATCCGAAAAAGCCACATATGGTTCACCATGTGGACTGAAAGCAATACTTGTAAAATCAGCCTGTATTGATAAGTTATCCAGATATCCAACATCCACCCATAAGGTTCCGTTAAAAGTCATTACAGTTGCTACCATAGAATACGGATAATAAATATAAGCTGCATAAGCTACATAGGGTTGACCAGATGGACCGAAAGCAAGGTTTGTACAATCAACCGGCCATGTTGAGAAATCTGCATTTCCAACGTATACCCAGTTGCTTCCATCAAATTTCATTACTGTTGCATAATTTTCATGTCCCCCATCCTCATAAGCAACATATGGCTGACCAGATGGGCTGAAAGCAAGGCTCATATCATAAGTCCCCCATAATGTGAAACCCACATTTCCAACATACACCCAGCTTGTTCCGTCAAACTTCATTACCGTTGCTTTCCAGGAATTCACCCCATCTGAATAAGCCACATATGGCATACTATCAGATGGATTGAAGGCAAGGCTTGTGTAATCAACAACCCCTCCTGAGAAACCAGCATTTCCTACATTCACCCAGTTTGTTCCGTCAAATTTCATTACTGTTGCTGCCTGCGAATTCCCATAATCCATATATGCTATATAGGGTTGACCAGATGGACTAAAAGCAAGGCTCGTGTATTGAGCCTCTCCTGCCGAGAAACCCGCATTTCCAACATTCACCCAATTTGTTCCGTTAAATTTCATTACCGTTGCCTTTCCTGAATCTACAAGATCCTCAAAAGCCACATAGGGTTGACCAGATGGACTAAAAGCAAGGCTTGTGTAATCAGCCTCTCCTGCTGAGAAACCAGCATTTCCGACATCCTTCCACGCATAATCCATCGGCGTATATTTATACCATGGTTGTTGGGCAAAGGCGCCAACAGAAAACAGGAACATTAAAATGCAAAATACTTTTTTCATATCTCCTTTTCGTAATTTTTAATTTTTAATTTTTAATTCCCTTCATCCTCCCGTCCGCCTTATTCCTTCACAACCTTCCCCACCTCCACTTCATTATTATTGGTCAACCGCACAAAATAAACCCCGCTGGGCAGATTGCTGATATCAATTTGTGTCTTAGGTTCTGTTATTTGGCGTGTAATGATTTCCTGACCCTGCGTATTGACAATTGCCAGATTGCTTTCTTGTGATACTCCTGATGTTTCAATGATTATTTTATCTATTGCTGGATTAGGATAAATTTTCAGAAGTTTTGAAGAAACCGGAATTTCATTCGTGCCCGTTCCACCGCCATTGGTTGTTTTTAATATCATACCATTTTGCCCAACAGCATAACCAGTCTTTGCGTCAGTAAAATAAACTGAATTTAAATCTTCTGAAGTTTCTGTAATCTGTCTTGTCCACTGATCACCACCATTGGTGGTTTTAAAAATCGTACCAGAGATACCCACAATATACCCTGTATCGGCATCTGTAAAATAAACTGAATTTAAAGCATTCGTGGTTCCGATATTATTAACCGTCCATCCGGCACCGCAATTGGTAGTTTTAAAAATTAAACCAGAGCTACCCACAATATACCCTGTATTTGAGTCTGTAAAATAAATTGAAATTAAATCATAACCTGACATCTCCATGTTGGTGATATCTGTCCATATAGTACCGCCATTATTGGTTTCTTCAATGACACCAAATATTTGATCGTAGGGATTCATGATTCCACCGAGTATGAACCCTGTATCTGCATTAATAAAATAAACCGAAGAGAAAGGAAACGATCTTGTTATAGTTTGGTGTGTCCAGATAGCACCGCCATTTGTAGTTTTTATTATTATGTTAGTATCTGATAACCAATCCCAACCCACTGCATAACCTGTATTTACATCAAAAAAATTAACAGAGGTCAAGTCACCTGTCACTCCGCTTGAAAGTGCATTCCAGATTGTCCCCGCATCTATTGTTTTCAGAATAGTTCCTTTTGCACCCACTACGTATCCCGTATCGGTACCGGTAAAGTAAACTGATAATAAATTATTAGTTGTTCCACTCGATAGAGTAATCCACGTGGAACCTGCATTAATGGTTTTTAAGATAGTACCACTATCACCCACCGCATAACCCGTATTGGCATTTGTAAACCAAACTGATGACAGTTTATTATCAGTCGGTAAAGGGTATTTCCATACCCATTGCGGTAAGACAACAATTGGAATCAGGAACATTAAAATGCCAAATACTTTTTTCATCTCCCCTCTTCGTAATTTTTAATTTTTAATTTTTAATTCTCCTTTGTCCCGCTTATTCTTTAACAAACTTCCCCATCTGAATTCCTTTACTACCAATCAGTTTTACGACATACACCCCGCAGGACAACCCACTGATATCAATTATGATATTTTTCTTGGTGAGTTGGCTTGTTAGGACCTCCTGACCATTAAGGTTCATTATTGATAGTTGACTTTGACCGTGGGTTGCGGATGTTTCAACTGTTATTTTATCTGTTGCCGGATTTGGATACAATTTAATCCCCGATCCCTGTAACTCATTGATCCCGTCATAAACGGAATCATATTTCATTACAGTTGCTTCCCAGGAAACTCCACCATCCGAATAAGCCACGCAAGCTTGTCCGGATGTACTGAATGTGAGACTTATATAGTTAGCCATTCCTGCAGTGAAACCCGCTGTACCCACATCAACCCAGTTTGTCCCGTCAAATTTCATGACAGTACCTTTAAACAGAATATTATCATCGCAGAATGCAACAAATGGTTCGCCAGCCGGATCAAAAGCCAGCTTTATATACTCAGACCATAATGATGTGAATTGTATATTCCCCACGTCAACCCAATTAGTTCCATCAAACTTCATGACCGTTGGAGGGCCAAAAGTAAGAGGACCGGGTATATACAGATAAGCCAGATAAGGTTGTCCATCGGAAGGATTGAAAGCAAGGCTCGGCGAATAAGCATTTGGTCCGGAAAAACCTGCATTTCCGATATTCACCCAGTTAGTTCCGTCAAATTTCTTTACAAATGCTTTTGAAGAATTGCTTCCATCAGAATATGCCACATAGGGTTCACTTGTCTGACTAAAAGCAAGACACGTCTCCCTGGCCGATCCTGCTGAGAAACCGGCATTTCCGACAATCACCCAGTTTGTTCCGTTAAATTTCATTACCGTGGCTTTAAGAGAATTTCCATAATCCTCGAAAGCTACATAGGGCTGCTCATCAGCCGGGCTGAAGGCAAGACTTGTCCAGGCAGCTTCACCTGCCGAGAAACCGGCATTTCCGACATTCACCCAATTGGTTCCATTAAATCTCATTACCGTGGCTTTAAAAGAATTTCCCCCATCCTCGTAAGCAACATACGGCTGACCAGATGGACTGAAGGCAAGACTTGTATACCAGACTTCTCCTGCCGAAAAACCTGCATTTCCAACATTCACCCACTCTGTTCCATTAAACATCATCACAGTGGCACCACCTTGATTATAATTCCCAAGATCTGAATAAGCCACATAGGGTTCACCATAGGAACTGAAAGCAAGACTTATATAATCAGCTTCTGCCGATGAAAACCCCGCATTTCCGACATCCTTCCAGGCATAATCCATCGGTGAATACCTGTACCAATGCTGCTGGGCAAAAACAACAACCGGAAACACAAATAATAAAATGCAGAAAAGTTTTTTCATACGATTGTTATAAAAAGATGCATGAGAACCCTGGATTGGACCATAAAGTTCCAATATCCCGCAAAACTCCACCAATAATAAGAAAAAAGCCGATATCATGCAAGTTTCCGGGCGTTTATATTTGAACCTTTGGTGAAGAGTATAGAAAATGATGGAAGATGGACTGGTATTCAATCATATCATTGGTCTCAAAAGAGACAAAAAAATCCCTGGCATTTTTGATAGCGATTCTCAGGTATTAGCGGGGAAAGGGGTTGACTTATAAGGTTTTTTTCACCGCGAAGACGCCAAGACGCTAAAAATTAAATTATTTATTTTGCGTTCTTTGCGTCTTTGCGCCTTTGCGGTAAAAGATAAAAATCTGACTTATTAGTCAACTCCCTGGGGGATGAGGTGCATGGTCCTCCAATCACTGAAAAATCATTCCCGCCGGAATGATCTGTTTTTTCATTTGCGGGCTGCAAATGGAAACTTTCAGCCCGTCATCCCCAGTCTTATTAAAATACTCCACAAGGATCTTATGATACCCCCTGGCAAGCGGCACCTCTGAACCCACTTCCTTCATGCTATGCAGCCCGTCATTATCCACGATCTTCTTCCCGTCGATCCATAAAATGCTGCCATCGTCAGAATCAGTATAGAATAGATAGACATCATCGGAAGGAATGAGAATATGACCATTGAAGCAGAATCCGTAATATTCTTTTGATGCCTTGGGACCCAGGCTGAAATTATCCAGGTTTCCTTCCTTGATTGGTTTTAGCTGTTTAAAATCAGGGATGCTGTCCCAGTTTCCCTCATAATAACTATATCTTACACCCCGGATGGGATTTCCCACTTTGATTCCAGGGATCGGTTCAGCTTTCCTGAATATCCTGGTGCCGGCCCCCGACACCGGTTTCCCCTCCCTGAAACAGCGTGCGGAAACAGTTGCAGAATTCCGGATGACAATGGGTCCGCTATAAACCGGTGAGTCAACACCCGGAACAGATTGATCCGTTGTATAATGGATCTGGACATTTTCCCTGTCGCTTTTTAGCGTGACCTGTAGCTGATCAACAAAGGAATCAAAATCCGAAAGGATCTCCGGAGGTTCCGTTAGGTCAAGCTTCCCGGAAAGATCAAGTACCACAACCGTATTGATCGTATCCGGCATTTCCGGAGGCAGGGATATTACCAGTGCATCTTCCGACCTTGAAACATTAACCGGAGTCTGATTTGCATCTGCAAGCAGGTATGCTCTCAACGGCTCATTCAGGACACCCGGGACAACAAGCTTGTGTGTCCCAGGCCACTTAAAGACATGCAGATAAAGCCGGACCCCTCCCGGGATCTCTTTCCGGGTGCATCTTCCCCACTCCGGGGAATGAAAAGGGCTGGCTTGTGTACCATAGATCGATTCCCCGTTCACCTGCATCCAGGCGCCGATCGATCTCATCCTGTCAACACTTTCCGGTGGTATCAGTCCTTCACTGGTTGGTCCTACATTAAGCAGGTAATTCCCTCCCTTTGAAGCAATATCCGCAAGCATCCTCAGTAACTCTTTGGCGGATTTGAAATTCTTATCGTTTTTATTGTATCCCCAGTGATCATTCATCGTCATGCACGTTTCCCAATCTGCTCCGGGTAAGCCTGTCTCAGGGATCTGTTGCTCGGGAGTTCCGAAATCGCCCCCAAATGCCCCTTCCTTTGTAAGCCCCTCCATATCGAGGCGTCCTGCCCCTACCCTGTTGTTGATGATAAGATCCGGTTGAAGTCTCCGGCACCAGGTATAGATCTCTTTCCCCAGCTTTTCATTCCAGGTATTCTCCCACTCCCCGTCAAACCACAGCACCCCTATCGGCCCGTAATTTGTCAGCAGCTCTTTGAGCTCTGCCTTCATATAGTCGACATATCTCCCGAATTCAGCCCCCGTAACCGGCCGGTCTTTTTCCCACGATCTTCTTGGAAGGTAATCCGGGTGATGCCAGTCCATGATTGAATAGTAAAAGCAGAATTTCACCCCGTATTTATGGCAGGCATCTGCCAGATCCTTCATCGGATCGTGATGAAAGGGGGTATTCATGATGCAGAAATCTGTCTGCTTTGTATCGAACATGCAAAAGCCGTCATGATGTTTGGATGTGATCACAATATATCTTACGCCGGCATCCTTTGCCATCCGTACCCATTCATCGGCATTGAACTTTACGGGATTGAACTGGTTCCTGAACCGGTCATAAATGTCGATCGGTATCTCTGCAGAAGTCCGGATCCATTCCCCGTAACCCGTCTGCCCGTTCCATTCGCCTGCCGGCACTGCATAAAGTCCCCAATGAATGAACATCCCGAAACGCGCATCCCGCCACCACTGCATTCGTGCATCATGCTGGTCCTTGGATTCCGGCTGAGCAAATGTCAAAACCGGAAAAAGCAAAGCGCTGAATAAAAAAATCGTAAACAGTTTCTTCATACAATTGATTTTTTTACATTTATTAACCGGCGAACTAATTAATTGGAGCATTGTCGCTTGTCTGCTTGTGAATTCTGTGTCTTTTTAAAAATGTTTGAAGTTCGGCGTTCTGTCTTTCTTTATCCACAAATTTCACTAACTTTCACGAATTCGTGTTAATTCGTGTAATTCGTGGATTAAATAAAATCTCTCCAACCCTGAAACTCTGAAACTCTGAAACCCTGAAACCCTGAAACTCTGAAACTCTGAAACCCTTAACATCCACGCGTCACGATTTCGCCTCACTTTTCACCTTTAAACTTGTCATTGTTCAACCCCTTCAGGGTTGTAGAATTTGGGTCGCCGTACCACACCCGGTTTCACCGGGCGTTATTCATATTCAACCCCTTCGGGGTTATCGAATCAAAGGGTATATCCTCACCCTTCGCCCTGACAGCCTGCATTATCGGCAAGCAGGTTTTCGCAGAGAAAATCCCAACCGTAATTTTTAATTTTTAATTCTCCTTTGTACGTCTTATTCTTTAACAAACTTCCCCAGTTCCACCATCTTATCATTAGTCAACCGCATAAAATAAACCCCGCTGGGCAGATTGCTTATGTCTATTTGAGTTTTGGGTTTTATAAGACTGCATGTCAGAACCTCTTCACCGTTCAGGTTCATCATTGATAGTTGGCTTGGGGCTTGGCCTTCTGCGATTTCAATTGTTATTTTATCTGTGGCAGGATTAGGATATACCAATAACCTTGATTCCTGTGACTCATTTATCCCGACATAAACTGAATCATATTTCATTACGGTGGCTTCATTGTTATCTGCGAAATCTTGATATGCCACATAGGGTTGACCAGATGGGCTGAAGGCAAGGCTTGTGTATTCAGCCCATCCTGCTGAAAAGTCAGGATTCCCGACAGTCACCCAGTTTTCGCCATTAAATTTCATCACTGTGGCATTTTGTTGATTATCCTCATCCCCTCCATAAGCCACATAAGGCATATTATCAATTGGGTTGAAAGCAAGACATGTATGTGCAACCCATCCTGCTGTGAACCCTGCATTTCCAACATTTACCCAACTTGTTCCATCAAATTTCATTACAGTTGCTCCATAATGATTTTCAACATCCTCATAAGCAACATAAGGTTCACCATCAGATGGGCTGAAGGCAAGGCTTGTGTATAAAGTCGCACCTGCTGAGAAACCCGCATTTCCTACATATACCCAATCTGTTCCATTAAATTTCATCACTGATGCTTTTCCCGTATACCAATCTGAACCTTGATAATCCTCAAATGCCACATAAGGTAGACTATCTATTGGGCTGAAAGCAAGACTTTCATAATTTGCCTTACCAGCTGAGAAACCCTCAACTCCAACATCTACCCATCTGGTTCCATCAAATTTCATTACCGTTGCTTTATAATAATCTGCAACATCTTGAAAAGCCACATATGGCTGACCATTAGATGGATTGAAGGCGAGACTTACATGCAACACCTCAGTTACCGAGAACCCCGCTCCAACGCTTACCCAACTGGTTCCATCAAATGTCATTACACTTGCTCCATAATCATTTTGCCAATCATAATACATATATGCCACATAAGGTTGACCATTAGTTGGACTGAAGGCGAGACTTTCATAAGCCGCAATATCTGCTGAAAAGCCTGCATTTCCAACATAAACCCAGTTGTTTCCGTCGAATTTCATTACAGTTGCTTTCCCTAAACTACCCATATAGGCAATATAAGGTAGACCATCAGTTGGACTGAAAGTGAAACTTATCCAATTGACTTCTATTCCTGAGAAACCTTCATTTCCCACATTCATCCACATATAATCCAATGGTGAATATTTGTACCAGGGTTGTTGGGCATTTACAACAATGGGGAACAGGAACATTAAAATGCAAAATACTTTTTTCATTTCCCCTTTTCGTAATTTTTAATTTTTAATTCCCCTTCATCATCCCGTCCGCTTTATTCTTTAACAAATTTTCCCACTTTAACAGTCTTATCATTGGTCAATCGCACAAAATAAACGCCGCTTGACAGATTGCTTATCTCTATTTGAGTTTTGGGTGATGTGATTTGCCTTGTAATGAGCTGCTGTCCGTTCATGTTCATTATTGATAGTTGGCTAACTGCTGGGGTTGACCCTGTTTCAATTGTTATTTCGTTATTTGCCGGGTTTGGGTAAATAGTGAAACTTGTACCAGCTTGTTTGTGTTCCTCAACAGAGGTTATCCCTCCATATCCTTTTTTTAATATGGTTGACATTTCACC
>Ga0181533_1004620_pt1 | contig 13886 bp, 10 predicted proteins | sample PEATcosm2014_Bin_45_FD_119772 | JGI IMG/M metagenome (GOLD analysis project Ga0181533, IMG submission 119772) | Peatland microbial communities from MTU Mesocosm Facility, Houghton, MI, USA - PEATcosm2014_Bin11_60_metaG | ecosystem: Environmental > Terrestrial > Soil > Wetlands > Peat | place... | reverse complement strand
TCAAGCGCCCGGAAAGCCCTGCACTGTTCCGCTATAAGCACCGACTTGAGTTCCTCCACAGCCTTGCTGTAAACATCATTGACGATTATATAGTCGTACCAGCGCGATTCCTTTATTTCCCTGGAAGCATCCCTGATGCGGCGCTCTTTCACCTCGGCGTTATCTGAATTGCGCATATCCAGACGTCGGCGCAACTCGTTAAAACTGGGAGGTAAAATAAAGATGAAAACCCCTTCCAGGTAACGCTCTTTCAACTGACGCGCGCCCTGGCAGTCTATATCCATGATTACGTCGATGCCTTGGGATCGACACTCCGCTAGGGAATTTATGGTGGTACCGTAAAAATTGCCGTGGACTTCCGCCCATTCGGCAAACTCCCCAGAAGTGACCATCTCTTCAAACTCGGCGGGAGAGGTGAAAAAATAGTCGCGGCCATGCACTTCGCCGGGCCTGGGAGAACGGGTAGTATAGCTTACAGAATGCCGCATGTTCGGTAAAATGTCAACGACTTCCTTGCAAAGCGTGGTCTTGCCCGCCCCTGAAGGAGCGGAGATGACAAATAGAATCCCTTCCTTTTTCATTGTTGCCTCGGGGCTCGGAGGCTGGGAACGGAGGTAAATGAAATCTTTCCATTTCCCCGTTCACTAGTCCCAGCATCATTCAATGTTTTGCACCTGTTCACGAATTTTTTCCAGCTCCGCTTTTAATTCCACGATATATGAAGTAATTTCCACATCGTTTGCCTTGGAACCGATGGTATTCACCTCTCGGTTTAACTCCTGAATGATAAAATCCAGTTTTCTGCCAACCGGTTCATTAAGCTCCAGAGTTTCATCTAGCTGCTTGAGATGGCTGTTGAACCTTACCAACTCTTCTGTTATGTCGCAGCGATCTGCCATGAACGCTATCTCCTGGGCCAGCCGCTGCTCATCCACTCCGGAATCAGCCGACAGTTGCAACACTCGCGTCTTTAATTTAACTGCGTTTTGCGCAACCGCCGCCGGGGCGTGTTCGGTTATCCGCATTATAAAAGCGGAGAGTGATTCCCGCCGTGTTTGCAAATCTTCCAGAAGAGTTCTCCCCTCGCGCAAACGCATGGAATCGAGATTTTCGACCGCCTCTTTCACAGCTGCGATGATCGCTTCCCGTAGCGATTCCGCCTGATTTCGGCTCTCCTCCGTAATCAACAGATCTTTCTGGGTGGCAATGAGGGACAAGGGGATAGCGTCATAGAGTCCAAGCGACTCTTTCATCTTTGCAAATGCATCATAATAAGCCTTTGCCAACGGGATATTCACCACCGGCAGCGAACCGGCGCCGATCATCCCTTCCTGTTGAATATAGATTTCAATTTTCCCCCTTTTCAGCCTCTCGGCAACGCTTTTGCGCACATCGTTCTCCAATGCTAGGAGTGTTCGTGGGAGTTTGACAAATATCTCGCTGTAACGGTGGTTTACCGACCGAATCTCCACTGTTATCCTGCCACTTTCCATAGCGATCTCGTATTTGCCGTACCCGGTCATGCTTCTGATCATAATAGCTCCATGATTGATTGGCTGCTGCTGGCCATTAGCCGCCAGTTAACGTTTCTGCAGCTTTTGCTCCCAACGCCACGCATCGGCGACAATAGTTTCCAGGTCATTGTAGCGGGGTTCCCAATCAAGCACATCGCGTATTCGGTCGGCCCTGGCAACAAGCATGGCAGGATCGCCGGGGCGACGGAGTGCCTCTTCAACCGGCAAATCCACTCCCGACACCCGACGGACCACTTCTATCACTTCACGTACACTTGCGCCCTGACCATAGCCGACATTCAGGGTGACCGATTTTCCTCCGTTTTCCAAATAGCGAAGCGCGGCAAGATGAGCGGAAGCCAGGTCTTCCACGTGGATGTAGTCGCGAATCCCGGTCCCGTCGTGGGTCGGATAATCGGTCCCGTAGATGGAGATGGCCCCCCGCATTCCCAAGGCCGCTTCACAGCATACCTTTATCAGATGAGTCGCCTCCGGGGTTCGCTGCCCCATCCGCGCAAGCGGGTCCGCGCCTGCCACGTTGAAATAACGGGGCGCGACATACCGGAGACCATGCGCCGCACCCACATCGCGAAGCATCCATTCGCTCATCAGCTTTGATGTGCCGTATGGATTTATCGGCGCAGTCGGACTCTCCTCCGAAGCGAATCCTCCTTCAGGCATACCGTAAACCGCCGCCGTGCTGGAAAATATGAACTTCTCAACGCCGAATTTGACGCACACGGACAGCAGATTGAGCGTATTGCGGGTATTGTTGCCATAATATTTCAGTGGAGCAGTCACCGATTCCGGCGCGACAATTGCGGCCGCAAAATGGAGGACAGATTTTATGCCATATTCCCGGAAAACATTTTCAATTTTCTCCGAATCGGCCAGATCACCAGTTATAAGCTTTTCACCATGAACAAGCGCATCGGCGAAACCTGTCGAAAGATTATCATAAACAATAACCTCATACCCGGCCTCGGAAAGCTGCCTCACCACATGGCTGCCGATATATCCGCAACCACCGGTCACCAGAAGTCTTTCCATGTATCCCTCCCTTAAATTCCGCTACCTGTTATTTGTTGTCCAAGGACTGGCACTTATCAATACCGGTAACTCACATCCAGCTTGAAAATCTGGTTGGTCTGATCAACCCCTGCCATCAGGTTCAGATTATTTATACGTTCCCATCCATACATCAATTGAAGATCAAAATCACCGTGCAAGGGGAGATCCCAGAATGCCCGCATTGAATTTTTTCTCTCCACCGCCTGCATAACGCCGTCCACCAAATTAACCTGGCCTGAAGCATCAACAGGAAGTCTCCCCAAATTTCCCCGCTCTGTATGATAATATTCCAGGGCAAGGCGGTTTCGAATTGAAAACCAGTGGCTGTAACGGACAAAGAATTCCTCGGCGGCCCCGCCCTGCGAATCTCCTATCGGCATCCCGCGGTAAAGATATCCTTCGGGAAAGGTGCCGTTGGTATAGAGAATACTATTGCCAAGGAAGTATTCGAACCTGAGATCGTTTTTGCCGTCAGACGTCAGACAGGGGACAAAAAAACCCGCCACATAACTCTCCACGATTGGCCAGAATAATGCCGAATCCTCACCGGAAAACTCCCCATAGATTTCCGTATTGCGCAGAAAAGGCAACCGCAGTCTCAGTTCCATTCCTGCCAGATTGTTGGTGTTGTCCGAATTGGTCCCGCCAAAGATCCCTTTTAAGTATGCGCTTAAGCTGTTATTCACTCCGGGGCCGCCAAACTCCTTGCCATAGTTGATCCCGAATTCCACATTTGGATTAGGCAGGAAGGAGAGCTTTGCAGCCATAAAATAGGGCCGCCGTTCCTGACCGTTGATGACGGTATCGTCAAGACGGGAAACGATCAAAGCGTATTTGAGATCCCACAGGTATTTGCTGGTGATAGGCTCCGGGCTCGAAATCTTCACGATGTCGAGATTTCTGGCGTTGTTCGTCATGGTAATAGCGCCGCGGTACCCGGTCCCCAGCCAGTTTTCATCACGGCCGACTTCCAGTTCCAGTCCTTTTCCCCCAAGCTTCAGATACCCTTCGTTCAAAAGAAATTGTTTGGAATCGGTTCCCCTAGAATACAGGAACAGCGGCTCAATGAGAGCAGATGCAAAACTTTTGATATAAGCTTCGCCGATTAAACGGAATTCAACGTTATTGCCCGAATGGTAGACAATCCCATCGTTGTTCTCCAGAAGCGGCGTCCCCTCGGTGCCATGCTGTTGAGCGGCAGTTGGATAAGGGTTGACCGGTCGCAACCCGGAGCCTATGCCGAAGACCCCGTCACCTCCGGGGTCATCAACAGGACGCTCGTAACTCCTTGGTACCCCGTCAAGATATACATAGCGCAGTCTGGCGCCGACAAATGGATTATAATCGAAGGACGGGGCCTTGTCCGGTTCCTTGTAAAGACCAACCTCACGTGGAAGCAGCTCCTTCAACCGCTGGAGAAGCCTTTCGGCAAAAACCAGGCTTCTGCCGTCCAGCTTGTCAAGGCCCTTTTCCGCTTCCGTTACGAGTCGTGCAGTCTCGGCCCTTGAATAAGGCCTGATGCCCTTGAAGTTCGTGGCAACCAGACCGAAAGCCTCAAGCTTTTCCAGATAAAAGTAAATCGGGCTGTCAAGGGGAATATTATTAGACGCAAGTGCCCAGCACTTTGTTGAGGTATTCAGCAGAAAAACCGTGATGACAAGCATCAGCAATATTTTGCCGGAAAAATATTCCATTTTGTTCCGAGGTGCGAAGTTGAAATTTAGTGGCAAAAATTATTAATGCCTTATCCTGTGTTTCCGGATTATCACTAACTATTTAAAATCAAAAAGAAGATTATAATGTGTAACAAAAAGCACTCCCCTTGTCAATCCTCACATTGACTCAAAAGAAGAAAGACTCATGTAATATTTGGTTCAATCAATCGGAAAGATGGACATCTCTCAATTCAAAGGAAGGTACAGTGAATGGACTTTTCGGGTAAACTGGCTTCAAACCTGCTTCGGTAAGTTGTACTGCTTCTCCTTGTTTTTGATAAAATATACATTCTTCAAATCTTTTTTGCCTTTATTGGGGAAAAGATCCGGGCGAACCCTTTGGAAAACAGTAGGGGGCGGGCCTTTGAAATCATAACTCGGAGTGAATTCCGGCACCAGCATAATTAATGTTTTCATCAACCCCTCTATATCAGAATTATCAGCCATCTCAAGCAAGTCATCCAAAATGGCTGATACGATTCCAAAATCTAAAGCAACAGCACCAGCTATTTTAATCTTTTCATGGCTGGTCGGTTTTATCCCTTCTCCCTTCACGAGCAACTCCTCGAAAAGCTTCTCCCCCGGGCGGATTCCACTAAAGACTATGTCTACGTCTTCATAAGGAACGAGACCGGAAAGCTTTATTAATTCTTCAGCCAGATCCACAATTCTAACCGGGTCACCCATGTCGAGCACTAAAATCTCCCCTCCCTTACCAAAACAGCCTGCCTGTAACACCAACTGGGAAGCTTCGGGAATAGTCATAAAATAGCGTATCATATTTGGATCGGTAACAGTAACCGGTCCGCCATGCCTGATCTGCTCTTTGAAAATCTCAATAACGCTGCCGTTGCTTCCCAGGACATTGCCGAAACGAACTGTTGTGAATTTTGTGGCGCTTTCCTGGGCAAGGGCCTGGACATATATTTCGGCGGTACGCTTGCTGGCGCCCATCACGTTGGTGGGGTTGACAGCTTTGTCGGTGGAAATCATGACAAAATTTCTTACGCCGAAATGGTGCGCCGTATCAGCAAGTTTTTTAGTGCCGATGATGTTATTTGTAACCGCTTCAAGCGGGTTGTATTCCATCATGGGGACATGTTTGTATGCTGCTGCGTGGAATACGACTTCCGGCATGAATTCGGCAAAGGCCATCTCAATCCTGGCTTTATTCCTAATATCGCCTATAAACGGGATAAAAAGCTGTTCCGGAAATTTGTCCAGCAATTCTTTCTCCAGATAAAATAGCGGCGTTTCAGCGCTATCAAACAGGACAATCTTGGCCGGTTTGAATTTTGCAACCTGTCGACAAATCTCGCTTCCGATACTTCCGGCGGCTCCGGTGATCAGTATTTTTTTGCCTGTAAGATATCCGCTGATGCTCTTCACATCAAGGACAATTTGATCTCTTCCCAACAAATCCTCTATATCGACAATCTTGATTTGAGAAACAGCTATTTTCCCGTCAATTAAGTCGCCAATTCTCGGCAGGATCTTCGCCTGTAACTTCGCCTTTTCGCAACTGGCGACTATCCGCTGAAGCATTTTGCCATTTGCGGAAGGTATGGCGATAATGATCTCTTCGATCTGATATTTTCTGACTATCCCCCGCAGATGATCAATGTCACCAAGAACGGGAACTCTATGGAGGCACATCCCTTTCTTCTCCAGATCATCATCTATAAATCCAACGACATTATATGTGGATCCGCGTTGTTTGCGCAGTTCCTTCAAGAGCATGCTGCCTGCTTCTCCCGCTCCAATTATTAAGGTTTTGCGACCTTTCCCGTGATTAGTCAAGTAAAACTTCTCCCGAAAAATCCGCCAGAAGAGACGACTGGAAGTGACCATGAAAAACAGTAAAAACCAGTCAAGCAGGAAAATGGAGCGGGGGAAGGAATTGAAATAATGCATATACATGACTGTGAAAACAACCATTACCGAAGAAACGGTTATAACCTTGAATATCTCCGTGGCATCCTGCAATGACGCATAACGCCAGAGACTCTTGTACAAACCGGAAATGAGAAAAACAGAGGGCTTGATTAGCAGAACAATATAAAGCCCTTTGACAAATAAATCCCAGTTATCGGGCGGGACTGTAAAATCAAAGCGTATTAGAAACGCCAGAAAATACGCCGCGACGATTAAACAGATATCGACCGCAAAAACCCGAAGACGTTTCTTGTTGAACATAAACACTCCTTCGAAATTTGAACTCCAAGGGCCTGTCAGAAAATAACCTTACGATAAGGCGCTCGGAACTGGGTCAGATTTTGAGAGTCAAACCGCAGGCGTAGTATAAGCTACGGCGAGGATTTGGCAATTGAGAGTCGGTGAAAGATGGTAGCTGGATTATTTAGTTTTAGTTATTTCCTGACAGTCCTAAGCATTGTTCCAACAGGACGTACAGAATGTGAATCTACAGAAAAGAAGTTTCATTCATAATTTGGTGAGCATTGCAATGCATTATCAGCAGGTTGATATTATAGAAGGCCGTATCCAGATGTCAAGGGCCAACTTAGCTTTCACCTTGTGCATATTTAGATCGGGTTGATAACTTTGCATTCACCATTCAACCTTTCACCCTGTCCAATATTCCTGCGGCTAAAAGTGGGAGCATGATTTCATGATGGCCGGTGATCGTGTACCCTTTCCCTGTGCCTGAAGTCGGGCGTTTTACTACGTTCTGCAATGGACGGTAGTGCTGCTGCATGTCGAAGTTGGCAGTGGTGAAGTTGTCCACCCGGTGGCCAAGGTTCTGGGCAATGGAGAGCGCTTTGAGGAAGACTTCAGGAAGGATTACCGCGCTCCCCCCGTTGAGGAATACCCCTCCGTCACCCAGCTCAGCAACCACGGAGGTCAAGAGACAAAAATCGGTGAAGGTGGCGGCGCCGATCACCGCACCGTCTGCTTCGGGGTGCTGATGGATAATATCGGTGCCGAGCGCAACGTGGACCGTCACCGGAATCCCTCGCTCAACGCAGGTAACCAGGAGGCTGTACTCCCGGAAGGGATTTTTGTTGGCGATGATGAATCGCCCCACCGCCTCGCCGTAACCTATTCCCTGAGCCACCCCGCCTTTCAGGGCGCGGTTGATGTCGCGTCCGGTCTCTTCCGCCATCCCGAAATGCCCCTCATGCAGGACCTCCCCGACATCCTCGCTGGTTTCGCCGATCAAGGAGATTTCATAGTCATGGACAGGGCCAGCCCCGTTCATGGCCACCGCGGAAATTACACCGGCATCGATGAGGCTTTTCAATACTGGCTGCAGGCCGCATTTGATCACATGGGCACCCAAAGCCATGATCACCGGTTTTCCCTTGGCATGCGCGGCAACCACAGCGTCGATCACGTTAAGCAGCGCACGGGAACCGAGCAGGTCGGGAAAAGCGTTAATGAGTTCCGCGACCGTCATTCCGGCATGCACAACACCGGCCCGATGCTTCGCCATAATAACCTTGTTTTTTCTCTCCGAAAGGGGATAGGTCTTAACATCCGCCAAGTCGATAGGCTGATATTTCATGGTGTTCCTCTCTTTGTACAGGGAGTCCCTCGTTCTACGTTTTCGTGTTCGACGTTTTACCACGAATCAATAAATCTTGAACCTTCTCTCCGGCTTAACGTCCTAGAGCAGACTCCACTCCTTTCAGTATGGCCTCCACTGTGATGCTTTCACGGCACTGCCGGTCACGGTCGCACTCCTTGCGCAAGCATACGCGGCAGTGTAAAGGTGACTGGATAATGACGTGATGGTCACCTCTCGGGCCATTCCTCCTGGGATCGGTTGCCCGATAGAAGGAGACCGTTGGCGTTCCAACCGCCGCGGCAATGTGCACCGGTCCACTATCCCCTCCGATGACCAGATCAACCTTGCCGATCAGTGCGGCAAGCTCCCCGATCGTCAGCCATGGCAGTGGACGTATGTATCCTCCAACGGAGAGGGAGATTTTCTCCGCTCGTTTCTTTTCCTCTTCGCTCCCCCAGTTAATTAGAATCGCGGAATTAGGATATTCGGCATGTAGCCTTCTTCCCAGCTCAATCCACCCTTCATCATGCCATAGTTTCGTTGACCAGGTCGTCCCATGCTGAAACAGAAAAACAAGTCCATCGGAAAGAGTAGACAAAAAAACCGTCGCAGTTGCAGCATCCTCTGATGAAGTTGGAATAAAGGATGAGAGGGTAATATCTCGATAATCCTTTCCGAAAGGAACGCTCACCACACGCAAAGAGCGGTCGGTTACATGATAATCGTGATTTCTGAGAGAAACCTGCCGTGTAGTAAAAAATAGATTCGCCGACTCCTGGAGGGCCTCACTGGTGAAACCGATTCGGTCGCCGGCCCCTGAAAACCATGACAAAAAGCCACTCTTCAAATTCCCCTGGATATCGAACACCAGGTCATAGTTACGCCGATGGAGAATATCTCGTAACTCACGGATTTCGCGCCAAGTCTCCCGGGAAAAAGGATGCTTCTTCCACTTCCTGGTATGGATCACGTGGAGATGGGAAATACCCGGATGTCCAGTGAGAATCTGCCGGCACCGGTCCTCCACCACCCAATCAATCTCGATGCCGGGAGATACCTGGTGGAGATAGTCGAGAACCGGAAGCGCATGAATGACATCTCCAAGTGCGCTGGTTTTTACAATAAGCACTCTCATCATTAGTTCCGAACCAACCTATGGTGTTTCAAACATTCCTCCGCCTGTAGAGTTCCGGATTAAGAGCAGGATCATTGTACATTTTAAACTGCCTGTAAAGTTTCATCATTTTGCGCCCGGCTAGGTAGTCATCGAAAAGTATCGAAAGAGCCAAAAAAAGATCATGCCTCTGAATCTTCAACACCTCCAGTTTCATCAGCGAGCGCTGACGGTGTTCTTCGGTTATATCGCGCCGCTCTGCATCTTCAGCCATGTGGGAGATCTTCAGGGAGAGGATTGAAATACGGTCAACTATGCTCCCGGGAGTTTCGGAGTTGGTTGCTTCAGTCCCTACTGTTGGGCCGCGTTCCTCAATCCACGCGAGTATCTGCTCATCCAATTTTTCGATAAGATCGTTGCGCTCCTGGTTATATCGATCTATCGCCCGCTTGACCATCGCTATACTGCCATCGTCCACATCGGTGCGTCGCGCCTTGTCCTCTTCATGCCAGAGAAGGTAGTTTCTGTACGCAAGTTCAAGAGCAATGAGATTCAATTGCAAACCGGCTGGATGGTAATCACCGGGCCCAGTGTGCCAGTATTCCAGGCAGCGTTCAAAAACCGCCGGCAGATCGTTCAAAAACAACTCTTCCATTTATTCTTTCCTTTCGTTAACCAATTCAGAATATTCTTGATTTTTTCGCTATAAAATCAATATAATATCTAATGTTTGTCATGAATGCTTGCCGTCATCATTTGTACAACATCACGCATTTTATATTTAGCTTTCCAACCGAGTATTGATGCAGCCTTGGAAGGATTTCCATAACTGGTCAAAATTTCTGAAGGCCGCAAGAGAGATGCGTCACTTAACGTATGATCCCGCCAGTCAAGGCCGACTGTCAGAAAAGCCTCGGCCACAAAAGCTTCCAGAGAGTTGTTTCACCGGTTGCAATAACAAAATCATCGGGCTTTTGCTGTTGGAGTATCTGCCACATAGCCTCGACATATTCCGGCGCCCAACCCCAATCCCGTGAAATTGAGATGTTGCCCAAGTGGAGTTTTTCCTTGCTTCCTGCGGCGATACGACAGGCCGACTTAACAATCTTCTGAGTAACAAAACGCTCTGGCCGCAGGGTGGATTCGTGATTGAAGAGTATGCCGGTACATGCAAAAAGATTATATGCTTCACGGTAGTTGGCCACTTCCCAGAAGGCGGTAGCTTTGGCGACTGCGTAGGGGCTGCGGGGACGAAAGGGGGTCTCTTCGTCTGCCGGTTCCCCACCGGTATTGCCGAAGCATTCGCTGGACCCGGCACTGTAGAGTTTCATGGGGCTGCCGATAAAACGTATTGCCTCCAACAGATTCAAGGTGCCAACGCTGATGCTTTCCAGGGTTTCCACCGGTTGATCAAAGGAGAGTCCAACCGAACTCTGGCCAGCCAAGTTGTAGATCTCGTCCGGCCGTACTTTTGCCAATACCTGCAGAACGCTACGGAAGTCATTCAGCGCCATGGAATGAAAGGTTATCTGTTCCTTGATTCCGAGCAGGCGCAGATTGCCGAAGGAGGACATCTGAGCATCCCTGGCGGTGCCATGGACATGATACCCCTTACTAAGCAGAAGCCTGGCCAGGTAGGCTCCATCCTGCCCGGATATGCCGAAGATCAGGACTGTTTTAACCATTGGCCCGTTTCTCCCTTTCAGAAGGTTCCAGTTCAGCGTCAACCCTCATGTTGACCAGCTCATCAAAGCTGGTTTTCAACTCCTTTCCCCGTCATCTCCCAGCCTCCCATTTCCGCCACCTCTTGGTTATTGAGCGCCGTAAATTTATGAAAGGGACCGCCAGACGGTAGAGGGCCAACTGGAGAAAAAATATCCACGGCGGGATGTGAGTGCCGATTCTCTGGAGTGCAATCTTCCTATCCCCCAAACTTTTCCAGAAGAAGTAGGCGAGACGGAAGAGGGCATAACGTTTCGCAAACTGCCCGACACCGACATATGTCCGCCCCAGGTAGTCGTTTAGGAGGTAAAACATGTCGTTTATGTAGCAAAGATTCTCACGGTTTTTTGCCGTCTGCTGCTCCGAGTGAGAACGGAAAGCACATAGCGGCTCCTTTAAATAAGCAAAAGTCCCCTGTTCCAAGAGGTGGAACCACATTTCCAGGTCCACCAACTGTCGGTAGCGTGGATCAAACCCCCTGCTGGCCGTATCCTTACGGAACATGACCACCGAAGGCTCACCAATCCTATTGTGCTGCTGGAAGAAGCCGTCCAGGCAGCTTTTGATCAACACTTTCCCCGGTATTCTTGCTCCGTCAGGGAAACCCGCAAGAGTCTCGACCACCCGCGATTCTTCGTCGATAACGACCCTCGCAGATGCCACCAGGGAGACATCCCGCTCCTCATCGAGTATCGCCACCATACGGCCAAGTGTATCCGGTGATATAAGGAGATCATCTCCGAAAAGGAATTTGACGTATGTCCCTTGGGCCATCTCCAGACAGCGATTCCAATTAGGGACCATGCCGAGGGTGGCCGGATTTGCTAGAAACCGGAATCGCGGGTCTCGTATCGCATACTCACGGGCAATTTCCCCTGTAAGGTCCGTAGAGCAGTCATCGATGACCAGGACTTCAAAATTGACATAGCTTTGGCAAATAACCGAATCAAGAGTTTCCTCAAGAAAGCGTTCTTGGTTGTATGTGGGTATACATACACTGACCTGAGTACCGGACATATCAGCATAACCAGGCATAATAATATCCCCCCAAAGCGGCTAATAAAATCATTAAACAACGCGTGATTCGACACTGTTGCTTTTGTAATACACGGAACACTCATACCAAATGAATGAAAGCTCCAGCATATTTCGACTGAACCTGAAAAATCTTGGATGCGTCGATTTCGATTTCATGGGTTAAGGTACACGTTGCCATTTCGACATCCTTTGAAAAACGACCGTCAAATCCACCTCATAGGGACTCAAGGCCCTACCTCGAAAGCTTCTAAGGCATTGCGCAATTTACGAATTTCAGAGTACAGGCTTGATCTGACTGTCATAGAGCAGAAATATTCACGTGTCACATATTGATAACAATACCCATTTCATTGAATGCAGATAAAAACCGTTGGTGCCACGTGTGATCACGCAAACAACGCTCAAGACCAGCTTTCCTTATAGCTTCACGTTCATTGTCATGGGTGAGGTAATATTTTATCTTGTCGGCGAGGTCTTCTGCTGATTTGTAGCAAACGATTTCTTTTCCGAAAACATAAAAATCTCTCAATTCATCCATCTCTTCAACCATGTAAAAGCCACCACTCATCGGTACCTCGAAGTCGCGCAGACGGACTTGAAGAATTCGCTCCGTACTATTGTGTGTATTCCCACATGAGGAAAACCCAATATTTATTTTTGAGCGACTGTACATCTTGACCATTTCTTCATCTGTAAGAACTCCGCCGACGGCATAGTCCGGCAAAACAATCGGAACTTTAGCGAGCGGATCATAAACTTTTCTTTGCCACCAGCGTCGCAATGTATTCTTCAAACGTTTAGTAAGACGTGGAGTTCTTTCAAAATAAGCCGTTCTAGAAAACATCTGCCAGCCAACACCCCAAACTCGAACGTCTACATCCTGTCCCCTGAGGTAGTTGATGTACGCTGGGCGATCACCATAAGCCTGTCCAACAAATGTTACGTCATACTGCAGAGGAAGATCATACGGTTTGTAGAATGATGGATTTGCCGCCTCTTGGCAATAGATCGGACGAGCCCCCATTGCAACATAATCATTTAATCGAAATTTCTCCGGCACGAGGCACCAGTCGTAACGCGGTGATATCTCTCGGACAAGATGCAGTTGGTACGATCCGTTACAGTACCAGTTCACAGTTTTGATTCCCATCAATCGTATTTCGTCAATTGCTTCGGGTAAAACACAGGCATCGTAGAAGTAGCTGAAAAAAAGGTCGAGGGGTTTATGGGCATGTGCCTCTCGTATCTGAAGAAGGAGATTTTCAGTCAGTACAGGACGATTCTTGTTGATAAATTCCAGTTGCGACGGATCTGCGGGATCAAGATTATTGAAGGTCTCGCCGAAGTCGTAGTCGAATTCAACTAACTCATGCCCCAACTCCACGAGCGGCAGAAACAAGTTATTCCGCCAAAGTTTGGATTCGAAGACGGCATTAGGAGTTGTGTCAGCAGCGTAAAATATGCGCATGTGAAGGATTCTCTTCAGAAAAAGCTATGATATTTGCTATGTCAATTTCAGCAAATTGCGTCATAGGATAGAGAGTCTGATCATTCACGTCATCTGACAGGCCGCATATAACATAACCCTGGTGTGTTAATTCTTCCAATATTGTTGCCGCAGAATAACCCGCATCAGCCGAAGTAGTTTCCGCATATTCAAGGATAATCAAAGGTTTGTGGCGAGCCAAGGTTTTTCTCGCCCCTCGCAAGACAAACAACTCCGCACCTTCAACATCGATTTTAATAATATCAGGCGGTAACAATACTTCTTTTTCGATTATCACATCAAGAGATGTAACCTGAATGGTTTCCTTCCCTATATGGCAGAGTGGATGTCCTTTCGGTAAACTTCTTTTAAATATCGAATTGTTTCCACTTGAACTGTAAATATTTATCTCCTCTTGCCCATCCGAATCGGAAATACCAAGCTTGAACGCAGAAACATTACTAATCATATTCCTCTGGATATTACGCATCAAGACATCGTAGGTACTCGTAACCGGTTCAAATGCAAAGATATGCCGCGCCTCTTCACAAAAACTTAGTGAATAAACGCCATAATTGGCTCCAATATCATACACTACCGGCATTTCAAGGATTTTAACCAATTTGTTCAACCAAAAGAAAACGTTTTTCTCATAGTACTCGTTTCCGGAAAAACACCACGCCATATCCTTGGGTAT
>Ga0181533_1004619_pt1 | contig 13886 bp, 14 predicted proteins | sample PEATcosm2014_Bin_45_FD_119772 | JGI IMG/M metagenome (GOLD analysis project Ga0181533, IMG submission 119772) | Peatland microbial communities from MTU Mesocosm Facility, Houghton, MI, USA - PEATcosm2014_Bin11_60_metaG | ecosystem: Environmental > Terrestrial > Soil > Wetlands > Peat | place... | reverse complement strand
CTGTACAAGCATTGGCAGTGGGAGCGGCCCGAGTTGAATCCGCTTTTCGATTTCATTTATGCCGCCAGTTGCAGCGGGCAGACCACCGAAGACGCCTTCGGCAAGGAAGACCTTTCCCCCAAAGATAACGGATGGCTGGAGGAGTCGGTAGACTCGCTCCAGCGCTTCCCGCTCGACCGTATCGACTGGCGCTTAATCAACAGCCATCGCCTGGACATCATCCGCCTGCCCGATTACGTCGAGTTGGACCGCGACATCGGCGACGCCGGCTACCGGGTAAACGGCAAAGTCCTGCCCATTGATGAACGTTGGGTTGGTCACTGGAGCCACGATCCATGGGAGCTCGACGAGGGCGGCAACGGCAGGACCCTCGCCGATGGCGGGGCCTTTCTGCTCCCCTATTACATGGGTCTGTACCATAAGTACATCCGGGAGTGAGACATGAAATGTTCCATCATTGGCAGGAGGACTTATTGCTATGAATTTCGACCTTTCTGAAAAACTGGCGATAGACGGCGGTCCGAAAGCCAAGCAGACGCCTTTCGGCCATCGCCAACGGCACGGTGACTTGGACAAACGCTACCTCACAGAAGTCATCGACTCGGACGTGCTCTTTTTCTATTTGGGAACCAAGGTTCGAGCTTTTGAAAAACGCTTCGCGGAAATGTACGGAAAGAAGCACTGCATCGCCTGTTCCAGCGGAACCGCGGCGGTTCATATCGCCATCGGGGCTCTGCAACTCCCCGCCGGAAGCGAAGTCATAACTTCCGCCATCACCGACATGGGAAGCCTCACCGGCATGCTCTATCAGGGGTTGGTGCCGGTGTTTGCCGACGTCGATCCTGCTACCCTCAACCTGGACCCGGAATCGGTGCGAAAGCGAATCACTCGCCGCACGGGCGCGATCCTGGCCGTCCACCACAGCGGCTTGGCCGCGGATCTCGATGCGCTTCTGGGTATTGGAGCGGAATTTGGAATCCCCGTCATTGAGGATTGCGCTCAGGCCTTTGGGTGCGAATACAAGGGAGAGTTGGTGGGCAGGCGCGGAGCCATCAACTGCTTCTCGCTGAATCATTTCAAGCACATTACTTGTGGATCGGGCGGTATGGTCGTTACCGACGACGATCACTTGCGTTATCTCAGTTCGCTCTTCCTCGACAAGTGTTACCAGCGCGAAGAGGGAATCCGCAACCCGTTTTTCCTGGCGCCTAACTATCAGATGACGGAACTCCAGGGCGCGGTGGCGTTGGCTCAGCTCAGACGCGTGGAGGAGTTTACTTCCCGCCGCAATAAGCTGGGGACACTCTGGAAAAATTACTTGAGCGACATGCCGGGCATTTCGACACAGAGGGTGGCGCCGGGCTCAAAGCACTCTTACTTCCTGGCCCTGTTTTGTCTCGACCTCGACCTGCTGTCCTGTACTGCGCAGGAGTTTTCCGATGCCCTGAACGCCGAGGGCGTGCCCAACAAAACGCATTTGATTACCGGAGGACGTCCCGTCTACCTTTACGACATCTTCCGGAATCGCTCCGCCTTTCCCGGAACTCATTACCCGTTCGTATCGAAAGACCTCGACTCCGAGCGCTGCTACCAGCAGGGCGATTGCCCCGTGACCGAAGCCGCCTTCGACCGCTGGATTACCATGGACCTTTACGAGCACTACACGGAAAAGGACATGGAGGAAATCGCTCATGGCATCGGCAAAGTCGCTTATCACTATGCGTCGAGCCGGAGTGCGTCAACATCGCGTGGCGCCGCGTAAGCGCCTTGCAGCAATGCGAAAATGAGGAGGTTGCATCCGGCATCGAAAAGAACCTGAGGTTTTCGATCCGCGCAGATTGTGAATCCCACTCAATCAAGTTTCGATCCGGAACGACCTCGACCGCCGATTCGCCGCCTGCGCTGGTGGATTGCCGGGCTGCTGTTCGCTTCCACCATCATCAATTACATCGACCGGCAAACGCTGAGCGTGCTGGCGCCCATCCTTCTGGTGGAGTACCACTGGACCAACACAGATTTCGCCACCATCCTGATTGCTTTCCGAATTGCTTACACCCTCATGCAAGGCGGGGGAGGACGGTTGATCGATCGCCTGGGCGCGCGTCGCGGCCTGTCGCTCACGGTGACCTTTTATTCTTGTGTCGCCAGTCTCACCGCGTTGGCACAAGGGCTCGCGAGCTTCCGCTTCTTTCGCTTTCTGCTCGGCGCGGGGGAAGGCCCCAACTGGCCGGGCGCCACCAAGGTCGCCTCGGAATGGTTCCCGGACAAGGAGCGCGCATGGGCCGTGGCGATGTTTGACAGCGGCTCGTCCATTGGCGGGGCGATTGCTCCTTTTCTGGCCTTGTATGCCTACAAATTGATGGGCAGTTGGCGGCCGGTTTTCCTGGTGACCGGAAGCTTGGGTTTTCTTTGGATTTTGGCTTGGCGCTGGCTCTATCGCCCTCCGGAACAGCACCCGCGCCTGGCGCCCGAGGAACTTGAATACATCCGGCAGGGCCGCACGCTGGAGGTCCAGGTTGCACCTCGCTCCGGAATCACCTGGCGCAAGCTGCTGCGCTATCGGCAAACCTGGGGAATCATCTGCGGCCGCTTTCTGCTTGATCCCTATTGGTTCCTCATCGCCGATTGGTTCGCGCTGTATCTCCGCAGTAAAGGCTTTCGCCTGGAACAAAGCATCCTGGGCTTCTGGGTTCCCTTCCTGGGCGCCGACCTCGGCAATTTTTTCGGGGGAGCGCTTTCCAGCTATTGGATTTCGCGCGGCTGGTCGGTGGGGCGTTCGCGTCGCACGGTGTTGCTGATTTTCGGGCCCAGCATGTTAATCCTCATTCCCGCCGCTTTCACCGGTCACTACCTCACTCTGGTGTTGTTGTTCGGATATGCGACGTTTGCCTACGCCGCCTGCTCGACCATGTTTTTGTCGCTGCCCAGCGACGTTTTCCATCCCGACGCGGTGGCCTCCGTCAGTGGCCTGGGAGGCACCGGCGCGGGCATCGGAACCCTGATCTCCACCTACCTGATCGGCCGCATCTCCGACCGATTTTCCTTTCAGCCCATCGTGATTGCCGGCTCCATCATCCCCTGCCTCGCCACCGCGATCTTTGTCTTGATGGTGCGCGCCCGTAAGACTCCCGATCCGGAAGGCATTGTGCTGACGTTCTGAGGAGCCAGAAGTCAGAAGTCTGGAGTCAGGAGGAGGTTGTGTCTCCATTTGGAATTCGGATGATTCACGAGGGCAGTTTGAGCCAAGCGTCTTTAGTGGATTGCGCAGAGCAAAGCTCTGCGTCTCAGCCGGCCGCAGAGCTTTGCTCTGCGCAATCCACTTCTGAAGTGTTTACGTGGACGTATTTGAAAGTGCAGCCCCGGACGTGGTACAAAGAGGTATGGACAAGACCATCCGAAAGTACACCGACTTCGAGGAAATGAAGGCTGATGAATATCGGTACTGGCAAAGTCGGCCCATGCATGAGCGGATGGACGCGGTTGAGGAAATGATCCAGACCGTCTACGCACTCAGAGGTTGGAAGATCGAGCCGGATGTACCAAGATCACAAAGGCCTTTCCTCCGCCTTCCATGCCCGTGGCGTTAGATACCTTTCGCGTGATGATCTCATAGCGGCAAAGCTGGCGGCAGCACGACCGCAGGACCTCGCCGACGTTGAGGCAATTCGCAAGGCGGCAGAAAGCCAATGCCCGCAACCCGCAAAAGAAAAGCCCGCACAACCGAAACCGGGCGGCCCGAGCCAGTAGCACCCACCCAGGGCCGTGTTGTGCCCTCGCCGTGTTGATCGTGAAGGTGGACAGTTGCCCATATTTCCGCCCAGGGGTTTTGCCTTTTCTCGTCACTCGTCACTCATCACTCTTCACTGCTTTCGGAATTTCGATATGTTCATTGCCAGGCATTAAAAAAAGGCCGGGGAGGAATTCGGCTCGGGGCCGAATACCTCTGCTACCTCGCTGCCTCCGTGCGCTCGGTTAGCGCCGCCCGTCCAGGGCATTAAACCAGGATTCCAATATTCACGATTTGAAAGCCTGGAGTAATCCCGCTCGAAGCGGGATAACTCCGCGCTCCTCAAGCGGACAATCATTGCATTCGCCTTCTAGTACTCGCGCGTTTGCACCACCTTCAAGGCAGCTAAAAACAGAATCGCCGCGGTGCCGAGCGAGATTCCCATACTGGCCCAAGGAAACGTATGCGTAAAAAGCGGCGAGGACTCTCCCATGGCTCGGAAGATATTTACGGACGTCGGTAGGAAGGGCCTGGATAAGAGCCACCAGAAAAACACAACCCCAAGCACGCTTGTCAGGTATTGCCAGATGTCGTCCAGAAAGGTTGAGAGGAATACTCCTAGGGAGTAGAACGCGGAAGCGCATATAGAAAGGGTCACCCAATAGGCAAACAAATCTGAGCCCGTGAGGTGCATCCTGAGGGCGGAGAAAAAGGTCCAGATATAGCAGGGAGCGATGGCGAGGACTCCGGCCGCCTCCAACATGCCGAGCCCGGCTCTTGTCGCCAAAAGCCGAAAACGGCTGACCGGAAGCGAAAGTGTGAAATACGAGGATCCATGCAGCCCTTTTCTCGGTTGAAGGTCAGATTCTGTCTTGATACCCGATCCCGCCAGCACCGTCAGAATGAGAGGATAGCACAGCGCTATAAGTCCGGGTATGCCTGCCACAAAGGCTAGGAGGGCCGGGCGTGCACGATTTGCGGCATACGGGGTCGAAGCTACTGATCCCAGTCCCCACACTGCACATAGCAGAAAAAATAAGATACGGTATCGTGTCTCAAGCCAGCCTTTGTACCAAAGCATTTAGTTCCTCCTCGCGTGTTCCAAAAAGATTTCCTTCAAAGTGACCGGAAAGCGCTCCACCGAAGCCCCGGGCAAAGACCGGGCCTGGTTCACGATGGCGTCCACATTGCGACTGGCGAGGATGTCCACCGTGCGTCCTTCTTGGCGGACTTGGTCAGCTCCGTCAACCCAATGAATCGGCGCCCGCAAATCCTCGCCCAATACGATTCGTAGCCGCTGATACTGCGCCTTCAGGTCGTCGAGTGAACCGGTAACGATCGCGGCCCCATGATCGATGATGCAGACGTGATCGGCAATCTGCTCGACCTCTTCCAAATGGTGTGAAGAGAAGAAAATCGTGGTTCCCTCCGCCGCGGCAAGCGCAACAAGTTCGCGAAGCGCGTCTTCCACCGCGACCGGGTCCAGGCCCTCGGCGGGCTCGTCCAGGATGAGAAGCTCAGCGCCATGCGAGATTGCGAGCAACAGCATCAGCTTCGATCTCATGCCCTTGGAGAGATCGGAAATCTTGCGGCTTTCCGGGAGATCAAACAACTTAAGGTATCGCCGGTCCAGATCATCCCGCCATTTGGGGAAAAAGCTTTGGGTAAAGCGGATGATTTGCTCCACGGTCATATACGGATATAAATCCTTTTCCTCCGAAACGAAGCCGACGCGCCGCCGGATTTCCACGCTCGCGGCAGCGTCCGTGGCAGCGAGGCCGAAGACACGGGCATTCCCTCCGTCCGGTTTCAGGAAACCCATCAGAAGCTTGATCGTGGTGGTTTTCCCCGCGCCGTTCCGGCCGAGGAAACCGAAGATGCTTCCGGCCGGCACGTTAAGATTGAGTCCACTCAATGCCTCATTGCCTTTGAATGATTTGTGAAGCTCCTGCGTTTCAATGACGGGATCAGCCATTCTTTCCTCCTTCCGAGTTTGTTTCCGTGCGAAGTTGTGCCAATTCATTTTCAAAGAGCCTTCTCGCCTCGTCTTCGGTAAGGCTGAGAGACATGAGGCGCTCCAAGGCCGACTGTACAATGGTCCTGGCCTTGCGCGTGACCCTCGTGTGGCCCGCGACCGATTCGCTAATGAAGGCTCCCGAGCCGTGCCTTAACTCGATGATCCCCTCGTGCTGAAGTTCGCGATAGGCGCGCACCACTGTGTTCGGGTTCAATACCAGGTCTTCCGACAGCTTTCGAATGGTAGGAAGTTGGTCGCCCGCTCTGAGCGCGCCGGTTTCGACGGCGTGCTTGATCTGCTCCATGAGCTGGAGGTAGATCGGGACACCGGAGGACGGATTAAGACGAAAGAGTATCATCAAAGTGTGCTAGTCAATCGATACACTAGTTCAATTCCGCAAGTGTGTCAAGTCCGAAATTTGGACCAAGAAGATAGGTGTGGTCTCAACAGGTGGCGTGGCTCACTAGGGGTGTGGGTGCATGGCGACGGACTCGCGGGCGCTCCTTCTTTAAGAAACGAGCATCGACCGCGCACAATGGTGCAGGGGTCGCCTGGCGGTTACCTATAACTGTCCAACCCACCACTTGTGCCGGATTGGGAACGATAAACGCTCCACTACGACAGTGGGGGAGATTCAAAATCGCCTTGGTCAATTGTTCGTATAGTTGCCTGCCGGTTTTTTGACCCAGCACCACGCGGCTATGGTCGGTGACTATTGGGCAGTGGGTTCCTCCGGCAGGCTCGGGAGGTGCGCCCGAAGTTGTGGGGGACTGCGGGCGCACGCGCGAATGCGGGGCCTGGTTGGTTACGCTTGGCGTTTGTTGTCGGATCGGACAATAATTCCTCTTGACAGACCCAGAGCGCTGGCCTATACTGTTAGGCTGCACTAGGCGAGGTGCCGCTTTGTCTCTGCGCAAGTCTCCCACCCGCACGCCGGCTTTTCTGGAAGCCATCCGGCGCAACGCTCAGAAGTCCACCGGGCCCTGGACCCGGCGGGGCAAGGCCCAGTCCTGCCTGAACCGACTCAAGACCGGCGAGCGCTCGCGCGTCTATCGCCGGTTGTGGTGGGGATTACTCGATGCCCCGCCCTGCGCGGTGGAGCGGACGGCCCACGAGCTCCTGACCCGCGAGCAGGCGGCGCACCCCGTGTTCGCAGAACTTGTGGAGCTGTCTCGTTGGGCGGAAAACATGACGGCCAGGGACAATCGCCGAATCCGCGAGTTTGTGGCAGCGAAGCAAGAGGCGTGGGCGGCCAGCGAGAACGAGCCTCAGGAGCCGACCCGGGCAGAAGAATCTGAGGGAAAATTCCTGAAAGAGCAAAAACATCTCATCCGTCAGCCGACGGACAAAGGCGCGGAGGCGCAAAGAAAACAAAGCACCTTTACCTTCGAGCGGGGGAGAGGGCAAAATAAAAAGATGTTAGAAATCGACGTTGGAAGCAGGAATGTTGTTGAAAACAAAAGAAACAACGACATCTTGTCATGCTACTCGTCGGACATTTTAGGCAATTCGGAGCCGGTTTTGACGGAATATGCACACTTGGGTGGGACAAAAATCACCTTTTCGATGCGATTTAACCGCCGATGTACGGCGCTGGCGATGCCAAGGTGCGAGCCGCAAAATCTCCCGGACGCCCGGCGGATGGACTACCGTCAGCTTGCCTTAGATGTGGCCCATCATGTTAGGCTATCGCTTGCGGGGCCCGGCGGTGCGGCGGAAGAACCGGGCGACTGCCGGGCTGGCAACACGACGCAAGACAAGAGGAAAACTAGTCCTACGCGGCAAGCGCGCATGGGTTATTTCTTTCCACCGCTCGGGAAATTCCCCATTTCCGTCGCCACGGACTTGGGAACGCCTTGATATTCCACCGGCTGCCGCACATGGATGAAGTCGTTACCGAGCAGTTTAATGTCCTTGGTCTGGTCGCCGCTCAAGCGGAGGAAGGTCTCCGTGGGGACCGGCCGCGAGCCGCGCACCAGCGCGTCCACCACATTGTTCATCAAGACGATGGGCTCCGAACCACTCACCGTGCCGGCGCGGAAGCCATCCAGGTCGAGGGTCTTCACGTCATCGAAAACCATGGCCGGCCGCGCATCGGCATTATCCCAGCGCACCTGCACATTGGCGAGGGTCAAACCCTCCACGTGGCGCGCATAGAAACCGTAGGCGGGAAGGATTCCGAACATGCCGGCCTCGGGATACATATCGGGGAATTCGGGAACGTCGAGTCCTTTCGCTTCCTTCTCTCCCCCGCGCATGGTGATGTTAATCCCGTCGAGCAAGACCCTCTCAACCGGATATCCGGGCAGCCCGGAGATGTTTGAAGTCTCCGATGCGCCGGTGGCCACGACGTTCGAGATGGAAACGTTCTGAATCGTGCCGGGAGTGGGATTGGTGAGCCCGCGTCCGCGATTTCCGCGCCGGATGAAAATTGGGATCAGGACGCCCTCCATCGAGATGTTGGAGATGACCACGCCGTCGATGTGCGCTCCGTCCACCGCTTCCAGCGAAATACCGGAATGTGGCGGGTGCCCCTTTTCGCGCGGCAGCATGGTCAAGTTCGACACGGCAATATTCTTAAAGTCGCCGCTGCTCTCGGTTCCAAACTTGAAGTTGTTGGCGTTCGTCCGCAGCACGCAATTGGTAACCGTGAGGTGCTCGGAGGGCCGCGCGTAACCCATGGAAGGGCTGGCCTTGGGGCAAATGGCGTCGTCGGACGATTCCACGTAGCAATTGGCGATGCGCACGTAACGCGAAGCGTCGGGGTCGATGCCGTCCGCATAACTGTTCAAAACGGTGACGCCGATAACGTTTACGTAGTCACATCCCCAAAAGCTGACGGAATAATTCGGAGAGTTCTGCACCGTAATCCCCTGGATGGTGATGTACTGGGACATCTTCAAGGCAATCGTCTTGGGCCCGTGGCGATGCGTGCGATTCCCATCAATCGTGCCCTGGCCCACGATGCCAATGTTGTGCACGCTGTCCGCGGTAACCAGTCCGTAATGAAAATAGGTGGTTTCGTTGTCGGAAACGGATTTGAAGGGCAACTCTTCATACTTGTCGAAATCCGCGTCGTCGGGGCTCTCGGCCAGCGTCGCTCCGGCTTCCAGGTAGAGCGTCACGTTGTTCTTGAGGCGAATGGTTCCGCTGATGTAGCGGCCGGGGGGAATGTGCACCTCGCCACCGCCCTGCTTCTCCGCAGCATCAATGGCGCCTTGGATGGCCGCCGTGTCCTTGGTGACCCCGTCACCTTTCGCGCCGTAGTCGCGTACGTTCAGCGCCGCTGCCGCCGAGACGGCAAACGCCAAACAGAAGCCCCCGATCACGGCAATTCGCAGTAGCCAACGATGATAAGCAGTATTGTGCGTCCCAATAGGGATTGGCATTGGGTTATCCTCCGCCGAGTCTTTTACCCTCAATCCGCCCACAATTCAATACTCTCGGGGTGTGTTATTTTCACTTTGAAAGTATAGCGGGTAGCACGCGCCCTTCGGTGCTGCGGCTCTTCCAGATTTTTTATCTTTATCTGGGCCAAAGAAAAAATCGGATAACGAAGTGGAAAAGCCGCGGGACCGGAGAGCGGGTCCCGCGCTTCCCCTTGCTTGGCGGACAGCGGCGAGAGTTCGCGGGTGGCGCCGACATGGCATTGGATTTCGGCGACCCCTGGCCCGCCCAAAGGTCTCCCCGGTATCCAGGGCGCAGTCCGTCAGCCGACGGATCAATCGGCGCAATCCAAACCAATGTATGCGCCCCCGCGGTGACACCGCAGCCCGCTCGCCGGTTCGGGAAGCGTTGCACAGAGTCGGCTCGAAGCCAAGCTGCGTGATTATGTTTACCCGATTCTTCGCCAAACCCCTCACTCCGGTTCGAATATCCAGCGACTGAAAAATTGGGACCCGCCGACTTGGCGCTACCGGGTGGGCGATTGGCGCTTCTTTTACGAGATCGATGAGAGGCGGCGTATCGTTTTCATGACCGCTGCCGATCACCGCAAAGAGGCCTATCGCTAAGCACTCCCCGAGGGTAGCACAGGCACTCCTGCCTGTGCCTGAGGCTGATGCCTCCCATGCAAAGCGCACAGGCAAGAGTGCCTGTGTCACTGAAGCCAAAACAGGCCACGGATAGGACGCAGTGACAGAGAGGTCGCCCGGGTTCGTGGGGCGCATGCAGGAAAGGCATTGTGTGCGCCACCCGCGCGACCATCTGGGCCCCATTCGCGCCCACATTTAAGGAAATTCGCCGGTGCCGGGAGTCCATTGATTCGCCTTGCGGACTTGACGGCCTGGGGGGAAATATGTAAATCTGATTTTATGACATTACGCATTTCCGCAACCGAAACCGTCCGCAGATTTTCCGAGCTGATGAACCGCGTCCGCTACCGGGGCGAGAGTTTTGTGGTGGAACGCGGAGGCAAACCCATCTGCGAAATTCTGCCGGCCCAGCCGCCCAAGTTCAGCGGCAGAGAGCTGGCGGACCTGCTCCGTTCGCTTCCCAAGCCGGATGAGGAGTATCTCGCCCTGGTGGAGAGCCTGACGGCGAAGCAATCCAAGGTGGCAGGGTCGAGATGGCCACGCTGATCGATTCCAGTGTCCTGATCGCCGCGGAGCGGGGAGATCTCGCCCTGGACGCTTTCTCGGCTCGTTATGCGCAGGAGGATGTGGCGATCTCGGCGGTGACGGCCTCCGAACTCTTGCACGGCGTTCATCGGGCAAGGACGCCCGGCCAGCGCCACCGCCGTCAAGCCTTCGTTGAGGGGTTGCTCGCGCAGCTTCCCGCGATCGCTTTTGATCTCACCGTGGCCAGGGTGCATGCCTCGCTGTGGGCCGACCTCGCCAAGCGCGGCGTGGCGGTCGGTGAGCGTGACCTGATGATCGGCGCGACCGCCATCGCCAGAAATTACACCGTGGCCACGCGCGACGAACGCAGCTTCTCGAAAATACCCGGGCTCAGCGTGCAATTGCTATAAGGCGGCAGTGGCACAGGGACTCTTGCCTGTGGCGAGGGCTGATGCATTCCATGCATATAACACAGGCAAGAGTGCCGGTGCTACTGAAGCCAGAACAGGCCACGGATAGGACGCGGTGACAGAGATGTTGCCCGTGTCCGTGGGGCGCACACATAAGAGGCAATGTATGCGCCACCCGCGCCGCACTTTCCTGCCTGGTGCTGTGCCCGCATAGAATTTCCGCTCGAACCATGGTATAACTGTTATACCTCATGCGATTCCACTTCGACGTGCGAAAAAGCCGGCGGTTGAGAGCGAATCCCCATCGTGGAATCGGCTTTGAGGAGGCAGAGGAAATCTTTTCGCACCCTTATTACCTCGACCAGCGTTCGCATGTTCCGGAACAGTACCGAGCGATCGGCTGGGTGGAAGAACGCCTTTACAGCGTTATCTTCGAGGTGAGGGAAGACCGGGAAGGCGAGTATTACCATCTTGTGACATTGTGGAAAGCGACCCAAGAGGAGCACCAGCTTTATGAAGCAAACGAGTAAAGCCCGCAAGATTACCTCCGCTGAGGAAATTGCCCGGCTCGCCGATCGCGGTGAGAACGTTTCGCGCTTTTTCACCAACTCGGGACGGATGATGGAACCGATTCGCAGGGTGAACGTGGATTTTGCCCCTTCCATGCTGAAAGAGCTGGATGGCACAGCGCAAGAGTTGAACATCAGCCGGCAGGCAGTGATCAAGACCCTCATTCGGCAAGCGCTTGATCAGCGATACCTGGCAAGAGGTGCTCGCCGCAGGTCGAGGCGGGTTAGCTGAAGAGTTGGGGTGGCACCCCGATGCATCGGGGTGCCACCGTTAAGAAGCCAGAACAGGCCAGGGATAGGACGCGGTGAAAGAGATGTTGCCCGTGCTCGTGGGGCGCATGCATAAAAGGCAATGCATTCGCCACCCGCGTTTTGACTCCTTCCCCCGAAACAATTCAAGCCTAAACTTCTCTCGTAAGGGATAACTACGCGGGTTTCGCAAGTGGGAGGTACCTTGATGGAATCAAAACACGGAGACTTCTGGGGTCACGTAATGGCCGTCATAAATGATGCACACGATGAGTGCGCCAAGATGTTCATGGATGGGAAACTTGATGAGTTCGAGAAGACTTGGCTCGACCGTAAAGGCGGAAAGGTTACAAAATTGACGGAGCACGCCTGGTTTGCCGATGCCAAACCAATCCCAAGAAAAATCGCATCCGAAAGTATTCGTCGTGAAGTTAAGGACATGGTCGAGTATTACCGCTGGGCAAAGAAAGCTCTGAGTTCCGACTAAGGACCAGCAACACACAATTAGAGGAATACCCCAAGCTGCAATGAAGACCCGTCGTCAGTTAGAAGGGACCGTGCGGCTCTCCCCTTCTTGAGGTCTGCACTTCTTCTTTGGGAAATGCCGCACACCTCAAACACGGAGGTCCGCGCTCCGCTGGCTAATGGAACCTAGAACCCGATTTTCGGCCGTCCGGGTGGCGGTTGAAGATTTTGGAAGTAGGACACGATACCCTCTATCTGTCGACGCATAAAGCTGTCATCGCAGTATCGCTTAGCTGACATCTTTTTCCCGCCGATGGGCCGTCTGCCGGGCCTTGCGCGCACTGGCCCGGCCGAAATGACGCGCCGTTTCATCTGGCTATCGGGAATGCGGAACGATGATAGGTCCTCTCCGAATGCTTCTTCAAGCGCGGTCACGATCTGGTGGAATTGCGCCACAGCCTCCTCATCGAACGCCCTTGGGGGGTGGTTCCGAAATGCATCGAACCTTGCTAAGGCAAGGCTCCTCCTTCGCGCATCATCCATGAGAACATGATAACGCTGATTTGTGGAATGGGGTACCCCCTCAACAAGACGTCAAGGGAAAAGGAAAATGGGTCAAGGGCCAGAGACTTCCCCGACGCAACGAAACCCGCTACTGATGCCCCTGTAACCAGGGTCGACCCTGACGCGGCCCGAGACGCGAACGAGCTCGGGACCGCTGCTCCAGGCGCCGCCACGCAAAACGTGGTAGTCACCTCTCGCAGGTCCCGCTGGGTTTTGGGAAGGGCTACGCTGATAGTACTTCTCGTCGTACCAGTCGCTCACCCATTCCCAAACATTCCCCAGTGCGTCGAACAACCCGAACCCGTTGGCTTGTTTCTCGCCCACCGGATGCGTCTGCTGTCCGCTGTTCTGACGATACCAAGCCACTTCGTCCAACGACCCGTAGCGCTCCTCCGTGCCTCCGGCCCGCGCCGCATACTCCCACTCCGCTTCCGTGGGCAGTCGCCCTCCTGCCCAGGCGCAATACGCCTGCGCGTCGTCCCAACTGACATTCACGATCGGCATTTGCTTGTTGCTCCAGCCTGGGTTGAAGTCTGGAGCGGTGGGCACAGCTCTTCCTGTGCCTGTCGCGAAGCGTTTATACGCTCCCACTGTCACTTCCGTCTGCCCCAGCCAGAAGCCCCTCGTGATCATCACTTGGTGCGGCGGTTTCTCTGCATCGTAACATTCCTTATCCCCGGGCGAGCAGCCCATCTGAAAGCTCCCCGGTGGAATCCACACATACTTTAGCCCGTCGTTAGGATTGATCCTCACCTCCCCCATGGATCCTACGGCTTTGGCGGGCGGAGAAATGTTTCCCACTTTTGACCTATGCTGCGAAAAATACCAGATCGCGGCAACGATAACGATGAGCGCAACGCCCACAGTGGCGGCGAGCGTCCTCCTGCTGGGTGACTTCGGCACCGTCCGCGACTTCGCAGGTTTGGCCACAGGGGGCGGCAACACAATCCGGGTAGAAGGGGGCGGCACGGAAGCTTCGGCTCGGGGCGAAGGCTGAGCGGCGCTGGTTAGTTCGCGTGCGAATTCCAATACCGAACCGTAGCGCTGGTCACGGTTTTTGGTAAGGGCCTTCATCACCACGCTTTCGAGTTGGGGCAGCGCGGGGAGGTCAGGTTTGACAGTGCGGAAGGGCGGTGGGTCTTCCTGCATGTGCATGCGCAGGTATCCGACCGGCGTGTCGGAATGAAATGGCGTGCGGCCGGTGAGCATTTCGTACACCACCACGCCCAGCGAGTAAACATCCGAGCGCGCGTCGAGTTCATCGCTCCTCATGCCGGAAGCCTGCTCGAACGACATATACGCGGGCGTGCCGAGCACCATGCCGGT
>Ga0181533_1004617_pt1 | contig 13890 bp, 14 predicted proteins | sample PEATcosm2014_Bin_45_FD_119772 | JGI IMG/M metagenome (GOLD analysis project Ga0181533, IMG submission 119772) | Peatland microbial communities from MTU Mesocosm Facility, Houghton, MI, USA - PEATcosm2014_Bin11_60_metaG | ecosystem: Environmental > Terrestrial > Soil > Wetlands > Peat | place... | reverse complement strand
TGGTGTCTCTGTATAACTCCGCTCGAACCTTTTTTCAAGGACATTGACTCGTCCAAAGCTCGTTTTACCCCCTCCACATACCCCTCCACACTACTGGAGGGGTGCTGATTTGAATCCGTCCTTTGTTCACAATGGTATTTGGCGTTTTCCGCGTCTCCCTCCACCCCCCGACTTCGGTCGGTTTTTCCGCTCACGCGGCTGACGGGCTGCGCGTGGCCTAGCGGCCATGCTCGCCCAAAACCTCCCTCGTCGCTGACGCGACAAACGGGTTCACACACGGACGGGTTGGATTTTTCTGAAATTTTTACGAATCGCCGTGAGGCGATTTTTCTCCTCGGTCACTTCGCCTCGAATTTGGTGACAAGATTCGGGATGGATGCGCGTCTGGCACTGCCGCTGACAAAATCGTCGCCCAAAAAGAATTCCAACTGCAAATTGCAGACACCGGGGGATGGTGATCTGCCTTCAGACGACACAAATGCAAATGTCGCAGTGATGGAATCCGCCGGGCTGATTTCAGCGGCGGGATTGAAATACTCCTGCATTGCTCCGCCATAGGTATATTGAACATGCACCGATGCGTATGAAATTCCGCTGACAGCGGCTCGTCCAAATTGATTACCGTTCGGGTCAAAGAGCGATGCCCTCGAAGAACCGGCAACCCAAATGCTTCTGGTTTTGGAGCGATTGGTGAGGGTCATCGTCAAAAGGTATTGTCCGCCGTTGACAATTTTCAACGATTGCAATTCAACGACCAAATTTCCAAATGATTTGACAACCTTTGGCTTGTCCTCGCTTAAATCCGCCTCGGTGCCCGCGCCGCTTGATTCCGCCCCAGTCACCACTTTTGTATTTGCGACCGCTGTCGTTTTAAGCTCTTGAACAGTGCTATCATTTTTGAACGAAGCCTTTCCTCCGCCGATGATTTCAGCCGTGTCGGTTGTGACGATTGTGGCGGTGACACTGATCTTGTCTCCGGCAGGAACGGTCTTCCCGAAAATCATGGCGTCAACGCCGGCGAACATGCCAAGCTTCTTGGCGTTCTCCGGGTCAACGAGGCCGGATGCCGTCAGCTTGTGTTCGTCCATGATTTTTTTGAGATTGGCACGATCCAAAACCGAGAAGTCGCGTTTCTTCAGCACGAAATCCACCGTTAATTGTTCCGCGACATATTTGCCAATCTCGCTGGTATTGCCATCAAGGTCGGTGAAATCAAGCACAGTCACTTTTTTGCTGCCATGATCTTTGATTAGACCAGCAAGGTTCTCGGTCAATTTTGTCAGCTCGGTGTCCATGTCCTGCGCCCGGGCAGGCGCGTGGCTGTAAACAAAAAAGCAGAGCATGATTGCGATGATACGGTAAGGTTTCATATCAGTGATTGTCTCTGAACTGGCTTAAAGCCATGTTCGTATTCATCGTGATTTGTTTGATGATACGTTCCTCGGCCTGCATCCGGGCGTCGGCGTTGTTAAAGCCGGTGCCCTTGGCCGAAAGCGTCCATGACTGACTTTCGATCTGCCCGGTCACTGGCAGCGTCACGATTTGGACGTGCATGTCGGCGGTGATGACGCCGTCCAGCGCGTCATTTTTGGCATACTGCACGTCCTGCTTTGCGAGCAAAAGCCCGTCGAGGGATTTTTCAAGCTCCATCTTTTTGAACGCTTCTTTTGAGCCGGTGAACACTGCGTCGAATGAGCCGTCCGTTATCATGGTCGGCCTGAAAAATGAGGAAACAAATTTGATGTGGTCGCGTTTGAAATGGGTGGCGAGTGCGTCGCTGATTGTGGAATTCATCGTGCCGCTTTCGGACTCGCACGCGACTGCAATCATTTCCTCGCCCGGATTGCGGACAATGTTGGTATTGACGTAAGCAAGATACTTTTCTTTCTCGGCGTTGGTGGCGGCTTCCGCCTGTTGCCGCTCGGCCTGTTGCTCGGCCTGCTGCTTTTGACGCTCGGCCTCCTGCTGTTGTCGCTCGCTCTGCCGATAGTCCCACTGGATTTTGACGAAATAAATGACGATGGCGATGAACGCCATAAAGCAGACGAACAATATCTCGCGGCCAAAAGGGATTCTGTTCATGATCGTTCCAGAATTTGAAGTCCAGATTGCGAAAGAATTGTCCGATGCACAAGCAAAAGTCATTGCGCCAAAGACGGGTTAAAGATTACATGATATAATTTTACCGTTGCCACGTTTCCAGATGAGCCTCTATTACCTTGGCGATTCGTAATCAAGCGTATGTCGCCAATTCGGATGCTCTCGCCGTCAAGAAGGCCGACGAGAGCGTTTTATTTGGAGTAGAGGGTCGTTTGGAAATATGGATGATTGGCATATCATTTTAGGGGTGCGAGAAACCTGGGGGCAAACCCAGCCTTTTGTTTTGTCTCCTAGCGACAGGCGCCATCACCTTTACGCCATCGGAAAAAGCGGCACCGGAAAGACGACGCTTCTGCGCAATCTGATCCTGCAAGACATCTGCGCCGGGAACGGTGTCGGCGTCATTGACCCTCACGGCGACCTCGCCACGGAACTGCTCAACCTCATACCACGTCATCGCATCGAGGACGTGGTGTATTTCAACCCCGCCGACATGAAATATCCAATTGGGTTCAACCTTCTCGGCCAAACGCTGCCGGACAACCGGCATCTGGTTGCCTCCGGCATCGTGAATGTTTTCAAAAGCGTTTGGTCGCACTCGTGGGGGCCGCGCATGGAATACATCCTGTATGCGGCGGTCGCCGCGCTCCTCGACTGCGATAATGTGAGCTTGCTAGGCATCCAGCGGATGCTTTCGGACGCAAAATATCGCGGGTGGGTGGTGCGGCAAATCAAGGACCCGATTGTCCGGGCGTTTTGGGTTGAAGAATTCGAGGAATTCAGCCCGTCGCTCCGGCATGAAATGGTCGCGCCGATTCAGAACAAGGTCGGGCAGCTTTTAATGTCGCCGCGTCTGCGAAATATCTTGGGGCAAATCCGCTGCCGAATTGACGCCAGATTTATGATGGACAACGGCCGTATTTTCATCGCCGATGTCTCAAAGGGCAAGCTGGGCGCGGACAAGGCGAATCTCATGGGCGCGTTAGTGCCCGCCTTGTCGGAGTTTCCTTTATCTCCACAGCATAGACGACACTGGAATTTACTTGTCAACGCAAACAAGGCAGGCGTTCACCTCTGCATAAATAAAGCAACATTACAGGAGTTAGTCGGACACATTCAGATAGCAAAAAAACTGTATGAAGAGGAGTATCGCGGGATGGAGTCAGTATTTTCAGATGAAGTCACCGCACGATATGTAAAAGAAATCATTCTCCGTTCGTATTTTTACAGCTTAGGTTCTGGCAAGACGTGGACTATCGAACAGTTTTTAGACAATTTTGTTACGCCCAATGCGACTTCCGAACAAATGGAAAATGAATTGATAGAATGGTTGCGGCACAACTTCGGAATTGCCTATGTCGATGATGCAGCCTTGGGTATGCATATTAACACAAAGGATTAGTTCTGACTTATGTGTTTTTAGTTCACAACGGCAAGCGAAAGCTTTGCCGTTTTTTATATCGCTCAAAATTAAAGCCCCCTGGGGGAGGCATCCGCTTATGGAAGCCGATGGCAGGGGGTTTGGGGGTCGGGGCACGCCCCTCGCCACGCACGAAAAACCCCCGCCTTGGCGGGGTTCTTCTCGAACGGATTTCGTCAGTAGCTTGCGATGACAAGCACCGGCTCGGCCGTTTCCTTCTCCTTTTCCTCGCAGAGTGTGACAAACTCGCGGTAGCTCTGCTTTACGTCTTCGAGTTCCTCGTCCGATGTCTCGTAGATTTTCCGTTCTCGTTCCTCGACAAGGGCGAGCGCGTGCGGCAATCGCTCGCGCAAGACAGCGGCCTTGATACGCGCCTTGCCGGTCTCGAACGCCTCGGCGCACAGATACTTGGTGGCATACGGCTCGCCGTGATATGCTTCACGGAGATACCCTTTGCCGCCTGCGCCGGTTGAAAGCCACGCTTCCGATTGCTTGGCTTTGGCCTCGTCCGTCTGGTCTCTCCAATGGGCGTAGATGTCAATTCCCATGATGGTAATGGTTAGCTGATAATCAAGCCCTCTCGACTATCGGGCTTTGGGGGCAAAACCGCTGCGGCGGCTCTGACCCTGACGCTTTACTATCGCGCCCTTCTGTCCGGCGGTGATGCCGTTCCTATAGCTCTCAAGCACTTTCTCGGAAACCCAGCGGACAATTTGCCCGGTGTCTTCCGTTCCGCTTTCGAGCTTCTCTGCAAGCTCTGCATCGAACGTTTCGATGTATGACATGGAAGTTTCGTTTTTAAGTGGTCTGCTAAATTCGACCTTTGTGCGTGGCGGAGTGAGCCGTCCCGCACTCTTGACGCAACGGACGCGGAGCGGACGTTACAATGGAAAGAGGGCGGCGGCGAACGAGGTCTCTCTGGGGGCGAGGGGGGATAAACCGTGAATGAGGCTTTGCCGAATACCTCGTTGCCGTGATAGCGGCAATCGTATTAAAAAAACCGGCTCTGGCCGGAACGGGTTAAAAAAATAGTAAGGGCGGATCAAGCGAGCGGGCACGGGATTCCGAGCAAGAACAATCCCGTGCTGGCTCGCCCGCCCATCCCCGCCAAAGTCTTGGGATGTTTCAAGACGGGCGGGGTGTCTGGCCGGAGGGGGATTAAGGGGGCGGAGGCGGACATCCCCGACAGTCGCCGAAAGCTCTCAAGTCTTTGGCGCATACCCGTAAAACCCGTATGAGCGGATCAGGCGAGCGAACACGTCATTCTTTGAAGCGAAGCGGAGAATAATGGCGTGATGGCTCGCCCGCTCATGCCACAGGCCAAAGTCTTGTGACGTTTTTTGATGAAAGGCACAGTCCTGTAAGACGCCGACAGGCGAAAATCTCACAAGTCTTTGGCCGCTTCCTGCTCCGCCGGCTTCAAACCCGTTTAACCCGTCAAACCCGTCCGAACCCGTGTTAAACTGTAAAGGACATTTCATGTCCTTTACGTCCGTGTGTGAACCCGTTTGTCGCGTCAGCGACGAGGGAGGTTTTGGGCGAGCATGGCCGCTAGGCCACGCGCAGCCCGTCAGCCGCGTGAGCGGAAAAACCGACCGAAGTCGGGGGTGGAGGGAGACGCGGAAAACGCCAAATACCATTGTGAACAAAGGACGGATTCAAATCAGCACCCCTCCAGTAGTGTGGAGGGGTATGTGGAGGGGGTAAACGTCTGGATTTTCTTCAAAGAAGATTCGAACTTTGTCCGATAGACACCGCCAGTTTTAATTTCTGCACTTCCTAATCGCAATCGGACAGAACCTGGCACAGCCACCAACTTCGTTTATCGACCTGAGCCGGAATGCAGGTCCTGGGAGCGCCGACGCTCCCAGGAGGAAGAAGGGTGATGGCCGGTGCCACATCGCACCCTTAATTTGGTTTGCGGAATTGACAGCGCTCTTCTCCGTCTCTAACTTCCCAACGCAAAGACATGCGCTTTGCCCCGAATCCACGTTCGGGGATTTTTATTGCGAACACCCGGCGCGGTCCCGTTAAAAAATATGGCAAACACAATTCTGGTCGGCGCTCAATGGGGCGACGAAGGCAAAGGCAAAATCATTGACGTGCTGACGGAGGATGCGGACATCGTCGTCCGCTACGCCGGTGGCAACAACGCCGGCCATACCGTTTTCATCGGCAAACAAAAATACGTCCTGCACCTCGTGCCGTCCGGCATTCTGCGCAAAAACAAACTGTGCGTCATCGGCAACGGCGTGGTCATTGACCCCGTCAGCCTCGTTGAGGAAATCAAAGGACTCCGCAAACTCGGCGTGAAAGTCGGCGACAATCTCGTCGTGAGCGAAACGGCGCACGTCGTGCTCCCGTATCACCGCGAGCTGGACGCGCAGCGGGAAGTTCTCAAGGGCAAAAATAAAATCGGCACGACCAAGCGCGGCATCGGCCCGGCCTACGGCGACAAGGCGGCGCGCGTCGGCCTGCGCATGATTGACCTCGTGAACCCGGGCCGATTCGAGGAAAAACTGCACCAGCGCATCAAGGAAAACAACGAGGTGCTGTACGCGCTCGGCGCGAAACCTCTCTCATTCAAGCAGGTCCACGCCGAATACCGCGCCGCCGGAAATTATTTGAAGCCGTTCGTCGCCAACACCGTCGTGCTGCTGCACCAGGCGACGCGGCGCGGCGACAACATTTTGTTCGAGGGCGCGCAGGGCACGTTCCTCGACATTGATCACGGCACGTATCCGTTCGTCACGTCGTCGAACACGACGGCGGGCGGCGCGTCCACCGGCTCCGGTGTGGCGCCGAACAAAATGGACGACGTCGTCGGCGTGATGAAGGCCTACACAACGCGGGTGGGGGAGGGGCCGTTGCCGACGGAGAGCGCCGAAATCGCCGACCTGCTCCACGCGATGGGGCGCGAATTCGGCGCGACGACCGGACGCGCGCGGCGTTGCGGCTGGTTTGACTCCGTGGCCACGCGGCACGCGACGATGGTCAACGGCATTGACGAAATCGCCGTCACGAACCTCGACGGCCTCGACACCATTGAAACGATCAAGGTCTGTGTCGCCTATCGCCACGGCAAGGCGCGTTACGATTTTGTTCCGAACGACGCGCAGACGCTCGCGGAATGCGAGCCGGTGTATGTGGAATTTGAAGGCTGGCGCACGCCGACGGACAAGGCGCGCAAATGGAAGGATTTGCCCGCCAAAGCGCGCGCTTATTTGAAGGCGATTGCTGAATTGACCGGCGCGAAACTGGCGATTGTTTCCGTCGGCCCGAGCCGCGACCAGACGATTTTTGTGTAGAAAAACGGAGTGCCGGGGTATAGGAGTAATGGAGCAATGAAAAAGCAGGAAGCTCAATACTCCATCACTCCATTACCCCGTTTCTTTTGCACGGCATGAGCGCAACAGTCCATCTCAGCCCCGAAGTCAAGGCTTCGCTGCCGCAGCACGTGGCAATCATCATGGACGGCAACGGCCGTTGGGCGAAGCAGCGCAGCCTGCCCCGCGTCGAGGGTCATCGGCAGGGCGCGGAATCGGCACGGACGATTATTCGCACGGCGGGCGAACTTGGCATCAAATATCTCACGCTCTACGCTTTTTCCGCCGAGAATTGGAATCGCCCCAAGGACGAAGTGGATGCGTTGATGAAATATCTCATCCACTACCTCAAGACCGAAACGCCGGAGCTGAACAAAAACAACGTCCGCCTCGAAGTCATCGGGCAGATTTACCGCCTGCCGGAAAACGTGCAGGAACATCTCAAGAAATCCATCGCGACCCTTTCCAAGAACAGCGGCCTCACGCTGGTCATGGCGTTGAGCTACGGCAGCCGCATCGAAATCGTGGACGCCGTCCGCGGTATCGCCGAGAAGGTCAAGCGGGGCAAGCTTGATCCGGCGGACATCAACGAACAGGTTTTCGCCCAACATCTTTACACGCGGAACATTCCCGACCCGGACCTGTTGATCCGCACGAGCGGCGAGATGCGGGTGAGCAATTTTCTGTTGTGGCAGATTTCCTACGCCGAACTCGTCATCACGCCCACGCTCTGGCCGGATTTCCGCAAGCCGCAATTTTTCGCCGCGCTGGAGGAATATGCGCGCCGTCACCGCCGATTTGGCGGAGTTTGAAAATGGAAGGTTAAAGCCGTCTTGAATATTTCTTGCATAAAAGCTGAAAGTATGAAATACTGAAATTATGATAAAAGTCATCAACATCAATGATCGCGGCACGCTGACGTTGCCAAAGGAATTGCGCCGGCGGCTGGGCGTCAACGGCAACAGCCAGATCGTGGCCGAGGAAACGGATGAAGGTATTTTGCTGCGCGCGGGAGCGACTTTTCCCGTGGAGATTTATTCCGAAAAACGACTGGCTGAATTTGATCGCCACAACGAACAGGCGTTGACTCGCTTCCGGCTCAAACGGAAATGAGAATTTTCCTGGACGCCAACATCCTTTTTTCCGCCGCGCGGTCCGACAGCCGGATGCGGGCGTTTTTGAAAGTGTTGTCCAAACAGGCGGATTTTCTCACCAATGCCTATGCTGTAGAAGAAACCCGGCGCAATCTGGAACTGAAATCTCCAAAAGACCTGAAGTCATTGGAACAGCTGGTCAGGCAGTGTGAAATGGTTTCGCAACTGGCGGCTGACCTGGAAGTTGAATTGCCGCTCAAGGACAGGCCGATTTTAGGCGGAGCGATTGCCGGTCATGCCACACATTTGCTGACCGGCGATGAACGGGATTTCGGGAAGTTTTGGGGCAAAGCGGTTCGGGGGGTGAAAATCGTTTCGCCCAGGATGCTCGCTGAAGAAGTGCTTTGACGTTTGCCAGCCGCAATTTTTCGCCGCGCTGGAGGAATACGCGCGCCGTCACCGGCGGTTTGGCGGGGTGTAAATAGCAGGAGCCGACGCAAGGAGGCTCTGTTTTCCCCTGACGCGATGCCAACCCGATCCGGCCCTCAAAATTCAGGCTGAGGGGGGCTTGTCACCCGCATCCTCGCCGAGCGTGGCGCGAATGGTGGCTAACAATGCGACACGGTCAATCGGCTTGGTGAAAAACCCCACCACTCCGGTGGCCAGAGCATTCTTCTTGTCTTTCGCCGACTTGTCCCCGGAAATGATAATAATGGGAATGTCCTTGGCTTCGCCCATGTGACGAAGCCATTCAATGATGAAAAACCCGTCCTGTAGCGCCCCGCCGACATTCGCCGCATCGGGCGGGAACAGGAGGTCAAGCAAGATCAAATCCGGCCTTTCCTGGGCAACGATGCTGGCAGCTCCCGGACCATCGGTGGCCGTGAACACCTGATAACCATTGGAGATCAACGCTATGGACAACGTTTTCAGAATGATCTGATCATCATCCACCACCAAAATCTTTTTGCCACCCGGAATGGCTGTTTCAGCATTCATAGGCTCGTGAAGTGTGCTTGAACTCGAAAAAAAGAGCTGTAGAGATTATGGAACTTTTGTCTGTGCCGGACAAGCCACAGGGGAGAGGGAAAGAGTTCGCTCTCATGACGATTTGAAACTGCGCGGGAGCGGCGCAGGTTTCAATACAAATATTCAACAAAATATTGGTGATGAATTATACCATTTCCCGATAATAATTGGCGCATGGGTAGCGCGCGTCACTCCGTGCGCGCCGCAACCGTTGTGCGGACGGCGGCGGGCAGAGGACTCCGATAAATCGCGAGCAGGCTGCCCGCCCTACCGAGGCTTGTTCCGATTGTCTGTGGGAATTGGTATAAGCCCCAAATGGGGCGAAATTTCAACCGGCGCTCCGCGACAACCCTGGCGGTGCGGCAAACTGCAAAGTGGGCCAGCCGATCAACTAAAGGCGGGATACCAAACAGTCAAATCGCCTCCGTTTCAAAAACACAGCACGGTCAGTTTCTTTGGGCCGTGCGCGCCGAGCACCAGGATGCGTTCGATGTCGCCGGTGCGGCTGGGGCCGGTGATGAATGAAATCATGCTCGGATAATTGTCCGCGTATTTCTTTTTCACCAAATCAAACGCGGCGGGCAGATCGGGCACCAGCTGGTCGCGCTGCGCGAGCACGACATGATGCGGCGGCAGCACGGACAGCGCGCGTCCGCCCGCGCTGCGGCTCGTCACCAGCACGCTGCCGGTCTGCGCGATGAGCGCGTCGCATTCGCTGATGCCCACGTCGCAGGCTTCGAGCGCGTGAACGTCGTAAGGCCGGTCGGTGCGCAACAGCGGAAGGTCCAGTATCGGGCAGATGGCGTCCGGCAACATGCCGGAGTGACAGGCCGCGCGTTTCCAGCCTCCCGCATCGCGCAAACGGACGAGCGCCCGGCGCATTTCCCCGGCTGAGTTCAGCATTTGAAAATCCGCCTTCAACTCAACGGCATTTTTGCCGAACAATTCAACCCAATCGTTGAAATCTTTCCCAACCGCCGGCAGCCATTGGCGCGCGCCGGCAACGGGCGGTTGTGGCAATGGAGGCGCGTGGATGCCATCATGCGAGCCGGGCAGGGGAGCCTGTGTTTTCAGCGCCTCGCGGACGCGGGCCAGAATGTTTTCGCGTTCAGTCATTGCCGTTTCTTCCACCAATCCTTGAATGACTCGCGCGCAATGGGCGCCAAATCGCGGGTTTTTGTCCACGCCCGCGCCGGGTCGAGCACGGTGCCCTTGATGGGACGTTGCAATGGCTGGGCCAGCCACCCCAGTTTTTTGCCGATGGACCACAAGGCCGTGCTGTTTGCGATGACGGCGAACGCCCGGTGCGCCAGCCGCTCGAGGAATGACGGTTTTTGTTCCGAGGCGTTGCGGCGGTTTTGGAGCAGGTGATGGTGCAAATCAATTTTAACCGGGCACGCCTCGGTGCAGGCGCCGCAGAGCGACGACGCGAAGGAAAGATGTTTCCAGTCCTGCAAGCCGCGCAGGTGCGGCGTGAGGACCGAACCGATGGGGCCGGAGTAGGTCGTGCCGTAGGTGTGGCCGCCGACGTTCCGGAAAATCGGGCAGACGTTCAGGCACGCGCCGCAGCGGATGCAGTGGAGCACGTCGCGTTGCTCGGCATCGGCGAGGAGGGCGGTGCGGTGATTGTCGAGCAGCACCACGTGAAATTCCTCCGGGCCGTCGCACTCGCCGGGCTGGCGCGGCCCGCCATACAGCGTGTTGTACCCCGTCAGCGGCTGGCCGGCGCCGGCCGTCGCGAGCATCGGCAGAAACAACGCGAGGTCATCAAGCCGCGGCAAAATCTTCTCAATGCCGAGCAGCGTGATCATCGTCTTCGGCAGCGCGGCGGTGAGGCGGGCGTTGCCTTCGTTTTCGGTGATGGAAATCATCCCGGTCTCGGCGATGGCGAAATTCGCGCCGGTGATGCCGACGTCGGCGGCGATGTATTTCTGGCGCATCACGCGCCGCACGACCATCGTGAGTTCTTCGGGATTGTCCGACGGCGCGTCGCCGAGTTCGCGCTGGAACAACTCGCGGATTTCACCGCGCGTCAGGTGCATCGAGGGGAAAACAATGTGATACGGCGGTTCGTGGCGAAGCTGGACAATGAACTCGCCGAGGTCGGACTCGACCACATCAAAACCGGCGTGTTCCAGCGCTTCGTTCAAATGAATTTCCTCGGCGGTCATCGCCTTGGATTTGATGATCGAGCGCGCCTTTCTGTCACGCACAATGCCGACGATGATGTCGCGCGCCTGGGCGCCGGTGCCTGCCCAATGGACCTTGGTGCCGTGCGATTCGAGTTTGGTCGCGAATTCGACGAGATATTGGTCGAGGTGGTTGACGGCTTCCCACTTCGTTTCGGCGGCGGCCTGGCGCGCGGCCGGCCAGTCCTGGAACGCAGCCTTGCGTTTGTCGCGGGCGATTTCGTAACTGCGCAATGCCGTGCGGATGAGCTGGCGATGGCGCAAATCGCGCGTCATCACGCGGGCCTGTTCCTTGAATTGGGTGGCAAAGGCGCTCATGCCAAAAAAGTTTTGACCACGGATCCCGCAATGCGGGACAGATGGACACGGATACATTGGCGCGTAGCGCGGACATTCCTGTCTGCGAGTTCACGGGACATTCCTGTCCCGTGATTCTGAAACCGTCGGCGACTCTGTGCCCCGACGGACTGGCGACTGGAAAGTCGCCAATACCCGCAGGCTGGAAAGCCTGCGCTACATCCGTGGTTTAAAAAATTCATTTGCCCGTCAGCACCTCGGCAAGATGGATGGTTTTGAGTTTGCTGCCCTGCCGGCTGAGCAGTCCTTGCTGGTGCATCAGGCAGCTCAAATCGTTGGACACGATGTAATCCGCGCCGGTCTCGATGGCGGAGGCGCATTTGACCTCGCCCATCGCGGTCGAGATGGCCGGGAACTTCGCGGAAAACGTGCCGCCGAAGCCGCAGCAGGTCTCGGCCTCGGACATCTCGATGAGCTGCAGATCGCGGACCTTGGCGAGCAGCGCACGCGGCTGCTTTTTGATGCCGAGTTCGCGCAGACCGTGGCAGCCGTCGTGGAACGTGACCTTCGCCGGGAACCGCGCGCCGAGGTCGGTCACGCCGAGCTTGGTGACCAGGAAATCGGAAAACTCCCAGACGCGCGTTGAAACCTGCCTGGCCAGTTCCGCCTGCGGCGTGTTGGCAAACAGTTGCGGATAAAAAATTTTGACCATCGCGCCGCACGAACCGGAGACGATGACCACCGTTTCGGCGTCCTTGAGATGTTCCAGCACCTTGACAGCGACGGCGCGCGATTCGGCCCAATAACCGGAGTTGAAGGCGGGCTGGCCGCAGCAGGCGATTTCCTCCGGGCAAACGACCTTGTGGCCGAGGCGTTCAAGGATTTGCACCACGCTCATGCCCGCACGCGGATACAGCGCATCTATAAAACAAGGAATGAACAGTGTGACAGTCATGCGTTGCACCTGCATTGTTCACGCCGCGAAGCGGTGTGTCATTAAAAAAATCTACTGCGCGAATACGGAACTGGGGCTGGGAGCGCCGGCGTTCCCAAGAAGATGACAAAATGCACCCATCCCCACCTTTCAACTTGTTTTGAGCGTTCGCTCTGCTATTCAAATTGTCATGAGCAAACAACTTGGATTCGGTGTTTTGCTGTGCTTCGCCGGCTTGACGGTGCTGGCGGCGGCGCCAGCCGATCAGGAAAAGCTGGCCGCCGCCAACACGGCCTTCGCGTTTGATTTGCTGAAACAAATCACCCGGGAACAACCGGGCACAAATGTTTTCATTTCGCCGTTCAGCGTTTCGACTGTGCTGCAAATGGTTGTCAACGGCGCAGCCGGCGATACCAAGGCGGAAATGCAACGCGTCTTGAAAACGGCCGGTTTGCCGCCGGAAGCGCTGAATTCCGCCTGCAAGGATTTGAATCAATCCCTGAATTCCCAACCCGGCGTCATCCTGAATCTGGCCAATGCGATTTGGTATAAAGAGGGGCTTCACCTGAAACCCGCATTTGTTTCCGTCAACAAACAGTTTTTCCAAGCCGAACTGGCAGGGGTGGACTTCACCAAACCCGAATCGGCGCAGACCATCAACCATTGGGCGGACGTAAAAACGAGCGGGAAAATCAAACAGGTCGTCCGATGGCCGTTCGATCCGCTCACACGGGTGATTCTGGCCAACGCCATTTATTTCAAAGGCAAATGGGACCGGCAGTTCGACAAAAGCAAAACCCAGCCGCACGTCTTCCATTTATCCGGCGGTGGGGAGAAGCAGACGCCGACCATGTGGCAGCACGGAGATTTCAGCTATCAGGAAGATGATGGTTATCAGGCCGTGCGTTTGCCGTATATCGGCGGACGGTTGCAGATGTACCTCTTTCTGCCGGCCACCAATTCGAGTCCGGCAAAACTGCTGGCGGATTTCAGTGGCGAAGCCTGGCGGGACAAAATTCTGCCGCAGTTTGAAAAACATAAGGGAACGCTCGCCTTGCCCCGATTCAAAATGGAATACGCCGTGGTACTCAATGATCCGCTCAAAGCTTTGGGGATGAAACAGGCTTTCGCCAAAACCGCCAATTTTTCCGCGATGGCCGGAGAGCCGCTGTACGTAAGCGAGGTAAAACAAAACAGTTTCGTGGATGTGAACGAGGAAGGAACCGAAGCGGCGGCGGTGACAACGGTGACCATGAAAGCAAAGGGGGTGTTCAGACCTGAAAAGTTGTTTGTAATGATTGTGGACCGGCCGTTCCTCTTTGTCATTGGCGACGACCAGACAAAATCCATTTTGTTCATGGGTGTGATATATGATCCGGCGCCCCAATCCTTAGCCAGCTGAACGATGGATGCACTGGAGGGTGAAGTTTTCCGGAGGGGATTTTGAACAAAAGTTGTGGCGGCAGGTCGGTAACACATGCCGGCGTTAACCAAACGTTCT
>Ga0181533_1004609_pt1 | contig 13913 bp, 13 predicted proteins | sample PEATcosm2014_Bin_45_FD_119772 | JGI IMG/M metagenome (GOLD analysis project Ga0181533, IMG submission 119772) | Peatland microbial communities from MTU Mesocosm Facility, Houghton, MI, USA - PEATcosm2014_Bin11_60_metaG | ecosystem: Environmental > Terrestrial > Soil > Wetlands > Peat | place... | reverse complement strand
CGGCCGGCGCGGTGGATATACGGCAGCAATTCCTGAAAGAACTCCAGGTCGCCTTTACCGTCGAAGATCACCATGGGGATCTTGTGACGGTCTTCCGGTGGTCCCATTCGCCGCATCAGGTCCTGAGTGATGATGTTCTTGAGCAGCGTCGTCTTGCCGCTGCCAGTCATTCCCAACACGATGCCCTGCATGACCCGAACCTGGTCGGGCCACAGCCACGGATCTCCATGGATGTCGTACCCCAGCACAACTCCACCTTGGTCCCATGCGTTTGCGACCGTCCTTTCGTCGTGCGCCGGACTCATGACGAGCGGCGGATGGACCTTCCGTGTTTCCCGCCGGGATCGGCGTGTCGCGTAGAGCAAAGCTGCGCAACTGGGAATTGTCAGCGCGCTGAAGATGTAAGCCGCCAGTTCGGCCGCTTGTTCGTTACTGAAGTGGTAGACCTTCGTCAGCAAGAACCAGTAGCCGAGGCAGACGATGCACAGGCCAATCGAGATGAAGAAGGCCGGGGTTTCAGTCAACGGCGGACGTGCGGGCCGCCGGTCACCAGATGCCATGTTGTCCATATTGGTCTTCCTGAAGATCGAGCAGGTTTTTACGTACGAAGGAACTGGATGAGGAGCATGTCGGCGCCCGCGACCACCGCGTAGAATACGGCCGTCTTCAGTCGCTTGCCGACCATCGCCCGGTGCGTCGTTGCGGCGGTCGCGTCCGGTCGGTTGCGCATGAAGTCGAGAACGCCCCAAGCCGCCCACGCGATGAGCCCGCCAAGGACCGTGAGCAGCAACGTCACTTCGACTCTGGGACGCTCATACCAAGGCGGCAGATCGATAAACCCGGCCGGATGTGCCGGGCTGGGAAGCGCGGGCAAGCGTTCCAGCCACGCTACGTAACCCACCTCCACCAACATCAACGCCGCCGTGCACACCAGCAGACCCGCATCCTCTCCCCGTCGGAGAATTCGATTGAGAGCTTCCCTGCTCCTTGCCATACGCCTTCACCTCGCCATTGCGTTGAGATTGAAGTAGACGGCCAACCCCAGCGCTGCGAAAACGAGCGTCCCAAGCACGACCGCCTCCTGCCTAAGCCGGCGGCTCGCTTTGGCGTCGAGGGGGTTGGCTGGTTCCAATACGGCATTCGAGAGGCGCTTCCACACACCGGCGTCGCACGCCTTTGCGAAGCGCGCGCGGAATGTCTCCACGATCCGCGTTGCCGAAGTGCTCTGGATACCGGCAGCCTCCTGTGGGATCTCAGGGCTCATTCGGGACCGCACCAGGCGCAGGACACGCTCGGCCGTGATCTCACCATCTTGTTCCATGGCTCTCACAGGACCAGCACCGCGCTTACCTCTCCGGCGCCATCCGGCGCAAACGCAAACCTCACGACGGCGGGGCCGTTCGTCCGGGGCGGCCATTCAAATGCGACCAGCCCCCAGGTGGTGCCACCCGGCGCGACCGCGTTCGCATGCACCTCGGCATTCAGTACCTTGACGGGCGCCTGCCCCTTGCTCGTAATACGAATTCCATCTCCGATGAGCTGGCTCTGAGAAAGCGTGTAGAGCGAGCAGGAACTGCGGGGCGACCGGAGCGTGAACACGCCCGGCGTACCAGGCACGTACGCCGACCGCCCGTTGTTTTGGATCGCGTAGCGGACATAAATGCGATCATCCTTCCGATAAATGTCCTTCAGGATGACTTCCACGCGGGCGTGATTCTTCGTTTCCCCGGCCAGCCGTACCGGTGTGCTGGCGAACAGCATCTCCGAGGCGAGCTTCGCCTCCTGTTTCTCCCGCGGATCTTCTGCGGGTTGGGCCGGAACCGCGACCTTGGCGACAGTGGGGCTGGGTTCCTGGTCGATGGCGAAGTGCATCTCCTCGACTGATGGCGCCGGGACCAGTTCGTAGCTCAAACGCCCGGAGGCCGTCCAGATAAACAGGTTGGTCGTGGCTTCCGGGTCGAGCGGCTGCACGAACACCTTGTTGCCGCGCCATTCGATCTTGTACGACGAACTCCCCGCCGCGACTTCGAGGACGGGCTCCGCCAGCTCGATGATGCTCAAATGGTTTGGGGCCGTTTCGACCCGGATCACCTTGTGCCGGTCAGACTTCTCCGTCTCGATCCTTTGGGCATTGGCCGCCAGCGCAATGGCGATGGCGAAAACGATGGTTTTGGGCATGCCCAAGTTTCCACCGATTTCTGCACCGCTCCAAAAAGCCGGGCCACGGCACCGTTCCGGAGCTTCCACCAAAGGCGGGAGGCTAAATCCTTCGCGATCAGACAGCATACCCATCTCTTGAAGCCGGCTGAATCCTGGGCATCGATGCTCGTGGCAGGAGTTGCAGAATTCGGCGGCCTACTCCGAAACACTTCCGCGTTTTGCGCGGCAAACTCGAAACTGAGACGGGCTGCCAGAGGGGACGAGAAGGGGGCGACGTCCAGCTTGGGAAAACGCTCCAAGATCGTGTATTGAGCGTCACCGAGTTTCCTGAAGCGCACTGATGTCCACGCCGTTTCCAGTTTTGCGCGCGACGCCCCCTCGAATGGAGTCACAACGGAGTCACGGGCGTGCCTTGCTATTTGCGCCCCAAGGTGAAAGGTGATGTCCGAGATGACGTTTGCTGCTGAAGTTCCAGCGCGAGTTCTGGACGTCTGGGAACTGCTGTAGAATCAGCGGACCTGATCGCGCACGCCGTGCTTCTTCGCAAGATCTCGTGCGTCTTGCAGCGTCTGTCGCGCTTTTCGTAGATTTCCGGTGACAGCATAGGCCGCGGCCAGTTTCCTGGTTGCCCGAATTAGGAATCCCAATCGTGACGGATGGTTACGCAGAAGCTGAACGCCCTCCTCCAGTAGCGAGAGTCCGCGTTGGCATCTCAGCTCGAACAGATAGCCGTAACCCAACTCCGACATTGCCTCGCCAATGGCAGCATCCGAACTTCCTGCCTTCTGGCGCTGCTTCAGCACTTCCTCATAGTCGCGAACGGCCGCCCACACGGCACCTCGCCTTCGGTAGATGCTCCCGCGAATAGCGAGAAGATTGGTTTTGTTGTCGGCTCCTTCATCGAGTGAACGCTTGAGATCCTTCAGCGCAGCCCGCAGAAGAAAGCGGCGGTTCCAAAAGGACGCAGAGCGGCTTGCGATGGAATATCGCGAGCTTGCAAGGGCGCCGCCCGGATATCCCATATCCTCCGCCTTCCACGACGACGACCCGATGGCGCGCATTTGTGCGCGTACTTTCGCTTGTGCAACCAGTGCTGGCAACACTGCTAGATGTGGATGGCCATGTAAGCCGTACCACGATCCAGCTTTGGCCCACTCGCTGAAAAACCGGTTCCACTGCGGAAGAAAATCCGCGAAGCGCCGCTCGGTAAACGGAGCACCTTGCAATTCTCGATAGACCACCCAAAGACGCGTAAGGCGTCCTTCCTCGTTTGTCATCGCCTTCGCTTCAGTCAGCATCTGCGCTATGACGCCCTCTCTCGGGCTGACCGTGGGATCAAAAAACTCACCATCCACGAACTCCAGCGATTCCTTCTCTGCCCTACCACCATAGCCGTCGCGCCCTCGCAGGTGGAACAGTCCATCGACGATCGCTCCCAACAGGCTGCGGGGGCGTTGATTTCTTGTGGAAAGCCGTCCGAACAAAAACTCGCGAACAGCGGGGGCGATCCTGTCGCGTTTGTGCGGCCCGGACCATGTGGATTGCGGGAATACACGCTGAAGCATCTTGAGGAGCGCGGCGAGTTTGGCGTTTGGCTTGAATCCTTCGACCTCAAAGACCTGGATGTCTTTGCCAAGGAGCGTCGCATAGAACAGCTCTGTCTCCCAATACGAGACATGAGCATCCTGCCCTGCGATCTGAAGTCCGGTCCCGTGCTTTTCACTCGCCAGCAAAATCAGGAACACCGACGCTTCCCGGATGCGCGCAAACAAATCGTCAACTGTGACAAAGGCGGGATCGGTCAGTGTCCGGGGATTATCTATTTCATCGACCCAGATGGTTCTGCCGTCGGGCAGCGCCAAGTCGTGAATATCCTCCCGAATGTCGCGCAGGCCTTTGACCGGAGAGGAAAGGAACGCGTAGATCATGGCCTATCCTTCATTTGCAACTATACCTGTAAAGGATGTCATGAGCGCGACTAGACGGCAAGACCTGCTATAGTAGGAAGCCCTGCAAAGAACCGTGCGCCATGCATTTCAACGAGTTCCTTCAACACGCCGAGGTCCGATCCTGTATCGCGGCGCTCCCTGGTGCCAGTCCCGGCGCGCGTGCTGACGTCCTGGACTTGTTCGCGGCAGCATTTCCCGAACTCCCGCGCACAAGGCTCCGCGCCATCCTCCCCGCAGCCGAAGCCCTGACGGTCCCGGACGAGGATGCCATCAGCGCACTCTGGCAGGCACTCGACGCTTTGCCACCCGACAGGATGAATGACGAACTCGGCAACATCGCTGTTCGCATGCTGCGCGACCAGTACGGCCCGCGATTCAACGACGATCCGCAAGGAACGCTCGCGACCGTCGAAGGATTATCCCGGAGCGCCGGCAGCGTGATGAGCGCCATCTACGGTCGACTTCACGCGCACTATACCGAGACCCTCGCCCTCAAAGACTTCCTCGAAGGATACATAGCACAACGGCACGCGCCAACGGACCACTAATCGAATGGGCCACGAAAAAGACCAGGCGATCCAAGAGGATGAACAGGGCTGGCGGTTCTCCGCCGGCAAGAATGTGTGCCACCGGTGCCTGACTGACAAGGATCTCGCGAACTTCGTGCGCGAGCACGCCACCGACATCGACTGCGATTTCTGCGGGCGTACCACGAAAAAGCCGAGCAGCGTCGCCGTCGATATGCTGATGGAAGTCATCGGGGACGCCATCCACCAATATTACGATCGCGCCGTGAACGAACTCGGCTGGGACGGAGAGGAGCAGGAGTACGTCGGCACGACGTACGACTCGTCCGACATCATCCGCGACGACCTCGGTACGATCAGCGAGAACGAAGCGCTCCTTGACCACCTCGTCGACGTGCTGGGTGACGAGGTCTGGTGTGACCGTTACCCGTATTCCACCGTCGGCTACGACGCATATGAAACCGGGTGGGAGCGATTCTGCAACGCAGTCAAATACCACACGCGCTACTTCTTCACCAAACCCAGCCCGGCAGACGAGCACGACACGGATATCACGCCCGTTCCCGGCATGCTCGACGAAATCAGCACCATGCTCGAAGAAGAAGACCTCATCAGGACCCTCAACACGACGGCAGTCTTCATTCGCGTACGCGTGCACGACGTCAAGGAAACGTGCGAAGGCTGGCGGGCACTCGGACCTCCACCCGGAGAGCGAGCCCCCAGTAACCGCATGAGTGCGGCGGGAATCAGCATGCTCTACGCCAGCACCAACGCGCAAACCGCCAAAGCAGAAGCCAACGCAACACTCAAACCTGGCAAGAAGGTGTGCATGACGAGCGCCAACTGGTCACCCACGCGGAATCTCCGACTCCTCGACCTGTGCAGCATCCGACCAATACCGAGCTTCTGGTTCACCCCACGCGACGAGCGCGACAAGATACGCTTCCTCCACGCCTTCACCGAAAACATCACCCAACCCGTCGTGCACGACGGCAGGGAACACATCGAGTACGTCCCCACGCAAATCCTCACGGAGTACTTTCGCCACGAGTACAGCACCCACGACGGACAACGACTCGACGGCATCATCTACCCCAGCACCCAACAAAAGCGCGGAAAAAACGTCGTGATCTTTGTCAACCAAGACGACCTCACCCCAACAGCAGAACGAACGTTCAGCAACAACTCGCCACTCCTCACCCTCGACACCACCTCCATCAAACGACTCCGGAACACAAGAAGGTGATTGTGGACGGTTCGGACGTCCAGCTTGGCTGACTGGACGTCCTGCTTTGCGTGTTGTGGTTGCGTCTCGGGCGCGCTGCACCTTCGTAGTCGCCGCTTTGGTGATCGCCTTCTGATTTCGCTCAACATCACTTTGGCCCCGTGTTTTCGCGGTCCTCAGCGAGGTGCGGTCTTGGCGCTTGTTGGTATGAACTGGTGCTGGCCGAGTGTCCCGTCGGCCATTGATGGCGTGGTTCGGAGAGCTCCACTGTTCGGTGGGGATGTTTGGACTGCCAGCCTGGCTTCGCTGGCATTCGTCCGGCATTCATGACGATAAAGAACAAAAACATGGTTCCGTGTCTGATGCGCGCGAATGGAGGCTCAATGGAGTCACCAATTCTGCAAGTTATTTAGTTTCTTTTAGTTGCGGTTGCGAATGTCGGCTTGGGAAAACGCTTTAAGATCGTGCATTGAGCGTCACCGAGTTTACTGAAGGGCACTGAAGTCCACGCCGTTTCCGCAATTGCCCGCCGAGCCCCGGCGAATGGAGTCACAACGGAGTCACGACCACGCACCGAGCCCGCCTTCCCAAAACGGTCATTTCGAAGCCCGGTCGACCACGTCTATCGGCGGTATCATCGTGAGCGCTACGTGAACCACAGGGGCGGCTGGCTCTTGCGAAAGTGCGAGGCCTATTCCTGGGAGGAATCAGCCGCCAGGATGCGGCGCACTGAGGTCCGGCCCACCTGTACGCGGCGGGCGATCTCGGACTTGCTGACGCCGGCGCGATACAGATTCCGGATTTCCGCAGCGTGCAGGGTCGCGGTTGCTGGCCGACCGAGCCGTTTGCCGTTCGCCCGGGCATGGGCCAAACCCGCCCGAGTCCGCTCCCGCAGGATCTCCCTTTCGAACTCGGCGAAGATGGCCAGCAGGCCGGCCATCGCCCGGCCGGCGGGTGTGGTCAGGTCCAGCGCCTCAGTCAGCGAAACGAAACCTACTCCCAGATGTTCCAGTTCCTGAAGCGTGGCCAGCAGGTCCGTGACGGAGCGGCCCCAGCGGTCGAGCCGCCATACCAGCACCAGATCGATCTCACGGCGGCGCGCGGCCTCCATCAGTTTCTCGCGGGCCTCGCGCTGCGCCGCCCCGGAGCTCACGTCGCGTACTTGCAGGGCGATCGTCCAGCCGCGCCGTGCGGCGTATTCCCGCATCGCCCGGTTCTGCATCGCCAGCGTCTGCTGGTCATTGGTGGAGACGCGCGCGTACAGGCCGGCCCGCAACATTTTCGCCACTCTGCGTGACTGGCCAAAAACGTTACGGGATTTTGCTTTCTGCGAGGTCCGGTTTATGGGCATTTCGGAGTGTCACCCAACCCTGGCCGCCATCGATCCTTTTCGGCCAGGCATGGCCCATCCTACTACGCGACGGAATCGAGCAAAACTACGCGGGAATCGGCTGCGCGGCTTGCCGTCGTTTCCACTCATCCGGCAGCCAAGCCGACAGGTCACTCAGGCGCGCCGCCGGCAGGTTCACCAGCAACTGCGTCAGGTATCGTTGCGGGTCCACATCGTGCCGGCGGCAGCTGCTGGTGATGCTGGCCAGGATCGCCGCCGTGCGACCGCCGCGCGCATTGCCCACGAACAACGAGTTCTTGCGGTTCAGCACCACCCGCTTCATCTCGCGCTCGCTGACATTGTTGTCGATGGGCACGGCCCCGTCGGAGCAGAACACCGTCAGTTCTTCCCACTGACCCAGCACGTAGTTCACCGCCTCCGCCATGGGATGCTTCGGCAGCAACAGATGTTTCCAGGTGAGAAGCTTCTCTTTCAGGCCAGCCAGCACCGGCGCCGAGTCCGCCTGACGCAGTTTCAACCGCTCGGCCGCGGACAGGTTCTTGCCGCGATGTTCCACGACGTAAAGCGCGCGCACCCACTCGACCGCCTCCCGCGCGATCTCGGGAGCGGCTTTCTCGGCGTCGACGATCTTTCGGCGCGCGTGCGCCCAGCACCCCGCGCGCGTGATCTCGTTGCCGGCCACCACGCCGTTGTATCCGCCGTACGCGTCGGCCAGCAGAACCTGCCGGTAGTCTTTGAGAAAGTACTTGGGTCCGTCGCGGCCGCGGTTCAGCGTGAAGTCGAAGATATTGTACGGACCCGCATCGTCGCCGACGTAAACCCACATCCGCGCCTTCGCCGCCTTGCCTTTGGCCAGCATCGGCATGACCGTGTCGTCGGTCGGAACCACGTGCGAAGCCCGCACGCGCTGGGCCATCAACTCGTACAGCGGTTCGGCCAGGTCCGCCACGTCGCCGCACCAGACCGACTGCGTGGCGCGCGAGATCTCGAACCCCTGCCGCTCGAAGATATCTTCCAGCCGATACAGCGGCAGGTAATCGGCGAACTTACTCGTCACGATGTAAGCCAGCAATCCCGGCCCGGCTAGCCCCTTCTCGATCGCCGCTTCCGGCTTCGCCGCCGTCTGGATTTGCGCGCCATCGCCTTTGCTTTCGCACTTCGGGCAGGCGTACTTCTTGCGGACGTGCTGGATGCGTTCGAACCGGGCGGGATAATGTTCGATCTGCCAGCTTTCGTCCACGCCGATCTCCTGGCGCTGGGCTCCGCAGCACGGGCAGGCGCGTTCCTCCACGCTCAGTTCGTGAACGTGCGTGGTGACGGGGATATTCTCGAAATTCGCGAGATTGCGCCGGCCCTTCGGCCGCCGCACGCGCCGCAGTTCCTCGGCGGGCTCAGCCGCGGGCGGAACATCGTCCGGATGAATGGACTTGTCGTCCATCTCCTCGGCGAAGCTCAGCAGCATCTGGGCCACGTCGCCGCTCGATTGGAGCCGGTCCGCCCGCGGACCGTAATACCATTTCTTGTACCGCTCCAGTTCCAACTGCAGGCGCAGCATCTCGACGCGGAGTTCTTCGGCTTGCCGCTGGTTCTCCTCCGCGCGGCGCTGTTGATCTTCCGCGCGCTGTCTCTCGCAGTCACGCTCGGCGACGAGCAATCGCACCATCGCTTGCAGCGACTCACTGTCCTGCGGAAGCGCGACTGACTCAACGTGACTCACATAGAGAAGGCGCCACTGACTGTTTGATTAGTTACTCCGGATCGCAATCTTTTTGTCAGTTTCGATTTATGTCCGCGCCGCAAGCTCGTAACGCGGCGTGCGCTTCAATCGAGACACATCGATGCCATCCAGAATCATCGCCAGCTCGCTGGCCCGTAACTCTACCGAGCGTATTCCCGCCTCCGCTTTCGGCAGCTTGAAAACGCCAGCCTCCAGGCGCTTGTACCAAAGCACGAAGCCGTCGCGGTCCCAAACCAGAATCTTCAAACGGTCGCCGCGGCGCGAGCGGAATACGAACAGATGGCCGGTGAGTGGATCTTCCCCGATCACGGTCTTCACGCGTTCGGCGAGACGGTCGAACCCGCAGCGCATGTCCGCCGCTTCAACGGCCAGCCAGATTCACGCGCTTTGATCTCGGTCCAGAGAGCGCAAGCTCGGCAGACCGGTCAAACTCGCGTCTCCAGCGCGGCCACCACGGCGCGCAGATGGTTCGGATCGAAACCGGGTTCCACCAAGACACACCGCCCTTCGGCGAGGCGTATCTCAATGGCGCCCCTGGACACCGGAAACGGCCGCGCTGCCGTCTTCACCACCTGCACTTCGAGAAACCGCCCGGCTGTGCTCTTGCGCAACCGGCTCCGCCAAGTGTAGAACTGTGATGTCGTAAGGCCGCGGTCCCGACAGAACGCGACAATGGTCTGGCCGCTCCTGCCTTGCTCCGATATCAAATCTCTCCACTTCGACCACATCTCGTGTCTACGCTCTTGCATACCTCAACTGTGAACCAGAGCGGACGAGGTCTCAAGATGGGGTTCACGTAGCGCTCACGTATCATCATCAAGAAAGGTCGCGCCGTCCGCAACAAGCCGGGTCGCTCGCCGCGATAGCAGCCAACGGCACGCAACGGCCGGCACGTATATAATTCGTCGCTGATGCCCAAAAGGCGCGAGGATGAGCAAGCACCCCATGAAACCTCAACGTGCACCAAAGCAGCCAAAGAAACTGGTACGTGGTGAGTGCACTATTCCGCCGCGCGTCCCGGATGCGGTCCTGAATGAGTTTACACTCGGCCGCAACGAGCACGAAGCCGACGCGATCAAGGCCTACGTCGAATGGCAATGCGCCAAAGACAACGAGCACGTCACGTACCTCGAAAAAGTCCAAACCGAGCACGTCTTCGGCACCCCGCACGCGTGCTGGAACGTGCGCACGGAGAAGGAGCGTTACTGGGTCATCACCAACCCCACCAATCTTTACTCGCAAGAATTGTTCCCCAGCTTGGACTACACACTCTCCTTTCACATCGGTGTGACAGCCCGCATACAATCACGACGGAAAGGCACTAACGACGACCGCGTCGGCGACCGACTCGCGGCAGCATTCCGCCGCTGGGAACAAGCAGCAGAAGCCCTCGACCAGAGCAGCGAATCAGAAGAAGTGCAAGCCGTCGGCATGCGCTGCCGCGAATGCCTAATCACATTCGTGCGCGCAGCAGCAACCCCAGCAATGGTACCGAACAGGCAAGAACCGCCCAAAGCCGCCGACGTCCTAAACTGGTCGGAATTAATTGCCGACACCGTCGCGAGTGGATCACGCGCCGCAGAAATACGGGGATACCTCAAGGCACTCGCGCGCGCCACTTGGCAACTCGTCGCATGGCTCACCCACGCAACCAACGCGACCCGCTATGACGGCACACTCGCCGTAGACGCAACGTATGCCGTGCTCAACGCTTATGGCGCTGCAATCCTGCGCCACGAACAACCCACGCCAGACCGGTGCCCCCGCTGCAACTCCCTGCGCATCACCATCGTCACAAAACCAGACTTCGACTCCGGCGAAGCCATCGCGTGCGACGGTTGCGGTTGGATCGAGGACGCACACCCAGACAAGCTCGCACCATGCGCACGAACCAACCCCGTCAGGACGACGAAAGTAAGCCCTCGCCTCAACAAACGGTAGAACAAGACTCGCTCCTGCCAAGAACACCCTCGCGCTCTTGGGGCGCTCCCCCTTGCCATACGCAAATAAATAGGAGCACGACGCTCTACAATGGGTGCTGGTCACGTACCGGAGTTTAGGTGAGGAATCCCTGAATGCTACGCTCTCTTCGTCTTCAGAATTATCGTTGCTTCGACGACCATACCGTCGCGTTTCATGCTGATACGGTTGTTGTCGGTCGGAACAACGCCGGTAAGAGCACCATCGTCGAAGCACTGCACCTGGTCGCTGCCGTCGTCAACCGCAAGGTGGCCACGTTCAGCCGGCCACCTGCACACTCCGGCCTCGGACCATTCCAACGATGCATCATCCCGAAGGTCGCGCACCTCGGCATTAACCTCCAAACAGCGTTCCACCGCTATGGCGATCCCCCAGCCATCCTGACCGCGACGTTCACGGAAGGAGCGACCGTGACCGCTTACGTCGACAAAGAGGGCATCCACGCCACCATCATGGGACCAAAAGGGTGGATCACCAGCACCACCGCGTTCACGGCGCTCAACATCCGCCACATCAACATCCTCCCCCAAGTCGCACCACTACAACCAGAAGAGACGAACCTACGAGACGAGTACATCAGCGAGCACTACTACACCAGACTCTCATCGCGGCACTTCCGCAATCAGATCCTCAGAAGCCCAGAGTACTTCCAGCACTTCAAGACCCTCGCCGAAGAAACATGGCACGGGCTACGCATCGCTCCAGTCGAGAACAACGGCAACACCCTCTCCATGCTCGTGACGGACGGCGACTTCGCCGCAGAAGTCGCGTGGATGGGACACGGCCTACAAATGTGGCTCCAAACCATCTGGTTCGTCGCCAAAACCCCCACCGACGCCACGGTCGTACTTGACGAGCCCGACGTGTACATGCACCCCGACCTCCAGCGAAAACTTTACCGGCTCATCAGGGCACGCTTCACCCAAGCCATCATCGCCACTCACAGCGTGGAGATCATGGCCGAAGCAGACCCTAGCGACATCCTCATCATCAACAACAAGAGAAAACGCTCAACGTACGCGAACACGGAACCCGGCGTCCAAGTCCTCATCGACCAGCTCGGCGGCATCCACAACGTCCACCTCGCACGCCTTTGGAACGCAAAAAAGGTTCTCCTCCTCGAAGGCAAAGACCTCGCCATCCTCAAAACCTTCCACGGCAAACTCTTCCCCAACGCGGACATACCACTCGACGCCATACCCAACCTCAGCATCGGCGGGTGGGGCGGGTGGGGACACGCCATCGGATCAAGCATGGCCCTCAAGAACGCCGTCGGCGACCGCATCAAGACGTACTGCATCTTCGACAGCGACTACCATACCACGGAAGAACGCACAGAGCGGTACGACCAAGCCAACGAACGCGTCATCCGCCTCCACATCTGGGAACGCAAAGAAATCGAGAACTACCTCCTCGACCACAACGTGATCGCACGCGTCATCAAACAGCGCACAAAGACCACACCACCAACACCAGCCGCCATCCACACGTTCCTACTCCAAGCGTGCGACGAAGAAAAAGACACCGTCTTCGACGCCATCGCAACACACCTCGCCCACCAAGACAAAAAACTCGGCCCCGGCGGCGCCAACAAAGCAGCAAGAAGATTCCTCGACCAACGATGGCAGCACGACAAACTCCGCCTCGTCTCCGGGAAGGCAATCCTCTCACGCCTCAGCGCGTGGACACAAGAACACTACGGCGCCGCGCTCGGAGCGATGGCCATCGCCAAAGCATTCCACGCCAGCGAGATCCCAGCAGAAGTGCAGAGTGTCCTCACCAGCATCGAAGAAGGAACGACACTGTCAACCGAATCACCGAGGCCTGTCGTGCGTTGAGCCCTGTCAGTTGCTTGCTGGAATCATGTTCGGTGTGGGGAACCGAGCCAGTAGGTCGGCCTTGACTCGCTCGACGAGTTCTGGGCCTTTCGCGGTCTGATCCGTCGGCCCCAGGTCACTATACATCTGCAGAACCCGGTCCTTTGCGGCGTTGATCGCATCGTCAGTAATCGCGGCGACGGTGGCATTCGTGGAAGGTCGGGCGGTTACGGGCGGCCGGCGACGCAACTGCCCTTTCACAACCAATCGTGAAATAGTTCATTTTGTTGCAATGCGTTACCGGTGGATCAATCGACATCCTCCACCCGATCGCAAGTGCTGCGCCGACGGAAAAGGCCTCCAGGGCAGCCGCACGATGCGGCCCGCCCTGGAGTAGTCATCAATTGGTGTTCTTCAGTATTGGAATGCCCGGCCGCTGTTGCGTGTTCGGAAGTTCCAGCCTTCCGTTACGAATCTGCGCTTGGCCTGGCTGAACAGGAAATGGCCGAACGTGGTACGTCCGCCCATTGTCCGTAATCAACCTCCCGTCTCCCATAACCTGCAGGAGTAAGGTTTGGCGGCGCACAAGCGATCCGGCGCCATCGGACACGTCATCGACCAGGTACACACTGCCGGCCTCGTCGATGCTCACCTCACCGTCGACCAGACTGGGGAGCGCGACGGTGATGGGTCTGCCACCCGTGCGCTCCACAATCATGTCAACGAGGTACTGCGGGAAGGTGTAGAACGCAATGCTTCCCGTATTCAAACGGCGATTCTCGCGCTGGTCCCAACGGCGGCTCTTGCAGGCGATGTCCCACAGAGCCGTGAGCCAGTCCAGCGCGCGGTCCTCCTTTCGTTCCGCCCACTTTCGGACGATGTTGATCAGGTTGCGCAGGTCCTGCCGGGAGCGCTCCTCATAGAAGTGAAGGGCGGCCTGGGCCTGATTGCGCTTGCGGACCAACGCCCGTCGCTGATTGGCAGCCTCCTTCGAAGCACTGACCTTCGAGATCGGGAAGGCGTCGAGCTTCGATTGAGCCTCCGCCACGGCATTTTCGTAGGCGTGGCGTTTCTCGGCGAGCAGGCCGATGTTGACGGCGTACACCGTCGAAATCATGCCCGCCTCCTTCAGCATGTCGCGGTCGTAGGTGCCTCCGCAGATGGCG
>Ga0181533_1004604_pt1 | contig 13924 bp, 12 predicted proteins | sample PEATcosm2014_Bin_45_FD_119772 | JGI IMG/M metagenome (GOLD analysis project Ga0181533, IMG submission 119772) | Peatland microbial communities from MTU Mesocosm Facility, Houghton, MI, USA - PEATcosm2014_Bin11_60_metaG | ecosystem: Environmental > Terrestrial > Soil > Wetlands > Peat | place... | reverse complement strand
TCCCCGCTCCGGCACCCGGGCGTCGAAGTAGCGCTGGACCATCTTCTCGGTGCGCGACACCAGGTTGCCGTAGTCGTTGGCGAGGTCGGCGTTGTAGCGGTCGACGAAGCTCTCCATCGAGAAGTCGCCGTCGCGGTCGAAGGGGATCTCGGCCATCAGCACGTAGCGCACCGCGTCGCTGCCGTACTGGGTCACCAGGGCGGTGGGCTCGACGAAGACCCCGCGGGTCTTGCTCATCTTCTCCCCGCCCAGGGTCATGAAGCCGTGGGCGTGCACCCGGCGGGGCAGGGCGATGCCGGCGGCCATCAGCATCGCCGGCCACATCACCGCGTGGAAACGGGTGATGTCCTTGCCGATGACGTGCACGTCGGCGGGCCAGAAGCGAGCGCACTCCTCGTCGTCGGAGGCGTAACCGACTCCGGTGAGGTAGCTGATCAGGGCGTCGAACCACACGTAGACCACCTGGGAGGGGTCGAAGGGCAGCGGGAAACCCCAGTCGGAGAAGCCGCGGCTGATGCTGATGTCGTCCAGGCCGCCCCGGATCAGGCTCAGGATCTCGTTGCGCCGCGGCTCCGGGACCAGGAAGCCGGGGTGCGTCTCGAAGTGTTCGAGGAGGCGGTCCTGGAAGTCGCTGAGCCGGAAGAAGTAGTTGTCCTCCTCGACCAGCTCGACCGGGCGCTCGTGCACCGGGCAGAGCCCGGCGACCAGCTCCTTCTCGGAGTAGTAGCACTCGCAGGAGGGGCAGAGCCAGGCCCGGTACCACCCCTTGTAGACGAAGCCGGCGTCGTGCACCGCCTGCATCAGCCGCTCGGTGCTGCGCCGGTTCGCCTCCCCGCTGGTGCGGACGAAGGCGGTGTGGGCGATGTCCAGCGAGGCGTAGAGGGCCCGGTACCGCTCGGCCTGGGCGGCCACGAAGTCCTCGGGGGTCAGCCCCCTCTCGTGCGCCGCGCGGAGCACCGACTGGCTGTGCTCGTCGGTGCCGACCGTGAAGCGAACCTCGTCTCCGCGCAGCCGGCGGTGCCGGGCCAGCACATCGCAGCCAACCTTCTCGTAGACGTGGCCCAGGTGGGGGTCGCCGTTGACGTAGTCGATCGCGGCGGTGACGTAGTAGGTGCTGCTCATGTCCCGATCACGACGGTGCACTCCCCGCGGGGGGGCTGGCGGCGGAACTCCTCGGCGAGCTCGCGGGCGGTGCCCCGATGGAGGGTCTCGTGGACTTTAGTCAATTCGCGGGCGACGACGACCGTCCGGGACGCGGCCAGCGGCTCGATCAGCTCCAGGGTCCGGGCCAGGCGGTTGGCGGCCTCGAAGAGCACCACCGGGACGCCCAGCTCCAGCGCCGCCGCGACCGTCCGGCGCAGCCGCCCCGGCGAGCGTGGCGGGAACCCGAGGAAGACGAAGCCGCCGCCGCCCAGGCCGCTGGCGCTCACCGCCGCGGTGACCGCGCTGGGGCCGGGGACCACCGTGACCCGGACCCCCGCCTGGTGGGCCGCGGCCACCAGCCGGCTGCCCGGGTCGCTGACCGCCGGAGTGCCGGCGTCAGTGCAGAGCGTGAGGCGCTGACCGGCCTCCAGCCGGGCCAGCAGGACCGGCACCCGACGCTCCTCGTCGAAGGCGGGCAGCGAGAGCACCGGGCGGTCGATGCCCAGGGAGCGGAGCAGGATCCGGGTGCGGCGGGTGTCCTCGGCGACCACGGCCTCGCATTCGCGCAGCGCACGCTCGGCGCGCCGGCTCACATCCTCCAGGTTGCCGATCGGCGTCGCCAGGACGGTGAGGAGCCCGCCGGGCGGCGTGGCCGCGCCGGTCACCGGCCCCAGTCGCGCGGGTAGCGGAACTCGCGGTCGATGGTCCGGTTGGAGAGCTTGGCGATGAGCGGCGGCCGGCGCTTGTACTGGCTGTCCCGCACCCGGCGCCGGATCTGCTCGACGAACCCGTCGGCGAATCCGAGGTCGCGGAGCTCGGCGGGGCTGCGGCGCTCGTCGACCATGTGGTGGAGCAGCAGGTCCACCGCCGCGTACTCGAAGCCCAATTCGTCCTCGTCGGACTGGCCCTCCCAGAGATCGGCCGAGGGCGGCTTCTCGATCACCGCCGCGGGCAGTCCCAGGTGGCGGGCCAGGGCGAACACCTGGGTCTTGTAGAGGTCGCCGAGTGGGTTGAGGGCGTGGGCCATGTCGCCGTGGATGGTGCCGTACCCGAGCAGCAGCTCGGTCTTGTTGGAGGTGCCGACCACCAGCGCGTCGCGGGCCAGCGAGATGTCGTAGAGGATCGACATCCGCTCGCGGGCCATCTTGTTGCCGCGCCGGTTGCGATCGGCGTCAGGGCTGCTCGCGAAATAGGCGTCGATCTGGGGGGAGATGTCGACCACCAGGGGGGTGGCCCCGAGCTGGGCGGCGACCAGTCGCGCGTCGCGCTCCGAGGCGGGGCTGCTGGCCCGGTACGGCATGATCACCGGAATCGCGTTCTCGGGGTCCAGGCCGCGGCAGACCAGAGCCAGGGTGACGGCGGAGTCGATCCCTCCGGAGAGACCGACCACGCCCCGCTCGAATCCGACCTTGCGGACCTCCTCGCGGACGAATCCGGTGAGGATCTCGGTCACCAGCGACGCATCCACCTCGAGGGCGACCGGCGAGGCGCCCCCGTCCGCCCGGGCGGACGTCTCAGTCACGGTCGCGGCGGCGCAGCCGGTGGGCCTCGGCGTCGACGATGTCGTGGCGCTCGTCGCGGAGCATGGGGTTGGCGATCCGGGCGCGGCGAAGGGCCCCGAGATCCAGGCGGTGGAGGGGCATCGCCTCCTCGCGGCCGGCGGGCTCGCCGTCCAGGTGACCCTCGGGGTCCAGCACCCGCGACCCGCCCCAGAAGTTCACGCCGTCCTCGTAGCCGACCCGGTTGCAGTAGGCGACGTAGGTGGTGAAGAGCTGGGCGTAGGTGCGGGTGATCACGTCGTAGCTCTGAGCTGTGCCCAGCTCCGAACCGCTCCCCACTCCCCGGCCCGGTGAGGCCGAGGGGCAGACGATCAGGTCCACGCCGTCGCGGGCGAGCAGGTAGGCGGAGCTGGGGTGCCAGAGGTCCTCGCAGATCAGGATCCCGACCCGCCACGGGCGGGGCGGCGCGGCGGAGCCGAGCGGCGCCTCGAAGGCCCGGAAGCGAGCCCCCGCCGCCAGGTCGCGGGCCTCGTCGAAGAGGCCGTAGGTGGGCAGGTACACCTTGCGGTGGACATGGACGACGGCGCCGCCGGCGAGGTACACGGCCGCGTTGTGGAAGCGGTGGTCGTCGCTCTCCACGATGCAGCCCACCACGGCGTCGACGTCCCGCGTGACCTCGGCGAGCGCGCCCAGCTCGGGGCCGTCCAGGTGCACGGCGCTGTCGGTGACCAGGTCCTTGAGGAAGTACCCGGTGAGCGAGAGCTCGGGGAACACCACCAGGTCGGCACCCTGGCCGGCGGCCTCGCCGAGCAGCTCTAGGTGGCGGGCGAGGTTGGCCCGGAGGTCGCCCAGCCGCGGCGCGATCTGGGCCAGCGCGACCACGATGGAGGTGCGCGGCTCCTGAGGGGCCGCGGCCGGCTCCGCCGCCGGCTCGGGGAGGATGCCGGCCGCCCCGGCGGCGGGCCCGGCGGTGATCACCATGGGGTGGATTCTCCACCATCCGCGCGGCCGCCAACGAATCGCGCGACCCGGGCGGCGACCCCCGACACCGGCTCGCGCGCCACCGCGGCCGGCGGCAGCGCTTCCAGGAAGCGTCGCGCGTAGTCGCGGCTCTGGAGCCGCGAGTCGGCGATGACCACGACCCCCCGGTCGGTGCCCGAGCGGATCAGGCGTCCGAAGCCCTGGCGAAGCCGGATCACGGCCTCGGGCAGCACGTACTCGCCGAAGGGATCGCGCAGCCCGGCGGTGCGGGCGCGGACCAGGGGGTCGGTGGGCACCGCGAAGGGCAGCTTGGCGATCAGCACGCATTGGAGGGCGTCGCCGGGGACGTCGATCCCCTCCCAGAAGGTGCCGGTCCCGAGCAGGAGGGTGCGGGGGTTCTCCACGAAGGAGGTCAGCAGCTGGCGGCGGGTGCCGTCCAGCCCCTGGCCGACCACCGAGATCTGGCTGCCGGCGAGACGCCGGCCGGCCAGCTCGCGGATGCGGCGCAGGGCCCCATAGCCGGTGAACAGGCCGAGGGTCCGGCCCCCCAGCCTCCGGGCGGTCTCGGCGGCGATGGAAGCCAGCGCCTGCTCGTACTCGGGGGCGTCGTACGGGGGGATGTCGGTGACCAGGACGCAGAGCGCCTGGCTGAGGTAGTCGAACGGCGACGCGAGCGCCAGTTCCTCGGTGCGCCCCCCCAGCCCGAGCCGTTCCCGGATGAACCCGAAGTCCCCGGCGATGGCGAGGGTCGCCGAGGTCAGCACCACCGTCCGGGCCGCGTCCAGGATCCCGGCGCCGAGCTCGGCGCCGGCGGCCACCGGCGCGTCGCGCAGCTCGGCCTGCTCGGCGCGCAACTCCAGCCAGGCGACGTGGCCGGGCCGGCGGTGGAGGATCACCTCGTCGACGGCGGCCGCCGCGCCCTCCAGGGCCGCCGCCGCCAGGGCGAGCTCCTCCTCGCCCCGCTCCGGCTGGGGGAGCAGGTCGGTCTCGAAGGAGGCGGCCCCGGCGGCGCGCAGGGCCTCCGCGGCCCGTCCCAGGACAGTGACGGCGTGGTGGGCGTTGCGCACCAGGGGTTGCAGCCGGGGTTCGGCGAGCACGTCGTCGGTCACGCTCAGGCTGCCGGTCGGGGCACCCCCTCCCCCGCCGAGCCGCTCCGCCAGCAGTCCCTTGGTCTCCCCGAACAGCCCGTTCGCGGCGTCGCGGCAGGCCTCGAGCGCGGTGGCCAGGCTGGGATCGACCACCCCGGGGAGGCGATCGAGCGCGCGGACGATGTCGGCGGCGCGCAGCCGGTGGCCGCGCGCCTGGGTCGCCGACTCCTCGAGGTGATGGGCCTCGTCGATCACCAGGGCGCCGTAGTCCCCGAGCAGCCGCCCCTCGGCGGGCTCGTCGCTGAGGAGCAGGGCGTGGTTGGTCACCACCAGCTCGGCGGTGGCGGCCAGCCGGCGCGCCGTCACCATGTGGCAGGCGCCGCTGCGCCAGTTGGCGCAGGCGCTCCCCAGGCAGTCGTCCGGCGTCGACTCCACCGCCCGCCAGAGGTCCCGCTCGGTGGCGCCCAGATGCAGCTCCGCCCGATCGCCGGTCTGAGTGAGGTCGAGCCAGCGGAGCAGCTTCAGCTTGAAACGGATGACCTCGAGGTCGGGCCCGCGCGGACCGACGTCACCGCGGCGGAGGTGGCGCTGGAACCGGCGCAGGCTGATGTAGTGGCTGCGGCCCTTGAGCATCGCCCAGCCCAGCGGTCGGGGCAGGTTGGCCTGGAGCGCCGGCAGGTCCCGCTGGACCAGCTGCTCCTGGAGGGTGATGGTGTGGGTGGCGACCACGGCCCGACCGCCCCCTCGCTCGGTCCAGAGCGCGAGCGGCGCCATGTAGGCGAGGGTCTTGCCCACCCCCGTACCCGCCTCGACCAGGAGCCGTCCGCCCCGCTCCAGGCTCTGGGCCACGGCACGCGCCATCTGCTCCTGGGCCTCCCGGTACTCGTAGCCAGGACGGTCGGCGAGACGCCCGCCCGGACCGACCAGCCGGGCCGCCGCCTCCGCCAGGGTTCCGGAGAGGAGCGATGCGCGCTCGGTATCGGAGAGGTCGCCAGCCTCCGGCACCGCCGCTCCGCTCGCCGTCGCGACCTCTGCAGTCGCGGTCGCACCCGCTGCGTTCCCGCTCGCGGCCGCTCCCCCGGCTGGGCGGGTGATCGAGGCGCCTGGGGCCGCGGGCGCGGAGGAGGACGACGTGCGCTCGGCCGCGGCGAGGTCGAAGAAGCGGGCCAGCGGGGTCGTGGTCTGGGCGGCGACCCGGTGCATCTCCGCGAAGGTCGGGGCTCGCAGGGCGGCCGCCTCCTCCAGCAGCCGGCCGAAGAGGGCGGCGGTCGCCTGGGCGTCACTGAGGGCCCGGTGGGGGCGCTCATGACGCAGACCCAGCAGACGGGCGAGAGCCCCGAGATTGTGGCTGCCGGCGACGGGGAGCAGGATGCGGGCCAGCTCGAGGGTGTCGAAGGCCTCGCGACGCCCGAAGCTGGCGGGGACGAGCTGCGCGCAGAAGGCGAGGTCGAACGCCGAGCCGTGACCGACCAGCTCGGCGCCCTCGCAGAAGCCGGCCAGCTGTGCCACCACCTCCACCGGGCTGGGCTGACCGGCTAGGTCCGCGGAGCTGATCCCGGTCAGCCGCTGGACCCCGAGGGGCACCGGGATGCCCGGGTCGGCGAAGAGCTGCAGCTCGCCGACGGTGCGCCCGTCGAGACCGAACCGGATCGCCCCGACCTCGATGACGCGCTCGGTCTTGGCCGAGAGGCCGGTGGTCTCGAGGTCGAAGGCCACGAGCTCGGGGGTCATCATGCGGCCGGCGGGGGCACCGAGCGGTAGTCGGTGGCGCCGTCGAAGATCCCCCGCCGGGAGGCCGGGAGGACCTCGGCGACCCGCTGCATGAGCAGGTCGGCGACCTCCTGGTGGGAGGCACGGGGACCGGCCGGATCCTCCGCCGGGAGCGAGGCGGGCCGTCCGAAACGGAGGTGCACCGGCACGCGGCGGGGCCGCCGCGAGCCCAGCGGGAGAGCCTGCTCGGTGCCCCAGAGGCCCACCGGGAGCACCGGGACCCCCGCGCTGCGGGCCAGGAACCCGGCCCCCGGATGGGGACGCTGGAGCCGGCCGTCCGGGCTGCGATGTCCCTCCGGGTAGACGAGGACGGCGTGCCCCTGGTGGAGCAGGCCGAGGGCCTGGCGGAGAGCGGCTCGGTCGGGCGTGCCCCTGACCACCGGGAAGGCGTGGAACCCGACGATGAAGAAGCGCGCGACGGGGTTGCGGAAGTAGTCGCTCTTGGCCATGAAGAAGAGGTCGCGGCGGGGAAGCTGGGCGCCGGTGAAGGGCGGATCGATGGTCCCGACGTGGTTGCTCACCACCAGCAGCCCGCCGCTGCGCGGGACGTTCTCGGCGCCGGTGACATCCATCTTCCCGTCCAGGATCGCGGCGCAGAGCAGGCGCATCACCGCGGTCATCCATCGGTAGTTGAGGTCGGGACCCGAGGGCGAGGTGTGGGTGCGGCTCACGACGTCCGCCCGGGGGCCACGATGCCGGCCGCGGCGCAGAGCTCGAGCGCCAGCGCCACCATCTGATCGACGCCCCGGCTCCCGGTGTCGATGACCACCGCGTCGGGTGCCGCCGCCATCGCCGGGGCGTCGCCGCGGTCCCGTCCGGAGATCTCGGACCTCAGCACCTCCGGGTCAACCGCCGCGCCCTGGCCGGCGAGCTGGGCGGCGCGGCGAGCGGAGCGGAGGTCCTCGCTCGCCTGGAGGTAGAGCTTGACCGCCGCCTCGGGGAACACCACCGTGCCGCAGTCCCGCCCCACCGCCACCGCCCCACCGGCCGCGGGGGCGCGCTGCACGGCGAGCAGGTGGCGGCGCACCTCGGGGAGCTGGCTGACGGTGGTGAGCAGGGCGGCGTGGCGAGGGTCGCGGATCTCGGCCCCGGGGTCGACGCCGTTGACCCGCACCTCCCAGGACAGGTCGCCGGGGGCGGTGTTGACCTCGATGAGGGCGGCCCGCGCCACCTCGGCGATGCGGTCGCGATCGCCGGCTGCGAGCCCGGCGCGCACCACCGCCACCGTGACGCCGCGATAGAAGAGGCCGGTGTCGATGAAGGCCAGCCCCAGCGCGATGGCGAGACGGCGTCCGAGCGTGGTCTTGCCGCTCCCCGCCGGCCCGTCGACGGTGACCACCGGTGCGCTCATGGAGGCGTCAGCCCCACGCTCGCGTAGAGCGCGCTCAGCTCGGCGGCGGTGAGGTGGCGCGACCGGCCCTCGCCCAGCCGGCCGAGCCGGAGCGGACCGAGGCCGGTCCTGACCAGGTCCACGACCGGCGCGTCGATGGCCGCGCAGAGCCGGCGGAGCTCCCGCTTGCGGCCCTCGGCGATGGTGAGCTCGATCAGGTCATCCCGCGACGCGCTCACCCTGCGGACGCTCTGCGGCCGGGCGAGGCCGTCCTCCAGCTCGATCCCCTCGAGCAGACGGCGGATGTCCTGGGCGGTGAGTCCTCGCCCGAGGACCAGCCGGTAGCGCTTGGCCACCCCGTGGCGGGGATGGGTGAGCCGGTGGGCCAGGTCCCCATCCGAGCTGAGCAGCAGGAGGCCACGGCTGTCGGCGTCCAGGCGGCCGACGGGCACCATGCCCGGGGCCGGGTCGGGGACCAGGTCCATGACCGTCGGCCGGCGGTGCGGGTCCCGAACGGTGCAGACCACGCCCGGCGGCTTGTTGAGCATCAGGGTCACCGATCGGCGCGGGCCCGCGACGGGGCGGCCGTCCACGGCGATCCGGTCGCGATTCGGGTTCACCGAGGTGCCCACAGCGACGCGGGCCCCGTTGACGGTGACCCGTCCGGCGTCGATCAGCAGGTCGGCCCCACGGCGGGAGGTCACCCCGCGGCGGGCCAGGTAGCGGTTGAGCCGCTCTGCGGTGGCGGGCATCAGCCCGTGCTCGGGGCCGGAGGTTCGTCACCGGCGGCACCCGCCAGGGCGTCCGACCACGCCCGCTCCTGCTCCTCGGGAAGCGCGATATCACCGGGCAGGGCCGGGAGCTGATCGATCCGCTCCAGCCCGACCAGCTGCAGGAAACGGAGGGTGGTCCCAAAGAGCCGGGGCTGCCCGGGGGTGGCCGCGCGGCCGATCTCGGCGATCAGCCCCCTCCGCTCCAGGCTCTCCAGCACCGCCTCGCAGTTCACCCCGCGGATCGACTCGATGTGCGCCCTGGTGACCGGCTGGCGGTAGGCGACGATGGCGAGCGTCTCCAGCGCGGGCCGGCTGAGCCGGGCGGGCTTCTCGGGGTTGAGGGCGCGCTGGACGGCCCAGGCGGTCTGGGGACGGGTGACCAGCTGGACCTGGTCGCGGTGGTGCTGGAGCATCAGGCCGCGCCCACCGAGCTGCTCCGCCAGCGCCGCGGCGGCACGTTCGACGCTCTGCGGGGACTGCCCCAGGATCCCGGAGAGCTCCCCCAGGCTGACCGGGCGGTTGAGTACGAAGCAGACCGACTCGAGGGCGAGGGCCAGGTCCTCGGGCTCGCTCCCGGCCACCCACTCGGGCACCCGCGGGCGGCCGATCTCGTCGAGCTCGAGCTGGAAGTCCTCCTCCTCGCCCTCGGCGTCGTCCTCCCCCTCGTCGCCGTCCTCCGCCTGGCCCTGGTCCCCGCCGGTGCCGGCTCGGCCGAGCCCCGGCGTCTCGGGCTGCAGGCCGCCGCCGGAACCCAGCACCTCGAGGGGCAGAGCCTCACCGGAGGTGGGGGCGGCCGGCGCCTCGTCCTCACTCACTCGCTCGCACCCAGATCGGACCGAAGCTCTGAGGCTGATCCACCACCGCCCGGCCGCGCTTGAGCAGCTCGAGCAGGGCCAGGAAGCAGGCCACGGCCTCCAACCGGGTCGACACCTCGGCGAAGATCCCCTCGAACTCCAGCGGCCCGCGGGCGAGCAGTCCCTGGAGCCAGGTCACCTTCTCCTCCACCGAGAAGGTCACCATCCCCACCGGAAGCGGCCCGGCGTCCTGGAGGCGCTCGAGCACCTGGCGGAAGGCCGCTGCCAACCGGTCGGGGGGGATGCGCAGCCGTTCGAGGGGGAGGACCTCGGGCGCGACCAGGCCGAGGAAGCTGCGCTCACCGGTCTCGGCGGGCTCCAGGAGGAGCGCCTCCATGGCCGCTCGGAAGAGCCGGTACTCGGCCAGCCGCCGTCCCGCGTCGGTCTCCGGCGGCACCTCCTCCTCCGGCTCCACGTCGACCTCGGTGACCCGGGCCGCCTTCAGCGAGAGCAGGCGCGCCAGCAGCCCGAGGGCCTCGGCGGCGTCGCGGAGGTCGCCGCCCAGGTCGGCCCCGGTGAGCTGGCGGCTCACCTGGGTGGTCACCTCGGCGACCGGGAGCTCACGGAGGTCCAGGTCGCCCCGCTGGGCGGCCAGGACCAGCTCCTCGAGGGATCCGCTGAACTCCCCGACCTCGACCGGGAACCGGCGCGGTGCCCCGCCCCGGCCCACAACGGTCGCGTTCTCACTCATGGCGGCCCATGGTACGAGGTAGCCGTGCCCCCGCCCCGGGCGCGGTCAGCCGGCGCTCTGACGGCGGCTCCCGGTCGCCTCGCCCTCCCGGAGCAGCTCCCCCGCGCGCGCCAGCGCGGCGGCCGTGGTGCGTCCCGACATCATCCGGGCGACCTCGGCGACCCGCTCCTCGCCCTCGACGCGGCGCACCCCGCTCTCCACCGCCGCGCCCCGGCCGGTGCGGGAGACCAGCAGGTGCCAGCCGGCCCGCGCCGCGATCTCGGGACGGTGGGTGACCGCGAGAACCTGCCGGCCTCGACCGATCTCAGCCAGCAGGTCGCCGACCCGCGCCGCCGTCTCGCCGCCCACGCCCGTGTCCACCTCGTCGAGAACCAGGAGCGGCTGGCCGGCGCCTCCCCCCCCGGCGGCGGCCAGGGCGAGGGCCAGGCGGCTCAGCTCGCCCCCGGACGGACCCTCGTCGAGGGGGAGGGGGACCCCACCGCGGTTGGCAGCCAGGCGCATCTCCACCTGGTCGACGCCATCGGCGTCGCAGCGCACCGGCCCGTCCCCCAGGTCCACACCATCGGCGTCGGCGGTCACGCCCAGGGTGACTCGGAAGCGCGCGTCGGGGAGCTCCAGCACCGACAGATGTCGCTCGACGGCCCGCTCCAGCGAGCGAGCGGCCTCCCGGCGGGCGGCGCTCAGCCGGCCCGCGGCGGCGGCGGCGGCGACCTGCGCGGCCCGGGCCTCGACCTCCAGCGCGACCAGGTCGTGCCCCCCGCGGGCCGCGTCGCAGATCCGCCTCGCCCCCTCCAGGGCCGAGAGAGCGGCCCGGATCGAGCCGTGGCGGCGGCGGACCCGGGCCAGGGTGTCGAGCCGCTCCTCGACCGCCTCCAGCCGCGCCGGGTCGACCTCGACGCGGTCCGCCAGCCGCCGGGCGGAGACCCCGAGGTCGCGGAGCGCCGCGGTCAGCGCGGCCGCCTCCCCGCCCAGGTCCGCCAGACCGGCGTCGACCCCGCTGAGCGCGTCCACCTCGGCGAGGGCGTGCTCCAGGATGTCGGCGGCGCCGGCCTCGTCGCCGGTCGCGGCCTCGCCGAGCAGGGTCGCGGCCCGGGCGATGCCGGTGGCATGCCGGAGCCGGAGGCGCTCCGCGCCGAGGTCGTCCTCCTCCCCGTCGCGGAGGCGCAGCGGTTCCAGCTCGGCGATGGTCGCCTCCGCCTCGGCGAGCTCGGCGGCCGTCCGGCGGCTGGCCAACCGGCCATCCGCGAGCAGTGCCTCCGCCCCTCGCCAGCCCCGGTGGGCGCCGGCCATGACGCCGCGAGCCTCGGCCACCGCGGCGCCGCCCGAGTCGTCGAGAACCCTCCGCTGCCAGCTTCGCTGCAGCATCCGGTGGCTGGCTCCCTGGGCGGTGACATCGGCCAGCCCCTCGCCCAGATCGCGCAGGGTCGCCTGGGAAACGAGGGCGCCGTTGACCCGGCAGGTGGAGCGACCGGAGCTCCCCGCGTCGCGGGTGAGGGTGACCAGCTCGTCGGCGGGGATGCCGAGGCCGGCGAGCAGGACCGCGCTCTCGGGACTCGGCTCGAACACCGCCCGGACCGAGGTCCCCTCCGCCACCGCCTCCCCCTCGGCACGACCTCCCAGGATCCAGCGCACGGCTGCGATGCAGAGCGACTTGCCGGCGCCGGTCTCGCCGCTCAGCGCTCCGAAGCCTGCCTCGCAGTCCAGGCTCGCGTCCCGGACCAGGGCGAAGTTGCGCAGCCGGAGCTCGAGCAGCCGGCTCACGGCTGCTCCGGCACGGCCTGGTCCCGGTCCGGGGGCTTGAGCGGAAGCCCGAAGTGGACCTTGTCGCGCAGCTGGCGGAGGAATGAGGGGGAGTCGACGCAGTGGATCACGGTGAGCTCGGGACCGGGGCTGACACACACCCGGCCCCCCGCCGCCAGGAGGGCCTGGTGCCGGCCGTCGGCGGCCACGAAGGCGCGCCCGTGCAGGACGGCGACCTCCACGACGGTCGCCTCGGGCAGCACGATCGGCCGGGTGATCACCGCGTGGGGAGCCAGCGGCACCACCGTGATCGCGCGCACCCGGGGGTCGATCGGCGGCCCGCCGGCGCTCAGCGCGTAGCCGGTCGAGCCGGTGGCGGAGGCGATCACCACCCCGTCGGCGTCGAACTCGCCGAGGAGCTCCTGGTCCGCGTCGACCCGAAGCCGGAGCAGGGAGACCTCGGGAGAGCGGACGGCGATGTCGTTGAGGGCCAGCACAGGGCCGGCCACGTCACCCTCCGCCGGCTGGTCGCCGTCCCGGCGCTCGAGCCGCGCGCTCAGCATGCCACGGCGCTGGCGCACCGTCCGCCCGTCGGCGAAGGCGTCGATCGCCGACGGAAGCTGCTCCAGCTCCATGTCGGTGAGGAACCCGAGCCGGCCCCGGTTGACCCCCAGCACCGGGATGCCCCGGGGGGCGGCGAGACGCGCACCGAAGAGGAAGGTCCCGTCGCCCCCCACGGTGACCAGCAGCTCGGTCCCGTGGGCGTGCTCGGCGACGTCCTCGACGGGCCGGACGATGGTGGTCCAGGTGCGGAAGCCGCGGCGCTCGGCCGCCTCCATCGCCGCGGCGATGACGCCGTTGGTCTCCGCCGGATGGAGCAGGAAGCCGATGGCGCCCCCGCTCATGACGCCACCTCGTCCCGGGGCTTATCGCGTTCGGGAAGCCGGAGGTGGAGGAGGATCTCCTGGTTCCCCTTGGTCCCCCGGATCGGGGCCGGGTACGGCTCCCCCAGCGCCGTGGCGCCCAGCTCGGCGACGCACCACCCGGTGAAGGATGCGACCCCCGCCGCCGCGGCGGCCGGGTCGCGCACGATGCCGCCCCGGGACACCGCGTCCCTGCCCAGCTCGAACTGGGGCTTGAAGAGGGCGACGACCTCGGCCCCCGGGGCGACCCGAGCGACCGCCGGCATCACCAGGCGGAGGGAGATGAACGAGAGATCGAGGGTGACCAGGCTCGGCGACTGGCCGGGGAGGGAGTCCAGATGGCGGAGGTTGGTCCGGTCGAGGACCGTGACCCGCTCATCCTCGGCCAGCCGGGGCAGGAGCTGGCCGTGCCCGACGTCGACCGCGTAGACCCGCGCCGCCCCCCGGGCCAGCAGCACGTCGGTGAAACCCCCGGTGGATGCGCCCGCGTCGAGGCAGATCCGGCCCCGGCAGTCCACGGCGAAGGCGTCCAGGGCGGCGGCGAGCTTCTCGCCGCCCCGGCTCGCCCATGGGCTTTCCTCGCCGAGCGTGCGCACCACGGCGCCCTCCCCCACCCGCTGGGCGGCGCTGCGGGCCCTGCGGCCGTCGACCTCCACCATCCCCGCCGCCACCATGGCCTGGGCGCGCTCCCGGGTGGTGGCGACTCCGCGTTCCACCAGGGCCAGATCGAGCCGCTGCAGGGTCACCGCCATGGCTGCAGGCCCCGGTTGGCGGCGGACGGAGATGGGCGACCCCATCAGAAGGGGATCTCATCGGGGTCGATGTCCAGCCCGCGCAGATGTCCCGGGACCGGCACCAGCGGCGCCCCGGCAGGGGCAACGGGCAGCTCGGCGGTCTCGCGGCCGGGCTCCAGCGGCTTCTCGGCGACGCGCCCGCCGGCTCCGACCACCAGCTGGCTGATCTTCTGCTCGGTGCGGTCGAGCAGGCCGCCGCAGTGCTGGGCCAGCCTGGCGCCACGCTCGTAGGCGGCGATCGCCTCGTCGAGGGCCACGGCTCCCCTCTCCAGCCGCTCGATGATCTGGTCCAGCTCGGCGAGCGCGCGCTCGTAGCTCAGGCTGTCGATGTCGTCGCT
>Ga0181533_1004603_pt1 | contig 13924 bp, 10 predicted proteins | sample PEATcosm2014_Bin_45_FD_119772 | JGI IMG/M metagenome (GOLD analysis project Ga0181533, IMG submission 119772) | Peatland microbial communities from MTU Mesocosm Facility, Houghton, MI, USA - PEATcosm2014_Bin11_60_metaG | ecosystem: Environmental > Terrestrial > Soil > Wetlands > Peat | place... | reverse complement strand
TGGACAGGCAACCGACTTATGAAAACCGCAACCTCCTTCTCATTTACCGATCTTCCCTGTCCTAAACCCTTTCCTTACAGTGCGTCGACGATGGAGAACCGATTATTTTGGACAGCAGTGACGATCTTTCGCCCGCTTCGCGGGCTGCGAAGGTGAGTGGGTATCGCAGCGCCTCGGGGGAGAGATGCTCGCTTATCGATATCAGCCCGGAGCGCTCACTTTTAGCTGGTACAATGTGGGGCCTGAAGTCCCCGACGGACAGATTCGGATGCTTACTCCGGAAGGTCAGTTCACAACCACCATTGATCAAGTCGCTCTAGCTTTCACTGCCCCGGCAAATCTTCCCCCCGCGGGTGTCTATCAACAGGCCATCCAGGCAGAGCTAGAAAACCTGCGGAACGCAGATGGCTGATATTTTCAGTGTGACGAAGCGCAGCGAGATAATGTCCCGAATCCGAAGTGTTGGGACAACCCCCGAGAGGCGACTTTATATTCTGGTGCGCGAAACGCTTGGCGCCCGCTGGCGAATCGACTTAAACGCACGCGCTTTGCCGGGCCAACCCGACGTGTTCATTCCATCTTTGCGCTTGGTACTCTTTGCTGATGGGTGCTTCTACCATGGCTGCCCCCGGCACGGGCACCAACCCAAGTCCAATCGAAAATACTGGCTTCCGAAGCTTGCTCGTAATCAGAAACGCGACTTGGCAAACCGGAAGGCACTGCGTGCAATGGGTTGCAGAGTGTGGGCTTTCTGGGAGCACGAACTCAGAGGTAAGGAGTTAGAAAAAACCCGGGGGAAAATAATCCGCAGAATTGCAGAACTGGTCAAGGAAAGGCGTCGAGAAAGTGCAAAAAGGGCTGGGTCGCGGAGACCTTCGTTGGGGTCCACGCGCCCGCACCGCAATTAGTGCGAGGATCGAGGGTCCAGGCGACCTGCGGTACCAGTTTTGAAGTCGCGTCCGTTCCATAATGCGATATACAGGACGGGGTAGTGCCTCCGATCTAACGATCGATGTTTGATCCTGAAATGCTTTCGGGTGGGTCCGCCGAGAAGAACATCATAAGCATGAAAAACGCATTACTCAAGATACTGGAGTGGATCAGCAGAAATCCAACGGTGTTTGCTTCTCTCGCTTCCGCCGTCGTAGCCGCATCCGTTGCCCTCATAGTTTTCGCAGTCACTCAGTTTCTCACGCAAAAAAGAGACCGCACGCGGTTTTTGACGCCCAAACTTGAGGAACTGTATCTACTTCTTAACAAAGTGGCGGAGGACAACACCAGATTCTTCAAGCTTATATATCTAACTCTCGAGGGCAATCCCGGCGCTCGCGAAGAGATCGGGGCAATGGATGAATCTGACCTATACGGACATGCCACAGCAAAACGGATCATCATGTATATTCGCCTCTACTTTCCGCGTCTGTCTCGTATCCATCAGCTCCTGTTTGCAGCCCAACGCGACCTCAACCAGTTGATATTCCAATTGCACTCGAAGACCCCACCAGAGGTCGCTGATGTTATGAACGCAAGCGGCCGAGTCGGCCACTTTCTCAGATTAATGGAGGAAGAAATCATCGCGAACAGAGATCACCTCCTGGGGGACCACTGGCTTCCGAAGCCGTACAAGAGAACAGGGCTGGACGCCATCGAAGCGGTGGTTCCGGCGCCGGATGGCCCAGTGATGAATTTGCCTGACAGTTGAAGTAAAGCAATTAGCGAGGCCCGGCTAAATTGCCGAACTGCACTCTGCTCCAAATTGATACCGCAGCACGCATAGACTAACAGCCATCTCCGAGGGGAGAGGGTGTCCCCACCTGTCGGGACTGGTGAGGGGTCAGTTAAGGCCAGCGCCAACCGCTGTGGAGGGATTGTTTTAGAGCGCCGACCGCACCAAGCCTCCTTCAGCGCGAATGGCGGCGCCGTTGACGACGGCGCCTTGGTGGCTGGCGACGAAGGTTACGACTGCGGCGACTTCTTCGGGCGTCTCGAAGCGTTTCAGGAGTGAACTGGGGCGAACCTTTTCGAAAAATTCCTTCTCGACTTGCGCCATGGTCACGCTGCGCTGCCGGGCAACGAAATTTCCGGCGCCCTGGGAAGCTGGTAACCGTCCGGTGAACCCATGGGCAGGTTTTGGATGCACAAGGGCGCACACGGGGGTGTTGCAAGGGTAACTGCCAACCCGCGATGGGCGAAAGACTGGAGGGCAAAATGAAGGGGGTGGGAGTCCTTTTCCTATTGAAGCATTGGGGCAGTGCATGGACATTCTGAAGCGGCAACCACCCCCGAAGTGAAGTTGAGTTAGACTCAGTCCTATTGCTTCTATGCCGGATGCACGCGGTCGCGCCGCACGGGCAGAGGATTGCCCTTACCGGAGTGGAGCCCTGCCCACGGCCTTCATCAGTTCCCGGATCCCCGCGAAGATGATATCCTCCACGTGGTCACCAAGAGGGCCCGGAAGCGACGAATCCATCAGGATGGCATCGCGGGCCTCGTAGCCTCCTTCTTTCAGGACCCGCAGCGATGGGATATAGCAGGGGCGGGCGTTGGAATACCCGGCTACGATCATGCCTTCCGCGCCGTACTCCTTCTTCACGCGCAGGCAGTAATCGACCACCACCTCGCCGTTCATGGCGAGCAGGGTCAGGTCCTTGCCGAACTGGATGGCCTGCATGGTGTACGGCAAGCCCGGCAGCGGCGGATGCCCCGATTCATACTGCTGCAGCAGCCGCTCGGCGTGGCTGCGAACCAGCTCTTCGGGGTCCTTGGTCTGCTTCTCGAACTGCTCCAGGGAAAATGGCGCAAACGGCAGTTCGGTGGTGAGCATGGCGATCTTGAGCGGCCCGTGCACTGCCTTCATGGGCCCTTCCATGACACGCGCCACTTCCGTGGCCAATTCGTTGCCGTACTTCTCCACCAGTTCCACCTTGCGGCGCGGATAGGCATTCTGATCGCCGCCGCACAGTTGCATGAACATGCCCGTGGCGCCGGGATGGGCCTTCTCCCAGGCGGCCTGGGCAATGCCGGCGTAGTCGCCGCTGATCATGAAAAACTCGTACGTCAGCACGGACGGATGGCAGGAAAGCCCGAACAACACTCCGCGCAGCCTGCCACCCGGCCCCAATACCCGCAGCACGGGGACAGTCTGATCCACGGGTCCGTTGGGGTCCATGCCGAAAACCCAGCCTCCGTTGGGCGTGCGCTCCCGGCGGTTATGTGAAAACCCGACTTGGCCGGTGGCGTAAGCGATCTCCGCAGGCTGGAGATCCGCGACAGCGGCGGCGGCCACCTCCGTCATGGAGTCAATCACCTTATTTCGGTACGCCTCGATGCGCTGCATCATCTCGCGGTCCGTGTGTGGAGGCCAACCGAGCGCGGGGCCGGAGTGGGTATGGGACATGTTGATCACGAGGTGCGACCGGTCGATGTTGTGCTGGTGGGTGACACGGGCGGCCACCAGGTCGATCATCGGCTGGGGTATGGTCGCCAGGTCCACGGTGATCACGATCAGCTTCTGACCTCGGGAATCCTCGAAGGCCAGGGACTTGGCCCACAGATCGTTGGCCACAGTTTCGGCCGGCTTGGTGCGGTTATCGAAGCCGGCCATCAGGATGGGCAAGGGGGGAGTGATCTCGTGCCGGCCGAATCCGGCCCTAAAATTGGCTCCCCATAGTGTTCCGGCGAACAGGGGCGCGAGCAGGAGAACGGCGATTATCGCCGGAAATGACCGGCGTCCAAGAGAGTGATACATTCAGGCTCCTCTAATTCCGGATTGGTACTTTTTCTCGATTGGCCATCGCTGCGCCTGCTCAGTATCCGTGGGCCAGTGCCTTTTTGCCTCCCAACAGCCCCACACTATACACCCCTCGAGGGGTTCCACCGCGCTATTCTTCTTTGGCTGAGTTAAGGGGCTCGGGACAGGGCCCTGTCTACCCCGGCGCGAGTCCCAAAACTGCTGACTACGGCCTTCCCGTCGGCTTTTGTCAGACACCCTTTCCGTGCCTGGTAACTCCCGATCGATTTCCCGGCTGCCACAGCCTTGGCTATCCGGAAGCTGTGGGGTCGGCCAATACCGAGTTCACCGTGATGCCGGTGCCGGCCACGGACTCCGCCAGGCCGCGCGCCACGGCCACCTGCTGATTCCGTAGCGGGTAGTACAGCGCGGCGGAACCGCCGCCAAACCCCATCATCAGCTAGATTTTGTCCCTAAAGGGCGGCTACGAGGGGGAAACCGCTTGACACATGCTCGACAGCGTCTTAGGGTGGCGGGAGGGTGGAACAATCGGCTTGACTCGGTTGGGAGGCACAAATGGCGAATCGAAGTGATCGTCGTGAATTCTTCAAAATCTTAGGGGGCGCTGCGGTGGCGCCTTATTTACTCGGGGGCGCGGACGCAACGTCATTGAGAATCGACAGCGCCCTGTGGACTCCCCGCGACCAACTTGTGCTGGCCAGCAACCCGGTGCCGAACCTGCCGGTCGGCGTGGCGAAAGGGCTTCATCCGGGGCGCGTTGTCTGGGCGCACGACCCGAGCGCGACTCCCTGGGAGGGACCGGGAAAGGGATACTGGTGGGAAAGCCCTCATACCAACCAGGACGTGGTTGACGACATGATGTCAGGGGCAATTCGCCGCCTCACCGGCACGGGCAGCGATCGAGAAGCATGGCGTGCCTTAATCCAGCACTTCAACCAAACCCACGGCCACGGGAACGCCGGATATAAGCACGGAGAGAAGGTCACTATCAAGGTGAACCTGGTGGGTTGCATCACGGGCAGTAAAGCCGTCGACCGACAGTCTTACGACCTCGTGGGATGGCGAGATTACATGAACGCCTCGCCGCAGATGATCCGGGCTCTGCTGAGGCAACTCGTGCACGCAGCCGGCGTGCCTCAGCAAGACATTTCCGTTGGCGATCCGCTCTGCTTGTTCCCGAATCAGTATTACGACCCTCTGCATAGCGAGTTCCCCAACGTCCACTATTTGGACCATGACGGGGGGAATGCCAGCCATCCCCGCACACCCGTGCAGTTTTCTTCCATCCCTGTCCATTGGAGTTCCCGTCCCACCGGGGTGGCCCAGGACTTCGTCCCGGTGTCCTACGCGGAAGCGAAGTACTTCATTAACATGGCGAATCTGAAAGCCCACAGCGGCGCCGGCGTCACGCTGTGCGGCAAGAACCATTTCGGCTCGCTGTTCAGGACGCCGCCCCAAAAGGGTTACTACGACATGCATGGAAGCATGCTGGGCAAAGCCCTGGCCTCCCCCGGACGGTACCGGGCCGTGGTGGACCTGATGGGACACGAGCACACCGGCGGCAAGACCATGCTCTATTTAATCGATGGCCTGTACTCGGGCGTGCATTCCATGGATCATTCTCCCCGGAAGTGGTACACCGCCCCCTTCAACGGGCAATGGACTTCCAGCCTTCTGGCCTCCCAGGACCCGGTCGCCATCGATTCGGTGGCCTATGATTTCCTCTGGGCGGAATGGGACGATCACGCGCGCTTGTCCGGAGCCGACGACTATCTGCACGAAGCGGCTCTGGCGGATAATCCACCCTCGGGAACATTCTACGACCCGAACCACCCTACGAATACCACTCGCCTGGCGAGCCTGGGGGTTCACGAGCACTGGAACAATGCGCAGGATAGGCAATACAGCAGGAATCTGGGCAAGGATAACGGCATCGAACTGATCGCCCATAGGGGATGAGCCGCGGACCTACAAAACAGGTTCGCGCTACACGACGTCATATTGGGTAACGGGATGGAGGCTCATTCCTGAATGGCACGAAACGAGGAGGAACACTTCAGACCAGTCTAACTTGGCGGGTATTTTTGGTGACCACGAAGATGCGAATGTTATTGCCCCTGGGATCAGCGGGGTACAAAAAGAAGCCGATTCGCTGCGAGCTATATCCCTCGGTTCTCCCGACAATCTTTTCTCCATCCGTAAAAGTCACTTCGATTGTCCGGCCAGCCATGGTTGCGCCCGCGCGCAGGAAATCGGTGGATTCGACATTGCCGGTGAACTCCCACACAAAGAAAACCGCCTTGAGGTCCTTCATCGCAACCTTTATTCCCTGCCCCTGAAGCGGGTCTGCTTGGGGAAGAAGAATGAAAGAGTCCTCGAGGGGAGAAAAGCCGTAAACGTAGCCCTTGGTGCGGCCCCCATTAAGGAAGCCAACCACGACCTTGTTCAGTTGATCGAGAGTTATCGCCGGGGTTCCCATAAACGCAGTTTGCCTCGTTGCGTTGTCACTACACTATACCAAACACCCGGGAATACGAAGCACCTTTCGAGCTAAAGGCATTCCGGCGCAAGCCCTTCCGATGCAACCTGCCCTCGCCAGTGTTGTTCGCTGAGAAATCTGACCCACAGCCAAGGGCAAACCGACCCAGGGATCGAACTTCAGTTGGAGAAGGCCGGAGTTAGGCTGGCTTACCCCTTGGAGGCGAATTTAATACGCAACCCCGTGTGCGGTTTAGAGCGCCGACCGCACCACGCCTCCCTCGGCTCGGAGGGCGGCGCCGTTGATGATGGCGCCTTGGGCGCTGGCGACGAAGGTTACGACGGCGGCGACTTCTTCGGGCTTCTCGAAGCGCTTCAGGAGCGAACTGGGGCGCACCTTCTCAAAGAATTCCTTTTCCACATGCGCGGGGGTCACGCCCTGCTGCCGGCCAATCTCTTGCAAGAAGTTGCCGACGCCCTCGGAGCGGGTGGGCCCCACTAAAATCGAGTTCACCGTGATGCCGGTGCCGGCGACGGACTCCGCCAAGCCGCGCGCCACGGCCACCTGCGCCGTCTTGGTCATTCCGTAGTGAATCATCTCGACGGGAATGTTCACTGCCGACTCGCTCGAGATGAAGATCACGCGGCCCCAGTTCTTTTCGCGCATGAGGGGCAGGTAGTGGCGCGCCAGGCGCACGCCGCTCAGGACGTTGACCTCGAAAAATAGCAGCCAATCGGCGTCGGTTATCTCCTCAAATGGCTTCGCCTCGAAGATTCCCAAATTATTGACGAGGATATCGGCTTCGGGCGCATCGTTGAAAAATGTCGCGACACCATCCAGGGTGCCCAAGTCCGCAGCGACGCCGCGCGCCCGCGCGCCCGTCACCTTGCCACGAATCTTTTCGATAGCCGCGGCCACGCGCGCTTCCGTGCGCCCGTTGATGACCACCGACGCACCCTCGGCGGCGAGCGCCGTGGCAATCGCCAAACCAATTCCCGCCGTCGAGCCCGATACCACCGCGGTTTTGCCCTTGAGTCCTAAATCCATGCCACTCTCCAAAGTTCTTCAAGACGTTTAATTCTCACCGCAGAGGCGCTAAGGCGCAAAGTAGGTGTCAGGTATCAGGTGTCAGGAGTTGGGGTTTTACTGACCCCTGGCACCTGGAACCTGGAACCTAACACCTCCTGTGCTCAGCGACTCCGCGCCTCCGCGGTGAAGATGGTATTTTCTCACAGGTTTGCAAGCCGTGGGATCGCTCCGTTTTTGCACAGGCCCAAACACCCATTTTCTGAAACGCCAGATTGCGATAGACTCACCAACCCAACATCCTGCACATGGCGGAGGTGTCCCGATGGTTTCAGCGAAAGAAGTTATAGTGGGTATCGACATGGGGGGCACGAGCCTGCGCGCGCTCGTAGTGAATGCCCGGAACGAAATCCTGGCGATCGAAAAGACACCGACCAACGTGGCGCTGAAGCCCGATGCCTTGATTCGCGACCTGGCGGCGATGGTGGAGGAAGTGGTGGGTGCGGCGGGCCTGCGCAAATCGCAACTGCGCGCCGTCAGCATCGGGGCGCCGGGCGCGGTCGATCCGGAGCACGGCGTGGTGTATCACGCGCCCAACTTGGGTTGGGATGCCGTGCCCCTGGGCGCGAAGCTGAGAAAGTTGTTGCGCGTTCCCGTCTTCGTTGAGAACGACGTCAACGTGGGCGTGGCCGGCGAACACGCTCTGGGGGCAGGGCAGGGAGCGCGGGAACTGGTCGGCATCTTTGTGGGGACGGGAATCGGCGGCGGCATCATTTCCCGAGGCGAGCTTTATCTCGGCATGCGGGGCGCGGCGGCGGAGGTGGGCCACATGATCGTGCAGGTGGATGGCCCCCTGTGCGGATGCGGGAATCACGGGTGCATCGAGGCTCTGGCCAGCCGCACCGCTATGGAGCGCGATGTGCGCGCGGCCATTCGCGCCGGGCAAAAAAGCTGCGTGCTCAAGCTCATGCAGGAGCGCGGCAAGGACCGCATGACCAGCAGCATCATCCAGCGCGCGCTGAAGAGAAACGATCCCGTCATGCGCAAGGTGATGAAGCGCGCGCAATACTTTCTGGGGATGGCCGTGGCCAGCGTCGTGAATTTGCTCGACCCCGAGTGCGTGGTGATGGGCGGGGGAATCGCTGAACGCCTGGGTGAGTCTTTTGTGGCGCCCATCCGCAAGACGGCCTACGAGAATTTCCTGCGGCGTCACGACGCCGAAAAGGTGAAGATCGTTTCCGGCACGCTGGGCGATAACGCCGGCCCGCTGGGCGCGGCGGTTCTGGCGCGGAAGCGATTGCAGAAGTAAGCAGAGCATTCTTGAACCGTATGGGCAACAATCCCGCAACACCTCAGGCGCAGGTATATGACCGCGCCAACCAGCGCAATGCTCTGGCGGCGGGCTTTCTGGGCTGGACGCTGGATTCCTTCGACTTTTTTGTGCTCACTTTTGTGCTGGTCCCGGTGGCGCGCGATTTCGGCGTTTCGATCGTGCAGATCGCGGCCACGATTACGGCCAGCCTGGCCATGCGTCCGGTGGGGGCGTTTTTCTTCGGCCTCTTGGCCGACCGTTATGGACGCCGATGGCCGTTGATGCTGGACATCGTTTTCTTCTCGATCGTCGAGGTCCTCTCCGGCCTCGCCCCCAATTACAAGGTGTTTTTCGTCTTGCGGCTGCTTTACGGAATCGGTATGGGTGGGGAGTGGGGCGTAGGGGCATCGCTGGCCATGGAATCGGTTTCCCCCAAGTGGCGCGGCATCCTGTCGGGGTTGTTGCAGGAAGGCTATGCGTTTGGAAACCTCCTGGCGGCAGTGGTCTATTCCCTGGTATTCCCGCACTGGGGCTGGCGCGCGATGTTTTTCGTGGGGGGATTGCCCGCCCTGCTCTCACTTTTCATCTTCGCCAAAGTGAAGGAGACCGAAGCGTGGCACGAGTCGCGCACCGACTGGAGCACTTACGGAAAGGCCATCGCGCGGCATTGGAAATTGTTCCTCTACATGGTCCTGCTGATGACGACCATGAACAGCATTTCGCACGGTACCCAGGACTTGTACCCCACTCTCCTCCAGCGGCAACGGCACTTCAGCCCCGAGACGACGGCGATGATCACCATGATCTCCATGGTGGGAGCCATCGCCGGGGGCCTGCTGTTTGGCCTTTACTCGGACCGCCGCGGACGCCGGCGCGCCATGGTGACCGCGGTGACCTTTGCCCTTCTGCTCATACCCGCCTGGGTATTATCGTCAACTGTCCTCCTGATCATCCCCGCCGCGTTTCTGATGCAGTTTATGGTGCAGGGCGCGTGGGGCGTCATTCCCGTCCATCTCAATGAACTCTCCCCGGGCGAGTTGCGCGGCTTCTTCCCCGGTTTCGCCTATCAACTCGGGGTGCTGTTCGCTTCCAGCATTACTTTGATTGAAGCGGTTCTGGCCAGGCACCTGACTTACGCGCAGTCTTTGGGATTGCTCGCCGGTCTTGTCCTGCTGATCGGCGTGCCGGTGATCGGGCTAGGGCCGGAAGCGAAAGGCGTGGCGTTCGGAAAGGCAGAAAGAGGAAGGCAGTAGGCAGAAGGAGAACATGTCGAGGAAGGGAAGGCTCGCCAATGAACCGTAATGGCGGGAGGGTCTTAACAATGAGCGGTAGCGTATCATGGTACCGTTCCTGCTAAGACGGACGATGTGGCCGGAGTCATCTCGCCTTGGCCTTGACTCCTATCGCGAATGACGCTTTAATCGAACCCTCAAATTAAGATGGCTCGGGATCTAGGGGGGGCCTGTCATGGAATATAGACCCGTCAGGATCAAGGATGTAATCGCCGCGATCAATAAAGAACACTTTCTGCCGGCAATCCAGCGGGAATTCGTTTGGGAGACCAACCAGATTGAGAGATTATTCGACTCAATCCTCGGTGACTACCCGATTGGTTCGTTTCTATTCTGGAAGGTAGATGAGAAGAATAAAGACCAATGGACAACATTTGAGTTCGTCAGACAGTTCGATAAGGAACATCCCAACAACCCTGAAGCGAACCTCAAAGGAATATCCAGGGATATCTACCTGGTTTTGGACGGCCAGCAGAGAATTACCTCGCTGTTCATTGGCCTCAAGGGGTCATACCGGTTCTTCCACTACAGGTGGCAGACTCGAAAGCTCTTTCTCAACCTGTTGAAACGTCCCGTTCCTAATGAAAATGACCCCCAGGAACTGATTTACCAGTTCAGCTTTAGGGAGTCGGCAGAGGCAAAAAGTGACCGCGAACTCTGGTATGAGGTTGGGAGAATACTCGACTTCGAAGAGGCAGAGTATGCGAAGGCGGATATTAAAGGCTTAATCGCACATCTTCCCGATCCGGACAAAGACAACGCCAACATATTGGTCGGCAAACTCCACAATAAAATTCATACCGTAACAACGATCAACTATTATGAAGAGAGGTCTCAAGACTATGACAAAGTGTTAACAATCTTTGTCCGCGCGAATTCTGCGGGCACCCCTCTTGAGTACTCGGACTTGCTATTGTCCACCGCAACCGCAAAATGGGAAAAGCTTGACGCTCGCCAAGAGATCACTGAGCTTCGCACTCAGCTTAACCAACTGGGTCCCGGGGACGGATACAATTTCGGCAAGGATTTCGTGTTAAAGGCAAGTCTCTACCTGACGCAGGACCTACCGATTCAATATAAAGTGAAAAACTTCACGAGATCGAACCTGCGCAAGATCGAAGAGAACTGGGATAACGTCAAGACCTATCTTGTCACGACGACGCGACTTGTCGCCAAATTCGGCTATGTTTGGGAGAATATCGTAGCTGAGTTTGCTCTACTTCCAATTGCATTCTGGTTGATGAAGAGGGGAGAGGAATTCTTCGATAAGTCATCTAAACGCGAAGACGTCACAACACAAAGCGAGATCAAAAAGTGGCTGACACTTGCCGTGCTGAAGAACGCCTTCGGAGCTTCTTCAGACAACACGTTGAGGAACCTGCGTGAGGTCCTCTTGAAAGCTTCAAACTGCAAAGAATTCCCCGGAAGTGAGCTAAACGCTTCCCTTGGAATTGAGCCGACTCTTTCCGACAACGAAATTGAGAATCACATCAAACGTCAGTACAGAGGGAAATACACCTATCTGATCCTCTCGCTTCTATACCCGGACCGCGATTGGAAAGATACAACCTTCCACCAGGATCACATCTTCCCCGCAAGCGAGTTCACCACCAGGGCGCTGCGAAAGCGGGGTTACGATGACGGGAAGATTCAATGCTATCAATCTATTTTCAACACGGTACTCAATCTCGAATTGTTGACAGACACGGAGAACTTATCAAAGAATTCCACCCCTTTCAGGGACTGGATTGCCAGCAGGGATGGCGGGTTCAAGAGTAGGCACTTAATTCCTCAGATAGAGTCATATGACTTGGACGCATTCGAAGAATTCATCGAGGCGAGGAAGCAGCTGGTCGTGACGCGCCTGAGAGCAATTTGAACGCGGCACCCACGTTAAAGCATTATGGCCCGCCAACCATTTTCTAAAATGGCTGCCTTGTATTGATTTCTGCCTACTGCTTTCCGCCTACTGCCTTCTGCTTACAGCGAATCCATGAAAACCAAATAGGAAGATCCCCAGAGGTTGGTGGGGATGGAGCCGCGCGGGCGGCTGGTGATGACGATGTGGAAGCCGTGCGCGGCGGAGGCAATGCGCGCTTGCAGGTCGCCCATGGTAGCGGCTGAGCCCGCCTTGGGTTCGACCAGCGCCAGCTTTTCCAGCACCGGGTAGATGATCTCTCCCGCGGGCGCCATCGAGGTCTCGAATCCATCGGCCATGAATTGCATCTGCGCGTCGATTTCGTAGAAGTGCCACGCCAGGCAGGCGCAGAAGTTGACTCCCTTCTCGAATTGCGCCAGCGCTTTTTCGTCGGCTGTGGGCAGGCTGGCGTCAAACACCAGCACCAGCCGCCGCTCATCCTCGCGCGTGAACTCCCGCACCTTGAGTTGCTGGGCCTTGGCCGTGGCTTTCCAGTCCACATGGCGGGCGCTATCGGATTCCACGTAATCACGGATGGCGTACAGGTCGTGGCCCCGGCCCTTGGACAAGCTTTCGATATCACCGCCGATCAGCGGCAGGATTTCGTAGAACTCTTCCGTGGGCTGCACGTTGGGCAATACCAGGATTTCCTGCTTGCTGGCGACTTCATGCGCTTTCCGCAGGAGGCCGAAGGGGAACTTGGTGCTGACGCGAAATCCCTCCTGGGTATAGCGCCCGCGGCGAGGAAAGGTGAGTTCCACGTGCTGGGTCACGGAGGACCGGTGCGGGATGTAGGGCACGTAGACAGGAGCATTCAGGATCTGGCGCGGCGCGGCCAGGGGAGTCCGTTGGCGCTTGCCTTTCCGGGGGTCGCGGGCAGACAGGGTGAGGGAAAAAGAAGGGAAGACCCACTTCAGGTTCTGGACGGTCAGGCGCGAGATCATCGGATTCTCGGCGAACACATGCTCCGGCAGGACAAAATCCAATTCCAGTTGCGAGAGCACGATGGCGGAAAGAATTCCTGACAGCAAAATTCCTGAGAGGAGATTCGCAAGAATGATGAAGAGGAGATTGTTGCCGGTGTTGAGCCCGGCGACGGCGATGACCATGATGATCATGAAATAAACCACGCCCTCGCGCGTGAACTCGTATTCGACCTTCATCATCCAGCGCTCGAGCGCGGTGCGCTTGGCGAGGTAGGGAACGATCTTGACGGCGACGATCGCGGCGATGAGCAACGACAGGGAAGCCGCCGCCATCGCCCCCTCCACGTGCCCCGCTTCCCGCAGCGCCGTCGAATACAACGCGAGAAAGAAAGCCATGCCCAGGCCAAAAAGGGCCAGCCAGAAACGGCGCCAACCAGCCCGGTCCACATGCGTCATCTGGTAGCGAGCCATCGACCATAGGTCGCGCCACATGCCTCCGCCGGTGGGTTGGGTGATCGTCGCCATGTGGAGTTAATTGTAACTCAGGTGGGGGAAGAGGAGTAAGCAGTAGGCAGAAGGCAGAAAGCGGAAAGCAGAAGGCACAAAGCACTAGGCAGTACGCTACTCTGCGCCGCGTACTAGCCAGAAAAAACCATGTTCGAAGACCGACCCGTAGATCTGAATGAGTTGCCAGCCGGGAGCCCGAATGCACTTATCGGGTAACGCGACATAACCGGGGAGGGAAACGGTGTCAGGAACCTTTTCGGGACGCCAGGGGTTGCCGATGGTATTTTCCAATCCAAACTGCGCGACCGCCTTCGACACCCAGGGCTCCGAACCGTACGGCCTGCTTCGCTTATTGAAAAGAAAAGGGTACCTGACACCGTTTCCCCCCCCCGCTTGCGGACGCGGGTGCAAGGCCTATCATGGGCGGCATGTCGCGGCGGCGACGCCACCGATCAGAGCACCCGCGTTTGATGGCCCTGGGAAAGCCGCTCCGTACACGGGGCCAGATGACGAGCCGCGGACGACGTAGGGCCGAACGGCGTTCGGCCAAGGCCCAGCGCCGCTGGGCCCTAGACGCGACGTGGCACGGGCATCCGAAGCTGTGAAAAATTCCCTAGAAGAACAAAAGCATCTCGCGCAGAGACGCAGAGGCGCGGAGTCGCCAAAGAAAATAAAGCAGTTATTTATTTCGAATCTCTGCGCCTCTGCGTCTC
>Ga0181533_1004593_pt1 | contig 13943 bp, 15 predicted proteins | sample PEATcosm2014_Bin_45_FD_119772 | JGI IMG/M metagenome (GOLD analysis project Ga0181533, IMG submission 119772) | Peatland microbial communities from MTU Mesocosm Facility, Houghton, MI, USA - PEATcosm2014_Bin11_60_metaG | ecosystem: Environmental > Terrestrial > Soil > Wetlands > Peat | place... | reverse complement strand
TAGGTTCAAATCGCACACACTAACGGCATAACTGCTGAGGACCCATGCGGAGGACAGGCTCTGTTCCATTCCTTCCGTAGAAAGTCGCTGCTCCAAACTGTGTGGTGGGGCTCTGCCTCAAACAACCCGCAGAAGAAAGGCCTCTCACTACTGCGCTTGCGACTCACCTGTTGCGTTCGCTTCGCACGAATAGGTAGGTTCCAGCAACCAGGAATACTATGGCAATGGCCAAACTGATTATCAGGTCAAATATCGGGTTGTACAATACCACCTGACCATAGGCGGGCGTACCCTGGTAGAAGACACCTCTCAGCAGGTCCACAAGATAGGTGGCCGGCATCAGGTGAACAAGGACGCTCAGCACCCCTGTCGAATTCTTCACTGGAATGAGAGCGCCCGAGAGGAACATCTGGGGAAACATGACCATGATTGTCGCTCGGTCTACCGCCTTGGGGCTGGAGCCGAAGATGCCGCTCAGGAGGACGCCCATGGCACCGCCCAGCAGGAATAGGACCGGCGTGACGAGCAGTATGCATCCGATGCCCGCCAGGCTGAGAGGTATGCCTATGGCGAATGACACTGTGAAGAGGGCTATCAACGACACCGCGCTCGTGAGGCTTCCGCCAAGTATCTTCCCAAACAGGATCGAGTACCTCGACACGGGCGAGACGAAGATCTCCTGGGTGAAGCCGTTTTCACGCTCTTCGATGAGCGAGGTCACACCCATCATCGTAAATTGGACGAGCAGGTTGGCGACCGTCCCCAGCAGCGCGAACTGCATGTAGTCGTATCCCAGTCCGGCGCCCATGTTCTGCCCGATGGTGCCTCCCAGAATCGCCAGAAACGCAACCGGAAAGAAGAAGCTGAACAGAAGGCTGTTCTTCCAATCTCGAACGAAGCGCAGCACGTCTCTGGCGCAGATGGTCACCGCCGCGTTGAACTCTCTTTGAATCGACACCTTCACGACACCTCCTCTTCCTCATGCCCGTTGCTGACCAGTTCGATGTAGGCCTCCTCAAGCGTGGGCTCGTGAAGGCACATGAAAGACAGCGGGGTCTTGATCTGAGACAGGATGTCTTGTGGCGTGCTCTCACTGAAGCGGACCTTGAGACGGCCGTCTTCCATCAGTTCGGGTCCAAAACCAGTCAGCTCGCTCCTTAGGGAATCGCGATTCTCAGCATCGAGCAGCAGATACTTGCCGACCATCGGACTCTTCATCGCCTCGGGAGAGCCGGAGAACAGCATCCTTCCACGGTTGACGATGCACACCCGGTCGGCACCCTCCGCTTCCACGATGTAGTGGGTTGTCAGGAAGATCGTCGTCTTCTTCTCTCTGTGGACCTTTTGCAGGTAGTCCCACAGGGACGCCCGGCTGACTGCGTCGAGCCCCTGTGTCGGCTCGTCCAGGAACAGTATCTTCGGGTCGTGCATGAGGCTGCGGACGATCTCCAGCTTGCGCTTCATTCCCCCCGAGAAGGTCTTGACTGGCTTGAAGATCTCCCCGGCGAAGCCCAGCACCTGCGCAAGCTCCATTACCCTCTCTCGGTAGCTTCTCAGCATCATGCTGTAGCTGGGTCTGTAGCCATAGATGCCGTACAGGCTCACATGAAACCTGATGTTCTCCTCTGCCGTCAGGTTCAGGTCAAGGCTCGGATTCTGGAAGATGATGCCGATGCTCTGGCGGACGTCCTTGGCCTGCCTGTCCAGATCGTAGCCGCCGATGTTTACGGTCCCGCTGGTCTTCGCCAGGGTCGTAGTCAAGATAGAAATCGTCGTGGTCTTTCCAGCACCGTTGGGCCCGAGAAGTGCGAAGAACTCGCCGGGACGGACGTCGAAGCTCAGGCCGTCCACCGCAGCAGTCTCGGAATGACGATAACGCTTGACCAGATTCTCTACGTGAATTACTGGCTCGTAGTCTTGCCGCGCATCTACGAGCGCAGTCCTTAACATAGTTAAGCCTCCTTAATATCACTAAATAAGCTTATCAGCGTATAGCGTATATAGAATCAGCACACAGCCCAAGCGATGAGAGTTCGAAAGCACAAGGCGCCGCACATCGAGCCTGAGGCAGTAATAAGAGCGGCATTGGAGATCCTTGACGCTGAAGGGCTCGAGCACGTCACGCTGCGACAAATATCATCCAAACTCGGAGTCCAGGCCCCGGCCCTTTACTGGCATTTCAAAGACAAACGGGACATTATCGACGACATGGCTCAGGCCATCCTGGTACAAGGCGGACTGGAAGACATCAAACGTCCAAGGGACCCGGCTGCTTGGGCCGAGTGGTTGAACGAGACGGCCCACGCTGTACGCAGGGCTTTGGTTTCGCATCGCGACGGCGGCCGTGTTGTTGCAGGCGCCTCTTTCCGCGCAAGGACTTTGGCCAGGCTGGTAATTCTTACGACCCGCGTCCTGAATGGGGCGGGTTTCGACCTTCTCCATGCGAGTCTGGCGACAGCGACCACCGTCGACTACATCTGGGGGTACGTCATCGAAGAGCAAGCCGGCGTGGGGCCAGAACCTGAACTCGCGGCTCCGCGAGGGCAAGAAATCGCTTCCCCCTACGGGTTGGATTTGATGGACGAAAATTTGCTGGATGCCATTGTGACAGAGGCTAACAACCTCAGCGCGACAGAAAGGTTTGATTGGGGATTGCAGGTGATAATCACCGGCCTGAAGTCAGCACTTTCCAACGCGCACGATGAAGTCAAGACCGCGTCTTGAACCCTCAGCAGGTCCTTTTCACACGGGACCCCATTCCAACTCGGGCAATATCCAGCCTCATCGAGATTTCCAAACCTGGCCGTTTTATCACGGGGAGCCCCGGAGGTTCATATCCCAACGGGCTTTCCGATTCTTTAGTCGTTTCAAGATAGAGGGGTGCGGTCGCCGGGATTTGAACCTCGTTAAGTTCAAATCCTGTTGCCGACAGACTCATCCCGCATACAACTGCCGTGAGGGTGGTGGGACGTAGCCCAGCTAGGTGTCACGAGGGTGGGGACTTAGAACTCGAAGAGGACTTCAGAAGTCTGTGTCCAATCGTGGGGACTGGCCATGTGTTAGGCACCGCACAACCCTACTGTTAGTCTTCCGTCCCCAAGACGATTTGAACAAGCGCGCGCGCTCTTGGCATGTAGATTCGGAACCTCATACACTCTGTCGACATTGTCATGGAGCCATTTCGGGTCCTCGGGTTTGCGTTGGTTCTCGCCCTTTCGTATGATAAATGTGATGTCAACTTTTCTTTTGATTGCATCGAGCATTGCGTCCTTTAGATGCTCCCATAAGATGACGTACGGGGTTACAAACGTGATATGTTTTGTTGCACTCTGATTACCTGCAAGACTTGCGGTTCTACGTCATCAAGGAAGACTGATTTAGGCTCGTCGTCTGATTCCCTCTCGGTTGATGGCGGCATCACGAATAGGCGGATTTGACTTCTATGTCTCGTTATGTGGAGAACAGGTCAGGCCCCACAGGGCCCGAACCTGAACGCGCCACGGCGTCTAGTTTGGGCGCACAGTTGCACGCGCGCTTCTGACAGCTCTGTCAGAACTTCGGAACACGGCTAGGGATTTCGTTGTTATCGAATCGTCTCTCTATCCTTTGTCAGACCCAAGATGTGCTTGACGAAAGCGTCTACCTCTTCATGAGACGCCTCCGCGATGGGATGAGAAATCGGCGGGTTCTTGCCGAACTTGCCTTTGAACTCGTATCTTGTCCCCTGCTCGTCGTCTTCCGATGAAGACATACTCTCCCTCCGCAACGAAGACGGAATATGCCCTTTTTGGCGCTAATCCAGATTGACAGACCTGATTCTGCGGTTCATTGACAGCCTTTTCGAATTTTTAGCAGACACATAAAACAATCAGAGGAACTCGATGATTTTAGTCGCGCGCGTCAGGATTGTGGAATGGTCTGCTTCAGTGGCTGACCACAGTGGCTGATGTGAACCCTGGTCCTCTGTTTAATAATGTGAACGATGAATCGGCAACTCGAACCCATCATGGGTAATGATGTGAGCAAGACTAATCCTCTAATGCACATTCCTGTTCCTTGGGTATTCGTAATAGCGTACTTGGTCGGAATCGGCATCCAGCTTGAGTTCCCCGTATCCATAGGTTCAGCAAACTGGCTCACAGTCACCCAGGTTCTGGGCATTCTGTTATTGGCAGTTGGCGCTGCACTCGCTGTATGGGCCCAGTGGATCTTCCGAAGGGAGCACACCACCACGGTTCCCACCAAAACTACGACAAGCTTGGTGGTCTGGGGACCATATCGGTTCAGTCGCAACCCGATGTACCTGGGTCTGTTCCTGTCTTTCGGCGGCATATCAGTGGCCCTGACGTTCGTCTGGTCTATCCTTCTGCTGTTCGTCGTATTGTACTATGTCAACTCGGTTGTGATTCCAGTGGAGGAGAGACAGTTGCGGAGAAATTTCCCAGGTCTACAAACAGTATTGCGGTAGGGTACGTCGCTGGATTTAGCCAAACGCGCGGACTCGAATCCCGAACTCGCGACCCGAATTCGTTCTCAATTTACGGTAAGTTACAGCTCAAATCCGACATGAGTCGTATGAGAGTCCGACCCGCGGCACACTTCAAAATTAGGCAGGATTACGTGCCCAGCGCGCGCTACTGGTCGCGAGGCCCATTCGGACTTGACGACTCCAAAGGGAGAATAGCCAGCGAGCGGATTTGCCTTGGGTGCGTGCCTTAGAAGCCTATGGGTTCGCGAACCAGCACGACGGTGGAGCGGCCGGCCGGCCAATCAGCATTCACTATCAGGACCTTTGCGAGCGCGCTGGGAGACCCATACGCCGCCCTGGCCCTGATGTCCTCCATCGGGTAGCTGTATTCCTTGAGCCGCCTCATTCCGGTCTCGAGGTCGGGGACGACCTTCTGTGCGCCCACCACCCAAATCACCTTGCTTGCACCGGCGGAGTACGGGCCGAGCTGGCTGCCGGTAGCAGACCCTATGATGAGGCGCCCATCCTCGGTGACGGCGTGGACGCTTCCGACCACGACGTCTGGAGTCGTGCCGAGCCGCTTCATCTCGGCCATCTGGGTATTGCGGTCTAGCTTGGACAGTTGCTTCCGAATCGATTTGTAGTTGCCAGAGTTGTTTATGTCCTCGTCCAGACCCGAAAGCCTCACCGTCTCGCTGGTGGCCGTGAAGATAGTCTGGTCCTTGGGGAGTATCGAGTTCACGTACGCGCGGGCGGCGGCTGGGGTGTCAACCACTTCGACCGCGATGTTGTGGGCCCGCAGGGCTGTCGCTGCCCTCTGGATCCGTTCTTCCGATGCCGCCTCGGAGAAGCCATAGTCAATCGGCAAGCCGAACTCCGTCTTTCCTACTCCGGTTTCCCGCGCCTTCTCGGCGTCTGCTGCCAATCTGTATCGGTCATCTGATACTGGAGACTCCACATAAGCGTGTCGGGCGTGCTATCTAGATAGAGCTAAGCCGGCGAGGCGCCGATGAAATGCCCAATCAGGAAACCAGCCAACCCAGCGGCCAAGCCAATTGCTGCCATCTGAAACCCACTCCTCCATAGCGACCCTACCGTTGTCCTGGCCTCGTAGTACCCGATAACGAAGAGGGCTATACCGCTGACCGTCACGGAGCCAAGCGCACACAGCAGGAGGTCTTTGCCCGCCAGGAAGTAAGGCACCAGAGGGATGAACGAACCGAAAATGGTGGCGCTTAGCACGACCAAGAAGTTTCTCCTGGGTTCGGACTCACCGACCGATTCAAGCTGGAGCTCGTGGGACATCATGAACTCGAGCCATGCCTTGGGCTTGGAGGCAATCAGGTCTGTCAAACGTTCGAGCTCCTCGCTCTGGTACCCCCATTTCTGGAAAACTTCTCTCACCTCATTCCTTTCTGCCTGGGGCACCTCTCTCATCTCAATCTTTTCACGGCTGACCTCTTTCAGGTATTGCTTCCTTCTCGCCAGGGTAGAGGTGTAGGCTACGGCTCCCATTGAGATCGATTCAGCACCGAGTGCTGCAAAAGCTGCGACGAAGATCAGTCGGAGGTCGCTCGTGGCGGCGGTCAATCCCAACAAGATTCCGAGGACGTTCACCAATCCATCCTGACTTCCCAGGATGAAGTTGGAGAGGAGACCGGGGCGCGCGTGCAGTTCGGTGGACCCCTTTGATTTCGAGATGCGCCACTCCTACCAGTGTCCGAATCAGTACAAGAGTATGACTCCAGCCAGACACTCGGAGCCATTGTCACGCGACCTCTTCGGCCTCACGCGACCTCTTCGGCCTCACGCGACCTCGCAGAGGCTCAAGGCATGACTGCAGCGAAGGATTCGAACCCACTATGACTGTCTTTAGCCTTCCTTCGTTCTTGAGCTTGTATGATTCCTTTCTCCCGATCGGCTTCACTAGCACGCGCGCAGGTGAGAGAGAATCAGAAACAGACCAACGAGATAATTAGCCGTCTCTTCAAGGATCCCAAGTTCAAGAAGGCGGTGGAGGACGCTCTGCGCAGACAAGAGGGGGTCAGATAGTGCAGGGTGGTAGAGGTGGGTTCTGATTATGTCTAGCTGTAGGTTGAAGGCAAATCAGGAGAAACTTTCGCATGAGTAGGCAGTCTATGGCCATGCCCACCGTGAGTTTCTTACTCAGTTCAGAGGGTTCAGCAGAACAGGATGACGACAGGGGATTTTTCCATTACTTGCCATGTCCGAACTGCAATCATCATGCTATCGAAATCTACTTAGACAAGATTCTGACGCCAACTGATTGCGAAATAACCTCGCTCGACTCGGACGAGCACATGGGGAATTTCTTCATATTGAGGATGGAACAGATTCTTCTTCACGAACTTGGTCACCGGGCGGGATGCGAGGAAGAAGAGGCAACCGAACTTGAGGAGTTCGCTAGTATCGAGTGTGGCTGTAACGAGTGCGGAGCCCCGAAAGTGGCACCTGGACATGGGGATAACTCGTGGACCACCTTGATTCAGAGCGCCTCAAAGAGACTGGAAAGAAAGTGATCGGCCAAGCAACGTTGAAAGTGACAGGGTTACGCTCAGCTAGTCGGCGGCGTCTGGGTAGTTCCCTTCCTCGTCCTTAATCCTGTAGTCATGAAGGAGGATCCCTTTGGTGCTGGAGACTTCACCCTGGGCAGGGCCCAGCTGGCGCAGCATCTCCAGCAGAGGCGAATCCCGCTTCGAACCATAGAGCCCGAGGTCCGCGTACTTGACGATGGGTTCGTAGATGCCCATCGCTCCTCTACCGAAGATCCTCGACAGCTCCTTCACAAAGTGCTCCGGTTCTCTCAGCGCGTCGGTGCTGAGGTCCCGAAGGAGGACTTCTGTGGCTCCTCCGAACTTCTTCGATAGTGCCTCCCTGGCAAAGTCTTCGAAATCAATCCCCGCGTTCGTCAGCCGTCCTATCTTTGTTACAAAGGACTTCTCGTAATCGTTCAATGCCGATCCCCCGGTTGAGAGGATCCCGACACCATGGCTAACGCATGAAGGCGGGTGTCACCAGCGAATCGAGTCTCCGCCGCCAATCCCTAGAACTCCTTCCTGTGGACGTAGAACGCAAGGGCGAACGTCAAGTATCCCAGGAGGAAGATGAGGTCGTCAACGCTCCCGTTGTAGTAGGTGTGATTGGCGACCTGGTACAGGAAGAACTCATCTCCGATGACGTACAGAATGGCCCCGACCCCGAAGATAATCCACCATTTTGCAATTGTGCCTCCGTAGAAAATGGCTAGGGACAGAAAAGTCAGCGACACAAGGACGAGGTCTAGGACTGGATAGAGCATGTCCATGAGCACGTTGATAGCCGAAAGGTTCTGCCCTAGTTCGATTGGCAGCACGAACGTGAATGCGAGCGCGACGGCTACCGCGATGGCTACGAGGGCGACTCCAAGCCTCCGCTTGGACAGACCCACTCGAAACATGTCCAGATAGCCGATCAACCCCGCTGTTATCGGGAGGTACCCCCCCACGTAGAAGACGTCTGCCACAGACGGGTACGGCACCGGGATCTTGAGGATGAAGTAGTAGACCGCCCATGTCGCCTCCGCGAGGATCCAAAGCCCTGTACCCACGGTGAAGAGCGACCAGACGGATTCAAAGCCCCTCAAGGAGAGGCCGAACCCGTATCTCCTCGAGCAGGACACGGAGGAAACGAAGGCGGTCGCCACGCAGGCGGCCGGGAGGACGTTGGACATGGGTCCAATCAGGCCCGGATACAGCGGTTGAAGCGCGAAGACAAGCGAGACCGCGACCACGCTGGCCAGCCAGGCCCTGAAGCCTAGAAGCGACGAGAAACTCTCTGGGTGTCTTACCATCGCGAGAGTCGTCGAGGGTTCCCTCGGGTCCATTACAACCAGTCTGATCTTTCGACCAGCGCCAAGATAGTAAGCCTTTATGGATTCTAGTTCCATTCTGACCGGGTTCCGCCCCCAGAGAGAGGCATGTGCGCGTGTGTGCGCGCGCCTGCCCGAAGATGAGACAAGCAGACAAGAGAGTCCCATGGGAGCACACTGCTGACCAGTCGACCCCAACGCCCAAACTCTGACGCCCCAAGAGCCCGCGCGCTAGTGCTATCAAAGCGGGGGAATTCTTTCGAGTTTAGGCATGGTCAAAGGCAGTACCCACTACCGTGGGGTCACCGTGGAACCATCGAGCTGAGTGCCCAAACCAGCCTGGTGCAAAGTTCCGAGGTGCCCGTACTGATCGTTAGGCCTGAGTAGCCTCAACACGAGCGTCTACCTCCGAAACATCACTGTGCTTTGCCACAACGAACAGTTCTGACGCAGTTTGTCTGTTGGTTTGCCTTCTGACCTGTCAGCAGGACCAATTCGCGGTTACCGATGCGCCTGACACCGCTACGCTCAAAACAAGAATTCTGGCAGTGCAAGACTTCGATCCTCCATGAGTGTAGTTGCTCATGACTGTGCAAGTGTCGAAGTTCGACAATGAGGCTGTGTAACTTCCACTATTCACGGTTCCAGGCGCGCGCGCGCTCGCGCAGGTTCCAGGAAACGACAGACGAGCCGGAGAAGCCTTTCATCCCACCACGACGGTACTGCCTTCACCGACCACAGGAAAACTCACGATGAGAATCCCTCCTCTGAACCTCGCCTTTCCCGCGCGGGGATCAACCTTGGTCGGCAGCGAAATCTTCTTCGAATACTTTGCGAATTCGACCCGCTTCTGCATGGACCCACCTACCCTGAGCATGACGGGCTTCGTCATTTTCGCATCTACGCTAAGAGTCTCCTCGGTGGCGACCAGGCTGATGTCCTTCTTCTCGACATAGGGGAGGTCGAAAGTCACGATTACTTCCCCCGGAGTAACCTCAATCCTGTCGAGAGGTTTGAGGCTTCCTGACACTAAATCGAACAGGTCCTCCTTATCATGGGAAAAGACTTCTCCGAAAACCGATTCGATTCTTCTTTCTATTTCGCCAAAGACATCGGTTTCTTCATCTGACACGCCCACATCACCTATGCGTAGACGCTCGGAGCTTCGGCTGTCTTCGCTATGCTCTCCTGGGTATTCTTCATCAGGCCTCTCAACTTGAGCCTGATTCCCTCAGACTCTTCGACGAGCGATTTGGTGTCTATCTGGATGGAGAGGAGCCGACCCAGCGCCTCGACCGAAGTCGCTGCCGCGGCCGGATCTGGAAACTCGAGATAAGACTCCACGAGAAGAGTCAGGTTTGGAACGTTCATCAGGGCGCCCTTCTTCAGCAGTGTCGCGTGGATGCCGGTGACAACTCCTTCTTGGAATGGCTCTACACCGAAGCTCGGCAGCGATTCCCTCAGTTTCTTGTCGTTGGACACCCCGAACAAAATCGGTTTCTGGTTCTGATCAAAATTCATCCTGTTCTTCGAAGGCAGTCCCGTGACGCCCACCACCAGCTCGGCGTTCTTAGACATGGCCCAGCCCTCCAGTGTTTCGGCCAGTTCGTATGAGAAGCCGGGATCCAGTGGTATCTCAGAGACCAACAGGATCAGGTTTCCGCTCCCGAAGATACGGATGGGCGATTTCGGTTCCGAATTGTGGACTACGACTACCTCGGGCAGCAGTTCCGATTCGACGTGACCAATCTCCTGGAGTTTGAGTTGTTGGATCATGTACGAGCCCGCGATTACACCCACCAGGCCCGCTTCCGGGATCCCGATGACGATGCGCGGGTTCGAGACTTTCGTGCCTTCCTCCACGACGATTTGGACCTTCGGCTCACTTCCCAATCCCTGGCGACCTTCGTCGAAGTTGAACAGGCTGGCGTTTATACGTTTGCTGGGTTGGCTCGTTCAACCATCCGGAGACGGAGGAACGTAGATTATTCGCGGAATGCAATCCGAGCTCAGCCGCGTCTTCGACTATCGCCTTTGGCTTCATCCTGTGATCTTGGGCAAAGGGCGTCCATGTGTAATCACACTTCCAGCAATGACGCTTTCTGTTCACGCACGATACGACCGCGAATCCGTATGATGATGCTCCCAGATGCTGGGTTAGGTAGAACATTAGTGCTTCTCGGTACAATACCAGCATTTGTAGTCAATCTCGTCAGCGCAACATCTTTTGTCAAAAGACATCGCAAACAAAATTGACGCTTCCAAAAGAGGGCGGGGAGGTGAAAAGAAAGAATGGTGGAAATAACAAAGGAGAAAGTTCGTGACCTAAGGGACACAGTAGTTTCCTACTTTAAGGATATCACCAAATCAGATGTTGAAGTAAAAGAGTGGCATATCAACACACTGAAGGCAAAAGAGGGGACTACAATAGAATTAGGCGCGAACCTACTCCTAAAACCAAAGAAGAAATGACTCCTAAGCAAGAAATCAACTAGAGGATGATTTTTCAATCCATTCTCTTTACGTTGCCTCTGCTTGCGACCCTTCCCTTCGCTTTCTGCTTGCCGACTTCTTTGCCTATCTCCTTTATCATCCCTGGGACATCTGGAGTGGCATCATCCATCGCGTTCTGGCGACCTTCTGCGCCTCTACGTCCCACTTTAGATCTCTTCTGACGTTCTATATCGGATACACTCATGCCAGTAATGAACAGGGCGTGTATATTTACTATTTGTCACTCTTCTATCCGGAACCTCTTTCGCTGGTCCTCGGCCTCATGGTGGTCTTCGTCTTCGTGCTCGTCGGCCCCAGAGTCCTGACGGGACTACTTGGGTCGAACCGTAGCGCGCGCGTCCGCGTCCTTGAGTTCTACGACAAGTTGCCAACTCACTTGGCCAAGATATTCAAAATTGTCTAGTTTGCCGTAAGCCTATCATGTTACCACAACGAAGGTATGCTTTCACGCTCTATAGTAACTTGAACGCGCGCGAGTGCCGCTCCCGCCGGATTCGAACTCACGGCTCGGATTCGTTCTCAATTTACGGTAGATTAAAGCTCAAATCCGACTTTAAGCCCAGGGCACAATGAGTTTTTATCGACCCTTCCGGCACATTCAAAGTTCAGGGAGTGGGCCTTCATGTGAGCAAGACCCCTGCCACCCTTACATGGAAATCAATCCGACGCATATCTATCATAGCCGGGCTACGGCCAAATTGGCAGGGGTTTCCTAATGCCAGGATTCGCTTAGAAAATTAAGCGATTCCCACCGGGGCCGAACCCGAAGCATGGCAACGAGAGGCATTGCACCATCTAGTTGAAATCCCCGGTCTTTGGCTAGATTCTGAAGGTTTCGAACCGGCCATAGGAGATTATGCGCTTCGCACGCCGCCTGAGGGAGCTGACATCTATTTCGTTGTAACGTGATGCCCCAAAGTCGAGCTGCTTGACTGCTCGTCTCAGTATACCTAGGGCGACCTTGTCCTCGCCCTTCTGATGGTGGACGAATGCGGCGCAAACCAAGATGGTTCCCTGCAGGTACCACTTCTCCTCTCCGCTCGAGAGCCTCCAGGCGCCTTCCAGGACCTCGTGGCACTCCCAGTACCTCTCTGAATTGAAATAACGACGGGCCTCGAAGAAGAGCTCCTCTTGAGTCTTGTACTGGGGCGCGACGTTCAGATCCCTCCAGAACTCCAGGCGCCCAAGAGGTTCGGTCACGGCAAGGAAGGTCTCCATGCTTGCCTTCGAGGGTGCGAAGATGTCGAGCTCCAACGCCCCGTACGATGTCCACTTCGGGTTGCGCGCATCGACGCCGACCGACTTCGCCACGGCCTTGATCGAAGAGAGGAATCCATCCCTTGGGCCGAGGCGCCCGACTATCCTGATCAGATATCGCATCCAGCGGCACCCATGTTCGCCTCAGGGCTTTAATTTTGATATGAAGCCGCGATTCCACTAGGACCAGCATTCCCTGCTAGCCTCCCGCATGCCACAAGAATCTTAAATTCCGTCCACTAGCCCTGAAGAGGGAACGTACCATGACCGAGAAGAGAATAGCCGAGTTTCAAAAGCGATTGAAGGCAAACGGAGTCGATGCCGCAATGATCAAGACGGCCTCCTCCTTCACTTACTTCGCCGATGTGATGTGGTTGCGGCCTGGCCTCATCATCCCAGCCGAAGGAGAGCCTGTAGCGTTCATTCCCCTGAACGAAGTGGAGGCGTTCCGTGAACATTCATGCGTCAAGAAGGTAGCTCCCTACCGGGGCATCGATGAGCTGATGCCCGGCATCACTCGCGCGATTCGAGAAGGAGGATACCGCAAGGTCGGCATGGATATGAGCGTCGAGAGGGACGCCTTCGAGCTATTCATGCACATATTCACAAACCTGAACCCAAAGGTCGACGTCGTAGATGTCCACTCTCTGATCATGGAACTTCGGATGTTCAAGGACGCGTCAGAGATAGAGCGGATTCGAAGGGCCGCCCAGACGACTGACAAGGGAATGAAAGCGGCCATCGAGAGTATCGCACCTGGCGAGAGCGAATTGGAGATTGCGGCTGAGGCGGTATACGCGATGATGAAAGCGGGGTCGGAGCGCCCTCACGTATACGTCAACGCGGGTCCTGTTCCCAGAATCCATGCAGAGCCACGGGCGAGCGTCCGCGTCGCAGGAGAGGATGTCGTGATGGTTACCATCGGGGGCGACTCTGAGGACTACTACTGCAACGAGACTAGGACCTACGTCCCTTCCGCTGCGTCCAAGGAAGAGCATCGGGCATTCGACTCCCTACGATCCGTCTACGAATCAATCACCCCGAAGCTGCGGCCGGGCACCGTCCTAGGGTCAGTGGAACAGGAGATTGGGGCCTTCCTGACGGCTGAGGGTTACTCGGCCAATTACGTGAAGGGATTCGCCCACGGGGTCGGTCTGCTCGTAGAGGAGGACCCGATCACGACAATCCTAATCCCCCACCGGCGTATGGCGCTTCGGGAGGGTATGGTCGTCGCCGCTATGCACGCCCCTCTGGCCATCCCGGGCGCGGGTTCGTTCAAGATCGAAGACACCTTCTTGGTGACGCCGGGTGGGCCAGAGCAGCTCACAAAGCATCCGATGATCGTTGCGTAGGTGCCATTGAAGGCAGTGTCTGATGACAGACGAAGCACTTGTGCCAGATGGATTGTTCGCGAGTAGACTGCAACAATCGAACCAGGGACTTCGAAGCGTAACCGGGAAATCGTAAGGCCTAGAATCCACTTTCCGGACCCGTTTAGGGGCGGACCCCACCGGTCCCGGCTGTGGGTGCGCTAATCCTGCGCGAAGTCTCAGCGAGATTACATTATGTTGCCGCGCTGGTAGAGGCCCATCAAGTTGCCTTCCGTGTCGGTGAAGTAGGCGGTCCAGCCCATGTTCTGACCGATGTCCTGCTTCTTGCGCAGCGTCTTCCCCCCTTCTTCTCGATGGCCTTCAGCGAGGCATTAACGTCGTCGACGCCGATGGTGATGACAGGGTGCTCGAAGGGCTTGGACTTCTTCATCATTCCGCCGTTGATGGAACCGGACTCGGAGAACTCGCCCTTGTCGCTGACCTTGGTCCCTCCCAGCATCATGTA
>Ga0181533_1004589_pt1 | contig 13953 bp, 10 predicted proteins | sample PEATcosm2014_Bin_45_FD_119772 | JGI IMG/M metagenome (GOLD analysis project Ga0181533, IMG submission 119772) | Peatland microbial communities from MTU Mesocosm Facility, Houghton, MI, USA - PEATcosm2014_Bin11_60_metaG | ecosystem: Environmental > Terrestrial > Soil > Wetlands > Peat | place... | reverse complement strand
GTGAAGCGCCTTCAGGAACTGGATGAGATGGCCACGGATGGCCGCTATGAGCTGCTGACCAAGAAGGAAGTGATACGGCTGGAGCGGGAGCGCAAGCATTTGCAGGCCAACCTGGCCGGCATCAAGACGATGAAGCGGCTGCCGGACGCGATCTTCGTCGTCGACTCGAACAACGAAACGATTGCCGTGAAGGAAGCCCGCAAGCTGGGCATTCCGGTGGTGGCGGTGGTGGACACGAACTGCGATCCGACGGTGGTCGATTACGTGATTCCGGGCAACGACGATGCCCTGCGCGCCATTCGCCTGTTCACCTCGAAGATCGCCGACTCGGCGGTGGAGGGCGTGAACCTGGTGGGTGACAAGGCATTCCAGGAAGAGTTGCCCGCTCCGGCGGCCGAAGCCGCGCCATCCGCCGAGGTCGCGCCAGTGGAGGAAGTAGACCTGGAAGCGGCGCTGGGCGGCGGCATTCGCAAGGCGCCCGCCGCGGTGGCCGCGCTGCTGGAAGAGGCCGACGTGGCCGAGGGCGCTCTTTAATCATTCCTGCATACGAATGTGTGCATATTGAGAGAAGCGTGGCTGCCTTGGTTGAGCGCCACGCTTTTCTTTCGTTGGATCGACAGTGGTGCAGCTAACTCTGGCAGCTAGGGGATTTCAAAAGCACGACAGTGTACTGAAGCGAACCGGGAAATCAAAATGAAAATTCTGGACAAGGTTAGCTACTGGACGATTGCGAGGTTGACCGTATGAAGGCACCTTTGCATACCGAGGAAATACGTTATGACATGAGCCAGTTCTATTCGTTGAAATCAGCGTTTGAGGAACTGCTAGGGCATCGTGTTTACATGCGGCTTAAAGAAACTGCCGATTTAGCAGACTGGAAGGACGAGGTTCAAAGACTTCTTCGTGCTGTTCGGATGGCTATGAAATCAACCGTGGAAATTGCAGATGACGATTGGTTCGCGCAGATCGACACCATTCTTACACGTGGGGAAAGTGAAACTTCTGTTAGCAAGACTGTTACGGGGCTATTTGCAAGTCTTTCAGCTACCCTCACTCGGCTGGTTTTCCTACAAATAGGCTTTTTGCCATTCGGTAGGCGAGGACAAATGAAAACTATTCCGATAACAAAAGAGTGGTGGACCTTAAACCGAGTCAGAACAGTTCAGTATGTTCAGAACAGCAAGCAACGCCAAGTTGCACAGACGCTACGGGATAAGAGAAAAGCATCAGAACAGGTTGGCGAATCGGAATCATGAATCAAAAGTGGATTTGCCATCAGCTCACTAGGGTTTGTACAGAAAAGAGACTAGTGTGGGCAAAAACATGGACAAACAGAAACCAAGAAAAGAGAGACGAGAACAGTGAGCGAAAAGATTGATGCAAAGTTGGTGAAGGAACTCCGGGAAAAGTCCGGCGCGCCGATGGGCGACTGCCTGAAGGCTTTACAGGAGACGAAGGGAAACATCGAGGAAGCATTCGTGGTGCTGCGCAAGCGGGGCATGGCCTCGGCGCAGAAGAAGGCTTCCCGCACCACCAACGAGGGCGCGGTGGGGACGTACATACACGCCGGCGGCAAAATCGGCGTGCTGATCGAGTTGAATTGCGAGAGCGACTTTGTGGCCCGCACCGAGGACTTCCAGGAGTTGCTGAAGGACATCGCGATGCACATCGCGGCCAGCGATCCGCGCTACGTGAAGCGCGAGGACGTGACTGCCGAAGACCTGGAGCGGGAGAAGGATATCTTTCGCGCGCAGGCCGCGGCCACGGGCAAGCCGGCGCAGGTGATCGAGAGAATCGTGGAGGGCAAGATGGCCAAGTTCTACGAGGAGGTCTGCCTGCTGGAGCAGCCCTTCATCAAGGAACAGGCTATGAGCATCAAGGAGCTTATCGCGCAGAAGGTGGGCAAACTGGGCGAGAACATCACCGTGCGGCGGTTCGCGCGCTTCAAGGTGGGCGCGCCGGAGTGGACCGTGGCGACAACCAAGCCGGTGGAAGCGGCTGCCGAGTAACTTTCAGCCAGATTCAGGAATCACAAAGAGGCCCAGGGCGCAAACCCTGGGCCTTTTTGCATTTGGGTAGAGGAGCGCCCGGCTGGCCGCTGAGTCTCGCCCTTTCAGGGAGGCGTCAGCGCCCTAAAACGAAAGCTTCAGCGAGAGCGACGTGGTGGGGCGCGCTCCTGTGGCGGCGGGGGCGGATGGGCTAGCGGAGAGGCTGCGCATCGAACCTGCCATGGGCCCGGAGCCCACCATGGAGGTCGCAGAGAAGTTGAACATCCCGTTGCCGAAGGCGGAGCTGTTGAAGGTGGCGCGAACGGAGCCCTGGCCCGCTGCGACGCCCAGGCCATTGCTTCTTGTGCCGAAAGCGTCCTGGTAGGCGACGCGGAAGCTGTCCGCCGGGGACTTCAGGTACACCCCCAGATCGCCCCGATTCAGTTGATTGAACTGGAAGCCTCCCGGCGCGAAGCCGTTCGTTCCTGGGCCCATTCCGCCGGAGCCCAGGCCGCGGCCGAAGCCCGGGCTGTTTATCCCCTGAAAGAGGGACTTGAAGTCGACCGGTTGACCACCCCACGGACTAAGACCTGTCCGTGGGGACCCCGGTTGACCGCCCGGGCTGGAAAAGCGGCCGGAGCGGGTTCCTCCGGCATGCTGGATGGCGTCGAGAAACGTGCCGTCCCAAAGCGAAAAGCCCTGGCTCGAGTCGCGCGGCGCGGTGCGGCCAGGAACGGAGCCGGAGGAGCCGGGGTTCAAGCCTGGGCTGGAGGGGGATGAACCCGCAGTTGAAACCGCATCGACGGCGACGGGCGCAGGCGGGGGCACAGACGCTGGGACGGGAGCGAGTGCAGACGCGGGGATGGGCGCCGACGGGAGTTGGCTGTCGGAGGGCAAGGTCTGCTGCGCGCGCAGAACGCCCGCGCGGGCGCAGAGCGCCAGGATGAAGACGCACATCAGACCGGCAAAGGAGATACGTTTGCATGAATGGGAAGCGCAACTCATGGGCATCACGACCATCGCGGAGGGGGCCGGGAGGGGGGGCCTCTCCGATTTCCTTTTTCTCTTTTATTAAACGCTCTTTGGGGCATCGGCGTCGAGATGAATCGGCAGTTCTGTGATTGGCGGGCCGCAGCCGGTATGCGATACTCGAAAAGGCATGTATAAGCGCATTGTTCTAAAGCTTTCGGGTGAGGCACTGGCAGGCGAACGCGGCTTCGGCCTGGATGCCGACAAGGTGGCGGGGATCACCGCCGAAATTGCCGAAATTCACGCGCTGGGCGTGGAAGTTGGCGTGGTGGTGGGCGGAGGCAACTTTTTCCGCGGCGTGGAGGAGCAGGCCAGGGAGATGGACCGGGTAAGCGCCGACAACATGGGCATGCTCTCGACGGTCATCAACGCCATTGCCATGCAGGACGCCATTGAAAAGCGCGGCGTGCAGTGCCGAGTGATGACCGCCGTGTTCATGAACCAGTTGGCCGAGCCGTACATTCGCCGCCGGGCCGTGCGGCATCTCGAAAAGGGGCGGGTGGTGATCTTCGCCGCGGGCATCGGCAATCCCTTCTTCTCTACCGACACGGCAGCCAGCCTGCGCGCCATGGAGATCAAAGCCGACGTGCTGTTGAAGGGCACCAAGGTGGAGGGCGTGTACAACGCCGACCCGGTGCTGGTGAAGGATGCCGTGAAGTACGACGAGATTACCTACATGGAGATCCTGCGCCTGGGGCTGAAGGTGATGGACCTGACCGCGGTGAGCCTGTGCAAGGACAACAACCTGCCGCTGATTATCTTCAACATGAACCAGCCGGGGAATATCCGGCGGGTGGTGCTGGGCGAAAAGGTCGGATCGCTGGTGACGGCGTAAAGAACAGCTATTAGCTATTAGCTTTTAGCTGATTGTCGATCGTATGAGCTGCTTTGATTCATTCTGGATGTTGCTCCGAACAAGACATGGCTTGGAGCTAGAAGCTAAAAGCTAGAGGCTAGAAGCTACGAAATGGAAGCGCGCAAGCCAGCGCGGCTGGATGCTCTGATGGGCTTGCGCTGTCTCGCGGCCATCGGCATCGTCCTCTTTCATTTTTCCAATCCCCAATGGTTTGGCTTCCTGGCGCCGGTGGTCAATGCCGGTTTCGTCTGGTTGGGACTGTTCTTCCTTCTCTCGGGGTTTGTGCTGGCCTATAACTACGCGGGCCGGGCCAGGACCGGCAAACTGGACCGCGTGCGCTTCTGGAAGGCCCGGTTTACGCGGCTTTATCCCATCTACCTGCTGAGCCTGCTGCTGAGCTGGCGGATGGTGGCGCCGGAGTATCACGCCCACACGCACGCCATGTTCTGGACCGGCATGGCGCTCACGCCGCTACTGCTGCAGGGCTGGATTCCATCGCTGGCCACCTTCCTGAACACCCCGGCCTGGGCCATGCCGGCCGAGAGCTTCTTTTACCTTCTTTTTCCCTGGCTGGGCAAGTGGAAACGGCCGGCGCGGATTTGGCGAACCCTGGTTCAATTGGCCGCGGCATGGGGTCTGGGCTTGATTCCCGGCCTGCTCTACATGGCGATCAATCCGGACGGCATTGCGCATCCCGACCGGTGGAGCTGGGGTCCGTGGCTGCAGGCGCTCAAGTATACGCCGCTGCCGCACTTGGCCAGCTTTGTCTTCGGGATTCTGCTGGCCGGCCTGGATGAGCTGACGCCGCGGCCGGGCCGTCTGCGCGTGGCGCTGGGGCTTGCCGGCCTTGCAGGGACCTGCGCCATTCTGGAGTTGGGGCCGCTGGCGCCCTACCCGATTCTTCACGACGGCCTGCTGCTGCCGTTCTTCGGCTGCATCGTTCTGGGGTTGGCCGGAGAGAATTGGCTGGCGACGTTATTCGGCCTGCGCCCGCTGGTCCTGGTGGGCGAGGCCAGCTACTGCCTCTATCTGCTGCACTTCAACCTGTGGAACCTGATTCACGACACCCATGTGCTGGACCTGCTGGGCTTGAGCCGGTTGGACCCCTGGATCAGCTACGCGGCTCTCATTGGCGTGGCGCTGCTGGCGCGATACCTGGTCGAGAGGCCCGCGCAGCGGCTACTGCGCAAGTGGATGGGGGCGTAGCCTCGCGCGCAACAAAAAGCCCAGCCGCGAAGGCTGGGCTTGCGGCGCTGGAATGCCGCTGTCCTTATGGGGTTACTGTTTGCAGCGCATGGTTGCCGTGGGGAACGGATACCAGAGCGGTGGGCTGGAACCCGGTGGGGTAAGGCGTGGCTTGCGTCGGAGCCAAGGAGCCCGAATCCGCGTTCAGTTTAAAGCCGGAGATGGAGTTGCCCTGGTAGTTGACGGTATAGACGAAGCGGCCCACCGCCGCGTCCACCAGAATGGCGACCGGCGTGGTGTCAGTGGAGTTGACGGCGCTGCCGACGACGTTGACCACGGTCGAGGGAGCGCCGGTGGCCAGAGTGATGTTGTAGGCCGAAACCGAGGAGTCCAGCGCATTGGCAACATAAATATACAGGCCGCGCGGGTCCACAACCAGTGCCTGGGGCTCGTTGCCGGTCCTGAAGGGGCCATTGACCATGAAATCCAGGGTGCTGCCGTCCTGAATCGTATAGCCGATCAGCTCGTTGGAGGCGTAGTCGGTGACATAGACAAAGCGGTCTGTGGGGTCGGCGATGATGGCGGTTGGCTTGACGCCGGCCATGTAAGGGCTGCCCGTGGCCGGGGTGAGCGCGCTGCCCGAGCCGACGGTAAAGCCGAAGACCCAGCCGGGATTTGCGGTACTGGTTGTCGTTCCGCCGGGATTGTAGGCCGATTGGTCATAGGCCGTGACGAAGACGGCGTTGCCGCTAACGGTGCTGTTGTTGGCCAGCACGGTGACCCCAGTGGGAATGATGGTGTCATTCGGGAAGTCAGGAAGCATGATAGCCGGGATGGCGCCGGCAAAAGGAGCGCCGATGGCGCCGTCCGATCCCAGGGAATAGACACCCAGAACACCAGGTCCGGGTTTCGGCGGGGAGCCCACTACATACAGGTAGGTTCCCTTACTGTTCACGGCCAAGGAGATGGGCGTTGCGTTGAACGTGACCGTGTCCTTCTGCGTCAGGACGCCATTGGAGGCGATGGCGAAGTGGACCAGGGAGCTGTTTCCCTGGTTGGCGACATAGAGATTCTGGTAGTCGGAGGTCACGGCCATAGCGACTGGATTGGATCCACCGGAGTTCACGGCCAGCGTTCCTGTGCGCAGCGCGCCGGTTTGGGAGTCGGCATCGTAGGTTTCGATCTGTCCGGGGCTGCCGGTTCCCGAACCCTGGGAACTGGCCACGAAGACATAATCAATGGTGGTGATCTCGCAGGAGGTCAAGAGGGTGGCCACTAGAAGGCCGATCGTAGAGACCAGAAAGAGCTGGCTCAATTTGCTGAACTTCATGCGCTTCCTTCGTCGTGGGCCATCAAGTTGAAGCCCAAAGAAAACTCGTTTAGGTTGCCCCGTATGTATTATAAGAGCCCGGTACGGGGTGTTGCTACATTGTGTGGCCGGGGCCGCAACGGCAGTTACTTCTGCATGTCGCCCCTCGTGCCGTTATGCGAAACTGCGGCGACGGCCGTCGGCTGGGCGTTGGCCGTATAGGGGGAGTTTTGCGAATTCACGAGCGTGCCGGTGGTGGGACTCGACTGAAAGCCGGAGACGGTGCCTACAACCCCGTTGCCAAGATAGTTGGCGGTGTAAAGAAAGTGGTTGGTCGAGGGATCGATGCCGATGGCCACCGGCTGCTCGCCTGTGGCATAGATACCGAGACTGGTCAGCTCGCCGCTACTCATGGAATAGGCCGTAACCGTCGAGTCCAGGGAGTTAGCTACGTAGACATAAGGGTACAAGGGATCGACGACAATCGCGGAGGGTTGATTTCCGGCCGGGAACGGGCTGCCGCTCAGCGGGCTTAGGGAGCCGGCGTCAGCCGCCGCAGCGCTCACGGTGTAGCCGAGAACATTGCCGTTTGATAAGTCGGTGACGTAGACGTAGCTGCTGGTGGAGTCACTGGCGATGGCGGAAGGCTGGGTTCCGGCGGCAAAGGGCACGCCACCGTTCAGCGGAGTGAGCGCGCCGCCTGAGGCGACCGAGAAGCCGAAGACGTAACCGGCGTAGGGCGTTACGGTCGAGTCATAGGCGGTCACGTAGAGACGGGCGCCGGAGGCCAGGACGTTGATGGCCGTCGGCACGATGATGTCATTGGGCTTGCCGGGCAGGCTCAAAGGCCAGTAGTTCAGGCTTCCGTTAGCGAGCGGCGATCCCAGCACGTCGCTGGGAGGGGATGTGGTGGTGGCGGTGATGGGAAAGACGGCCACCGATCCCGAGCAGGGGTCCGCGTTGGAGCAGATCGGCAGCGGCTGGTAGGTATCGACAACAAACAGGTTCGATCCGCTCACGGCGACTGCCAGGGGGTAGATTCCCGGCGTATTCACCGTATGCTGCGGATAGAGCTTGCCGTCGTTGCCGATGATGAACTGGACGATGGAGTTGTCGTCCTGGTTGACCACATACAGGTTGGTATTGTCGGAGGAGACGGCTTCGGCCACGGGGTCGCGTCCGCCGGAAGGAAAGGGCGAGGTAGGAATCTGACGCATAAAGCCGGACTCCGAGTTGATCTCGAAAACGTCGATCTCGCCGTAGTTATTGGTTCCCGCGGCCTTGGAACTGGCCACGAAGACAAAGTCCACGGTGAGTGTGCCGCAGGCGGTCAGAAGCCCAGCCGCCAGGAGGCTGGCCGCGGAAACTAAAAGCAACTGGCTCGATTTGTTGAACTTCATGCGCATCTTTCGTCAGCGGGCCGGAATCCCGGTCCGAAAAAAAACAGATTTTGGAATCGAATCCCAGGGCATCCAGGAAAAGCCGCGCCCGGCATCCGTCTACGTTTGAAGAAGAATCCGGTCATTCCGGATTCTGGGCGAAAACCCGGTGCGGGAGTCGGCCAGCCGGCTGACGCCCGCACCCGTTACAACTGTACTCGGCGCCGCTCTAGTTAGTACGCCCGTCAACCAGGCACCATGTGGCCGGGCCTTGGAGCGCATAGGTATTCGTCACGCGCAAATTGTTGAGCACACCCGAGTTCGGGTCAACCACCCGGCCGGTAACGGACGAATCATTGAAGTCGGCCGAGTAGATGAACTGGCTCGAAGGATCTTCCACCAGACACTGCGGGCCGGCACCGGAGCCGAAGGGTTCATCGGGGATGAAGCTGAGTTGGTAAGCAGGGCTGGTGGTTATGAAATAGCCGGCGATGCCGCTCTGCGCGTTGGCCCCTTGGGTGTTGTTCCCCTGGTTGGCCACGTAGACGAACTTGCCCTTGGACTCCACTATCAAATAAATCGGATTGGAGAGAGTGGGGTCATCGGGAATGATTCCGCCGGGCTCTGCCGCCAGTGCGCCGTTGCTGCCCACGACGAAGGGGAGGATCTGGCTTGAGGAGGTCGTGACTACGTCGTTAAAGTTGACGGTGATGGGTTCGTTATCAAGTACGTAGACGACTCCGGAGGCGTATACGAGGGCCGTGCCCTGCGCGATGCCCAGCGGCTGGGAGCTGTTCTGATTGATGGTCAACTGTCCGTTTACGGCGCTGTAGGTGTATGGGAAAACCGAGGCACCCCCGGTATACGGGTAGCTGGCGGCTGGAGTTCCGCTCAGCGTGAGAAGGTTTCCAGCAGCCTGGGCGAAGTCGACGGGATTGGCCGGCACCGGGAAGTAGAGCAGGGCCGAGCCGTTTGCCGCGGTAACCGGGGCATTGACGATGAGCTGCAGTCGCCCCGTATTCTGGTTGACCGAGAAAGCCGTAATGTCGCCGCAGGATGTGGCCGAGTTCCCCAGCGCCAACATGCAACTGTTGGGGTTGGCCGCCGTGGGCGTGACGCCAGAGTAAGCTGCGCTGTCGGGCGCATCGTGGTCAAGCACGTACAGGTGGCTTCCTGAGGTGTCGGCGATCATGCGGAAAGGGTTGATGCCCTGGGTGAAGAAGGTCTGCTGCGCAGTGAGGACGCCGTTGCCGCCGACCGTGAACAAAGTGATATTCGAGTTCTTGCAGGGGTCCGCCGTGGTGCAGTCGGCGCTGCCCGAAGCGGTTGCGCCGCGGTTGAGGACATACAGGAAGCGGCTAGTCTCGAGCAGGACGGCGCGAACCGGGTTGGCGCCTCCGGAGGAGACGGGCGTTCCACGGACTGCGGACATCTTGCCGGTATTGTGATCAATCTGGATGCCCGTGATAATGCCTTCGCCGGAGGACTGAGCCGTCACTGTACCCGTCACATACAAATAGGCGACCGTATAACTCTGATTGCAAGACGTAAAGCTGAGGACGACGCCAGCAGAGAGGGCGCTCATCAGAAGTGCCTTGCCGAATTTCGTAAACTTCATGCGATTCCTTCATCCTGGTCAGGCGTGTGCCGCCAAGTTTGCTAGTTCCACAGCAGTGCTGGGTTGGGACAGGTCCCTGATGCATTGTAAAAGCCCAGGGTAGGTTGTGCCTAGTTTTGGCCGGAGACCGGGCAAAACAGCACATTTTTCGAGGCCATCCCGTCTCCGGCGCGGCCAAATCCGGCGCCCGGCAACCCTGCCATCGAATTTCGGGCGCGGATGGAGTTTGGACGAAGGAAGGGTGGGAAACGTCAACGAGCAGCGGGGAAAGATGCGCCGCGGACTGTTCGGTTTCCATCCCATCGGCGAAGTGGGTGCCCGGGCGCCCACCAGGGCCAGGGCATGGCTGGGGAACCCGTTTCGCCCGGAGCGATGACTGGGTGCGGCCAAGCCCGCGTTCAGGGGTCTGAAGGCTCCGCTCCCTGCGCTGGAAAGCGGCCGGATTGTCTTCTTTCCATTCAAGCTCCGAGGCGAGGTTACCGCGGGGGGGGGCGTTCTTCACATATTTGTCAAACCAGCGCAGCATCTCGTAAACAAGCTGCTCGTTCGACTCCATTGCAGAATACCAATGCGGCTCGTGGGGGAGTATCACCAGGCGAGCGGTGCCCCCATTGCCTCGAATGGCTTCGTAGAGCTTTTGTGATTGCAGAGGCGTAGTGCCGGGATTCGCGTCTTCCCCGCCGTGGACGATGAGGAGCGGCGTCTTCAATTTGTCCGCGGAGAAAAATGGGGAGACTTTCAGATACACATCCTGCGCCTCCCAAACCGATCGCTGCTCATTCTGGAAACCGAAAGGCGTGAGCGTCTTGTTATAGGAGCCGCTGGTGGCGACGCCGGCGCGGAACAAGCCGGAATGGGCCACCAGATTGACAGTCATCAAGGCACCATGGCTGTGCCCGGTGACTCCTATGCGAGCGGGGTCGGCAACGCCAAGCCGGACCGCCTCGTCTACCGCGGCCTTGGCGTCGGCAACCAACTGCTCCAAATAGGTGTCGTAGGCCTTCTTGGGATCGCCAATGATGGGGAACGAAGCGTCGTCAATGATCGCGTAGCCCGCCAGGAGCAGCAGCCTGTATTGGCGGAGCCGCGTGAAGGTTTCCTGCGAGCCGGTAACCTGGCCGGCCTTGGAAGGGTCGGCATAGTCGAGAGGATATGCATAAAGAATGGTGGGGACGCGCGTGCCCTCCTGATAGCCGGGCGGCGTATAGAGCGTGAACGACAGGTCAAGCCCGTCGGCGCGCTTGTAGGTGACCAGCCGCTTCTTGATCGCCCGCACCTCCGGAGTGGGATCGGGGATGTGGGTAATGGCGACGCTGGTTGAAGCAAAGACCGCTTCTCCGGCGGGCGCATCGACATGCTTTCCCAGCGTTCGCGCAAAGGCATTGGGCGGGTCGGCGGGCGATTGACGCCAGGTGAGAAACGTACGCGTCTCCGGCCCGGTGAAGGAAAGAAAACGCTCGTAAGAGGTCTTGTCGCAGCGAAACAGGCGTTCGGATCTGAGCGTATTGAGATCGAGCCGATCGAGGAACGGCCGATCCCCGCCGGGCGAAGAGCCGGCTCCCGAAAGGTAGATCGAATCACCGTCCTGGCGAATCACCCAGGAGCCGTTGGCCAGTTGGCGCATCACTGGATTGCCGGGGTCCGCATACCTCTCGTCGGTGGAGAGATCCCAAAGCAGGCGGGGCTTTTGTTGCGGATTATCGACGTCGATGATGAAGCTGCGCCACCAGTGGCGGTTGTGATCCCACTGGGTCAAAAGAGCGATGCCCGGCTGGTCGCTCCAGGAGAATCCGGCATAACGCTGCTCGGTGCGCGTGATCTCGCGAGCGGGCGAGTCGAAGGGCGCCTTGTGAAGCATGATCTTGTCGCGCGCCGGAACATTGACATTCCAGTCGCCGCCGTCCAGCGCTTCAGCCCAGACCAGCGTCGCCGGCTCGGTGGCGCGCCAGGAAAAATCGCGCGGGCCTAACGGAACGCCCATGATGGGAACGCGATCCGCCAGTGGAAGTGAAGCGACGGTATGAACATGAATGCTTGTGCGGTCCGATGTGTCCCAGACCTCGACCTCCTTCGGGAAGCGATCGTACGTGGTGACGTACGAGTAAGGCTCGTGGATCGCGGTGACCAGGATGTGCAGTCCATCCGGCGCGGGATCCAGCGATTCGTAATTCCCCGGCTTGCCGATTGGCGTGATCGCCGCGGTGGCCGCATCGACGAAGGCCAGTTGCGAGGAGGCATAGTAATCGAAGAGATCCTCGTCGTGCTTGCTGCCGAGCGTGTCGCGGTTTTCATAGGTGCTGCTCTGCCCTTTTTCGCCTCCCGTCTCCTGGATGCTCGGGCCATTCGGCACGATCGGCTCAGGGGGCGGCGCGCCCATCCCCTGAGGCACCAGCTTGACCAGGAGCGTTTTCTGGTCGGGCATCCACCGCATCTCGTCGTTGAACATGGGGTTGAGACGCGCTCCCGGCACGGGATGCGCCTCGCCGGTCTGGGCATCGCCGATCCAGAGTTCGACCGCATCGGGGGCGATATTCACGAAGGCGAAGCGCTTTCCGTCAGCAGCCCAGACTGGCCCGCCCGGACATGCGCCCTCGGGAAGCGCGACATGAATCCGCGCGCCATCGGCGATGCGCACCAGCTCGAAGTTCGTGGCGCAGGGCGTGATGCCGTAACCGCCCGGGGTGTCGTGCTTGCTGTGGTTCCTGGGCTCCACGCGCACGCCCGCTAGGCGCAGAAAAGGCGTCGCCACCCTGGAAATCGGCGGGTAGTCCTGCCAGGAGACAAGAAGAATCGTGTCCTTTGCCGGGCTCACCACGGGCGTTGGCGGGGAGGGCGCGCGCATCACATCCAGAATGTACTTCGGCGGCTGGTCATATCCGGATGCAGCCTTGACCGGAGCCGCCGACGCCGAGGCTGCGCTCAACGCAGGTGAGCTTGACTGCGCTGCAAGGGGCGCGGAGGCCACGCAGACAAACAGCGCTCCGGCCAGAAGAGACTTCAAGGCGTTCTGGACTGACATAAGGGTCCTCCGCTTCAGTTCACCAGCAAAAACCAATGAACAAGACGCAATCCGTGGCTTAGAGTAACCGCTCAATTCATGAAGGCGAGGTTTTTAATCATGACCGCCGGGAGAGATTGATTCATCCGGGATTCCATCCTGGATTCAAGTTTACGGTCCAGTATAGCCGCCACTACCTCCGCCGAGCCGGTTCCGGGTGCGTTGAGATGCGGCCTGAGCAGCATAAACGAAAAGCCCGTGGCTAAAGCCACTTTGATTGCAAGCCTGCGTTCAGTGGCTTCAAGGCCCCTGTTCGCTGCGCTGGAAAATGGCCGGATTGTCTTCTTTACATTCGGCCCTAACCCCTGCCACACTGAAAGGTGGACACCCAGACAATCGTTATCCTCGATTTTGGTTCGCAGTATACGCAGCTGATTGCGCGGCGGATACGCGAGCAGAACGTTTTCTCCGTGGTGCTGCCCTGCACGGCGCCCATTGCCGAAATCAAGGCGCTCAAACCACTGGGAATCATCCTCTCTGGCGGGCCGTCGTCGGTTTATGACGCGGATGCGCCGGCAGCCGACCCAAAACTGCTGGAGCTGGGCGCGCCAATGCTCGGCATCTGCTATGGTCTTCATTTCATCGTGCATCATCTGGGCGGAAAGGTGCGACCGGGCGAAAAGCGCGAGTACGGTCATGCCGAGGTGACGATCGAGGATGGCGCGACGGCACTGTTTGCCGGGCTGCCGTCCACGCTCCAAGTCTGGATGAGCCACGGCGACGAGGCGCTGGAGCTGCCGGCAGGCTTCCGGCGCACCGCGGTTAGCTCGAACGCGTTGGCTGGCATTGCCAACGAGGAGCGGCGCATCTGGGCGGTGCAGTTCCACCCCGAGGTGCATCACACGCCGCTGGGGCCGCAACTCATCAAGAACTTTCTCTTCAAAATCTGCGGGGCGCGCGGCGACTGGACCCCGGCGCATTTCATCGAGAGCACAGTGGCGGCAATCCGCGAGAAGGTGGGCCAAGACCACGTGATCTGCGGGCTCTCGGGCGGGGTGGACTCGTCGGTGGCGGCGGTGCTGGTGCACAAGGCCATCGGCAGCCAGTTGACCTGCATCTTCGTGAATAACGGCGTGCTGCGCAAGAACGAGTTCGTGAACGTGCAGAAGAACCTGCGCGACAAGCTGGGACTGAAGATCGTCGCCGTGGACGCCGGCGAGCGCTTCCTCAAGCAACTTGCCGGAGTCATCGATCCGGAGACAAAAAGAAAACGAATCGGCGCGGAGTTCATTGCGGTCTTCGACGACGAGGCCACGCGCATTGCCAAAGAGACCGGCGGGGTGGACTGGCTGGTGCAGGGCACGCTCTACCCCGACGTGATCGAGTCATCGAGCGTCAAGGGCCCAAGCCAGACCATCAAAAGCCATCACAACGTGGGCGGCCTGCCCGAGCGCATGAAGCTCAAGCTGATCGAGCCGCTGCGGGACCTGTTCAAGGATGAGGTGCGGCGCATTGGCCGCGACCTGGAGATGCCGGAGGAGATTCTGGGGCGGCAGCCGTTTCCGGGGCCGGGGCTGGCGGTGCGCATCCT
>Ga0181533_1004585_pt1 | contig 13957 bp, 9 predicted proteins | sample PEATcosm2014_Bin_45_FD_119772 | JGI IMG/M metagenome (GOLD analysis project Ga0181533, IMG submission 119772) | Peatland microbial communities from MTU Mesocosm Facility, Houghton, MI, USA - PEATcosm2014_Bin11_60_metaG | ecosystem: Environmental > Terrestrial > Soil > Wetlands > Peat | place... | reverse complement strand
GGCGGTGAAACGGCTGTTGCCCCCGGCTTCGTCCTCCGGAGCGCGCTCCAGCATCAGCACCGAGACGCCATGCTCGGCCGCCGCGAGCGCTGCGCAAAATGCCGCATTGCCGGCGCCGACGACAATCACATCCGTGACAGGGGGTAACGCTGTGCTCATGACTGCTTCTCAGACCTCGTTCAGGTGGTTGCATTTACGGGTGCGGGCGCAAAGCCCAGTTGCCCGAGTTTAATGGCGCTGCCGACGATATCGCGGTCGGGATCGCGCGAGATGATCTCCAGCATCGGCAGTGCATTGTAGCCGACGGCGGCGAGCGCGCGCGGCAGCTGCGCGAACGGCACGGTACCGAGACCGACCGGATCGTGGCGATAGATTTGCCGGCCGGTATCCGACAGATGCACCAGCGCCAGCCGCGTTCGGCATTGCCGGAGGCCGTCGGCAAAATCCTCGGCGATGAAATGAGCGTTGGCGATGTCGTAGACGACGCGCACCGCGTCATTGCCGTAGCGCGTCAGCGCGTCCGTCAGCGGACCGATCGCCGGCAGGAACGCGAACGGCATGTTCTCCACCCACAGCGCGGTCCCCGACTTCTCGGCGACCGGGCAGAGGCGGTCCAGCGCCGCAAAGAAATGCCCGATCAATTCGGAGGCATCGGCCGGAAACAGCGGATTGGCCTTGCCGGGACCAATCACTACGCCGCGCGCGCCGATCTCGCCGGCGAGCCGCACCGCTTCGGTCAACAAGTCGAGCGAATAGGCGCGCATCTCCGGCGCGGCGCCGGCGACGTTGATATCGATGTTCGGCATGTTGAGCGCGGTGAGCCGCAAGCCGCGTTGCGCCAACAGGCGCCGGATGCTGCCGCGCTGCTCGGTCGACAATTCGGCCGGCCACAGATGGCCCGGATGCACCATCAGCTCGACTTCCTGGAAGCCCAGATCCGCGAGCCGCGCGAGACAAGTCTCGGCGCGGTGCGAACGCATATAGGAATAGCTGTTGCACCCGAACCTGGACGCGTGGTCGCTCCGCTCCCCGGTCATTGATGCGCGCCCTTCTCATGGCGGTCGCTGCGGCGGCGCCGTCGTAGTCGTGCCGTTCGTCACTCATAAAGCCAGGAGCGCGCGAGTCAATCCGTATCCGACAATATGAATTGCCATTTGTCATTTCGGAATAGCGGGTGTTATGCTTGCGCTTCAAGGCGAGAACAGAGCCGTTCAGGCGGCCGTCGAATGCCAGTCGCCGGGCCAGGGAGGCCTCACATGAACACATCCGCTCACACGAACACATCCGCCGGCAAAATTTCGGCCACGACAATTCCATCCGATATCCCGATGCTGATAGGCGGCGAATGGCGCACCGCGATGGAGAGCTATGAGGTGCGCGATCCTTACCGCGGTACAGTCGTCTCCCGAGCGCCCCGCACGTCGCTCGCCGACCTCGACGACGCGCTCGATGCCGCAGTCAACGCCAAGGCGAAGGCCGCGGCCACGCCGGCCTACGAGCGGGCCGCACTGTTGCGCCGCGCCGGCAAATTGCTGGTCGAACGGGCCGACGACACCGCCGAGATCATGGCGCGGGAAACCGGCAAGGCGATCAAGGACGCCAAGGCCGAAATCGTACGCTCGCAGGATACGCTATCGCTCTCGGCCGAAGAGGCGGTGCGCATCGAAGGCGAGCAGGTACCGCTCGATGCCAGCGCGATGGGTGCGGGAAAAATCTGCTTCATGCTGCGATTTCCGGTCGGCGTCGTCGCCGGCATCACGCCGTTCAACGCGCCGTTCAATCTCGCCTGTCACAAGATCGCGCCGGCGATCGCGGCCGGGAACACGCTGGTGCTCAAAGCGCCGCCGCAGGCGCCGGGCGTGGTGCATGCGCTGGCGCAGATCTTCGTCGATGCCGGAACGCCGGCAGGCGTGCTCAACGTGCTGTACGGCGACAGCGTCGGCCCGGCGCTAGTGCGCGATCCACGTGTCGATTTCATCACCTTCACCGGCTCTTCGCGCGTCGGCGCCGAGATCAAGGCGGCTTCGGGCCTGCGCCGCGTCGCGCTCGAACTCGGCGGCAACGGCGTCACCATCGTGCATGAGGATGCAGATGTTACCGAGGCCGCGCCGATTTGCGCGCGTAACGCCATGCGGCTTGCCGGCCAAAGCTGCATCTCGGTGCAGACGGTCTACCTCCACCGCAGCATCTACCACCGCTTCGTGGACATCGTTGCCGCCGAGGTGAAAAAGCTCAAGCTTGGCGACCCGTTGGATCCCACGACCGACGTCGGCACGCTGATCGATGAACGCGCCGCGCAGCGGGTCGAATCCTGGATCAACGAGGCAGCGAGGGCCGGCGCGAAGGTCGTCACCGGCGGCAAGCGCCATGGCGCGCAAATCGAGCCGACCGTGCTGGCCGACGTTAATCCGAGCCTGAAGGTGGTTTGCGAGGAGATCTTCGGCCCCGTTATCAGCCTGTTGCCTTATGACGATATCGACGAGGTTTTCCGTTGGGTCAGCGCCAGCCGGTTCGGCCTGCAAACCGGCGTCTTCACGAAATCGATGGCCACCGCGATCCGCGCGGTTCGCAATATCCGCACCGGCGGTGTCATCCTCAACGGCAGTTCCACTTGGCGTACCGACCAGCTTGCCTATGGCGGCGTGAAGGATTCGGGAATCGGCCGCGAGGGCCCGCGCTATTCCATCCGCGACATGACGGAGGAGCGCATGGTTCTGTTCAACCTCTGAGCACGCCGACTGTCCGCAAACGAGGGCTTGTACGGGGCCGCCGCTGCGGCCAATGATACAACGTCGGCATGGGCCGGCAGCGCTGTTTGGAGACGAACCGGTGAGATCGCGAACCAGGGCCAAGGCGACTGAAAAATCGACTGCGCCGGCCGGTGCCAAAATTGCCCGCTTGGCGCAGCCGCCGCAGCCCGACATCGATGACGACGCCGAGGATCGGCAGCGCGTCGGCGTGCAGTCGCTTGGCCGCGCCTTCGCGATCCTCGAGGAGGTTGCACACCATCGCGAGGGCATCGGTCTTGCCGACCTCAGCAAACGTGTCGGACTCCACAATTCCACCGCCTTCCATCTCGCCAAGACGATGGTGTCGCTCGGCTATATCCGCCAGGAAAAGGAATCCAAACGCTACCGTATCGGACGACCGCTGTTTGCTCTCGCCGCGAGCGCGCTTGACGAGATCGAGATGGTCAACGTCGCGACGCCCGTGCTCGAGGAGCTGTCGCGGGAAACCGGTGAAAGCAGCCATTTCGCGGTGCGGATGGGCGACGCAGTGGTCGTGATCGCCCGCACCAGCGGGCCCGGCGCGTTCCAGCTGACCGACCGCGTCGGCGTCGTCCGGCCGGCCCACTGCACCGCGCTCGGCAAAGTGATCCTTGCTTCGCTGCTCCCGGATCAGCTGGAACGTTTCCTCGAGCGCGTCCGGCTGATGCCATCGACCGAGAAGTCGATCACCGACCGTCCGGTGCTGTTGCGCGAGATCGAAGAGATCCGGCGCACCGGCATCGCGTTCGACGACGGCGAATTCAATCTCGAAGTCCGCTGCGTAGCCGTCCCGGTCAAGGATTTCACCGGCAAAATCGTCGGCGCGCTGGGCATCTCCGGGCCGATCTGGCGCCTGCCGAACCAAGCGCTGCAGGACCGCGCCAAAATCCTCCAGGCAGCGGCCAAGCGTCTGTCTGCCGACTTCGGCGCCGGCGCATGATCCGGCAGCGCGGCTGACGAGCAAGACAATCCCGCAGCATATTTTGGCCTGCCGCCGCCAGGATACCGGTCCGAGATTCGTCTCAAGAGCGAAGGCCGAGCGCTTTTTGGCGTTGACAGCGGCCCGCCACTGCTAAAAAATCGTTCTACAATAGAAAAGCGCCTCTCACATTCTCGCATACGGGAATTGGCGAGGACGAAGCGCGCAGAGCTCAACCGGGAGGAGACCCATCCATGACCCGCTACAATCGAAGAAGCATATTGAAATCCAGCGCCGCGCTTGCCGGCGCCTCCGCCATCGGGTTTCCGAGCATCCTGCGTGCCCAGGCGGATAAGATAAAAATCGGCCATCTCACGCCGCTGACCGGATTTCTCGGCGCGCTCGGCGCCTATGCCCAGTTGGGCATCAGAATGGCCGAGGAGGAGATCAACAAGGCCGGTGGCGTCATGGGACGCCAGTTGGACATAACGTCGGAAGATTCGGTCAATCCGGCCACCGCGGCGACCAAGGCCCAACGCATGCTGGAGCAAGACGGCGTGGCCGTGCTGATGGGCGAGATCAATTCGGCGTCCGCTCTGACGATCATGCAGGTGGCCGCGCGCAACAAACGCCTTTACATGCAGATCGGCGCCCGATCGGACGCGCTCCGCGGCAAAAACTGCAACCGCTACACCTTCCATGTCGACATCCCCAGCCACGTCATGGTCTATGCCGTGGGCAAGGCCTTGGTGCGCGACAACATGATGAAAGACAAAAAGTTTTACACGCTCACCGCCGACTATATTTTCGGCCATGATTTGGCTGATGCAGCCAAAGCGTTCTTCGACGCCAACGGCGGCAAGCTCATCGGCGACGAGCTGGTCGCAACAGACGTGACGGAATTCAGCCCCTATTTGCTGAAGATCCGCCAAGCCAAGCCGGACGTGGTTTGCTCGAACCTCGCCGGCAACCAGGTCACGACCTTGATCAAACAGTATGCCGAATTCGGCCTGCCCTTCCCGATTGTCGGCTTCAACCTCAATACCGCCGACGCCTGGGCGGCCGGTGAAGGCAATCTGAGCGGCACCTGGCCGACGGTCTGGTATCACACCCTCGACGTTCCCGCCTCCAAGACCTTCGTCGCCGACTTCATCAAGCGGAACGGCAAGCCGCCGGAGAACCACGCCTGGATCGAATACGTCTCGCTCAAGATGATGGCGCAGGCCATGAATGAAACCAAATCGACCGACACGGAAAAACTGATCGCCTATTTCGAGAGCGGTGCCACGTTCGACATCCTGAAGGCGCGCAAGGGCTATTTCCGGACCTGGGACCACCAGCTGATGCAGGAAGCCTATCCGTTCACGGTCAAGCCGAAGGGCGAGGCCAAGGACCAATGGGACTTCCTCGCGCTCGGGGCGGCCGTTCCGGGACCGAACGAGTCGCTCGAGGCGCTCTCCATGACCAAAGAGCAGAACACCTGCGTGATGTAATCGCGCGGCGGACACAAGCCGGGATTGGATAACTGCGCGGTACCGATCGGGCAACCGTCGCTACCGCGATTTCTCGACTTTCTGGATCAAGAATGCAGTTCGAGTTCTTGCTGGAACAGGTGGTGAATGGCCTCGTGCTCGGAGGCTACTACCTGCTTATCGCGCTGGGACTGTCACTGATTTTCAGCGTCGGCGGCGTGGTGAATCTGGCGCACGGCGCCTTCTACGCGCTCGGCGCCTACATTTCGATCGAAATCGCAAAATATCTCGGCTTCGGTTCGGCGGTTCTATTATCGCCGCTCGCCGTCGCTTTGCTCGGCATCCTCTTCGAGCGATTCCTGTTGCGCCGTTTCTATGCGGCCGATCCGATCCTCAGCCTGCTGGTGACTTTCGGCTTGGCGATGATCGTCGAACAGTTGATCCGAATTGTCTGGGGCGCCGCGCCGCGGGCAGTGAATATGCCTGCCGCTTTCAAAGGCTCGGTCTTTGTCGGCGACTTTCTGTTCTCGCGCTACCGGCTGCTGCTGCTGGCCGTCGTGGTCGTCGTGCTGATCAGCATCTGGTTGCTGTTGCACAAGGCCTCGTTCGGCCGCGTGATCCGCGCCGGCATCCAAAAGCCGGACATGGTCGCGGCGCTGGGCATCAGATTGCAGCCCTACATGACCGCGATCGTCATGCTCGGCGTCGGCATGGCGGCGTTGGGCGGCGCGTTATTCGCACCGATCACGATCGTGCACCCGGCGATGGGAGCGGAAGTCATCACGGTTGCCTTTGTCGTAGTGGTGATCGGGGGGCTCGGCAGCTTCTGGGGCGTAGTGATCTCCGCACTGCTGGTGGGCGTGGTGCGCGGCATCACCATCAACTTCATTCCGGCCGCCGGCGAAGCCTCGATGTACGTGCTGATGTTTTTGGTACTGCTGTTCCGCCCCCGTGGCCTGCTCGGCGAGCGCATCGAGAAATTCGAATGACAAGCGCGCGGCATTCCCGATACCGGCCGCTATGGATCGGCGCGGCCGCGCTCGTCGTCTTGCCGCTGGCCATGCATGCGGTCGGCCTGACGACGAATACCGCCTCGACCGTGGTCATCCTCGCCATCGCGACCATGGGGCTGAACTTGTGTGTGGGCTATACGGGGCTGGTGTCCTTCGGCCACGGCGCCTGGTTCGGCATCGGCGCCTATGCTGCTGCGCTGATCCAAAAGCACTGGTTCGGCGACGAGATCGCGCTGCCGATTGTTTTATCCATGGTCGTCGTCGCTGCCCTCTCGACCGTCGTTGGAATTCTCATCCTGCGGCGGCGCGGCGTGTATTTTTCGCTGCTGACCCTGGCGCTGGCCGCCCTCACCTATACCGTCGCCTTCCGTTGGAGCGATGTGACCGGCGGCGAGGACGGCCTCGGCGATCTCAAGCGGGGCAGCATCGGACCGATCGACCTCGACAACCCGCTCGCCTACTACATTTTGGTCGCCTTGATCGGACTGGGCGTGCTTTACGTTCTACTGCGCGTTCTGCGCTCGCCGTTCGGTCACGTCGTTGTGGCGATCCGCGAAAATCAGCTACGCGCCACTTTCCTGGGTTATCCGGTCGAGCGTTATAAGCTCGCCGTGTTCGTGCTTTCGGCGGCTGTGACCGGAGCGGCCGGCGCGCTGCTCGGATTCCAGACTTATCTCGTCTCGGCCGAGGCGGTCTCGGTTCCGTTTTCCGGCGAATTGCTGGCCATGGTCGTCATCGGCGGTATGCACACTTTATTGGGGCCGGCATTCGGGGCGCTCTTCTTTATCCTTTTTCGCGAGTTGTTTTCGATCTGGAGTTCGAACTGGCTGCTCTGGTTCGGACTCATTTTCGTCGGCTTCGTGGTATTTTCGCCGAGCGGCCTGGTCGGTATCTGGGCGCAGCTGCTCCGACGCTGGCGCCCGGCGCCGGAGCAAGCCGCAGCGATGAGCAAGCGCGAGGTACAGGAGGATTTTGCGCTGCCGGCGTTCCTGCGCCCGTCGCCCAAACAGGGGACCGTTCTGGAAGTCAATACCGTCTCGAAGCACTTCCAAGGCATCCGCGCCGTGATCGACGCCAGTCTCACGATCAACGCGGGAGAAATCCACGCTCTGATCGGTCCGAACGGCGCCGGCAAGACCACGCTATTCAACCTCGTCTCCGGTATGTTTGCTCCGGATGCCGGCACCGTGCGCCTGCTCGACCGGGAAATCCAAGGGTTGACGCCGTACCAAATTTGCAACCTGGGCCTGGTCCGGTCGTTTCAGATCACCAACCTGTTCCGCGGCCTGTCGATCTATGAGAATCTGCGCCTGTCGTTGCAGGCACGGCACCCGATGCGCTTCAATGCCTGGCGCGACATCGACAGCTACGCGGATGTCCACGCCGAAACCGCCGAACTCGTCCGATACCTTGGTCTCGACGGCTTGCAGCAGATCGAAGGCGGCGAGTTGTCCTACGGCGGACAGCGGTTGGTGGACTTGGGCATTGCGCTGGGCTCCAAGCCACAGGTGCTGCTGTTGGACGAGCCGCTCGCCGGCATGGCGGCAGCCGAACGCGAACGCGTGTCGAACCTGGTGAAGAACGTTGCCGTCAACATCCCGGTGCTGATTGTCGAGCACGACGTCGATCGCGTGCTCGGCATTTCGCATCGCGTCACTGTGATGAATCAAGGCGAAGTCCTCATAACCGGCACCCCTGACGAGATACGAACCGACCGCCGCGTGCAGGAAATCTACACCGGAACCGGGACGCCAGCGGTGCTGCACGGCCGGCGGATCGAGGGGGCCGAGGTCAAATCTACCCGGGTTTTGCGTTTCGAATGCGTCAACGCCTTCTACGGCAAGAGTCACATCCTCAATGACGCGACGCTCGACGTGCGCGAGGGTGAAATCGTGGCGCTGGTCGGCCGCAACGGCGCCGGCAAGTCCACATTGCTGAAGACGCTGACCGGACTGGTGACGCCGGCGTCGGGCACGATCGAATATGAAGGCCGCAATATCGCCGGCCTGCCGGCGCCCGATATCGCTCGCTTGGGAATGGGCTACGTGCCGCAAGGACGCCAACTGTTCGCCGGCATGACGGTGGCTGAAAATCTCGCGCTCGGCCGCTTGGCGAGAGCCACCGACGGCAGCACCGGTATCGTGTGGAGCCAAGACCAGATCTTCGAATATTTCCCGCGCCTGAAAGAACGGACCAACATCGCGGCGGATTATTTGTCCGGCGGCGAGCAACAGATGTTGGCGGTGGCGCGCGCGCTGTCCGGCAACGTCAAATTGCTGCTGCTCGACGAACCGTTCGAGGGACTCGCCCCGAACATCGTATTGGAACTGTTCCGTGTCTTCGACCAACTGCGTCGACACGCTTCGATCCTGATCGTCGAGCATAATTTGGATCTGGTGCTGGCGCTCGCCGACCGCGTGTTCGCTTTGGAGCGCGGCGCCGTCTTCCATCAAGGGCCGGCAACGCCGCTGCTGACCGATTTGGAATACCGCAAACGGATCCTATGGGTGTGACGCGGACTGCATCGCGAAAGATCATCGTTGTCGGCCAGGGTGCGGCGGGGCTCGCGGCGGCGCTGTCGGCCGCGGCAGCAATGCACGCCGCGGGTTTGGCGATCCATATAACGCTCATCGACAAGGCCAGCGAAGACGAGGCTGGCGGCAATACGCGTTGGTCGCCATCCAATATGCGCATGGCGTCCCCCGAACGCATGGAACCGAGCTTCGTGCACGATATGCTCGAGGCCACCGGGTCTCGCGGCGACGTGAGCTACTTCACGCGGCTGGCGAAGCAGGCTCCGGCCACCATCGAATGGCTCGCCTCGTTCGGCATCGAGTTTGTTCAGCCGGCCTATTACCTGGCGAAGGGGCCGCCACGCATTCAACCGGTCGGCGGCGGCCCGGTTCTCGTCAGGCAGTTGACGCGATCTGCCCGGCAAGCCGGCGTGGCTTTCCGCTATAGCTGCGTCGCGCGGGAGATCGTTACCGAAAACGGCGGCATCACCGCTCTCGTGATCGAGCAGGACGGCACCCGCCGGACCTTGCCGGCGGACGCCATCGTGCTGGCTTGCGGCGGTTTCCAGGGCAATTCCGAAATGATGCGAACGCATTTCGGCGAGCGCGCCGAGACGATGCGACTGATATCGCCCGGAACTCGATTCAATACCGGGGATGGCATTCGCATGGCGATGCAGCTCCGCGCCGATCTATCTGGTGACTGGAGCGGCATGCACGCCGAGCCGGTCGACGCGCGCAGCGACAATTCGGCGCCGGTGGTACTGGTGTATCCCTATGGCATCGTCGTCGACAACACCGGCCGCCGCTTCTTCGACGAGGGCGGCGGACTCATGCACGAAACCTGGGAACGGTTCGCGCGCGCCACTCACTTCGAGTTACCGGGCTCGATCGCATATGCGATCCTCGACAGCCGCCTGTTTGAAATTGCGGACTATCAGCGCGCGATTCGTTCCGATGTGGCGCCCATGCGCGCCGAAACGCTGGCTGAATTGGCGAAACTCATCGGCGTCGATGCGAACAATTTTGCAGCCACCGTCGCGGCCTATAATGCCTCGTGCTCGGGCGATCCCGGAAGTTTCGACGCGACCCGCTGCGATGGGCTTGCTGCCGCGCCAAAGCTGCAGCCGCCGAAATCAAATTGGGCGCGCGCCATCTGCGTACCGCCATTTCTCGCCTACCCGCTGGTCGGCGCCGTGGCGTACACATTTGGCGGCTTGGCAACGGACGACCACGCCCGCGTGCTGCGCGACGGCGCTCCGATCCCCGGGCTGTTCGCTGCCGGCGAGATTACCGGGCATTTCTATGCAACCGCGCCGAATGCCGTATCGGTGCTGCGGGCATTCGTCTTCGGCCGGATTGCCGGGCACGAGGCGGCTGGAAGTTCGGTGGCTCGCTAGGCCCGACGATCGCTATAGGGGCTTGGCCACAATTGATATTCGCCAAGCTTGCCCGCAGTACTATCGACCTGTGATGGTAAGTTCGCCCGGGCGCACGGCCATCGCGCACATATCGAACTGCCGACCTAGCCCAGCCGCGCGTTGACGCCCTTGTACGCCGTCATTATTCCGTCCGGGCAAGGGGCAAGAGATGAACGACAAGGAAAAAGCCGCGCTCGGATCGATCGCTGCCTCGGCCGGGCTGACGGCGGCGAAGGCCGCGATCGGGCTTTCTACCGGCTCGCTTGCCATCCTGTCGGAGGCCGGCCATTCGCTGCTCGATTTCTCGGCGACCGTACTGACCTATTTTGCCGTGCGCATTTCCGGCAAGCCTGCCGACGCCGAACATCAATACGGCCACGGCAAGGTGGAGAGCGTCACCGCGCTCGCCGAAACCGCGCTGTTGTTCGTTCTCAGCGCTGCCGTGGTGTTCGAAGCCGCGCAGCGGCTCCTCGGCGCGCGGGCCCATGCCGTCGAAGCGAGCGCCGCCGCTTTCGTCGTCATCGCCGCTTCGATCGTGGTCGATTTCTTCCGCGCCCGCACGCTCGGGCGCGTCGCCAAGGCGACGTCGAGCGAAGCGCTGGAAGCCGATGCGCTGCATTTTTCCTCCGATATGTGGTCGTCGCTGGCGGTGCTGCTCGGTCTGTGCGGCGTGGCGCTCGGTTATCCGTGGGCCGATGCCGCAGCCGCGATCGTCGTTGCAGCGTTTATTTGCGTTGCCGGCTGGCGGCTCGGCCGCCGCACCATCGACACGCTGACCGATGCCGCGCCGTCCGGCGTGAGCGAGCGGGTCGCCGACCTCGCCCGCCAAGTGCCGGGCGTCGTCGTCGTCGAGCGCGTGCGCGCGCGACCGGCCGGTGCCGTGCTGTTCGTCGAGCTTGGCGTCGGCGTCAGCCGCACTTTGCCGCTCGATCGCGTCGCCATCATCAAGGACCGGCTCAGCCGCGTCATCCGCAACGACATGCCTTGCGCCGAGGTCACGATCACCACGGAGCCGCGCGCACTCGACGACGAGACGATGCGCGAGCGCGTCATGGTGATCGCACGCGATCTCGGCCTTGCCATCCACCACATCGCGGTGCAGACGATTTCGGGACGGCTGTCGGTCTCCGCCGATCTCGAAGTCGAGGGCACGCAGTCGCTCGCGGTCGCCCACGATACCGCGACGCGGCTGGAGGAAGCGGTGCGCGCGGAGCTCGGACCGAACGTCGAAGTCGACACCCACATCGAGCCGCTGCCCGCCGACGTATTGGCCGGCCACGACGCTGCTGCAGCGCGCATCGTCGAGGTCGGCGAGATTTTGTGCTCGCTCGCCGTCGAATTGCCCGAACTCGGCGAGGTGCACGACGTGCGCGTGCGCGAGACCGCCGACGGCGAGATCGTGAATTTCCATTGCCGTGTCGATCCGGCGCTGTCCGTGAGCGCCGTGCACGACATGGTCGATGCGCTCGAACGGCGGCTGCGCCGCCGGTTCCCGACCATCCGCCGCGTCATCAGCCACGCTGAACCGAGACGGTAGTTCGCGCCTGTGCCATGGCTTGTGCTTACGACAATGGCTTGTGACGTCGGTTTGTGATATCCAATGTAGCCCATATATTAGGTCGGCATATTAGGTCGGCGATGAAAGGCGGCTTTCGCATGCATCAACGATCAAGCCTGAGCAGCGGCGCGAACCTCCGTAGCTTTGAGGTCGAAGTTGCGTGCGCCGAGGAAGGCGTTTGGACGGCAACCAGCAAGGCAATTCCCGGCCTGAACATCGAAGGCGAGACTTTCGAAGAGGCAATCGCGGAGGCCCGAATTTGGGCTCCGGAATTGCTACGCGCCAATGGCGTCGTCGCGGACAGCGAGGCCGTCGAACTCGTGTTCAGCCGCGAAGGTAAACGGCTCGCCATCGTATAAGCATGCCAAGCCTATCGGAGCGCGAGCTCGATTCTCTTCTGCGTCGGCACGGCTGTCGCTTGATTCGTGAGGGCGCCAAGCACGAGATGTGGTGGAGCCCGATCACGCAAAGGAGCTTCATGGTACCCCGGCGTTTAAAGGGCGAGGGTACAGTCCGTTCCATCCTGCGTGATGCCGGCGTCACCCATCCCAAATACGAGAATTGAAAAGCCATGCGCACCGAAGACCCTCGCCCAGTCCGGCTCACGGACTACCGGCCGCCCGATTGGCTCGTCGAAACGGTCGACCTCGACGTGTCGCTGCACCCGACCGCGACGACCGTTCGCGCGAGACTCAGGCTGAAGCCCAATGCAGCCGGCGCACCGGCGCCGCTCGTCCTCGACGGCGAAGAGTTGACGCTCAAATCGCTGACGCTCGACGGCAAGCCGTTGCCGGCCGAGAACTTCGTCGCCACGCCGGACCGGCTGACCATCGCACAACCGCCGAACCGACCGTTCGAACTCGAAATCGAAACTTTGGTCGATCCGACCGGCAACACCCAGCTCATGGGCCTTTATCGCGCCGGCACGACCTATTGCACGCAATGCGAGGCCGAGGGTTTCCGTCGCATCACTTATTTTCTCGACCGGCCCGACGTGATGGCGGTCTATACGACGCGGATCGAGGCCGACAAGACCGAGGCCGCGGAGCTGTTGTCGAATGGCAATCTCGTCGCCCACGGCAATGTGCCGGGCACCTCGCGGCATTTCGCGACCTGGCACGATCCGTTCCCCAAACCGTCCTATCTGTTCGCGCTGGTCGGCGGCAATCTCGCTTGCGTCAAGGACACTTTCACCACCATGTCCGGCCGCACGGTCGCGCTCGCCATCTATGTCGAGCCCGGAAAGGAGGCGCGCTGTCCCTACGCGATGGACAGCCTCAAGCGCGCCATGCGCTGGGACGAAACGGCGTTCGGGCGCGAATACGATCTCGATATTTTCATGATCGTCGCGGTCTCCGCCTTCAATATGGGCGCCATGGAAAACAAGGGACTGAACGTCTTCAACGACAAATACGTGCTGGCCTCGCCGACCACCGCGACCGATAACGACTATGCCGGCATCGAAGCGGTGATCGCGCACGAATATTTCCACAACTGGACCGGCGACCGCATCACTTGCCGCGACTGGTTTCAGCTCTGCCTGAAGGAAGGGCTCACGGTCTTCCGCGACCAGGAATTCACCGCCGATCAGCGCTCGCGCGCGGTCGAGCGCATCGGCGACGTGCGGGCGCTGCGGTCGCATCAATTCGTCGAGGATGCGGGTCCGCTCGCGCATCCGGTGCGGCCGGAGCTGTATCGCGAGATCAACAACTTCTATACCTCGACCGTTTACGACAAGGGCGCCGAGGTCGTCCGCATGATCCGCGCGCTGCTCGGGCCCGAGATTTTCCGCAACGGCATGGACCTTTATTTCGAGCGCCATGACGGCGAGGCGGCGACCGTCGAGCAATTCGTGCAATGTTTCGCCGCTGTGAGCGGCCGCGACATGACGCAGTTCATGCGCTGGTATTCGCAGGCCGGCACCCCGGAAATCAAGGTCGCGCCGCACTACGACGCGCGGGAAAAAACCTACCGGCTCGATATCGCCCAGAGCATACCGCCGACGCCCGGCCAGCCCGACAAGGCGTCGATGGTCGTCCCGCTTGCGCTTGGACTTGTCGGCAGCGACGGCGCCGACCTGCCGCTCGCGCTCGACGGCAAACCGCTTTCGCGCGGTGTCATCGAGCTGACGCGGCCGAGCGAAAGCTTCCTCTTCACCGGGATCGCCGAACGGCCGGTGCCGTCGCTGAACCGCGGCTTCTCCGCGCCGGTCAAGTTGTCGGTGCCGATCGACGCCGACGATCTGCGCTTCCTCGCCGCCCACGACAGCGATCCGTTCAACCGCTGGCAGGCC
>Ga0181533_1004580_pt1 | contig 13971 bp, 10 predicted proteins | sample PEATcosm2014_Bin_45_FD_119772 | JGI IMG/M metagenome (GOLD analysis project Ga0181533, IMG submission 119772) | Peatland microbial communities from MTU Mesocosm Facility, Houghton, MI, USA - PEATcosm2014_Bin11_60_metaG | ecosystem: Environmental > Terrestrial > Soil > Wetlands > Peat | place... | reverse complement strand
GCTTGAAGAAGAACCTTCCCGTGCCCCATCCTTTCTGTCATTCTGAGCGAGCGGAGCGAGTCGAAGAACCTGCTTCTTGAAACTTTGGGGCGAAAGGGTGGGATACCACGATCGCCACACGGAGGGAGCGTGAGGCTTTAGCCTCACGAATCCCTGCCCACAATTTTTCGGGGGTTAGTGTTCGCGGCGCAGCCGCGCGGTTTGTATCGGGACCTGCTTTTCCATTCCCTGGTCCCCGCCTCTATCCTGTTCGAGCATCCCGCCAGGAATCCCACGCTAGCGCGCCCACGCATCGCTTCCCACAAGCCGACATATCATTACCGATCAGCCGACCCCTTTCTGTCGATCACCCCACGGACCGGCTTCCCGGGCTAGAGACGATCGCCTAAGAACGTAACCAATTTGGGTGCCAGCTTCTTCAAGTCCCCTGTCTGACATTCCCAAATTACGAGCACCTCCCATTTCGCATTCCGAAGTTTTTGTCGTGCGACCCTGTCACGCTGTTTGTTCTCAAGAAACTTCGTTGTCCAGAAGTCCCGCCGAGTCGCTGGCACCGGCCTCCCCAACTTGCATTTATGTCGGTGCCAGAAGCACCCATGTACAAATATCACCTTTCCTCTTGCCGCGAAAACAAGATCGGGCGAGCCGGGTAAAGTGCGATCATGGAGGCGGTACCGGTATCCCAATGAATGAACGAGCCGTCGCACTACAAGCTCGGGTCCTGTGTGTTTGCCTCGGATTCGCGACATGCAATATCTGCGCTGTCCTTCTGTCAGTACGTCAACCATTGGGTGCATGATATGATTCGGTGCGATGAAGACGCAAGAGATCCAACGAGCGACGCGAAACGATGTGACCGGACTGCCCGATCAGGAACTAATCGAGCTTCGGCATGAAATTGAGAAAGAAGTACGGCGGAGGGGGCTGAAGCTCACGGTCGGCGACATCGGTGAGCGGCTGGTTGTTGCGCATTTCAGCAATACGTCGGGTCTCACAAACCTTCAGATCGCCCCCCCGGGCACAAAGAACGTCGACGCACTGTCCCGAGATGGAGATCGATATTCGATAAAGACAGTTCTCGATGCAAAGAAAACCGGAACAATATATCCGGACCGGAATACGCCAGACAAGCAGTTATTTGAATTTCTCCTCATCGCAACCCTGAGCGAGGACCAGACGCTCAAATCCATCCATCAGCTCTCGTGGGATCAATTCCTCGAAGTAAGGTGTTGGGACAAGCGAATGTCTGCATGGTACGTCCCGTGCAGTACCAAGGCGCTTGGCACTTCGACAAGGCTGCTCTAGTCCTAATTAAGCATGTCCTCAATGCTTTCGATTCGCAGATCGGGAATGCCGACAGAGCCGTAAAAGCTTACAAAGCATGCTTGCAATGCCTCGGCATAAGGAGGGACGAGCGTGGCTATTGCGTCAAAATTCATAGCAACTTCTCCATACGGAACGCTCTCCATCTGAAGCAGGTCACAGTAGAGATGGGGAATTTTAAGGAACGCAGGAAGATACCAATGCCGGCCGTCTGGTGTTCCCCCGGTTTGCGCCGGTGAGCGTGTCCATGCCCCGAGTTTCTTGTGTCGTGCTTCTTTTTGAGGCACGCCCCTCGTTTTGGCGATCTTGTCGCCAAGAACTTCCACCGCAGATACCGTCTTGACCGTCAGCACATAATCGGCGCGCGGGCAAGCTTGGTTAGGCTGCGGGAAGAGGTGGCAATGCGGCGTCAATACAATACGGAAGTCATTCTTGTTTTCCTTGCGACGAAGAACATCCCCCAGGCTGTAATAGGTGAGGGGCAACCTCGGATACACATAGTATTCCGACCCAAGGCGGCTAAGAACCGGGACCAAGCCTTTTCCGTCGTGGGCCATGTCCCCAATTTGAATCGCAACACGTCGCCGAATAAGGCGCTCAATGCCTTTTTCATCTGACCCTGTAGCTTTCCATATATCCGTCCAATTTTCCTCAAGGAACGGCCAAAGGAACGATGCCGCCGAACCCTCAATTTCGTCGTGCAGCTTTCTCGCGATTTGTGGCACACCAGTCTTCAAGACTTCCGTGACGGCGCGCTCAATGTCGTTTGGCTTCGCTTTATCCGCCCAGACCACAAAGGGGGACTCAACGAGAGTGGGCGGCTTGACGCTGCTGCTGTAGACCACAAGCGGGCAAAACTTCGGCCCCCGATACGCATCGACCATCTTTAAGACGTCTGCGTCTCCATTCTTGGTTGGGCCGCGGTAGGTGTCCGAAATGATGAGGTCAAAGCGCAGGAGTGGATCGGACGCTCGCGTTAGCGCTTCGGCAAAATTTCCACAAGGATGCAGCTTCACCTCAGTTCGGTTTTGCTCGAATATCGGAGGCAAGTCTCTGGTAAAGCTCTCAAGTTCATTTGGATCGTCTTCCACAAGCAGCACTTGCAGCGTCATAGAGTTTCTTTCCTACAGCCCAACTCTTTCTTCAAAGCTTGCCTCAAAGCATGCGCCACCTAACGGGCCATCGTCGCGATAGACAAGCTTCCCATATATCTCTATGACTTGTCGGGCAATGAAGAGGCCCAGTCCCATGCCATGCGGCTTTCGCGAGAACTCCGCATCAAAAACGCGATCCCGGTCCTCAGGAGGGATCCCCGGCCCGTCGTCTGCAAAGAGTATGCGGAAACCGTGTTTGAGTTCCGTGAGGCGAATGTCGATTTTTCCGCCCTTGCCGTCACCATGATGACGAGTAAGCCAATAGACGCTGTTGTCCAGCAGGTTAGCGACAACCTGCCCCAGGTTGGACCGAGACATGTGGACAATGACAGGCTTGCTCGGCCATTTCCGGAGAACTGCAACATTTTGCTTAGCCAACAAGCTGGAATAGAGTTCCAGATTACCTTGGATTTCCTCTTGCACGCTGAACGACGACGCTCGTCCCCGGCGCCCGGCAGCTTTTGGTATTAGTCGCTCGCGCAAGTTATAGATTTGCTCAAGGCAAGCCCTTACTTCCGTAAACTTCTCTGTGGTTCCCTCATCCAAGGGGCCGCCCCACATCCTCATCATCGCCTTTTCCAGTTCACTCAAGGCTCGGTTTGTCCGGCCCAGTGGCGCTCCGATCTCGTGGATCACAACATCCACCAACTGTCCTAGCCCAGCGGCCATCAGCACGCGCGAGTAGTGTTCCTGCAGACGCGCCACGCCTTCCCTGATGTCAACATCCTTCTTTCGCACCAAAGCCGCGACCGGATGCCGCTTCCCCAGCCGTTCGTCCGCCTCTTTAACAACCTCGGACATGTCGAAAGGTTCGAACAACGTCGACATCTCTTCGGGCCTCGCCTCTTCGCGAGGCCGCGCGGCGTACCTTTCCGCTTCAAGTAGAGCAAGAATGCGCTTAAACCACTCTTGAAGCGCTTCATAGGATTGATTGTGGACAAATCCCTCTCTCGTCGCACGATCAATCAGGTTAGGATTGTCTTCTCGCGAAATACGGATCGCAGCTATGATTTGATTGTTCGCCAGTCGTAGGGTCGGATTCTGTCTGCTACGGGTGTCCAGACTCAGCCAATCAAGGCCGCTTTCTCCGTATGGATGAACACGGAAACCATCGCGATAGACGCTGACGCCAGAATAGTTATCGAGAATAGAGCGCAACGCGCCCATGCTGAGGTTGAACTTCATCATGTATGGCGTCAGACCGGGGCGGTCTCGGTCCCAAGTTCTAACTTCAACCTCAAACGCACCACATGCGACGGATTCCCCCTTGTCGCCCAGCGATACGTTCTTGAACGACTTCGATTGTTTTCCGTCGATATCCATGGCTCCATTGAAGAAGCCATCAGCTGATAGTTTCCCCGTAAGACGGTATTTTGGTGCCTTAGTCAATTTGTGCGGTTCAACTTTACCCGTGAGATCGGGAAATGCGGGAATTTGCAGGTCGATTTCGAAATCAGAGACCTCGGCATCACCCTGACTATTTTGAAATGGAGATATTAGCCGTGAAAGGCGGTTGTGGAGAGTTTTGAAATCTTCTTCAGTCCAGTGCTTCCTTGCGTGAAGCCCGATAAGTGTCAGCAATGTCCCATGTTTCAATTCAGGCATGGGGCGGACCTCATAATCGATTGAAACCTCATCGAGGTAACTTTCGTCGGTGAACTTGCCCCATTCCAGCAGTACTGTAACTCCCTCTTCCTCGTCCTCGGAGCGAGTCTCCAGATACATGGATTGCGCCAGTCGTGCAGCCGCAAACCTCCCGATACCTTTCGCCCCCTGGTACAGGCGACCACCGGGCGATCTATCCTTCCGTTTCTTGACTATCGTGCCGGGTTCGAACCACGCACCAAGGACCGTCTGCAATGTCATGCCGCAGCCGTCATCTGCAACCGTTAGCGTGTCCGGATCAAGGGTGCCTGGGCCCGAAAACGCAACGCTCACTTTCGTAGCGTCGGCGTCATAGGCGTTCTTGACCAGCTCTACAACAGCCACGGGCTCGTCACTTATTAATTCATCACCGATCAGCGAGATCAGCCGTGCGCGGGCGCGCATGACCGCATGACCAGACTTATTGCCGCCCGGATTCACCAATCCGCTCATCGTTCTGCGCTCCGACCGGTTTGCCCAGCGATGAGATCCAAAACGACCCTGCGCATGACCGGAGCACAAACCGCATTACCCACCATTCGTATGCGATCACGCCGAGTCCCATGTTGTAGTTTGAAACTCTGTGGCAAGCCCATCGCCTGCCTGAGTTCTGGCACCTGGAGCATGCGCATCATGTGCCCGGTTTTCTCAGGTTTCACGAATGCAAAACGATCGAGCGTCGTTATGGTGCGCAAAGGAGCGTCAATCGTCTGCCATCCCCCGGCGTGGTCTGAGCCGTAATAAACGATCAAGAACGGTTGCCTCTTGCCCAGTTCATCTATGGCCCTGTCGGCTCGCAACAGCGTCGCTTTGGCGCGCGACTTGGAACGCAACGGTGTGTACTTGTAGGTACCATTCTGATCGATAATCTGGACAGCGCCTCTAATTTTGCGGGGCCGAAGAGCGATTGGCGACGGATCCCCTTCAAGATCGCAGGTAATAAATAACCGCCTCCGGCTCTGTGCAACACCAAAGTCTTTGGCGTTGAGCACTTGTTGCCGAATGGAGTAGCCCAATGCCCTCAAATCCGCCAGGAACTCCGCGTAGCGACTCCAGTTGCGCATGCTTACGACGTTCTCTACAACAATCCAACGAGGCTTGATTGCCCGCGCGAAGCGAATCACTTGAAAGGCGGTGTCCTTGCTTTTTTCGCAGCGCGGCCGATTGCCTTTAGCTGGACTGTGGTTGGTGCATTCAGGGGATGCCATCAGGAGATCAACATTGCCCAAGGACTTCGCAACGTCAGCCGCATTCAGCTCTTCCAGCCTTGAATGGTAAAAGCGAGCCTCAGGAAAATTGTCGGAGTAGACCTTCCCGGCAAGCTCCCAGGCGTCAAATGCCGCGACAATTCGAAAGCCTGCGGCACGTGCTCCCGCACTACTGCCTCCCGCACCGCAGAACAAATCAACCGCGCGTAAACCCATTGTCTTCACCTGATTACGCAAACCACGACCGATGCTTGTACCGAATGGTACCACGAGAGGAGGCAAGAACTCTTTCGGCAAGAAAGGAACTGCTTCCTGATGTCATAGAACCTTCGCCCGGAAGTGAAATCAGTACTGGCGCCCTAGCCGACGCCAACCTCCGGCCGATCCCCATCCGAAATAACCACCACCTCCACCCCGCAAGCCCCCCAAGCCCATCTTCCCCCGCAACCCCTTGAAAACAATTCGCAAATCCCGCCCGCCGATTTGCACATAATTTCCCCGCCCCGGCGCACAATGGCTCTATGCTGATGGCATCCCATCTCCGTCGCGGCCCGAACAGTAGTTCCGGAGCCGCGGTAGCCGCCGTAGCCGTTTCCGATGGCGATTCTGTGGTGAGTTGCTCAAAAATAAGGCAGCCCCTGTCCAAATTTGCTGAGCCAGCTCTGCGATTAGCGCGGTTATCCAATTACCGTGGGGCATTTTTGGCGCCTTTCAAGGGGTTTTTCTTGAGGAAAAAGCCACTTAGCGACTTCGCTCCGCTCTATACCAATTGGAGAACCGCTATAGAATCCCCATCGATCAATACCATACCCGGGTATAGTATCTGCGGAGAGATCCCCGGTTCGATCTGTCAGGCATGTCCCCGGTCCGTACCCCACCCCCACCCCCTCCCCCCCCCTACGTCCCACTCCCTGTCGTCTCGGTCCCTTGGTCCCTTAATCCCTGCTTTTCCACCCCCCCGGCCCCGCGCAAAATCGAGTTGTGAAACTGTGAGACCTGTAACTTAAAGCAACATCAACTACTTACATGAAAAAACCTCACAATCTCACAGTTCGTGTGATTCTGTGAGTCTGTGGAGTGCAATCGCATCGGCATTTTGGGCAGAGAATTTGCCGCGGATCACGGTCCACGATTCACGATCCACGATCCACGATCCGAAGGCTGACCTGCTGACTCGCTGCCTCTGAGACTTCCACTGCCTCGCGAACGTCCTTCCTAAACAGGCGCAGGGTTTCAAATCCCGCGCCGGGATCCAACACATCTGGAGAAACTCGCATGATGAAAAAACTCGCGCTCGCAGCTCTGGTTTTCGCGCTCGGTTCCGTCACCGCGCTGGCCGCCGACTTTAACGGCAAATGGTCAGCCGATATTCCGGGACGTAACGGCAACACGCAGACCACCACATTTACGTTTACGGTTGACGCCACCGCCATGACGGTCACAGGCACGGTTTCGGGCCGGATGGGCGACACGCCTATCACCAATGGCAAGGTGACCGCCGATACCATCACCTTCGACGTCGTCCGCAACTTCAACGGCAATTCAATCACCATGACCTACAGCGGCAAGGCCGACGGCGACACCATCAAGTTCACCCGCACCTTCTCTGGCGGCGGCCCTGGCGGCGGCGCCACCGGCGGCAACGGCGGCCCTCCTCCTCCGCAGGAGTTCACCGCCAAGCGGGCTCCCGCAGCCGCGCCGGCGCCTCCGCCCGCCCCATAATCCCAGCGGCAACCCCGCGAAATTTTCGTCGCGGAACTAAAGAGCGCAGTGATAGGGTGGAACCACATCGGCTGGAGGCCGAGTCCACCCTATGCTCTTTCCCACCTCCCTGCGCCTTCCCCGGCGTTTACGGCGATTCCCGAGTAAATTTATGGTTGGCGCCGTAGTGCTATGTCGACGGCTCCCTGGTGGTCGCGTCGACTTGAAGACAGTGGCTTCGAGACACAGCAACTCGGGATTCGCGATAGCCGGGATTTGCCTCTTCGCGTCTCTTGGTCTTTGGCTCCTCCCGCCCGCGCCGCTCTACGCACAGACCCCCCAGGCCGGAACTTTTGACGCCACCACGCTGCGCCATCCCACTGCCCTTGACATGACCTGGCTGCTCAAGGCAGGCGACGACCCCGCCTACGCTCAGCCCGGCTTCGACGATTCCAAGTGGACGGTCGTGGACCCGAACGAGACGCTGCTGCGCACCTTTCAGAAGCGGCCCGAGGTGGTCTGGTATCGACTGCACGTGAAGGTTGCGCCCAACGAGACCGGCCTGGCGCTGGGGGAGTACTATCTCGACAGCGCCTTCGAGATCTACGTCAATGGCAAGAAACTCATGGCAACGGGCTCCGTTTCGCCGTTCAAGCCCTCCACCTTCGATGCCTATCTCATCAAGCGCATTCCCGACGCAGACATCGCCACCGGTTCGTTTGTCATTGCCCTGCGCGTGCATATTTCTCCGTCAGACTGGGCCGCCGGGTTTCCGGGCCTCTACAGCTACAACCTGTCCGTGGGTCAGGAAAACGCGCTAAGAGACTCCACGTGGCTTACGATCATTGGCCTGAATGCGCTCGGATGGTTTGGCACCATCACCGGATTCGGTCTCGGCATCGTCGCCCTGGCCCTCTTCGTCGCTCAATCCCATCAGCGGGAATATCTATGGATTTTTCTGCTCTTCCTCGAAGGCGCGCTCCGCTTGCTGTTTACGTTCTACCGCTATTTCCATAATGGCCCCGCGGAATGGGTCTATTTGAGCACGCTCCTTGGGATTGCGGGCCTCATTTTCCTGACGCGCACGTTCTTTGCCCTGTTGCGGATTCGCTTCGGAGGCTGGATTCGCATCGTCCTCGCGATTGTCATCGCGGGCATGCTGATCTCCGCGGTTACGACGGCGCACGGGACGGGATCGGAGTTCTTCAACCTCCTCTCTTTTGTGCCCCAGGGTGCGCTGTTTGCAGGCGTCATTCCGGTGTTGGTCATCGTGCATCTGCGCCGCGGCAATCGCGAAGCCGGTATCCTTCTGGTTCCCGCGATACTGAACGCCCTCACCATCTATCTCAATCTCGCCTTCTACGTTTGCACGGAGATTCCCGCGATGGCCAGGAGTGTGCAGCGCGTGCAGACGGCCATCTTCTTTCCGACCGTGGGACCGTTCACTTTAGACCTGAACAATCTGAGCAACTGCCTCTTCGTGCTTTCTCTCGCAGTCATCATCGTCGTGCGTTCCACGCGTATGAGCCGCCAGCAGGCGTTCATCGAGAGCGAGATGGCGGCGGCGCGCGAGGTGCAGCAGATCATTCTGCCGGAGCAACTCGAGCACATACCCGGATTCTCCATCGAGAGCGCCTATGTTCCGGCGCAGCAGGTGGGCGGCGACTTCTTTCAGATTCTGCCCGCGCCCGAGGGCTCGCTGTTGCTGGTGATCGGCGACGTGGCCGGCAAGGGATTGCCCGCCGCCATGCTGGTCTCCGTGCTCGTGGGCGCCATCCGCGGCGTGGCCGAATACACTTCGGAACCCGCGGAACTGCTGGCCAATCTCAACCAGCGGCTTGTGGGGCGCGTAGCGGGCAGCTTTTCAACGGCGCTGGCGGCGCACATTTTTCCCGATGGCTCCGTCGTCATGTCCAACGCCGGGCATTTGCCGCCCTATCTCGATGGCCAGGAAGTGCCCATCTCGGGCGCTCTGCCCCTCGGCGCAAAATCCGGCACCCACTATGAGACCATTCGCTTCCAGTTGCCGCGCGGCAGCCGCCTCACGTTCTACTCCGATGGCATTGTCGAAGCGCAGGACGCCAAAGGCGAGCTCTTCGGCTTCGAGCGCAGCCGCCAAATCTCCATGGAACCGGTAGCGTCGATCGTCGAAGCGGCAAAGCAGTTCGGGCAGCAGGACGATATGACCGTCATCGCCATCACCCGCGATGCGGCCGCTGCACGCGACGTTCAGTCGCAGAAAGTCTCGGTCCCTGCGCCGGCGCTGGCGAATTAAGCCGTCGCCGTCTTCGCCACCGCTTGCAACCCGCGCGCCTCAATCTCGAACTCGCGCATCTTATACTTCTGAATCTTGCCCGAAAGCGTCGCTGGAAACTCCGTCACAAAGCGTACGTGCTCGGGAATCTTGTAGTACGCGATCTGCCCCTTGCAGAATTCCCTGAACTCTTCTTCGCTGGCCTCCACGCCGGGCCGCAGGCGGATCCACGCCACCACGATCTCGCCCAGCCGCGCGTTGGGAATGCCGATCACCTGCACCTCGCCCACCTTGGGATGCGTGTAGAGAAACTCCTCCACCTCGCGCGGATAAATGTTCTCGCCGCCGCGAATGATCACGTCGCGCGAGCGCCCGGTGATGTGAATGCAGCCGTCCTCGCGCATGACTCCTAAATCTCCGGTGCGCAGCCATCCGTCGGCCTGGATCACCTGTGCCGTGCCCTCAGGATCGCCGTCGTAGCCCTTCATTAGCGCGTATCCGCGCACGCACACCTCGCCCTGCTGGCCGTAGGGCAGCGTCTCGCGCGTGTCGATAGACGCAATCTTGATGTCGGTCTGCGGCATGGCGCGACCCACCGTGTTTACGCGCACTTCCAGCGAATCGCCGGCGTCGCTCATCGTCACTACCGGCGAGGTCTCCGTCTGCCCGTAGGCAATCACCAGCTCGCGGCAGTGCATCTCTTCAAGCACGCGCTTCATCAGCTCCACCGGGCAGGGCGCGCCGCTCATCATGCCCGTGCGCAAGCTGCGAGTGTCGTAGCTCGCAAAGTCGTCGAGCCCGAACTCCGCCACATACATTGCGGGCACCCCGTAGACGCTGGTCGCGCGCTCCTCGTGCACCGCTTTCCGCGTCGCCCGTGCGTCGAAGGTCCAGTTGGGCAGAATGATGGCCGCGCCCGAGTTCACCGCGCTCATGGTCCCGATCACGCACCCGTAGCAGTGAAAGAGCGGCACCGGAACCACAATCTTGTCCTGCTCGGTGTAATGAAATCCCTGAGCCAGAAACTGTCCGTTATTCACCACGTTGTGATGCGTCAGCATCACGCCCTTCGGAAGTCCAGTCGTCCCGCTCGTGTACTGGATATTCGCCACATCGTCCACGGCCACGTGATCCGGCAGCCGGCCCTCGGCGTCCAGCAGCGCAGGCCACTCCGGCGAATCGAAATAGATGGTGTGTTCGAGCTTGAGGTCGAGCCCATGCCGCGCGCGGCCCAGAATCTCCTCGTAGTCGGCGTGCTTGTCCTTGTGCCACAGAAACAGCGCCTTCATCCGCGAGCGCGTCAGCGTGAATTGCAACTCGTGCGAGCGGTACGCGGGATTCACATTCACCAGCGCCGCCCCGGCCCGCGCGCAGCCCATGTGCATCACGATCCACTCGGCGCAGTTCGTAGACCACAATCCCACGCGGTCGCCGCGGCGGATGCCCAGCGACCACAATCCGCGCGCCACGCGGTCCGCCTCGGCGCTCAACTCCGCCCACGTCAGCCGCCGTTCCTGGTGGCGCGAAACCACCGCCAGCCGGTCCGGGTAGCGATCCACCGTCCGTTCCAGCAAGTCGCCAATCGTCAATTCCAGCAGCGGCCTTGCCGGTCCCCGCGCATAGCTACCGGTGCGAATCTGCTCGTCAATAATGGGCATCTTCTTTCTGCCTCTTTTTCAGCGATGAACGGCAGTGTACGCCGCTATCCCGGCCAATCCGTGTGATCTAAGCCACACCGAAAGGGCCTTTTACTCCTTCACTCTTTCACCCCTTCACTCCTTTCACTTCCTTCACTCCTTGTCTCTTTGCAACGGCCGGCGGCAAGCCATGCGATTCAGATTCCGGTATCATCAGTGCTATGAGCGTTGAGACCGTGGGCTCTTTCCCAAGCCGCGCATTCCAAACGTACGATCCCCGTCTGGAGCCCATCGCCGCCAAGGTGATGGCCCAAGAGCGGCTCAGTGCGGACGACGGCCTCGTCCTCTACGGCTCAAGTGACGTGCTTGCCGTGGGTTGGCTGGCCAACCATGTGCGCGAACGGCTGCATGGCGACGTCACCTACTTCAACATCAATCGCCACATCAACCCCACCAACGTGTGCGTCGCGGCCTGCAAGCTCTGCGCCTTCGGTCGCAAAAAAGGCGACCCCGCCGGCTACACCATGGCTCTTGAAGAGGCGTGGGAGACCGCGGCCTCCGGCTATTCCGAAGCCGTCACCGAATTCCACATCGTCGGCGGCCTGCACCCCGATCTTCCGCTCGAATTCTTCCTGGATCTTGTCCAAGGGCTTAAAAAACGGTTCCCCAAGGTGCACATCAAGGCCTTCACCATGGTGGAGATCGCGTTTCTGGCCCGCCGCGCCAAGCTCAGCATTGAAGAAACTCTGCTCAAGCTGAGAGATGCGGGCGTGGACTCCATGCCCGGTGGCGGCGCGGAAATCTTCGCCGCCCGCGTCCGCTCCATCATCTGCGATCACAAGATCGACGGAGAAGAATGGCTCGAAACCGCGCGCATCGCGCACCGGCTGGGCTTCAAATCGAATGCGACCATGCTCTACGGCCACATTGAAAATGATTCTGACCGCGTCGATCATTTGCTCAAGCTCAGAGCCCTGCAGGACGAGACCGGCGGCTTCCAGACCTTCATTCCTCTCGCGTTCCATCCCGAAAACACGATGCTCGATCACCTGCCCGTCACCACGGGACTCGCCGACATCCGCCAGATCGCCGTCAGCCGCCTGCTGCTCGACAACTTCCCGCACATCAAGGCCTACTGGCAGATGATGACGCCCAAAATCGCGCAGATCTCGCTGCGCTTCGGCGCCGATGACCTCGACGGCACCGTGATCGAGGAAAAGATTTACCACGATGCCGGCGCCACCACGCCGCAGGGAATGACCCGCGCGCAGCTTTGCCGCCTCATCACCGAGGCCGGCCGCACGCCTGTCGAGCGCGACACCCTCTATCACGCCGTCACGCGTAGCGAAGACAGCTTCACCGTTGCGGTGTAGTCAGTTGTGGATCGAGGGAACAGGCCCTAATTCTGCGCCATCGCCGCCGGCTTCTCGTTGGCCGTAAACGTCGTCCACGGTCCGGCAATCATGTCGTGCAGAATCGGCTTCTGCCACGCGAACTCCGGATGCGCGGCAAGAAATGGCGCGGCGATGAAATCTTCGCCGCAGGGATGACCCGCGCGGCCGATGAAGCTCATCTTCGCAGCCAGGTCCGAGTCCGTTACCTTGCCCGTCACCGCGCCTTCCGGATCGAACGGCGGATCGCTCCACACCTTCTCGCCCACAGGCGACGTCTCCATATGGCCGCACAGGCTGCGTTTGCCGGCATCGATCTTGTGCTCATAGGTGTCGTAGTGGTCTGAGAGATACGCCTCGGCCAGCGCCGTATCCAGCAGGCCGTAATGCTCCTTCATGAATTGCTCGGCGCGGATGTGGCGCGCGTTCATCGTGCTTTCGGGATCGCTCGGATCGAAACCGCGCGTGTCGTCGCGAATCAGCGCCGGGTCCGCGGCAAAGTTCGACGACACAAAATAGCCGTCCTTTTTCTTCGTGAGCGGCGTGTGGCGCAACCCCAGCTCCAGGTACGCAATCTCGCCTGTCTTGCGGTCGCCGATCAGCCACGAATTCGCATAACCGCCATTGTTGCCCTTGCGCATGATGGCGGCATATTCGTCGATCGACGTGGCATACTGCATCGCTTTGCGCGAGCGGTCAAACTCGGCAATGCCGTTCACGTCGAATCCCTTGATCTTCGGCAGCGTGGTCTCGGTAATCATCAGGCCGCTTGCGTTCACGCCAAAATCGTCCTCGCTCGTGATCACGCCCGGCATGCCGTCCATCAAAATGTGCTGCCCGTGCGCGGGCACGATGTCGAAGGCGATGGTCCAGCGCTCGCCCTCCGCATAAGAGCTCCAGTTGCTGTGCGCAATCACGATCTTTCCGCCCTTGGTCGCCGATCCCGTGGCAATAAACGCGCTGCATTTGCCCGGCGCCACGGGCTCGTTCAGGGCTGTTTTACCTTCCTTCGCGTCCAGCCACGGCAGATAGTAGTCAGAAAGCTCGAGGTAGCCGTTCAGCGCGACGACGTCCCACAAATCAAGGCTCGACCCGCGCGCCTTCAGGCCTTCCGCAATGCCGGTCAGCTCCTTCTGGTATTCGGCCTCGACGTGCGGCCACAGCACGCTCTTTGCCGTGTCGCGAAAGTAGCTCCACTCGTGCCTGGTGCGTTGCGGCGCTTCCACCTGGTAGACGAGCACGTTGTCTTCAATCTCTCTCGCCAGCAGGTAGCCATGCTGAAAGCCCACCTGTTCCGGCGTGCCCTGCAGATGCACATACGTCCATCCACCCTCGTTGAACTTGTAGGCACCGTCAAGACGCGCATCGGGCGCTGCGGCGGCAGACGCGGCAAACGCGGTTACAAACATGGTGGCAACAAGCAGAGCAGGGAAGCGCATACGGTGAACTCCTTGGGAGTTTGGAATTTCGGGGAAGGAAAGAACTCTCGGAATTGCGAATTTGGCGCAGTGGATCAGTTTGAATCTGTCGTGAAAGGGCACGACTTCACAGCCTGCTGAAAAAGTCGCTGTTTTCGCCGTTGACCTTCCTGTGGCGCTGATTTTGGCCGCCGCATGGAAGGGTTTCCGGGTTGTTATTTGTCTCTGCGGTCCGTTTTCG
>Ga0181533_1004579_pt1 | contig 13973 bp, 19 predicted proteins | sample PEATcosm2014_Bin_45_FD_119772 | JGI IMG/M metagenome (GOLD analysis project Ga0181533, IMG submission 119772) | Peatland microbial communities from MTU Mesocosm Facility, Houghton, MI, USA - PEATcosm2014_Bin11_60_metaG | ecosystem: Environmental > Terrestrial > Soil > Wetlands > Peat | place... | reverse complement strand
CCTGTCCACATTGCGAGCACTTCATGTTGTATATGGTAATACGTCAACGGTGTTAGGTGAACTGTTGTTTGCCTGCTCCCACCGCTTTTCTTGGCCAATGAAACGATCCGATGGCACTTATTACCAAGTCTGCGTCCACTGTGGAGCCGAATACGGCTACGACTGGGATCGAATGCAGAGGACGGCGGCAACCCCTCGCCAACCTCAAGCGTCCGCGAATAAAGGCGGTTGCATTGAAAGGAAATCAGCGTAGACGGGATTGACTTGGGCTGTGATATCCGTTACTCGCGCAACCCCGCAGCACACTGGCTTCGACTGTGTTAGTCTTGAGATGGGTTTGAATGTCCCTATTTCCCGACCCGCCTTAGGTATCGGTGACTTTTACACCCTGCCTCACCCGCCCGAGAAACACTGACACTTAAACAGCTCAATTACCGAGCCAACCATGAAAAGCATTTACGTTGGAAATCTGGATTTCCGTACCACCGAAGAGGAACTACGAAAGATATTTGGGGGATACGGACAGGTCGATAGAGCCGAGATTGTGCTAGACCGAGACAGTGGACAGCCACGTGGCTTCGCCTTCGTTGAAATGACCAATGACGTGGAAGGTGAAAAAGCGATTGCTGGACTGAACGGTACCCTCATGGAGGGGAGTCCCCTTAAAGTGAGTGAGGCGCGGCCAAAGGGCGAGCGCAGCCCATCTGGCGGCGGACGCGCTCGAAGCGGCGGCAGGGGTCGCTACTAACGGTCATCCTGTCATCATGGGTTTGCCATGGTGGCCTGTGCAGCAGCTCGGCAAGGAAGGTGTTGATTATGCGCTCAGAAATTGCTTTGGCGTCGTTACTTACGAAAAACCGCTTTGAGTTGTGCCACCAAGTGTTCAAGATTGTTCGCAAGCTTCACAAGCCCGGTAATCGCGTTCAGGATACTGCAACTGATGCAATCCAGCGGCTTGCAGGTGTGGAGCAGCAACGGGCTGAAGCGAAAAGCACGAACGCTATCGAAACCCAACAAGAACAGGTCGCGATTGCATCTTAGGGTAGGAGCACCGTCAGCAGGATCACTCGCTGAGGCCGTGGCAGGATTCCCCTTACAACAACAAAAGGAAAACTATTTAACTCCCATATGAAGAACGATGATTTCTGGAAGAGCCAGTTCATAAAGCACGATGCTGTACCCAGTACTGGCAAGCTGCAAATAACTCCCGCCCCGTCAAAACCAATGGTGAATCCCGTCAGCGTTGAAACGAAGGAAGAGCCCGTGCCATTGGTGCTGTCGAGGTTTCCGGCGAAGACGAAAACTCAGTGGGAGCAGTGGCTGCTCAATCGGAAAGCGGTACCCGCGAAAAAATAGACATTCTCCCGACAATGGCTCGGGCGTTAAGCACGCCAGCACCAGCCGCTAACAGAAAACCCACGGTGAATGCTGAAAATGATGCTCATGCTGCCGTCACTGGCTTCAGTCTGGTGAACCTCGCCCCATTGGGCAATTTCACAATCTGCGCAACCAGCTTCTGCCGTTCTGCCTCTAGTTTATGCCGCTCTTCCAATACAACGTCCTTCTCCGGGACGGAGTTGCTCGTATTCTGCATCACTGCCTCCTAACGATATGAATAGACGCGAGCGGAAACTGAAAGTCACGGTAAGTTTTGTAAAGTGTTTGTAAAGAACCCGGTCGAGTTGCCAACAATCAAATGCCGGAAGCCCAATCGCTGCTTCGGTTCTGCATTTCGACAATGGCCATGCAGAGCTGACTTCGGGCGCTCAAGAAAGCCGGAAGGAAAGTGATGCATTAACACGAAACCGCCCCCAAAAATATCTAAGCAACCGCCTAGGGTTTAGAAGTGTGGTTCTCGCTGTAGAAATCAACGGGCAAGCGTGTTAATATGGGAGTAGTGATTTTGCTCGCCCACAAAGCAAGATCACGAAGAAGGAGAAGGAATGAAGAAGAAGTCCCTCGCATTTATATTGGCTGGTATCATGCTTTGCACATTGGCGACCCCGGCATTTGCGAAACGCCATCATAAAAAGCACCATCACCATCATCACTCCACGCAGCAGGCGCAACGCTAGGCAGCGTGACCTCTGCACACCCTCCGCCGCAGCGCGGAGGTTTTTTCTTGAAGGCAAACTGAGCCCCCTGCCTTTGATGTCACCTCCACCGAAACTCTGACAGGTCAGATATTTCGTGGCTGCTTCGGGGCTCAGGCCAACCCGATCACGCCTTTGCCTCTTTCTCAACGCGATACGAAATTCCAACGAGCATTCAACAACTTACCGGGATAACGTTCGCCGCCCTGAACAATATGATTGATTTTTCTGCGTGAGAAGAAGACCCTTTGGAGAGAGCCGCAAGACTGACGGAGGACAATCGTGGTTGTTCCGGCAAATCGAACGCAGCAAGAAGTTCAAAGATCGGTTAGGGATGTTGATCAGGATTCTTTTTACAAATGCATTTGCGAACTGTTTGAGATGGGGGCAAAGTTCAAGCGGACGACGAGCGGGTTTGAAGTCGTCTACCCCGATTGTCGGGAAACCGATGCCAAGCAGTTCGAGTCGGTGTTGCGGTTGGACATCCAGAGGTCATTGCAGTTAATGATCCGTTTTGGGTTGGTGCCCCGCAGTTACAAGCCGGAATAGAAATGACCATTATCTTGATATTGACGACAATGCGCCGAGTCGCTGATCTTTCAGGTAATCGGGGCGAAGCCCGAGTTCAGATTGTCACTCACTAAGGCCACGGTTTCCACACGAGAGCATCCTGCGGGGTCAAGTAGCCACCCCCGATAGCCCAGTGTTGCGCCTGTTCCTTGCCTTCTTCCAATGAAGGAACTGAAGCCTTATCCATCAACTGCTTCGTTCCCTTATCGACTGCGCCAAAAATCCAGCCTCGGTGATATTCCTCAACAATAAGCCGTGTTTTCCCTCCGGGGATGTCGGCGTAAACGCATTGAGATGTCATATCTGCTTGCCACCCTCCTGACCAAAGTAAATATTTCCCGGCAGAGCCGGTGCTTTATGATTTTGCTGGTTTCCCCACAAAAGACAACTTTTGTGAGCAGCGTACCTCTTGCGGCGAACACTGTCAAGCCCTACGCAATGGATAGCGGGTCAACTATGAAGGCGTTGGAATGGGTGAGGTAGGGGTATTGTCTACTTGGGTAATAGGAAGAAGGGTGGAAAAGAACTGCTTAACGGGTCAGTGTCAAGAATATGTAATTCCGCAATCATGAAATACAAACGATTGCTGGCAGCCGTAGTAATCGTCTTCTGTTTCTTGGGCTGGGACAACTACGTTTCGAGTTAGGGTCCGGATTCAGCGTGGGTATTGTCCTAGCCGGGTTACGAAAAAAAATGGGCTGCTCGGTGGCAGCCCGGAGTTAATAATTCACACATTTGGAAGACAACTAACGCCGTCCTGTGATGGCAAGCAAAGTCATCGGGATCATAGCTATTCCGCCGTGGCTGCTGCTGCCTCGGCTGGAGTCTCCACAGTCGTCTTTACTGCTGTAATCTTTTTGGCTGGTTTTTTCGTGGCTACCTTTTTCTGGGCTTCGGCAATCTTCTTTCGGGCGGCTGCGCTCGTAGTACGGCGACCACGAATCTGTTTCGGCGCTGGTTTTACTGCTGCCTTACGCCTCGCCGCCCACCTTTTCTTCATCATCGCCGATATGCGCTTCCGGGCGGCTGGACTCATAGTGCGGCGACCGCGGGTCTTCTTTGTAGCGGGTTTTGCAACCTGCTTGCGCCTAGCAGCCCACCGTTTCCGCTGAGCCTCGGCGATCTTCTTCCGGGCGGCTAAACTCATGGTGCGGCGACCAGTGGTCTTCTTTGCAGCGAGTTTTGCAACCTGCTTGCGCCGTGCTGCCCACCTTGCCTTCATCATCTCGGAGATGCGCTTCCGGCCCGCTGCGCTCATTCGGCGGCGACCACGGGCTTTGACCGGGGCGGGTGGTGCACCGGAAGCGGTCGCCCTCACGGTGCCAGTACCATCCAGTCCTTCGAGAGCCACAATTGCCCGGTCAATGCGCTGCCGCTCAATACGTAGATCGGTCAGAATCTGTTTTGTATCCATCGTTCCTCCCATTTGGTAATCATATTCATGCTACAGGTTTGGTGCAACACCAGTCGAGTAATCATGCTCCTGGCATCAACGCTTACCACAAATTAACACTCACGAAAGCTATAGCTCACGACTGACATGGCAAATGCGGCCAATGATCTGGTCGGCAGCCAAACTGCCATCACTACCGTTGACGATTAAGGTCAGTGGAAACCGCCGGTTCTGCGGGCGGAGAAGTAGCGTTCCATCCTGCGGCTCGATATAGCGGATCAGCACACATCCGGCGCTGCGGACAGCATAGACATTACTGTGTTTGCGGCGGTAAGGCAGGAGCGAGTTGTAGTGGCGGTCGATAAGCAGGATCGCACCTAGCGAAATATGAGGTGCCATTGCGTTTCCGTTTTCAGAATCAACCTTGATACACAAAAAACGTGGCCATTCTTCACGGGGACTGGCCATATCAGGGCGTAGCCCACGCAGAAAACTCTTCTTGAACGCCACGTGTTCAATAATTGCGGGGTGCGGGACAAGCCGATTAGGTGCAGCCGCAGGGTTCACGAGCGGGATGTTCTCATATTCCTCCGATGGTGAAGCAACGTGGGCTCTGGCCTCGATTTCAGCCGGATCGAGGAGGTCTGCAACCGACAGGTCCAACGCGTCAAGGATGCAATTCATCGCTTGAAGACTCAAGCCACGTTTTCGATGCAAGAAATTGGAGATGTGCGCCGACTGACGAAACCCTGTTGCCTTGGCGAGAGACGAGCCCGTGAGCTCATGCTGTCGGATTCTATCTGCTACTACTCGCCGAAGTGATTCTTGTAGTGCGAGGAAATCCATGGATAGTCCTGCCTTTTCCTTCGAAAAAAGGAAGAGCCCCGACCGAAGCCGGGGCTGTGCAACTCTGAAACATTCCTCAGAATAAATCTGAAGGGACGTGATGCTCCGAAAGAGGAGAGAGCCGCCCCTCCAACAGGAATGCAAAAGGGTGATTGTTTATAACCCGAAAACCTGAACTAATCAATCCTTTTTAATGGCGAACTCGCCTAGCATATATATTGGCCTTGAATAGACGAATCCAGGGAGGGACGAATGCGAAGTCTGCTCAGAACAGCGGTCACAACCATTCTGATGTCCTGCCTTTGCTGGGGCTGGGGTCGTGAGGGCCATCAAGTCATCGCAACGGTTGCCGAAGACCATTTGAACGAGACCACCAAGGTCATGATCCAATCGCTCATCGGCAACAACCACCTGTATTCAATTTCATCGTGGGCTGATGACATCCGCAAGGATCACCGGGAGACTGGGCCGTGGCACTACGTGAACATCCCGTTGGGAAATGCCTATGATGCCAGCCGGGATTGCCCTCCACCTAATAGCTGTGTCGTTCAGAAGATCGAGGAATTCCTGAAGGTGCTGACCGACAAGAATGCGTCTCGCGAGCAACGGGGTGAGGCTCTGAAGTTCGTTGTTCATTTTGTTGGCGACATTCACCAGCCAATGCATGCTGCAAAGGAGGCCGAGGGTGGCAATGGCGTCCACGTGCGCTTTTTGGAGAATGACCGTTGTGACCCTTACGACTGCAATCTTCACGGCGTCTGGGACACCAGTATGATTTTGCGTGCCGGGTTGAAGCCAGACGATTACGCCGAACGGCTCGAAAAACTGACTAAGTCCGAACATCTGGCTGCACAAGATGGTGGCACGCCGGAGCAATGGGCGAATGAATCAGTGCGGCTGGCGCAGACAGCATGGGTACAGGACGGCGCAAATCTGGATGAGGGCTATTACCAGCGAGAGATCAAGGTTGTAGACAGGCAGATGGCTTTGGCGGGGCTCAGACTGGCAAAGCTGTTGAACGACACGATCGGCAAGATGACGCCGAGGGACTTTGACTCCAAGTCGGCAATGCCCTCGGGGATTGCAAACCCCGGTGAGAGAGGGCGGTAGCTTCAACAGATGGAGCTGAGACCTGGAGACATCGATAGATTGACTCCATCTCCGCTGGTACGGAGATTTGGCTCGAAGATCATCGCTGCCGCTAGCCTTGCCGAGCAGAATTTGTCCGCAGAGCTTACAGCGAGATTCAATCGACATCCCGTCAGCCAGCTCAAGCAGTTTCCGTTCGAACAGGTTCCCAGCAGTAGGCTCAACCGTCGTAGCTAATCCCCTGTCCGTGCATTTGTGTGCTGCCTCTGCCATCCTCAAATCCGTTGGCGTAGCGGCGGCAAACACCGTCTGGCAAGCAAAACAGGTGGACACGATCAGGCCATTGGGGATGACCTTACGGACAAATTTCCGTGGTGAAGGATGCGGACCGGATTGACCGTCCACGCAAAACCTTTCATTTCAGGGATGTTGAGATTATGTCGCATGTGATCGTGAGTTTCTCTAAGAGAATCCCTTGAGCTAACGCTGAATTTCCCCTAATACTATCTTTGCCAGCCGAATTGAATCTGCGACAGTCGCCGTAAGTTTGGGGTGAGGGCTGAATCGGTTCACCCCGAAGCCGGATGGCAGCCACGATAAGGCGGCAATCAACAGTGCCCCGTTCTCCCGCTGTTTGTCCATGCCCAAGATGGTAGGCGATTAAAAAGCTTCGGCTCCGTACCCCGCGAGCCAACCACTAACCTGAGGTGCAGAAACCAAACTGCTGAGAAAAAAGGACGAGAAAGCCGGGTCGGAGGAATCGGGAGCAAACGATCTTTAGATTGGGCCCCTCACGCGATCCAAAACAGGAGCGACAGAATCGCGAACTACACTTAAGTGTTGACTTTTGATTAGGCAGGCGTCATCGTTCTCCCTTATCTCGTTACATATCGAAATGAAACAGCAGATGGTATTTCAATACCACTGCACTTTCGTCACGCCGAGTGACGACAGGAGTATGGGCCATACGTTGGGGGAAAGCATGGACAAGCCAATTGTTGCAATCACCATGGGGGATGCAGCAGGAATCGGACCGGAGATTACCATTAAGGCTCTAAGAAATCAGTATCTGTATGACTCATGTACGCCTTTCATTATCGGTGACATAGCAATAATGCAGGATGCTGCACAGCTAGTTGACAAGTCATTGCAGGTAACGGAGGTTGAGTCAGTAGATGCTGTACGTGGTGATTATGGCAAGCTAGAAATTCTCAACCTGGGTGGGATTGACCGATCGAAGCTTCTTATGGGAAAAGTTGATCCCATGTGCGGGAAAGCAGCGGTTGAATACACAATACGGGCGGGGCAGCTGGCATTAGAGAATAGAATTGACGCCGTTGTTTCTGCACCTCTCAATAAGGAGTCAATGCGAGCTGCCGGATATAAATACGAAGGAGCAACAGAAATCTTTGGAACTTTAGCGGGTTCCAAACTGTATGGGATGTTATTGCTTCTGGATACATTTAGATTGATGTTATTTACAACCCATATGTCCCTGATTGATGCGTGCCGTGCTGTAAAGAAGGACAAATTGTTGCAGAAAATCCGGCTATGTCACGAAGGCATGGAATTGTTTAAGTTGCCCAGGATGCATATTGCCGTCTCTGCGCTCAATCCTCATGCTGGAGAGGGCGGCCTTTTTGGGAGGGAAGAGGTTGAAGAAATTGTTCCGGCAATCGAAGCCGCACGTGGCGAGGGCATTGACGTGGTTGGACCGATTCCTTCTGATACGGTATTTGTCCGGGCTTACAAAGGGGAATTTGATATCGTAATTGCCCTCTTCCACGATCAGGGAAATATGGCGATGAAGTTGCTCGGGTTTGGCAGCGTAGTGACCCTGCTCGTTGGCATTCCCTTCATCAGGACATCCGTAGGTCATGGCACGGCATTCGACATTGCTGGCAAAAACATAGCTGATGCAACTAACCTAACAAAAGCAGTTGAAGAAGCCGCAAAACTTGCCCAGAAACTCCGGCATAACAAATGCGTACCCGTTCCGCTACATACAATATAAGGCGTGGGAGGTGTAGAAGTGGCGACACACCAACCGATTTATGTTATAGCTGATGACTTAACCGGCACCTGTGATACGGCAGCGCAGTTCGCCACAAGTGGCATAAGAACCTTTTCGTACGTCCTACAGACTGCATTCGAAGGCGACCCTCTGGACGACAATCTTACTGCGGGGATGATCTGCATCAACACCAACACGCGCACGGCTTCTCCCGAGTTAGCATACAAACGATATTATGATATTGGGCTGAGACTCGAAACCCTCCAATACAGGCGATTGTTCAAAAAGATTGATACTGCTTTGCGCGGCAATATTGGGCCGGAGGTTGCCGGCATTATAAATTCTACCGGCGCAAAAATAGCCCTTTTAGCTCCTGCATTGCCTCATGACGGCAGAACAACCGTTGGCGGCCGTCAATATATTAAAGGCGTCGCTGTGGAAAAGACCAGTTTTGCATGCGACCCGCTTAATCCTGTAAGGGAAAGTCATCTCCCAACGCTACTAAAACCCTTCTTTGGAAGTGCCGTCAGTACGGTACCTGTTGAGGTTACACGAAGCGGAAACTTGAAAGAGTTATTGGATGAATTCGTCATCAAAGGCATTAAAGTAGCGGTCCTTGATGCAGAATCCAGCGAAGACTTAGAGGCCGGTGCTCTCGCCATTCATGATAGGGCGAGTACGATATTTGTTGGCTCCCTCAGCATTGCATTGGCACTGAAGCGTCACTGGTTTGCGCAGAGCGTAGACTTTCGGCAATCTGGCGCTGGCCGGGCATCACACTTTGGCGGCTGCCTCTTGCTATGCGGGTCAAGGCATGAGAGAAGTCGAGCCCAGCTGGAGTGGGTGCGTCAAAACTTGAGCAACGAAGTGGCGTTATTTCCGATTACTGCCGACAATGTTCGACACTGGCTCGCGAGCGGAAGAATAGATCAGAAGTTGTTGCTTGAGATCGACCAAGCGGGGAAGGAATGCAAAGGCATATTATGCTTTATCGATTCATCTTGCGATTGGGTCCTCAATATTACTCAAATTGAAAGAACGATTGAACGTTATCTAGCATTCTTAGCTTTGACTGTGACAGAGATGAATAACATCAACGGCCTGGCTATTATTGGCGGCGATACCGCAATGAGTATTTGTTCTGAACTGGGTATCGGGATGGTCGAGGTCACAGGAGATATAGGCATGTTTGCGGCTGCATCGATTGTCAGCAAGGGTCCATTGAGAGGCCTAAAGATCGTCACAAAGGGAGGGTCCGTCGGTGCTATCTCAATTTGTAAAGATATTTTTCACCATCTAGCACCAGCCGCCCGAGCTCAACAAATAGGCTCACAATAGCTAGGGGGAAAAAGAAAGGGGTTGTTCGTGTCTATTGCCAAAGAAGTACAACACTACTCGCGCTTGGCTTATGAACGGTTCTTGGTAGGAGCGGCAGGAGGTAACGTCAGTGCGCGAGATCCAGAGAGCGGGCTAATAGCGATTACCGCTACTGGTATATCACTGCGGGACATTACGGAAGAAAATGTGATTTACGTTGATTTAGATGGCAGAGTAAGGCGAGGACGAACAGACTTAAGGCCATCTAAAGAGACGCAGTTGCATCTTGCGATATACAACTTAAGAGCAGAGATGAACGCCGTAGTGCATGTTCATCCTACATATTCCACCGCTTACAGCCTTGCAGGGAAGCCTATTCCGATACGTACTGTGTCGGCAGAAAACAAAATCATTCAACTGCCTGTGATCAAGAAGGCGCAGGCTGGGTCCCCGGAATTAGTAAGTTATATAGTGGAGACCATGAGAGGCATACCACCGACATTGCGTGTGCTGGTGTTAGAGGCACATGGGCTGCTCGGCTTTGGCGAAACTTTGTCAATGGCTTACGACGTGACCGAGCTGGCTGAAGAGACTGCCCGGGTAGCCGCAATCGCGGAGGGACTCGGCGGAAGCAGCTACATGACAGCGAGGGTGGGAGGAGGATAAAGATGACTACGGCATCGGTTGGGAAAAAGGCTACTACTGGCATAGAGAAAATGACGCGCTATCGTTGGGTAGTCATGGCGGTCATTTTCGTGATGTACACAATAAATTTCGCGGATAGGGCTAACATTGGTGTTGTTTTGCCAATGATTAAAGGCGAATTTCGCATAAGCAATTTTGAGGCAGGCGCACTGGCAAGTTTCTTCTTTTTGGGTTACGCAATAACTCAAATTCCCGCAGGATTTTGGTATAGCAAGCATGGCACGCGGGGACTCGTTACTGCGTCGATTCTAGGTTTTGCGGGCTTTACCTATCTTATTGGCACAGCAACGTCCGCAGCAGTATTGAAATGGTTTCGCCTTGGTTTAGGTTTAACGGAAGCTCCATGTCCAGTTGGAGCTGCTTCAACGATCAACAACTGGTTCCCTCGTAGAGAAAAGGCAACCGCGACGGGTATTTACATAGCTTCGACACAGCTAGCCCCGGTAATCGTTCCTCCGTTGTGCGTCTGGATAATGGTACAGCACGGTTGGCGTTACGTGTTCTACTATTTCGCGATTCCCAGCGTTCTTATCGCAGGGGTGTGGTATTTGCTTGTCCGTAACCGGCCTCAAGAGAGCCGTTTTTGTTCGGCGAGCGAGGTGGCGTATATAAACAATGCTGCGACAAAGGAAAGTGCCGCCCTTCGGGAAGACCGCTCTTTGGGCTGGATTGATCGAGTGATTCGGGCAAAAAAACTGCTTCCCATCCAGACCAATGGGGAGTTATTCAAGTCCTGGAATATTTGGGCGAATACCGTTGCCTACTTCTTTGCGGTTAGTGTCGTATATGGGCTGATGACCTGGATTCCAATGTACCTCGTGAACGCTAAACATTACTCCTTCATTAAAATGGGTTGGGTGGCAGCCACCCCATGGCTCGGTGGAGTAACGGGTTCGATCATTGGTGGCTGGATATCGGACAAAATCTTTCTGAAGCGGCGCAAGCCATTAATGCTCGTTACGACACTGACGACTGCGATAATGATGGTAGTTTTGATTAACGTACCGGCGGACGTCTCGATCCTAGGTACCTGCCTTTTTATGACGGGATTCCTCTTGAATCTAGGTTACGCGGGATTTACCGCGTATCCCATGGGGCTTACGACGGGAACCACCTTCCCGGTGGCTATTTCTGTTGTTAATACTGGCGGAAATTTGGGAGGGTTTTTCTCGCCGATGATTGCAGGTGCCTTGCTGGATGCATTCAGTTACACCGCAGTTTTTGGTTTTTTTGGACTCTGTGCGATTTTAGCTTTTATTGTGGTGTTAACTCTTGACGAGCCGCTTTAGTCTAAGCGTGAGGGGAGGCTACCTATAAATTCTCTCATTGTTGGGCCAACTCCGCACATGGCATTATCGCTCCGTGCTGCACAGACATTTTTGATAGAGGAAGGTTTTGATATTCCTGACGGCAAAGTCGAACCGTCACAGGTGCCTTACCGGAACTGGTAAACATGTTTGGTGATACGTGTACACTCGCAGATTACTTTTTAAGCAGTTTAGGGTTCCTGTTTCGGCGGCGAACTCATGCGCTTGATGTACTCCCGTGCTTCCTCATTACTTACCGTTAGATTCTTGAAGAGGTATTCAAACACGAATCGAGCCTCGGAGAAGATGTCCAGACACTCTTCATCGGACTCACCGTGTAGACCCGCACTGGCGAGCGTATAAAGCTTATCTAGGGGATTGTGTCCACCCGGTTTCAGGGATGCTGGCAGAAGTTGCGAAGCGACCTCAATTTTATCTTCTACCCTATGGCTGGTCTTGACGTCTTCGATACGCTTAAGGTCATATGCCCCAACTTGCTCATTTGCCGCTGCTTCGGCAATTAAGTCGAGCAGAGCATTGACCTTGTTTTCCAACACTCGACGGAAGTATGCAACGGCACCGAGGCCATGATTGAAGTTGGCATTAATGAGAGCCTTTTTGTAAAGGTCCGCATCCTCTCGACCGAGCGCTTTTGTCAGCTCCGGAAGAACAGCTATCGAAAGCGGGGGCCATTGTCCGACTTTGATAAACATGCCTTCCTGCCAGATAAAGTTGTAATATTGGTAATTTTTTCCGCAGTTCTTACAGGTGTAACGGCGCTCTTCTATCCGATCGGAACTACCAAAATGAACTGCGGGACTCCCCGTTTGCCACCAAGTTTCTTGGCTGCACTTCTCGTCATTGCAAAACATCTTTAACTCTTTGGGCAGTATGCTGAAACGAGGATGGCCTTCGGCTTGATTATTCGTGAAGTGGCAGTTCTTTTCCTCATACGTAAATCTTCGGTAGAGTGGGCCTCTGACCAAGAGTTCACCCAGCTTGTCCAATAATCCATGTGATGCTTCGGACGTCGTTTCAGTCATGTCAATCACCCTCCCTTCCGAACGTGTTGACATTACTCCCGAATACCGTCTTTGTGAAGTGGTGCCTGGTGCAACACATCGCCTTCCTGCCTCTGCTCCGCCATATCCCTTGCCGCCGCCCCGGCCATGGCGACCACCGCTGTATAGGCTCAAAGAAACGTGCCGTTGATCGGGTTGAACGCTGAACAAAGGAAAAGGCCAGCGTGTGCCGCCAGCCTCTTTTGGAAGACAAAAGTTTTCGATTATTTCTTCGCCGGGGCGATGGCATCCTTGACAGCCTTCGCCACATAAAATTTCGCCACGGTCTTTGCCTTGATTTTGATCGCTTCGCCAGTCTGCGGGTTGCGCCCCATGCGAGCCTTGCGCTGCACCTTCTTCAGGCGACCCAAACCGGGCACCACGAAGACCCCGTTCTTTTTCGTTTCTTTCACTGCCACGTCGGCGAGCATGTCCAGAAAGGTCGCCGCCTGTTTGTTGGTGAGTTCGACCTTCCCGGCCATAAACTTGACCAACTGCGTCTTTGTCATGGTTGATGCCATTAAGAAATCCTCCTTGAACTTGATTCTTCCTTGAAATTTAACTCTCTCACGAGAACGGGAGCGGTTGCAACCGCATTCTGGGCGGGTTTCCTTGTCAGTAACGCCCTCATGGCCGAGTCCAGGGCACTTGCGAGCATCACTGGCGCACGTCCCCCCTATCCAATAACCCTCTGTCTGGGCGGTTTTGCACTAATTTCAGGCAGTGCAAGCGTCACTGCCGTTGTGGAGGGTTGCTGGTAACCTTGAACGAGGAGTCTTATTTGTCATTCGCTGGATAGGAGAATGTGTTGAGTTATATCGACAAAAACTTAAGCTCTGGGGAAACCGTTTTATATCGCACTTGTCTGCATTGGATTGCGATGGTCAGTTATTTTATTACTGCTGTTGTGGTGGCGCTTGCGGGTGTTGGCCTGTTGATTACGTCGTTTTCAAAGCTGAATGCAAAGGGCGGGGCATCGGGGCAACTCGCTGCCTTCGGTTTGCTGTTGCTCGTTGCCGCCACCGTTGTCGTCGTTTTGGCCTTCTGGAAAAGATCAGCTACGGAAATGGCGGTGACCAACAAGCGGGTATTAATTAAGGTAGGTTTGCTAAGTCGCCGCTCGACCCAAATCATGCTTTCGAAAATCGAGAGTGTCCACGTTGACCAAAGCGTCGTCGGGCGATTGCTCAGCTTCGGTACCATCGTGATCCGGGGAGTCGGTGGCACACCAGAGCCTTTTGTGAAGATTGCTGATCCCTTGGAGTTTTGGAATGAGGTTCAAGAGCAGATTGACAAGTTACAGGAAAGCCGTACAGCATCCTGACACACTGACCGGGGCTTTCGGTTATTGGCGACATCAACGGTAGCTCGACACCAAGCTCACACTGGGTCGGAGTTGGAGTTCAAGTGGTTTCTGTTGTTCTTTTCACACGATGTCTTCCGAATCGGTTGACAGACCCGCTCATCGCTGCTGGATTCCACGTCTGGGAAGCATTGGCACTGTCGGAAGTCACGTTCCTATGCGAGACCGAGGACATCCGAATGGTAATCATCACTTCCGACGTGGACGAGGAGCGG
>Ga0181533_1004576_pt1 | contig 13976 bp, 16 predicted proteins | sample PEATcosm2014_Bin_45_FD_119772 | JGI IMG/M metagenome (GOLD analysis project Ga0181533, IMG submission 119772) | Peatland microbial communities from MTU Mesocosm Facility, Houghton, MI, USA - PEATcosm2014_Bin11_60_metaG | ecosystem: Environmental > Terrestrial > Soil > Wetlands > Peat | place... | reverse complement strand
TGCGTGCCTCCGCATTCTGAGCGCCAGAAAGCCTCGGCGTTCATCGATGGTCCGTAGTGAAACCCTCAGAATCGACAAGGGGACCATCATTCGCCCGGTAGCCAACGTTAGCTTGCCTGATGCCGTTCCTAGAGCGAGTTAACCCTTCAGCTGGCAGCAACGCCGTGAACATGGACGTCGGACCCGGAATGCTTTTTCAGGATGTCAACGGCTCGCTTTTCGCGCTCTTCATCCCGGGTCCGGACCCAAAGCAATAATCCACCATGGTCGAGCTGTTTTTCCAGATAGCGTGCATGGTGATCGCCGACGAGCTTGGCAAGAACCGAGCCAATCAGGATGCTTTGAGCGGCGACGGTGATCGCCGTTCCGGGGAAGCCAACGGAAGCCAGGACCGCGCCGACCCCGACCCCGATGTAAAACAAGCCGCCAATCAACGCTCCTTCAGCGTCGCCAAGGGACTCGGGCGACACATAGGCGACCCGCGGAACCGAGTCATCATCTTCCAGTTCACTTACCTTGCGGTATTTATGCCCCAATTTTTCTTCGACCGCCTGTTCGCTCGCCATCAAGCTCAATTCAGCGCGATCGAACCTTGAACTTAGCAATTCGTCAATGGCTTCCTGTAGAGCGTCAGCGGTCTTGAAAACTCCCACTGCTTCTCGAACGGCTCCTGTTTGATTAGCCAGCACCCCGGTCTCCCCTTTTACGAATAGAAACATTCGTCCATGAACTATGGCCCCACACCCCACGTTCTCAGTTAAGTAAATTGGCTTCCTTCGCCTCTCTAACAATACCGCAACGCTTCATTGGTTTGTGGCCTATTGTCGCATTGGCAGGAATCAGCAGTCCGGCCTTCTGCGGTAGGTGTTGCAAGCCGGCGGCACGAGCGCCGCGCCCTTACCGTCCTTGGGACAGACGGCGCCCAAGATGTAGGTCGAGGCGGTGCGCTGATCATGCGGCGCGCTTGGCGTCAGAGCCTTTGGTATAACTGGAGATCGAACAACGGAATGGACGCTATCCATCTTGTTTCGCGAATTTTAGTTTCGCTAACCTTGGACTCGCCGTCAGGCCCCCCAGATGAGGAATAGCGCTGCGTCGCCTGGCATTCCATCGGGAAAATCGATGATCTGAGCCGCGAGCTGAAAGCCGTGTGGCTTCAGTTCATCCCGCCAGCGGTGGAAAATGTCGGCGGGTTCTCCGCGCAGAGTGCGTGGCCAGTTCGGATCGGGCGCGTTTATCGCCCGACCGCCGTCAGAACATAATTGCGAAGGAAAGCGCATCAGCATGAAATCCGTCAAACCGTTCGCCGCGCTTTTTCGAGCATTTTCGAGCATTTCTCGCCAATCGCGAACACTGAGGCTGCGTTCCGCCTGTTCCTTTATGCGCCGATTACGAATCTCGAGAGCAACGCGGCGGCTTTCCGCTCGGCGCTGGTCTTCTTCCAACTCGTGCTTCTGTACAAGTGCGCGAAAATCATGCGCCGTCAGGCCAGTCTCAGTCGTAGGCGGATGCGCTTTTTGTGTAGATATTTTCAGCTCTGATCGGGGCGTATCTGCCGTCTCATCCGGTAAAAATCCGGGCCTTTTTATGAGCCAAGCGGGAAGAGGCGGCGCAATAGCAATTTCAACATTAGGCGAATGCTCTCTTCGCTGAAATATCCTCGATTGTGATAGGGGAGTATCGGTGGGCTCATTCGCGACAAGTCGCCCCTGTGGCATGGACCATGTTTGTAGAGCCGCCGCTTCGCGTTCGGCTGCGACGGCGCGCACAATGTCCGCGCGGCTCACGAGCCCAATCATTCGGCCCGCGCGCACCACCAGAACTCGCTTGATCTTATGGGTTTCAATCAATTGAGCGACCTCCGAGACCTCAGCGGTATCCGGGACTGAAATGGCGGGAGCGGTCATGATTTTTTGGACGGTGTGCCCATTTGTTCGAATGGTCGCCAGAAATCCTGGGTCAAGCGGTTGACCCTCGGCCAATTGCGCCAGCCACCATTGGCAACGCGCATCGCGCCGGAACTCGTCGGTTCTGATCAGATCGCCCTCGCTAATCATGCCGACTGGTCGGTGATCAGCGTCGACGACGGGAACGCCGCTGATCCCTCTTTCGATCAGTAACCGCGCAACGTCGCAGATATGCGTATCGGCGGTGACGAACGCCACGTCGCGCGTCATAATGTCTTTAGCGAGCATGGATCCTAACCAAAAAAGCGACAGATCCGCGTGTTGCGTCGCCGGCGCATTTGCATCTGGAATAAACCGACATCTGCAGGATGACGGCGGTGTTACGGTTGAATTTGCGGTTCCCGGTGGATTTTGGCAATGCTGATTTCTCGATGCGGCGTTGAGGCGCTTTCAAGCCGGCGGCTTCAGGTTCAAAGGCAGGTTTCGCCGGGGCGCCAGGTTAATAGCGGACGCTCACGCACGATGCGTCTGGCCTTTCTCCAACGCTTGGGTATGGATCATCACGTCATTCCATAGATTGTTGGGGTGAATTCCATACCGCGGCATTGTTGTATGAGGTTTATGACGCAACATTCGCCGGATAGCCCGCCATCATCGAAAATGCTGAATGATATTAAATTGCAATTGAGATTCCAGCCTGCCCGCTCCCCGATCAACGATCTCACTTCACATAGTGGAAGCCACCCGCCATCATTTCCGGAAGCGTGCCGATCACTCCAGGCGTGAGCACCGCTCCTGTGATGAGATGGTTGGTCAACTCTGCTGCTATACCCCGCTCACGCCAGAACCCGAAAATCCTTTGGGTTGATGACGCGGAAATTGTCGGTGACCGAATCGCAATATTCTGGCCAGCATTTGGGGACTTTTTTGCGTAGGAAATCGAGCGTCGCCTCGGCGAATTCGCGATATGTGGCGTAAGTCTTGTTGTGCGTCAGATGCTTGTGCATCAGGCCCCATAGCCGCTCGATCGGGTTCAAATGTGGGCAGTAGGCCGGGATGAAATGCAGCGTGACGCGGCGCCCCGGCTGCGCCAGCCACTCCTGCACGATCTTGGCGTGATGATAGCGCGCATTGTCCAGAAAAACATGGATGATCACGAGCAGTGGGTACATCGCTTCGATCGCTTCCAGTAGCCGTATCGTCGATGCCGCGTCGACGGTTTCAACGTCGATCATCGCAGTTTTCCCGGTCTCCAGGTCGATCGCGCCGTGAATGTTGAGGCGCTGGCGTCCGCTGGTTTGCTCAATCGCCAGATTGTCCTCGGCCGGCGCCCAGCATCCGACGGGCCGCGCGGCGTGCGTCGGATGCACGGCGTCCACGAACAGCGCCGCCTCGTCCGGGCCAAGTGAATTCAAGAGGTCGTTGTAGGCCGCGATGAACGCCCGCTGCTTCTTGGCGTCGAGCTTGCGCCCGATGACCTCAGGCTTGTGATATTCGAGGCCAAGCCGATGCAGCAAGGCGATCAACCCCGCGCGGCTGTCATAGACGACGCCGAACTCCTGCTCGATATAGGCGCCGACTTGGCGCGTCGAGCGAGGCAATGTCGCGGCGATCCAGGCTTTCAGCGCTTCTTCCTGCGCTTGCGAAAGATGGCTGGCGCTGCCGCCGCTCTCAAAGCGCGTCAGACCTTTGACGCCGCCTTCGCCATAGAGCTTGGCCCAACCACGCACAGTGTCGTCGTCGAGATAGAGAACCTTGGCGACCTCTTCGCAGCTCAAGCCGTCGTCCAAAAGCAGCATGGCGTTCGCGCGGCGCGTCAGCCGATGCGCAGCCGACCCGTTCCGCATCAGAGCGACAAGGGCGGCGCGGTCGGGCGGAGAAAGGAAGCCGGCGCGAATCATGCTCCGAGACGAATCGATTTCTAACGGCTCGGCAACCGATTTTTTCGCCGTCTCAATGAGTCGGGGTATAACGCCTCGTGCGACAATTTGTCCGGGTTCACATTGGCGGCGATCAGCTTCTCACCGACCTCCCATAACGCGTTATGACAGGCGAGGAAGACCACGCCACGGCGTTGCAGCGCCGGGATGGAGTTGTTGTGCAGCGAGAAGGCGCCGTTAGGATTTTCATAGTCGTTCGGGTCGACGGCGGCAGCCTTCTGCTCCATGAGCAGCGTGTTGCTCTCAAACTTGCCGCCAGCCAATTTCCCGAGTTGGTATTTCTCCCACATCGCTTGCTCAAGCAGCGCCAGATGGGCGGTCGCGTGTGTCGCCGAGACGACAAGGAAATTGGGATGCCGGAATGACAAAACTTGCACGTTCAGCGCATTGCGCATGAGATTCAGCCATGGGCTTGCGATGTCAACATTATCCCAGACCTGTTTCGGCCCACCACGATAAGCGATCACCTCGGAAAGAGCGGCTTGATCCCATTGATCCGGATCCTCCAGAATCATCGGCACCGTTTTGAAATCTCGGCGGCGCGGCGCCTTGCTTATGCGAAGGGTGAGGGCCGCAAGCGTTTCCGCCCCGGGCGGCAGCAAGGATACGTCCGCGCCATTGGCGGCCTGAACAAACGGGCCGGCCAAGCCTCCCACTCCCGTGGCGAGGCCAATTCCCATAGACACCAGGGCAGTACGACGATCGAATGCGGTATCCATAAAAGCTCTCCCAAGTGCCGCCGGGTCGAGACGACGACTGCGATGCTGCCAAGCTTGAACGACAATCATTCGTGTTCAAGATCATCAGCGCAATAGCAACGACCCCGCAGGTCGGAGTCTGCGAGGCCGCCGCTGGAAAAATCGGCAATGGTGAAGTTTCGGATTACATTTTGCCCATGCCCATCCCCAATTCCATCACGCCGGTCATCGCCTGATCCGCAGTCCCAACACACCCCGCGCTCGGACCTTAATCGGAGTGGATTGCCTCTCGCGGAGACTCGCTTTGCTCCGAGCTAGAGTAATGGAACGAGGCGTAGCGGATAATGAACACCGCGAGCGCCAGGATCAATGTGCCTCCCGCTAGGATGAGAATGCCAAAGTCCGGCGCGGACTCTTTCTGCACATAGCCGATCATATGCCGGGTCAGCGCCGTGATCCCGACATAGAGTAGAAATCGCACTGGCATATGGTTTGTCCTGAAATAGATGCCGACCATCGAGCCAATTTCAAGATAGATAAACAGCAGAAGCAAATCCTCGATGGAGGCGTGACCCTTGGCGGACATATCGAAAAATGCCTTGACGGCCGCCCACACGGTCGCGCCGCCGATCGCAAACAGGCCCAGAAAGTGAAAGCCCTCGGCAAGGAAATGGCCGATCGGGTCTACACGTTCGCGAATGCGTTGCGTGGCGCTTGTCTTCAAAACGGTTTCGTCGCCCATGTCGCGTTCCCTTGGCGCGCCCTGTGAAAAAATTACGCGTCGCTGTCGTTCAGGGCGAAGCAATCTTTCGAACAGCTGCACCTCTTAGGTTTGCGAGCCGCAGCGGTTAAAGAGAAATTACACCGCCGCGGCAGATGCCGCCTTTGATGCGCTTGATTAGGCCGTCCCAACAATGATGCGAATCATGTGATTCGCGGTTGCGACGTTGATGGCTTTGCCGCCTCAAGAAGCGCTGAATTCGAACAGAGACAATCGACTCCAAGCGAAAGAAGCGCTTCTCGAGCTCTGTCAGCGACAGCGCGCCAAGTCCTCCGGGCGGCGTCCCCCTCTGCTGACGCATAGCTATTTCTCGTCGCTATATTCCTCGAGTTCGAGCCACATTGCGTTGAGGATGGCGAAGGCGCAGGCAAGGCCGAGCCCTAATATCCAGGAAAAATACCACATCGCTGCTTTGCTCCAGTTTAGTAGTGATAGTCGTCACCACGTTCGATCGCGGCTTCGGTGACCGGCCCGCGCAAGACATGGAAAACCCAGCCTGTATATGCGAGCACGATCGGCAGGAAGAACAAGGCCGCCACAAGCATGAGCATTAGCGTCGTTTGGCTGGACGAGGCGTCCCAGACGGTCAGGCTGTGATCGGGATGGCTCGACGAGGGAAGCAGGAACGGAAACAGGGTGAAGCCCGCGGTCGTGATCACTCCAGCGACTGAGGCGCTGCTGCAAAGAAGCGCCGCTTTCGGCGAACCTTTGCGGAGAGCGAAGGCTGTCGCCAGAGCGCCAAGATAGGCGACGATGGGCGCGGCAAGGCTCGAAGGCGTATGACGATAGGTGTTGAGCCATCCGCCGGCTTCTCGACCGACGCTTTTCCAGAGTGGATTGGAGGGTCCCGCCCGATCAATGGCGCCTTGCAGGACAAAGCCATCCAGGCCGAAAGCCACCCAAATGCCCGCGATCGACAGTAGTGCGACGAGGCCTATCGCCGCTCGATCGCCGAACAAGGCAGCGCGTTGCGCCACCTCGCCCTCGCTTTTTGACGCCAGAAAACTCGCCCCCTGCATGGTGAGCATCGCGATGCTCGTGATCCCGCAAAGCAGCGCGAAGGGATTAAGAAGGCCGAGCAAATTGCCCTCATAATCGAGTTGCAACGTTTTATCGAAATGGAAGGGCGTTCCCAGCAGCAAATTGCCGAAGGCGACGCCGAAGACCAGCGATGGAACGAGGCCTGAGACGAAAAAAACCCAATCCCAGCTTCTACGCCAGGCGAGAGACTCCATCTTACCGCGAAAGGTCAACGCCACAGGCCGCAGGATAAGCCCGATTAGGACCAACATCATCGCCAGGTAGAAGCCGGAGAATGAGGCTGCGTAAAGCAGCGGCCAGGCGGCGAAAACCGCGCCGCCGCCGAGAATGAACCAGACCTGATTTCCCTCCCAGACCGGCCCGATCGTATTGAGCAGAACACGGCGCTGGTTTTCGTTCTTGGGAACAAAAGGATGCAACATGGCGACGCCGAGATCGAAGCCGTCCATGATGGCGAAGCCGATGAGTAGCACGCCAAGGAGCGCCCACCAGATGAGACGCAATGTTCCGTAGTCGAGTAGCATGGCGATGCTCCTTAGTTAGCTGCTGTCTGGACGGGCTGCGTCGACAAACCATCATCCTCGGCCTGCGGACCGATGCGGACATATTTGACGATGAGTACGAGATCGATGAGCGCGAGCACGCTATAGAACAACACGAAACCCAACAGGCTGAACAGCACATTGGTCGCTGGCACATTCGAGACGCCGAGGAACGTCGGCAATATGCCGTCGATGATCCAGGGCTGCCGCCCATATTCCGCGACCACCCAGCCAAGTTCCGCAGCGATCCAGGGCAGCGGCAGGCTGAACATTACCATCCTTAGGAACCAGGGCTTTCCGCAGCGGCGTTTGCTCGCCAGATAAAAGGCGATGCCGAACAGGGCGATGAAATAGAAACCGAGCGCCACCATAATTCGGAACGACCAAAACAGAACGGGGACATCCGGTATCGTCGACAGCGCAGCCTCATGAATCTGGTCGTCGCTCGCGTTTTCAATGTCGGGCCGGATGCGCTTCAGAAGGAAGCTGTAACCAAGATCGCGCATTGCCGGTTCAAGCTCCGCCGGAACCACGGCATCTTGTCCACCGCCTTCCTTTTCGAGCCATCGATACCCCGGCAGCCCATTACGAATGCGTTGTTCGGCGATCGCCACAAGGGGCTTGATGCCTTCAACCGGCGTGTCGATCGAACGTGTCGCGATCAGTCCGAGCATCCACGGAACCTTGACTTCGTATTTGGTCGTCTCGCTGGCGATGTCGGGTACGCCAAACAGCGTGAACGAGGCTGGCGGCGGCTCCGTCTCCCACATGGCTTCGATCGCCGCGATCTTCATTTTCTGGTTGAACCCGGCGGTGTATCCGCTCTCGTCGCCGAGCACCACGACCGAGAGGGCCGAAGCCAGGCCAAAACTCGCGGCCACCGTGAGGGACCGTCGCGCTATGTCACGATGGCGCTTGCGCAGCATGTAATAGGCGCCGATGGACATCACGAACATCGCGCCCGTCACATAGCCAGCGCTCACTGTGTGAACGAATTTAGATTGGGCGACCGGATTGAACAAAACCTCGGCAAAAGAAGTCAGCTCCATACGCATGGTTTGTGGGTTGAAATGAGAACCAACGGGATTTTGCATCCAGCTGTTGGCGACCAAAATCCATAGCGCCGAGAAATTGCTTCCCAGTGCGACAAGCCAGGTCACGACGAGATGTTGAACCTTGCTCAACCGCTTCCAGCCGAAGAAGAACAAACCAACGAATGTCGCCTCCAGAAAGAACGCCATCAATCCTTCAATTGCCAGTGGCGCGCCGAAAATATCGCCGACGTAATGCGAATAATGACCCCAGTTCGTGCCGAACTGGAATTCCATGGTGACGCCAGTGGCGACGCCCATGGCGAAATTGATGCCGAACAGCGTTCCCCAGAATTTCGTCGCGTCGCGCCAGACTGTTCGGCCTGTCATCACATAGACGCTTTCCATGATGGCGAGCAGCAGCGAAAGGCCGAGCGTAAGCGGCACGAAGAGAAAATGGTAAAGTGCCGTCAACGCGAACTGCAGTCGCGACAACGTCACCACGTCGAGATCGAGCATAGCCTTCTCCTTTAGAGTCGGATCACTGTGACGCCGAATGATTATTCCTGAGGAACGCCGCCATCTCTGATGGCGTGACTACGGTTCTGTGAGACCCGCTAAAAAACGTGAAATAGAGAACAGTTAGCGCCAACAATTTGAAGGCGAGCGCCGCCCCGATTTCCCGCGATAGCGATCTCTTGGTCACGCGCCATCCCCTGTTTTCTCGTGCCTCAAATCGTGCGCCGATTCGAACGAAGGCAAGCCTCCGCTCAAATCGGCGCAAGATCGATTATCTTGCAATCGGTGCAATGCAACATGATCGCTTACTCGAAGGCTACCTGAGCGGTCGTAATCGTGCGCGCAAAGGTTCCGTCGGGAAGATAGCAAAGTGGGTTGGTCGCGACCGGCGCGTCCTGGCAGTGCTTGTGTTCGTTGGTCCACAGATAGCCGGCTGTCTTCATGCAGCCGACGATGTGCTTGAAGATCACCTTCCCGGAATCGTCGCGACGATCGGTGGGATGCGCGGTTTCGCCCTCCAGCTCGCAGGCGGAAGTCTGAATCTGCTGAGCCTTGAAGAACGAAGTACTCGAGCCGGTGACCGCGATTTCGCCGCCCGCGACCATCACCAGGCCGCCAACCAACATCGCAATCGCCTGAACAGGATCTTTGCAGAATTTTATGTTTATAAAATACAGACCACCGGCGGCCGTTAAAGCGCTGCCGATAAACACCAAAACGAGAATCATGGCTCTCTCCATCCAGTCGACATAGTCCCGGATGCCTCGCGCACGGTTTGCGCCAGACGGGCCTAATCCTTCGCGCGTTACGATTCTCGTCATTGACGCACTTTGTCAGGGGAGAAAGACGATTGAACCGCGATTGACCCATCTGTGATGCCTCTTTATCAAAACCTCGTCCGCGACTTAGTCCCGTTTGCCGCCAATAAGCGTGGAGAGCGCGCTTGCATCGCGGATATCGATAGCGCCGCGCGACAGCTTCACCCAACCGGAACGTTCAAAACTATTGAGCATGCGGCCAATAACCTCGCGCGCCGTGCCGAGATCCGCGGCAAGCGCTTGTTGAGTCGTTTCGATGCAATGATTCGTGTCCATTAATTCGAGAAGCCGCTCTGCGAGACGCACGTCGATTCTCGTGCAAATAAGCTCTTCGATTTTCGACATGAGCGTCGTGATGCGGCGACTATATCCCTCGAAGACAAGACTTCGAAAGCCCGAAGATTGATTCATCAGCTCTTTAAACGGAGCTGCCCTTAAAACATAGGCGACGACCTCTGTCTCCGTAATCGCCTCGGCCGAATAGCATTCTGTGGCGAGCAATGAGGCGATTGTCAGAATACAGGTCTCATTCGCCGTTACGCGATACAGAACAATTTCCCGCCCGCTCTCGGTGACACGCTGAACCCTTATGGAGCCCGAAACAATGAGAGGAAATTGTGTGCAAGCGTCGCCGGGTCGAAAGACAACTTTTCCTTGTGGCAGGGTCACACGGACGGCCGCGCGTCGCAGCGCCGATTTGGTCTCTTCATCGAGATCTCTCAATGACGGAAGCTCGTCAATCCAATTCGAGATCATGGGTCTACCCGAAACTTCTGAGGGCGATCACGGTCATTGTTTTGATATCTCACGACGCTGCTCGGAATTATCTTCCGTCTGGCGTGTCGAGCCCGAACCATTTGTCTTTGACTTGCTCGTAGTGGACCGCCGGATCGTATTCCGCCACGTTAAGATTTAAGTCGCGCACCGACAGGTGACCGACAGCTGCGAGTGCGGCGAAGGACGCGACCACGCGATCATGTTGCGCGATGACGAGATTGACCCGCGCGCTCAGCAGCGCCTGTTGCGCGTTGAGTATGTCCAGCGTTGTTCGCTGCCCGACTTTCGCCTCCTCACGCACATCCTCAAGCGATTTCTCCGAAGCCGCCACCTCCGCTTGGCTCGAGACTATCGACGCCTTCGACGCTTGCAGCTGCGCGTAAGCAAAGACGACACTCCTGCGCACATTGTCCCGCTGGACATCGGCGCCCAATCGCGCCTGGCTCAATTGTTCCTTGGCTTTGCGGATCGACGCATATTCCGAGCCGCCCTGATACAGAGGGACATTCAGCGTTGCTACCGCCAGAGCCGAGAACTGTCGGGTCCCTGTCCAGCCCATAAACGAATCCCCTTGCGGCGATACCTGCGCGCCTACCGCCAACGTCGGCGCCAAAGCGCTTTCCGCCAGCTTCACCGCATGCTCGGCCGCGTCGACCTGATGCAGCGCCGCAACCACCGCCGGATGTTCGCTGATGGCGAGGGAGATCGCGTCTTTGATCGATCTGGGCAACAGTTTTTCGACCGTCCCGGCGGGCTCCAACCGATTGGGTTCAACACCCATGATTTGATGGTACGTGGCCGCGCTCATTTGCAGAACCGCTTGCGCGCCGTAAAAATCCGAACGCCCGCGCGCCAGGGCGGCCTCCGCCTGCGCGACATCCGCGGCGGTCACCTCGCCGAACTGGTAACGTACGCGCGTATACCTGAGTTGTTCCTCCAGGACGGCGTTGTTGTTCTTGCGCAAAGCAAGGATCGCCGTGTCGCGTAACACGTCCATATAGGCGATGACGCCGTTCTGGAGGATGGTCTGCTCGCTGGCGCCAAGGTTCGCCCGCGCCGCGAACACGCCAGACTCGGCTTGCCGGACGGCGCTCTGCGTGCGGCCGCCATCGAAAATAGTCTGTGATACGGAAAGCGCCGCGCTGCGCGGCGTGCCCAGATATTCGTCGGCGAAATAGGCGCGCTGTCCCGTGTTGGTGCGGCCGGAGGGAATCTTGATGGTGGAAAATTCCGGCCCAATGGAAGCGGAAACGCCGGCCTTCGGCCGCATTCCCGCAGCCGCGTTCGTCGTGTCCTCATCCCGCGCCCGGACGCCTGAGCGTTGCTGGTTAATTTCCGGATTGCCGGCATAGGCTCGCGCCAACGCGGAATTCAAGGTTTCGGCGACAGCACTTTGCCCGGGGCATCCGATGAACGACACGATTACGGCGGCAATGCGTAACCCCAACGGAAGGAGGTGCGCGAATCTTCCGGCCCGGCGCGCGAGACGGCGATAGGTCGGAGGCCGACACGTAATCGTGCGCCGGTGGCTCAATGGATTTGCCCGCTCATATCGCCTCGCCGCATTCAGATTGCCTCGACAACCCGCGCAAGTCTTTCGGCGACTGCCCCAGATATTTCGCTAAGCGCCGGATTGCCGATGTGCTGCATGGCCATACGCGGATCGATAGCCGCGACGTCGATGACGCCATCTGCCTTTTCCTGTATGATGACGTTGCATGGGAGCATCACCCCGATTTTGTCTTCAACGCTCAGCGCCTTGTGCGCGAAGCCCGGATTGCAGGCGCCGAGAATCCGATAGCGCTTCATCTCGACGCCGAGCTTTTGTTTCAGCGTGTTAGCAACGTCAATTTCGGTGAGGACGCCAAAGCCTTCATCCTTCAACTTCTCTATCACTTTCGTCACAATGGCGTCGAAGTCGCCCTTTGTCGACTTTGTGATGTAGTAAGTCATGGCTGGCGTCCTTCCCAATTGCTGTTACGCGTTTTTACCCGAACGCAACCGAACGATTCCCAACGCTTTCATTATAACGCGCTCATACACCGGCTCGCTATGGCCTTTACGGACCTTGCGCATAAAATACTTCTCATACGCGACTTTCGCCAGATGCACCCAGTAGCCCTGAGCCGACCAATTCACGTTGCGCGGCGGGATTTGCGGCTGAGCGACAAAGATGATGCCGTTATCGCCGAAATCCGCGAGACAGACCGCGTTCCACGTTCCCTCATGCGTCGGCTCCTTGCCTGCTATCAGGTCGCGAATGTTATGCGCGGCCGCCGTGCACATGGATTCGATCATGTAGCCGGTCTTGGGCATGCCAACTGGCACCGGCGTCGGCTCGAAAGGCGGAAGCGCGACGCAGACGCCGACCGAGAAGATGTTGGGGAATTTCGCGTTCCTCTGCTTCCTGTCGACGGTCACGAAGCCGCGCGGATTGGTCAGCCCGTCGATCCATTTGCCGTCCTCGCCTTTCAGGCAATCCACGCCGCGGAAGGCGGGAAGGAACATCGTGAAGTTCGACGCGAGCTTATGTGTCTTCTTTTGCGTTCCGTCTTCGTTGAATTCCGTCGCCTCGACCGAATCGGCATTGATGCGGTCAATTTTGGCGTTTGTCACCCATTTGATGTCGCGGTCCCGCATCAAAGATTCCAGCATGCCCTTGGTGTCGCCGACGCCACCCAGGCCGAGATGGCCGATATAGGGTTCCGAGGTGACAAAGGTGATTGGCACCCGATCGCGAATTTTGCGCTTGCGCAGATCCGAGACCGCTGTCAGCGCATATTCATAGGCCGGGCCAAAGCAGGACGCGCCCTGAACCGCGCCGATGACCATTGGGCCGGGGTTTTTGCAGAATTCTTCCCAGCGCTCGCCGGCAATTCCGGCGTGATCGACGTGGCAAACAGATTGTGTATGCCCGCTCGGTCCCAGTCCCTCAACTTCATCGAAGGCGAGATGCGGGCCAGTCGCGATCACCAGATAGTCATAGGAAAGCGTGGCGCCGTCGTTCAGTTCGACGAGATTTTGCTCCGGCTTCACGCGTTTTGCGCCAACGGAAGTGAAACCGATCTTCAGCTTCTTGAACACTTCGGTGAGATTGACCTTCACATCGCCTGGCTTACGCCAGTTGACGGCGACCCAGGGGTTCGACGGCACGAACTGGAAGTAGTCCGTTAGCGAAACGACGGTGATGTCAGCCTTCTTGCCGAGCAGTTCCTTCAGCTCGAAAGCCATGGGTACGCCGCCGATGCCGGCGCCCAATACAACGATCTTGGTCATGGCGTCTCTCTCTCTTTTGCGCAGATTCCATGACGCAAAGCGCTGGTCCGCGGCGTTTTGTTAAGCACTGGGATTAGAGGTTTACTTGCGCGAGTAGGTGCTCACACCAAGGAGGCTGTAAAGCGGGCAAGTGCCGACAAAGGCAGTGAGCAGAGGCACGACTCCGATCCAGCCAACCCAATTCCAGCCGGTGCTGGGCAAGCCGAATTTGAGCGCATAGGCAATCAGCACGAGGCCGACGACGATACGTAAGGCGCGATCGATGGTTCCGACATTGGTGACCATATTTTATCTCCTGACGATGAAAAGCGCCGCGTTTAGCGGCGCCCTTATGGACAAAGGCGGCGCGTTAAAACGCGGCGCCTGGCTTTGCTCCAAATTTCTTCAAAATGAGCGCGAGCGGGCAGAAACCTGTAAAGGCGGCTTGGAAAAGATTTAGCCCGACGAAAGCCGCGAGCAGCAACCACCACGGGCCGAAGAGATGGGCGAGCCCGAGGCTTGCGAGGATCATGGCGCCGGCAAACGCCATGATAATTCGGTCGATAGTCATGCGGCGCGTCCTTTCGATTTTGTAAGGCCGAGCGAACAACTCGCCTTCGTACTTTGCTTTTGCCCCGTCTTTTTCCGCTTACGCTTTGCGTCGCAT
>Ga0181533_1004574_pt1 | contig 13986 bp, 15 predicted proteins | sample PEATcosm2014_Bin_45_FD_119772 | JGI IMG/M metagenome (GOLD analysis project Ga0181533, IMG submission 119772) | Peatland microbial communities from MTU Mesocosm Facility, Houghton, MI, USA - PEATcosm2014_Bin11_60_metaG | ecosystem: Environmental > Terrestrial > Soil > Wetlands > Peat | place... | reverse complement strand
TTCATGAAAAAGACAAGCCGGATCGAGATGGCAAGAGACATTGTCTCCTACGTAAGAAGAGAGATGGATAGGCCGCGACTGACGGAGTCCGTCCGCAACGGTTTCAGCGCCCCGGCCGCACCGAACACCGAGAAAACTGTTGTCCGTTCCGCGCGAGCTTGAATCCCTGTCCTCTTCGTGCCCGCAATCTTCAACTGCAATTTGCTCAATTCTGCCCCTGATAGGCGCGCCTGGCAGGCTTCGATCGAGCCCGTGCAGTGCCCGAAGAAGGGACAGTGGCCGACGAAGGAAGTTTCTCGGGATGAATCTCGGAAAATCGATCAAGCAGGACCGCATTCAACAGCGACTTGTGAACCTTGATGCGCCCGTTGTATTCGATAAAACCGAGCCTGCGAAATCGATTCATGAAGAAACTTACACGGGAACGCGTGGTGCCAATCATCTCCGCCAGGGTCTCTTGCGAGATCTTGGGAATGTATTGCTCCGGTTCGCCCGGCTTGCCAAATTCCGCCATCAACAGCAGAATCCTCGCCAGGCGCTTTTCACTCGAGTTGAAAAGCTGATCGACCAGGTCGGCCTGAACGCGCATGCTGCGCTCCAGCAGGAACTTCAAAAAGAAGTCTGAGAGACTATGCTCCTCGTGCATCACATGGATCATCTCTCCCCGGCTGATTCTGAGAGCGGTGCAGGCGGTAAGGGCAGTGGCCGTAGCCAAACGCAACCCAGGCACCGCCGCGAGCGCCTCTTCTCCCACAAAGTCGCCTGCGGAGACCAGCGCGATGGTGGCTTCCTTCCCACTGGTGGAAACAACTGTGACTTTTGCGCGGCCATTCTGAAGATAAAAAACGGAGTCCGCGGGATCTCCCTGCGAAAAGAAAGCTTCCTTCGGCGCGAATTGGATGACTCTTCTCCCCAGGCCGACGTTCGCCAGAAAGGCGGCGGCATCGAATCGGGGCTTTTCAAGTTCAACCATCGGAGGGCCTCCTTACGGTTGCGGCCCTTGCAGGGTGACCGCTGGAAGAGTGCCCGACCGCATTGCAATCAGTTTAACAAGCAGGTGGGTCCACAGTAAAGAATCATCTACTGCAGTGAGGACCCAGGGATGCCGGATCTTCTCCTTCGACTAAGTGTTCGTTGTGCCCTGCGCGATTTCACACTTCAATCAAACTTCACAATGCGATTCTTCTGGCGGCGGGGCAATCCGTTCAAGTTTGCTCATCTTTCCAGAGATAAATCAAGTATTCTTGGGCCTCATGACACTCACAATAAATATGATGAATCCCGTCAGGAATCTCAGCACAGAAGCAATTGCCATGATGGTGTTAAGGCGCTAAATGCTTTAAACTCAAGGCGAAGGCGTAGAGGTAAGGAGAAAACAAAAGCGATGCTTCCTCCACATAAGACACGTGAATTGGCCCGCAGCCTCGTTGCTTCCGAAACCGACGCAGCTACGCCCCTCCTTCATACCGAACCTGCAACTGTGCGGGTGTATGAGAGGCTGCGACGGCAACTCGGCGCACCCGTGGGTATTGATGGCTTTCAGGCGCTCGCTTCCCGTGCCTTGGCTCTGGCCAAGTCGCAATCACCGCGGCTCAGCGCCGTGCAGGTTACGGCGAATGGCAGCTTGCGCGGTCTCGGCGAAGTCGAATCCCAGACAAACACGGATGAGGACGGCGAGGCCGGAATCATTCTGATTACGCAGTTGCTCGGGCTGTTTCTTACCTTCCTGGGCGAGGCAACAACGCTGCGATTGATAGAAGATTTACGCGTTCAGGTTGACGTCGGTAGAGAGTCGCCCAAGACCTCATTGGGCACGGCAGCCTCGGCGGTCGAGGGACCTGCAATGGCTGCGGCTTTCGAGGATCTTCTGCGGGAAATTGATCAGCTGAGGAGTGTGAGCGAACGCATTGAAACCCTGGCGGACAAACATCCAGGGATGGAAGATGGACTCGTGAGTGTTGCAGGAAACATTCGTAGTATTGCCACTGTTCTGGACGTTTTCACACTGATCCGAAGCAAGGCCGGCGGCTCACAAGAAGACGCACCGCTCCCACGAACGAATGGCTATCTGAATTGAGGTCCGACGACGCTCGATCCAGAGCGGCTCGGGCTCTCGAACACCCCAACCGAGGGGCGCTTCAATTAAGGACAGGATCGCCGCCCGATCTCTTACGTAGCCTTTAATGGCGATTGAAATTTCCTACCTTGGACAATGCAGGGTTGAACATGACGGCTGCCCCAGAAACGCGAGATCTAGCCAATCGTCTTCTCTTGTATGAAGCCGGTGCGGGCAAGACCTCCGAGCCTGCGGAGTCCGCAACCCTTCGAGTCTATGAGAAGCTGCGCCAGGATCTTGGTGAGTTTGCCGGAGTTGCGGCTTTTCAGTCGCTGGCTTCTCGCGCCTTGGCGTTGGCCAGAACTGAAGCTCCCAGCCTTAGCGCGGCAAGGGTTGCTGCCGACGGATCTTTACAGGGCCTGGGCGAGCTTGAAAAGCAATTGGACATTGACAAGGATCGGGCTGGCGAGGGAGGGATCATTCTCATCGCCCGCTTACTTGGCCTGCTCCTTATCTTCCTTGGCGAAAGTTTAACGTTACGCCTGCTGCGGGCAAAGTGGCCAGAGGCGGCCCTCAACGACCGCAATTTCGAGAACGGGAGAAAAGCGTGAGCACCCAGGACAGAGTGAAGATCAACAAACTACCCACAGGAGTTCCGGGCCTCGATGAAATCGTCGGCGGCGGTCTCCCCGAATTCTCGTTCAACATCATCGCGGGTGCCCCCGGAAGCGGCAAGACGACGTTGGCTCACCAGTTCGTGTTTGCCAATGCGAGCTCGGAACGCCCGGCTCTCTACTTCACTGTTCTCGGCGAATCCGCCATAAAAATGCTGCGATACCAGCAGCAGTACACTTTCTTCGATCCGGCCAAGCTGCCGGATTCCATCCGTTTTATCAACCTGAGCCAGGTTGTTCTGGAGAAGGACCTGGGCGCGGTCTTGGAGGAAATCACCAAAGAAGTTGAAAAGGCTAACCCCGCCGTCGTCGTTGTAGACTCCTTTCGCACTATGGTGCGCAAGCCACAAAGTGACATGGACCTGCAATCGTTCATTCAGCGGTTGGCCCTGTTTCTGGCTAGTTGGCAGGCTACAACTTTCCTGATCGGTGAATATGCAGAGGACGAGTTACGCGACAATCCTATCTTTACCGTCGCCGATGGCCTGTTCTGGCTGCGCCAAACAGCAGAGCGAAATTCCATCGTCCGGAAGTTGCAGGTCATAAAACTGCGCGGTCAGGATTCCGTGCCGGGGCTGCACACTTTCCGCATAACCGATGCCGGTGTGCAAGCCTTCTCGCGTACGTTTGGGTTGACTGCGCGCAAGAGAAATCCCCCCGGCGATCGGCGCCTTTCCTTCGGCGTTCCGGAGTTGGACAAAATGCTCGATGGTGGTGTGCGCGAAGGCGATAGCGTGCTCATAGCTGGGTCTTCGGGAACCGGGAAATCTGTCCTGGCAACCCAATTCATTGCCGAAGGCATACGCCAAGGGGAACCGGGAATCGTGGCTGTCTTTGAAGAACGCCCGGAAGCCTATGCGGAGCGGGCTGCCAGTTTAGGTTTGGATCTGGAAACGCCGCAGAAAAACGGGAAACTTACAATCCTCTATCTCCGCCCCCTGGATCTGTCGGTGGACGAAACCATGCAGTCGATTCTCGACGCCGTGCAGAAGATCGGCGCCAAGCGGCTGGTGATTGATTCCCTGGCGGGCTTTGAGATGGCTCTGTCGCCCGGCTTCCGCGCCGACTTTCGCGAATCCCTCTATCGCATGATCTTCGCTCTGACGGGAATCGGGGTAACGATTCTAAGTACCGTAGAAGTGGATGAGTCTTTCACCGAATTTCCCTTCAGCACCTACTCAATTTCTTTTCTCACCGATGACATCATCCGGCTGCGGTACGTGTCCATTGATGGCCAGCTTCGCAAGATTATGGTGGTGATCAAGATGCGGGGCGGAAATCATGCCAAGGATATTCGCGAGTATGAAATCACGTCCAAGGGAGTGGTGATTCTCGGCAAACGCCTCACTGAATATCAGGGCCTTATCAGTGGAATTCCCGTTCGATCGGACCGACCCGACTCGACGGAGGAGCCTTCGCTGGATACAGGAATCGAGCACAAAACCTAACGGAGCATCTACGAACTAGAAGCCGTGTCCAGTTACGGCCTCGATTCGCTGCGTGCCGTGTCGGGACCTGGTCCTCTCCATGTCCGCAAATGCAACAAACCCTCAGCGGGTGACCATGCAATCAGGCGATTTCACTTGAGGTCGAGATTGATCAGACGCATTGACTTTCGGCGAGTAAGCTTCGCTGCTTGGGTGATGAGTTTCGGAATTCAGGTAAGAAAGCGATTCGTCGTTGGGTGCAAACATTGCGGTCGGGATGTCTCCGCGGGTGTGAAGACATTCCCCTTTCAATCCATCGTGGTAACCTGCCCACTTTGCGATCAGCAGCGCAGGTACTTGCCCTCAGAAGTCTTCTTGGGGAGACCCGATGATTTGGTGGGCAAACGACCAGGCTAACGGCGCGTCGCTCTTGCCGGCACCCTAGCCTCCGCATATCGATGCACCATCATTCCTCATCACAATAACTCCTCAGAATTCTTGATTCAGAAAGCCAGAAACCTCCGACCTGTCTATTCCTTTTGATTCACCTCCGGCATTGGGCGTTGTGCTCGCGGTGGTCCAATGTGAACAGACCTTCGCCCGATTTGCTTATAGGGTTAACCAGCTTGCCATTTCTTCCAATTGCAAGGTGGAGGAACTGGCGCAGACGCCCCATTCCGGACGTCCCAACGCCCTTCCTTGCAAAGGAGTTTCTCTGTGTCTAAACAAATCCATGAAAAAGAATCGCAATCTGCCAGGCTTCTCGTTCCAGACGGTTTCTCTCCCGAAGATGTGAAGAACCTTTCCAGCGCGCTGAACGCGCTCGTAGCCGATGCCTTTGCCCTTTACCTCAAGACCAAGAACTTTCACTGGCACATGAGCGGACAACATTTCCGCGACTACCACCTGCTTCTCGACGAACATGCATCACAGATATTCGGCATCACCGACGCCATAGCTGAGCGTGTTCGCAAGGTCGGGGGCACAACCATCCACTCCATAGGACACATTGCCCGGCTGCAACGGATTGCGGACAACGACGAGGAGTTTGTGGGCCCAACCGAGATGCTTAGGGAGCTTCACGCCGACAACAAGGCCTTTGTGGAAAGCTTGCGCGCGGCGCATGTGGTTACCAGCAAAGCCAATGAATACGCAACCACCAGCCTGATCGAAATCTGGATCGACGAGGCCGAGCGGCGTGCGTGGTTCCTGTTCGAAGCTACGCGGTAATGAATCTTCAACCTGACGGCGCCACCGCCGTTATCTCTGTATCCGACCCGAGGCGCTGCCTAGGATTCGCGCGACAAAGGTTCGAGCAGAGCGTTGGCGGGGCGCGTCGTCGAAACTGTTGCAAATCCCCTTATCTGAAAAGCCCCAGCAGATAGCAAATCAGCAGGATCACCAGCACCGTGCCTAGCCCGATGCCTGCGCCTCCGCCCGTGCCCCACCGGCTGTAGCCGAAGTATCCTCCCCCAAAGCCGAAAACCAACACAAGAACAATGATGAGTATGAGCATTTCAGATCTCCTTTGATCTGGGGTTACTACCCCATGGTTATGCCGCCGATTTGATTGGGACGAAGATTTCTCCTCGCGACGACGTTATCGAAGAGCGCTTTGCTCAAACCTCCGCATAGGCACTTGAACGTCGGCTCGTAGCGTTCTTCTCGCTAGTTTGTATAGAAAAAGCCAAGTGAGCAGGATGCACGTGATTGGCGCGGGCTCGTATGAAGGAGCGCATATAAGACTGCGCTACCCGATTCCAGACCATCTTGCGTGCGTAAAGGTAAGCGCGTTTGCGCATAGCCTGGCGTTTTGCATCGTTGTCCAGAAGTTCAATTGCAGAAGCCGCGATGGCATCTGGATTCTTGAAGGGGATCAGCGCTCCGCGTCCATCATCGAGAAGTTCTGCGGCGTGCCAGTATGGAGTCGAGATGATTGCCTTGCCTGCGCCCATGGCATACGCCAGTGTCCCAGATACAGCCTGTGCCTCGTGGCAGTAAGGCGTGATGTAAATGTCGGCCGAACCCACCAGCGCAGCCATCTCCCTGGGACTGAAGAACCGGTTGTGGAAGATCACCTCCCGCTCCACTCCCACTTCTCTGGCCAGGGCCTGCAACTCATGCCGGTATCTATCCCCTTCGCGAGCCTTGACGTGCGGGTGAGTGGCTCCTGCAATCACGTACACAACTTTCTTGTGCCGCGACAAGATGCGCGGCATCGCCTGGATCACGCTCTCGAATCCCTTGTTGGGTGACAGCAACCCAAACGTGAGCAATACAGACTTCCCTCCGAGGGAGAGTGATTCTTTGTAAACATCCGGGTCCACGAAGGCCAGGTCGGGGATGCCATGAGGAATCAGGTCGATCTTTTCCCCTGGAACTCCAAATACATCTTGTAGAACCCGGGAAGAGTACTCGCTCATGACAATAAGGCGATCTGAGTATGCGGCGACCTGTTGCATAGCGATTCTTTGGTGGATGTCCGGTTGGCGAAGAACGGTATGCAGAGTCGTGATCACGGGCATGTTCAGGTGCTCCAGCAACTCAAGAACATAGCTGCCTGCATTTCCCCCGAAGATTCCGTACTCGTGCTGCAAACTCACCATGTCCACATGACTCGCATTCAGAAATCCTGCGGCTCTTCGATAGGAGGAGATGTCGCCCTCATCGATCTCGCATTGCACCCGTGCAGGGTAGGCGTACGACGATTGCCGGTCGTTGATGGCGACCACCGTCGTTCCGCCGCCTCCGTACTCGTCACCCATCGCATCGCACAAATCTGTTGTGAAGGTCGCAATTCCACATTGCCGGGGCAGATGGTTCCCAACCACCGCTACCCTGGCTGGAAGCGACCGGCTGGGCACCAGTTGCAACGCGGATGCCGGCTCTTTGCCGAGTGCCGGAGGCCGCACTGCGCGCTGCATCAGGGTGTGCGATTGCGAATTCAATGAAATGTTGGGTGCGGCCATTGCAGGTTCCTCTCGTTATGTCCGGATGGAATGCAACTCAATCCAGCAGGAAGACTCAGACACAAGACACCAATCGGGCAGCCACCCATATCGCTTCCGGCCGCGATCGGTCTACAACTCGATCCGCGAAAGGCCAAGCTCACCCTTGCCGCTGAGAAATTGCGCCCTTCCTGCCCGGCCTGATCAAAACTTTCTTATCGGCGCTACGCACGGGGCACGCCGCTGGACCATTCAGGCCCTCAGGCGCTCTGGCGTTCGCCTCGAAATCTCTTCCGTTTTCTCGGCGGCTTCCGCAGAGTACTCTTGAGCCCTCGCGCTCAGTTCTCCCGCAGCCTCGTCATCGCCCCTATGGTGCGCGGCGGCGGCGGCGGTGTGGGCGTGAGCGGCGTAGATGTGCAGGTCTGCAGCATAGTCTTGGTTGCTTTGGGGCATTGTGTCCTCCAAATTCTTGCAAACGTTTTGCCGTTGCATCTGGAGTCTCCTACCTGACAATTTGCAGACGCTGGTCAATCGAATACACCATGGCTCCTTGTTTTACATCCATAGTGGCCGGGCCGACGGCGCGAATTGAAGCGCCCGTCTCCGATCCTTCCTTTTCCATTGCAAACGAGCGGTAGCCGCTGGTGAATACGAAGCACCCGACGGAGGAAGCACAGAGATCCCACAGAGGCGGCCCGAGTTTAAGAATGCGGCTTGCTGAACGATTCATCTTCGCCTGACCGTACTCCAGACCGGCTGAGGATGGATGTGCAATGTTGCACATTGTCAGAGGACCGGTCTGGGCCGCGCAATGAGCGAAAGATATTGGGCGGCGGCGTAGCCAGAGGCCTGGCTTCAGAGCGATGCAGCCGTGTGACACTACCGACTTCAGCGGTTCTTGTCTCTTCAGAAACCCAGAACCTCATCCAGCAGTTCTTAGAAAAGTCTGCGATTGTGAGCAAAACTGCTCAATATGTGGAGCGGATGCTGCTGTAATCTTCTGCCAAAGAGGCATCTTCAATCACCCCTGCGCTGTAACCACCTTGCCGCAGCCCCCAATCCTCCGCGCAATTTCCGCCCTCTCCGCTTTGTCCTTCCAAAATGCCTCCTGAGCGGGTTCGCTGGAAAGCGAACCCATTTCTCTCCGTGCCAGTTCCAATGACTTCGTGGTCAACAGACAAGAGGACAATGATTACGTCGATTTCTGAGTTGACCGCATTTTGCTCAAATCAAATGTGGTCCATTTTGCTCAGACGGTGACGATCCGGGTCACTACGTTGGATAGCCGAGGGCCTTCGTTGAAGGCCCCAGAATGGCGAGGAGAGCTTATGACCGGATTTAAGCTTGTTCTACTAGCGGCTGTAGCTGGATGTTTTATGATGGCAACCGCTCCAAAAGCGGCTGCTCAGGTTGCAGTGGAGATTGGAGTTGCACCAGATTGTCCCTACGGCTACTATGACGTCGCTCCATATGATTGTGCTCCCTACGGCTACTACGGCCCGGAATGGTTTACAGGCGGCGTTTTCATTGGCGCTGGCCAGTGGTTTCATGGCCCGGACAACTTCCGGGGGCATGTAAACAATCGTCTTCATCCCGAACACGGCTATACCGGCCCAAAGCCGCAACGTGGTGAGAAACCCGAGCCGACGAAACATCTCGATAAGATTGACCACTTCAAAGGAAATGAAGTTCGGGACGGGCGCGGCCACGTAAGCGGAAGCAAGAAATAAAAACGGCCATGTGAACGGTCCAAATAACTGGTGGGAACCTGTTCCGGGCGGCTCGTCGGCAATTCATAAGTTGCTGCCATCTCTTTGTTTCCGCCCGGAACGTCTGCGCGATTGGCCATTCCTCGCTAGGGGCGCACGAACTTTTGCCTGATCGTTCCCCCAGGGCGACACCGGAGTTGCCAATCGGTGATGAGAAGTAAACTGGCCCAGACGATCCGGGGCGCGGCCCTTCAACGCCGCCGGGCAGTATGAAATCCAAATGCTCTCCCGGTCGAGATCTACCTCACGCGTTCCGGGTTGGCGCGCGGTCTCCTTCGGCTGCGTGCCTGCAAAAAGCGGACGATGGAGCATACCAAGTTCCAGTTTTCCGGTCGAGTCAGGTATCGCGACAGGAAAGAGGCTCGCATCCTTATCGTCCACGTCCGCCAATTCGATGCCGTGCCATAGGGCGAAAGCTGCCAGTCCCAGACGCTTCCAGTGGAAGAGATCCTCCGATTCCGCCATCGCAATTCTTGTTCCGAGTGGTGAGAATGCCGCGTACGTCATGATGTAGCGTTTGAGAGGTTCGACGAACGTGACGCGAGGGTCCTCACACCCGCCGCCCCCCGGCCGCAGTTCATAGTCGGCTTCTGGCTCCAGTGCGATGCCGAGGCGCCTCACGCTCGTTGGATCGCCGGCTTCAGTGAACCGTACGCGCGCTATCCCGATCCGCGAATAATTTCCCTTTCCGACCAGTCGCGGAAAGAGATACAGTGCGCCATCAAGGCCCCGAACAACTCCCGGATTGAGAACCCCTTCCACTTCCAGGGGATTGCCGGGCTCCGGTTCCATCAACATCCTCAGGCGGCGCAGCTTGAATTCGCTCATCTGTGTTCCTCAAAGAGTCGCACTTGCTACCTCAAAGGGTCGCACCTGTTGACCGTCGTCCAAACAAGCGATGATCGCTTCGACAACTCGCTTGGTCTCTCTGGGGCCTCGAACTGGAATGGAGATCACACCTGCCTGTTCAGCCGGGTAGTCGTTCCCCCCCACAAACAAGGCATCTCCTACATAAATCATTTCTTTCAAAGAAATGCCGAGCGTTTCTTGCAGCTTTTTGATCCCGTAGGCTTTGTCGATGCCCGGTTTGGTGACGTCAATGGATGTCGCGCCACCGAGACGGACTGAAAACTCGGGGATGAGAGTGTCGAGAATTGCTTTGATCTTCTTCCGCTTGGCGAAATCCGCATCCCATTTCTCCTTCTCCTCCAAGGGAGCCTGCTGGCCCAGTGCGGAATACGTTACCTGGCTTCCACGATCTTCAATGATCTCTCCCCACGTCTTTTCGACAGAGAAGCCTGCGTCTTCGGTGGCTTTTTTCAGTGAGCCAACGATCTTCTGTTTTTCTTCCGCAGTGAGATCTTCTGAATAGAGCTTCTTCCACTCCCCGGTGTATTGAAAGAACTCTGTTCCACAGGTTGGTAGAATCGATAGCTTTGTAAGGCGGTCATCCTGGGGAAGATTGGAGAGCACCTGTTTTTCAAACTGGAGCCAAGCGCCTCCAGAGATGATCGCAACCTTGACGACACCGAGCAGGTCATGGAGGAGATTCGACATCTCGGCATCGAGAGACGATTTGCTTGCGGCGAGCGTTCCGTCGAGATCAAAGACAATCAGCTCTTTCACCATTTATCCACCTCTCGCTTCATGCAGTCTCAGTGGGAGTTTCCGGCCACTCTGACTCTCTCGTTATTTACGGGTTTAAGACAATTCGGGCAACGCGATCTCCAACAAGGTCACTGCGTTGTTGGGGTGGAATTCACATTCCCCGACCACCGCTGGCAAGAGCCATACTTCGCCCTTCTCGATGCCATAAGCGGAGCCCTCGCTTTCGAGCCACCCCGAGCCTTCAATGCAAACGAGCACGCGCGGCATTTCCGCAGCGCCGACGTTAAACGGTGATTTTCCGCGCAGGCGCCACAGCAGGAAATGTTCACAATCAAAGAGTTCTTCGCGCTCCACGGGCGCGGTGGTAACCACAAAGGGAGTCACGAGGCCACTATTGCTGTCTGCAAAATCAACGCTGGCAAGCGCCTGATCGACCTGGAGTGGCCGCGGCCGGCCGGTCTTTGCGTCGACATGGCCCCAGTCGTAAAGGCGGAATGTTACATCGCTGTTCTGTTGGACCTCGAAGACAACAACATCATCGCCCAAAGTGTGAACCGTTCCCGCAGGGATGAATACAGCATCGCCGGCCTTGGGGGTAATACACACGAGATGGTCCGCAATGGTGCCGTCGTCAAGAGACTGCCGCAGACTGCCGGAGGTTGTGCCCGATTTCAGGCCAGCATAGATATGGCTTCCTTTCTCAGCATCGATTACGACCCACGCTTCGGTCTTTGCCGTATCGCCCGCTGGAATCAGCTCTGGGTGCGCATCGCTGGGATGAACTTGCACTGAAAGCATCTCGTGTGCATCAAGAAACTTGAGGAGAAGCGGAAAGCGGCGGAAGTGCGGAGCCGGCTTACCCACCAGTTGCCCACGGAATTCTTCCATCAATTCACCGATGGTTTGCCCTTTCAGCGGCCCGTTGGCAACTCGGCTTTGATGATCGTCGCGGTCGCTGAGCACCCATGCTTCACCGATGGGTCCGTCACCTGGAAGCGGTGTGGATAGTAGGTTGGACAACCGCCTGCCGCCCCACAGGCGATACTGATAGATAGGCTCGAACCGCAAGGGATACAAAGGCATTTGACCCACTGTTCGTTACCCGGCTTTCATCATCGAAAGCTTCCATTCGATGAGGTCCTGCGATAATTGCAACGACGGTCAACACCAGCGTCCTGGCTGGGAGAGGCCAGTCGCTGAGGTAGTTGAAAGTGCGGATTCAATTCGCCGCACTCGCAGGCATCGCAGGTTGCCGATGGCCACTTGGGACCCAGGCCAGGTCGCCACTAAGCACGTAGACGGACAGGGCCGCCGCCATGAGAATCGCTCCTACCCAGAAGCGCCAGTCACGATGCATGCGTCGCCAATATGGACCCGGATCGGGTTCGCCGGCGCTGTTGCTGTTTCCCTCCATGTTGTGCTTGTTTCCAGTCATTTCGCCTCCATAACCGGGGAGTATTCGCCCCTGCGCGCAGCCCGGTTGCAGCGTGCGCGGTGAACCAAAGCCTGCTGAGCTGCCACTACATTGGCCTCCTGGCCCTTCCAAAGCTCCAAGGCAGGCTGCTGGATGGCGCGGGCAAACGAAAATGCCAATGCCCAGGGCAGCCGTGACTTGAATCTGACGTTCATCGCATTCAACCGGGCCGTAGCCAATTCCGCAGGTTGGCCGCCGGACAGGAACGCAATCGCCGGCACAGCAGCGGGGACAGCTCGCAAGAAGCAATGAACGGTGGCATCGGCTACCTCGTCCAATGCCGGTTGACTGGTGCAGGCCGTTCCGGGGAGCACCATATTTGGCTTCAGGACCATTCCTTCCAGCATGACTCGTTGCGCGAACAACTCGCTGAACACCGTTCGCAGGACTTCGTCAGTAACCTCGCGACACTGTTCCAACGTATGCTCTCCATCCATGATGACCTCAGGTTCGACTACAGGGACGAGGCCTTCCTCCTGGCACAGCGCCGCATAGCGAGCCAGAGCATGGGCATTGGCTTCAATGCAGCCCCAACTCGGAAGCCCGCGGCCGATGGCAATCACAGCGCGCCACTTGGCAAAGCGCGCGCCCAGTTGAAAATATTCTTGAAGGCGATCGCGCAATCCGTCCAGGCCTTCTGTGACCTTTTCACCCGGATGGCCAGCCAGTTCCTTGGCGCCTGTGTCCACTTTGATCCCAGGAATGATTTCTGCTTCGATCAGGACTTTGATGAAGGGAGTGCCATCGCTCTTCTGCTGCCGGATCGTTTCGTCGTAGAGGATTGCGCCGCCTATCGACTCACCGAGCCCAGGGGTGGTCACAATCAACTCGCGGTAAGCTCTGCGAGCTTCGACAGTCTGCGGAATTCCAAGCTTTTCGAAGCGCCTGTTACAGGTCCCATTGCTCTCATCCATCGCAAGCAGACCCTTGTGATCGGCGAAGAGCAACTTCGCCGTGTCTTTCAGCAATTGCGCATTCATTTGGGCCTGCTCGCTTCCTGTTCCCGTTCCGAATAGCTGAGTCTGTACCCTCAAGGGCATTTCAGCTTGTAAGGCTATTGAGCCGGATTTGCCAGCAACAGCTTGAGCGCGTTGATTTGCACGCCCAAAGCCGGCCGGTTATCGCGGGGCCGACATTGGTACTATCCAAGAGAACGCTACTGGGAGTCCGGTCAATTCTGAGCAGGCCACATGCTGCACATTGTTTCGAAGCGGGGTGATCCTCTTCGCTTGGCTAAGACCTCCCGAGTCCCATCATTCGACAATGGGTTACCACGACCCGGCGTGCCACAGAATTGAGAATCCAAATCGATTTTCAGTGGGCTACGTCGCCTTCCAAGCCCGGTAGGGACCAGTACCTATTGCGGCGTTCCGCAGGGTAGTTTCTGAAAGCCTCGGTGGCGTTGGGCTCAAGAGGTCACGCACTGAGGCGGCGTCCGCCACCTGCTCTCTGAGAATCTTGTGCGATGCAAGTTAGTGGCGGGCAGGCAGCGATGGTAAGGTGCATGTGAGAATCGCGCCATATACGTTCAAATCGCGTCACATTTATGGCGCGATCCTCTATTATATGGCGCGATCCCCTTGTAATTGGCGCGATTCTATGCTTTAATTGGCGCAATGTTTGCAATCTCTCAATTAAAGGGGGCGGATAATGGCAAATCGCCGCGTGGGCGACATAGCAGAAGACCTGGCAGCGGTCGTGGACTTCGTGCGGCAAAGTGCAAACGGCGCACGGAGTGGTGAAATTGCTGAGGCTCTGAAGGAGATCCCGCAGCGAACCCTCCAACGTTGGCTGAAAAGCCTTGTGGAGAGTGGGCGGCTCGTGCAAGTAGGCAAGGGGCCGGCGGCGCGATATCGTCTTCCGGTCATAGTGGAAGAGCAGAAACAAACGGTTGCACAACAAGCCGGACCAGAAGAGGGAAAGCCGGAGGCGGCGGTGCCTCTCTCCGCCGAAAGCGCGAAGATGCGCGCGTATCTGCGGCAGCCGTTCGGGGCAAGAAAAGCCGTTGGCTACAACCGTCAGTTTCTCGA